>SDBU01009509.1_pt1 | contig 10877 bp, 7 predicted proteins | sample 2277071 | NCBI WGS metagenome assembly SDBU01 (sample SAMN10397929, study PRJNA504765) | marine sediment metagenome | isolation source: marine sediment core GS08_GC12, 126 cmbsf | place: Arctic Ocean: Gakkel Ridge, Loki's castle | collected 2008
GGTTTGCACACCGCAAGCGGGTAAAGGCGAAGTCGTGGTGAAAATTCTTGCGAGCGGTGTTTGTGCCAGCAATATGAAATGTTATACTGGCGCGGCGTTGTTTTGGGGTGATGAACATCGTCCAGCCTATGTCGATGGGCCGGTAATCCCCGGACATGAATTCATCGGAGAAGTCGTGCAATTAGGTGAAGGCGCCGCGGAGAAATTCGGTTTACAGATTGGTGATATGGCGATTTCGGAGCAAATCGTCCCATGCTGGGAATGCCGCTACTGTCGCACCGGCAGATATTGGATGTGTCAGGTTCATAATATTTACGGCTTCCAAAAAATTGTTCACGGTAGCATGGCGGAATATATGAAATTTCCGGCTCGCGCAATCGTCCATAAAGTCCCGTCGGATATTTCTCCGCATAAAGCGGTTATGATAGAACCACTGGCATGTTCCATTCATGCAGTCCAGCGGGGGAACATCGAATTTGGTGATGTTGTAGTTATCGCTGGCGCAGGTACACTCGGATTAGGCATGGTCGGCGCCGCGCGGCTCAAAAATCCCGGTCTGCTCATCGCGTTGGACATGCAGGATTACCGATTGGACATCACCAAGAAATTAGGCACTGATATCACTATCAATCCGAGCACCGATGATGCCGTGAAAGCCGTGCTGGACTTGACCGATGGGTATGGATGTGATGTGTATATCGAAGCCACTGGACATCCCAGCGCGGTGACGCAAGGCTTACAGATGATATGTAAGTTGGGCGTATTCGTCGAATTCAGTGTTATGCGCGAACCTGTCACCGTCGATTGGACTATCATCGGTGACACTAAAGAACTCAACATACACGGTTCACACCTTGGACCTTATAGTTACCAAAAACTGCATAAAACTACACAGTTTCCAGTCTTTTGAACGTAGCTGATTGACTTATAACGCCTTTCGGAATCCATCAGCCGCTGATTTTAAGACCACGCTGATGAATCAGTGTCTAGCCACGACGATACACTATGGGCATCGTAGAACCGCTTTTTAAGCAGTTCCTTAACGCTTTTATGATTTGTAATGCTGTTGAGTTCCTTATCCTGAGAACGTCCCAGGATGTTTAAACTCGCATTCAAATCAGCGTTGTGTTAATTGTAACACAAAAACTGGGAAGTTTCAATAGGAATTTACTCTCAGATTTATTCAATTTTGTCTGAATTCGTTTAGAATTCAATGAAGTTTTATAATACTTATCCTCTTGCCATAGATTACATTCACCGCAATGTGATAGATGTCGAGCCGATTGTCACCCACACGATGTCTTTAGAAAATTTCGCGGCGGCGTTTCAGAAAGTACGGGATGCGCAGGATTCGATTAAAGTGTTGTTGACGTCCTAGGTAAAAGGGCAAAAGAGCTAGAGGGCAAGAGGGTAAAGGGCTAAGAAAAATCAACGGAGTGCATTTTTGCAAAACTTTGAAAGGTGGCAACGAAATGATGAGAAAAATTCTATGGATGTGTGTTGTACTTATCTCTTTAGGTAGCATGGTATTCGGTTGTGTTGAAGACTTTATTGAAGACGAAGAAGGTACCGAGAATTTTATAGGTACATACATAGTGACAGGTACGGAAACCGTTAATGGAAAGAGTATGCAACTCACAGATACGATTACGATTCGTGGGGGAATAATAAGTGATTTATCAATTACAACTCAAAATTTTGGAACTCTGAAAGCTACTGTTACAGGCAATCAATCGTTTCGCATTGATAAACAGGATGCGACAGTTAAAACTAGCTCAGGCAAAACGGAGGTAACAGTTCAAGGAAAAGGTACTGTATCTGATGGTTTTTTGGATATTTCAGGTTCTTATTCCCTCAAAAGCCAGTCAGTTAAATTCCATCTCTCTGGCTCCCGCGTATAAGAGGTTACGGGAGAGAAACTGAAGCTCTGCACACCTGAAGGAAGCCCAAAGAACTATCTTTCACGCAATACGCAACACGCAACAAAAGAGGATTACATGGTAAATATTGGTTATTGGTCATTAATAGCGGCTTTTGCCATCTCCGCGTATTCTGCTGTTGCGGCGGTTGTTGGCGCAAAACGGAATTCCAGAAAATTCATTCTTAGCGCGGAAATTAGCCTATATACTGTTCTCGGTTTAATAAGCACAGCCGCCGTCTGCTTACTTTATGCGTTGGTTACAGATAATTTCCGATTGGAATATGTGGCGAGTCACTCCAGCCGTAATTTATCTCTCATCTATAAGCTCTCAGCTTTTTGGGCTGGCAATGATGGTTCTTTGCTATTTGGGGGGTGGTTGCTTGCGTTATTTAGTGCGCTCGTATTGATTCAAAATCGCCATGAGAATCGTGCGTTGATGCCGTATGTGACCAGTACCTTGATGGTCATATCTCTATTCTTTCTAGCTATCTTAGTTTTTGTTTCTAATCCCTTTAGAAAACTACCAGAAGCACCTGCAGATGGATTGGGATTGAATCCTCTCTTGCAAAATCTCTGGATGATTTTTCATTCACTCCCGTTATTCATTGGTTATGTGGGTTTTAGTGTACCCTTTGCATTTGCGATAGCAGCGCTCATTACCGGTAAATTGGAGCCGTCATGGATTAAAAGCACGCGGCGTTGGATGCTATTCTCCTGGTTCAGTTTGACTGTTGGAATCATTCTTGGTGCGCGATGGTCGTATATCGAATTAGGACGTGGCAGCTATTGGTCGTGGGACCTCATCGAAAACGCCTCCTTGATGCTGTGGTTGGTCGGCGCCGCATATATTCACTCTGTCATGATTCAAGAACGACGCGGCATGTTCAAAGTGTGGAACATGGTATTAATTTTTCTCACCTTTCTCCTTTGTATTTTCGGAATGTTCCTCACTTGCAGTGGTATTGCACCTTCTGTTTACACCCTTGGTAAATCACCCATCGGATACTGCTTCATAGGCTTCATCGTCATCGCGTTGGAATTTAGTGTTATACTGTTGCTCATACGATTGAATAATCTAAAAAGCGAGAATCGGCTATATTCCTTAATCTCTCGCGAATACAGTTTCTTTATTATTAATATCATATTCATGGGACTTGCATTCATCATCTTTTTGAGGACAGCCCTTCCGATACTTTCCGAAATAGCACTAGAAAACAAAATCAGCGTCATATTACCATTTGTTAATCAGGTGAGCATACCCATCAGTCTCCTATTACTCCTGCTGACCGGTATCTGCTCGTTGATTGCATGGCGCAAAACTTCTCTATCCAATCTACTGCGACATGCTCTATATCCCATTATCATTGCATTATGCGGTGGGATAGTTCTGTTTTTGATACTGATTATATTTCCCTGGATAAGAGCATCTTCGTCAGAGCAATTACAATTAAGCATAAAGCGGATATATGTCGTTGCCTTTTTCACCTTAGCTCTCTTTGCGCTCAGTGCAATTCTTTCTAAATTCATTCGTGGATTGAAGAATCGAAGTCAATCACAAAATGGATATTTTAAATCATTAATGACGTTAATCCGTCGTAACCGCCGGCGATACGGCGGTTATAGCATCCACATTGGTGTCGTGGTAATTTTTGTTGCTATCACAGGTTCCGCGTTCAACGCGGAACACCAACTACCACTGAAAAAAGGTGAATCAGCCGATATCGGCGATTATACCGTGCGTTATGATGGATGGTCGAAATATTCAAAACCGAACAAAGAGGTCTATGTTGCAACGCTTTCTGTGTTGCGGAATGGCAAACAAATTGGTGTATTAAAGCCAGAGAAAGACTACTACAAACATGAAAACCAAATTACAACAGAAATAGCTCTCCGCTCGACTCTCAAAGAGGATTTGTATGCCATCCTCGTGGGATATGGTGACGATGCTGATGTCGCAGTTTTTAAATTTTTTGTAAATCCATTGGTCGTTTGGATGTGGATAGGCGGGGTCATCATGGGGTTGGGGAGTATTGCTGTTATGTGGCCGGAGAAAAAATGACAACTGATGAACTCTTAAACATAATAAGACAGGGCGAAAGCAAACGCGTTGAATTCAAGGTTGAACTCGACAGACCTGAGCGAATTGCCGAAGAGATTGTAGCTTTCGCTAATATGGAAGGCGGAATGATTTTGTTTGGCGTGGATGACGGTGGCGTTGTAGTGGGTTTAAGTCCATCTGACCGGGCGCGTGGGTTAAGGGCGGATGAAGAATATCTCATCAACATCACGCGAAACAATTGTGAACCAAGTTTGCTCGTTGAAGTTGATGAAATCAATATAGACGGCAAATCCGTTCTGGTTTTAAAAGTACCCATCGGCTGGGATAAACCATATAGAGCTAAACACAACAGCAGATATTTTATCCGTGTTGGTTCGACAAAACGAGAAGCTACGCGTGAAGAACAATTTCGACTTTTTCAAGCCGGTGATTTTTTGAAATACGATTTCTTTCCAATCAGTTTCACGACTATAGGCGATATTGACAAAGACAAGGTAAGACGCTATTTTTCCAGGATTTATGAGCGTGAATTTCAAGATAAAATTGATGAAAATCTATTAGTGAATCTTGAGATTTTTACCCGCGTGATGGGAGAGCCGAGGGCGACAGCAGGCGGCATGTTGGTTTTCGGCAAAGAACCACAGCGTTTCTTACCGCAAAGCGGCATAGATTTAGCTCGATATGCTGGTACGGAAATCAGCCATGAAATCATCGACCGGGCAAATTTGGATGGCACACTGGACGAACTTATTGACAAAGCCGTGGTTTTTGTCAAGAGAAACACCAGAAATTCAGGCACAATCGTTGACACAAAACGGGTGGATGTTTCAGAATATCCGATGGATGTTGTGCGCGAGGCGATTACAAACGCGGTGGCGCACAGAGATTACAGCATCGCAGGTTCGCGTATTCGAGTTTTTATTTTTGATGACCGACTGGAAATAATCAGTCCGGGGCGATTGCCCAACACAATCAATTTGGAAAACATCGCGTATCGGCAGTATTCGAGAAATCGTTTAATAATGGAATATCTGCTTAAATTAGGATATGTGGAAAGGCTTGGAACGGGGATAAGATTTATACTGAAGCGAATGCTGGAATACTGCGGCAGGGAACCGGAATTTGAAGAACGCGAAAATGATTTTTTGGTTCGTTTGCACGGTAAATTTGCAATGTAATCCGCCTTGCAATTAGTTTTTTTTTCTTGCAATTTTTGGTTTGATATGTTAGAATATAAAAATATTCGCCGGCGTGGTGAAATAGGTAGACGCACGGGACTCAAAATCCCGCGGACCTCACAGTCCGTGTCGGTTCGATTCCGACCGCCGGCACTTCGACAAAAATAGTTGGATAATCTAGCCGTGAAGGAAGTGCCTTAAATTTATAAGCCGTGGGTGTATATTTTGCTCGCGGCTTTTTTCTTTCGTGAGCTTAGGCTTCGTGAATTTCACCGGAGGAAGAACTATCTTGAATTGGAAGATACTTTTAACAGTTTTTTCTACGATATTCATAGCAGAATTAGGCGATAAAACACAACTTGCAGCCATTATCATGACAAGCAAAACCAAGCAACCGATTGCAGTGTTTTGTGGTGCAGTTCTGGCATTAGCAAGCGTAACTTTAATAGGCGTTCTATTTGGCGAGGGATTAGTCAGAGTTGTTCCTGAGAATATAATCAAAAAAGTTTCGGCAGCCGCTTTTATTGTCATCGGCATATTAATATTTCTAAATAAGCTCTAAAGTGGTCGCACATATCACCCATTGTCACTTTGCAAATGGCGAAGAATTCTATATCCTGCCCTTTGCTCTATCCAAGATAGACCATGAACATCCTATTCATCTCCGCAACAGTGCCTTATCCCGCTACCGATGGTGGACGCATACGGGTATTGAATTTACTCACCCAGATTTGTAAGAATAACCGCGTGACTTTTCTAGCGCTGGAAACTTTACAGACGGACAGACAAGGCATCGAATATTTGTGCAGTCTCGGCGTGGATGCGCGCCTTGTTGAACGAACGCCCGAAATGCCGCGAATATCCTTCAAGGTCATAGCGCATTCTATCCTGCGCCGGAAGCCACTGACAGTGGCGAAATATTACATGCCGGCGATGACAACGGCTATCAAACAGCTTTTGGCATCACAAACATTCGATGTTGTTCACTTTGAGATGCTGCATACAGGGCAATACCTTCATACGCTATCCAATCTGTGTGTGCCGACCCTATTATCACTGCAAAATATTGATTCATCTATCTGGCGGCGGCTTGCGCAACAAACGGATAATCCCCTGCAAAAGTTAGCTTATGGGACGCAAGCGCGCGCCTTCCGTCGATATGAAAAAATCATGGCGCCGAAATTCACCGCGTGCGCGTGTGTTTCAGAAGAAGATAAAAATCTGTTGGCGGAGTTATGTCCAAATCTCGATATTGAAGTCATTCCGAATGGTGTTGATGTTGAAAGTTACCAACCTAACCATGACTTAGAGGAAGAGGCGGCACTTGTCTACACTGGCAGCATGGATTGGCGACCAAATGAAGACGCGGTGTTGTACTTTCACGAGCAGATTTTTCCCCTTATCACATCTCAAATACCACAGGCGAAATTCTACATTGTGGGTCAATATCCGACGGAACGGGTACAGCAGCTTGCGCAGATGGATAAAACTGTTATCGTCACAGGAATGGTGGATGATGTCAAGCCGTATATCGCAAAAGCATCGGTCTATATTGTGCCTTTGCGCATCGGCGGCGGGACGCGGCTGAAAATTTTGGAGGCGCTGGCGATGGAAAAAGCGGTGGTTTCAACGGCAATCGGATGCGAGGGATTACAAGTAATACCGGATGAGGAAATTCTGGTCGCTAACGAACCCGCGCAATTTGCTGAATTGGTAGTGCAACTCGCACAGGATAAACAACGTCGCCGGCACCTCGGACAAGATGGAAGGAGGCTAGTGGAAGAACAGTATGACTGGCGGAGTATCGGGAGGAAACTAAATGAGTTTTATGAAGAACTATTTCCGTGAACTTAACGCGATGAGTTTGCATAAAATTTTGCATAAATTTTGTATAAAGCTGAGAATTTTATTCTCGGCGGTGGTTCCATCTCATCAGATGCTAAATCGCTCAAGTCAGAAATTTTGCTTGCGATTTCTCCCCTGAGAAGTTATAATATAGAAAGCTTCTACAGCTTAGAAAAGCTGGTTCTAACAACCTTAACCTCTGATTGAAAGGCAAAGATCAAAACAGAGAGGAGGTGACAGTAATGGCAAAAGATGCACCAGGGATGCGAGGTATTCGCTCCCGAAACCAGAATGGTCGACTCCGCCGTAAGCGTTCAGATACTCTGGTGCAGACTATTGAAAAAGAATACAACGTTGATTTCGGAGTTCGCGGTGACATAGAACTTGGGGCACTTCTTAAGCGCACTGGAAAAGATTCACTCAACGATTTATTCCATGACGAATAGTAAGCAAAGTGTGAGAGGGGCAAAGCATGCAAATCTCTTATGAAGAACTTCAACCTTTAGAAAATCAACGATTATCTGTTCTTGAAGCACAGTTAAAAGAATTAAATGAGGAATTACAAAATCGCCCAATTATACGAAACACAAACCTTTGGGAACTTAATTCGGAAAAATATCGTTTAACGCATCCCATCAGTATAGTGATTGAGGAATATCCGGATGAAACTGTAGCGCGCTGGCCGGAAGTCGAAGCATTTGGCTCAGGCGCTACCGAAGCAGAAGCAATCGCTATTTTGAAACAAGATATTGTTTTGTTGTTTGAATATTTAGTAGCTTCTTCGGATGACGAATTAGGAAAATTACCTCAAGGATGGAAACGTATTTTGCAAAGAATCATCGAGACCAATGAGTAAATCAACTTTTCGCGCTAACAAAGTCTACAATGTAATAAGCAATAAGCTGGAAATCCAATTTCGTACAAGAGGTCCCCATTTCACCGGGTGGTACATTTTAGAAGGCAAAAAAACACACCGCATTAGCATTCCCAAAGGCAGAAACCCTTTATCAACCGGCGTCCAAAAAGATGTTCGAGAAAAACTTCGCTTGGATGAAGAGGAGTTTTCTTCTCTTATTGGATGCCCAATGAAAGGTAAAAATTATGCCGCAAAGATGAAAAACCGCTTCGCCCACGAAGCTTCGCTTCTTAGGCAAGAGTTGAAAGAACAGGGCATACTTTAGTCTTCTATTTCCCGCTCCCACTTCTCCAAAATATCCGCTTTTACTTATTCCTCCGTCCCCAACGAATCCAACACCGTAACAATCTCATCCCGTTCTAGCCCATACAACCGAAACACTTTGGCATCTATCAGGTTGTCCGTATCCTGTATCTCCTCTGTCAGTGATTCCTTCTCTTTTTCAATCTCTTCCCATCGAGACAGGGCTTGCAACATCCCTTCGCTTGTCAGGTCAGGGACGGGGAGATTTCTAATCTTGTCGTCTAATTTGGGATATTCAGCGTTGAGCGGATCCAAAGTTTCGGCGTCAATGTGGGCAAGGTAGTTTTGCATGAAGGAGATGGCTGTTTCATCTCCTTGAACGCGCGCTGTCATTCTACCATCTTTGAGACGCAGTTCTCCATCTCTCACTTCAAACGTTTCGATGACTTTGGGCGTGAGTTTTTTCCGTTTGCTGCCTGTGATGGCGATTCGGAATCTGTCTCTCATCTCTTTCAATGGTGGGCGACTGGGATTGATTGCGTCGCAAATCTGCAAAAAGGTCAATCGCTCCAGTTCGTTATGGAGACGTTTGTTGAGATGAAGCATCTTGTCAGCAAGGGCAGCGAGTTCGTCGTGTTGGGATTTTTCGGAGGGGTTAGTGAAGTCGATTGCTTTGGGCAAAGGGAATGGAGTTAGGTAATTGGTTTTGAACCTTAGAAATCCACCCCTTAACAAAGTACCCGTTTTAGACAGAAAGAACCATAACAACCGGCTGTTGAGCAAGGTGAGGAAAAACTCTGGGCTTTCAAGTACATTCTCTTTGAAAACAAAGCTGTAGAGCGTAGTTGTGTGGTAAAGGCTATCTTTGTCAAAGGTCAATTGATTCGTCTGGCAAATGTCTGGCGTCATTAGCTTTACCTGCTCAAACAACTCCAAGTTTTTCGGATAGATGTAAGCGTACCATTCCTCGCAATCCATCCTCCCACGTTCCCGCCCTCTCAGTTCCTTCTCGTTTTCCAAAAGGTAATCCCACGTTTTGGGAAAGCGTTGTTGAATTTCATCCGCAGTGAACAGTCGAGGACGTTCGCCTGAAAGATTATAAGGAAAAATTACATAGAGTTCGGCTGTGGGTGGCATGTAGCGTTTGACATCCTTTCCTTTGAGCAACGGCTTCAGCAATCCAGTTTCAAGGACAACTTCTCTCTCCAAGGCTTGAGAATATACCCGCACCATCCCTCCTTTTGGTTCCCCACGCTTTTCCAGAAAGTAGATTTTGTCAGCGCTGGTTTGCAATCCAACAAATATCCTGTCTACCACATCGCCAAGTATTCTCTCTGAGGTTTTCAACTTTTCAAGAAGCTGGGTTTCTGCAACTTCGCCCAGCGTCCAAGGGTTCTCAGAGATATTGTCCTTCGGAAGTTCCGAGAAAGATTTACTTTGGGCAAGTTCAGCTAATGCAGCGGGCATTTCTTCAGCAACGTTCTTGAGAGAAGGGATTTCAGCGTAGCACCAGACGGGAACGTCTGATTTTTTCAGGAAAAGCATGCAGGTGTAGGTTGTCGCGTCCTCGAAAATCATGTTATGTTTGAAGTTGACTATTTTGTCTAAACTTCGGGTTTCGGAGATTAACTTTCTCAAACCGGAGCCGAAATCCGCCTGAATGAACTTATGGGGTTGAATGTAACCGACTGTACCTTCAATCTTAGCCAAATTTAATCCTCGCTCACCAAAAAGAGCGTAGATATCATAGTTTTTGGTTGCCGCTTGAAAATACTGATTGAAAAATTCTACCTGTTCAGCGTCCAATTCCCGGAGTCCTTGAATCCGCTGATATGGCGGATTTCCCACCACACAATCAAATCCCGGATTCTCCTTCAAAACGCAACGGGTTGAACATTTCGCTTGCAATCGCACTTGAGAGAAGTTATCATTTAGATGTCTCCCGCGAAGACCGGAAAATCTGCCCCCGGCAATCTCGCCATCGGGTTGAGAGGCAAGGATAGGGGAAACGGCAGTCCCCTCGCGGGAGCTAACTGGATGGGACGGAGACCGTCCACTACTTTGCTCGGACACGCTTTCAAAAAACACTTCAGGAAACTCTATCTCCCAGTTAAGCGGCTTCTTAGCATTCGCATCATCAAAATATTCGCTCAGTTTGCTATTCAGTTTCAGGTTGATTACCCGCTTCTTGTTAAAAAGCGTGTGGGAAATCCATATCTTTTTCTCACTATCGGTTTCAGACTTGTGTTGTTTTCGCAAGGCAATTAATTCACCGATTTCCTCTTTGAAATCTTCTTCCAATTCTTTTCTGTTTGTGACGCCAGAGATGAGAGAGTTGCCACATTTGATGTTCTCTTCCATGATGGCGGGGAATTTTAATCCAGGCGCGTCTTTAACTTCGTCGAGAATCTGCATCATCAGCGATACCGCAGTCACTTCAACGGCGCGGTCGTCGATGTCCACGCCGTAGAGGTTGTGCTGCAAGGCGTAGTAACCTGGGGCTTTGGATAGTCGGACAGATTTCATGCCGTTGCCGTAGACGATTGGGTCGATTTTGTTCGTGAGTTCTCCAGAAACTATCAGGTTGTCAGCGGGTTGCTTTTTCCTTATCTCTTCGGCTACTTCGCTGTAGGTATCGTAAAAATCTCTCAACAGCTTGAGCGCTTGTATGAGGAATGCGCCGCTGCCACAAGCCGGGTCGAGAATTTTTATATC
>SDBU01009511.1_pt1 | contig 10875 bp, 14 predicted proteins | sample 2277071 | NCBI WGS metagenome assembly SDBU01 (sample SAMN10397929, study PRJNA504765) | marine sediment metagenome | isolation source: marine sediment core GS08_GC12, 126 cmbsf | place: Arctic Ocean: Gakkel Ridge, Loki's castle | collected 2008
GGATGATTAAGCGAATTGCATGGCTGTTGGTTATTTGCTGTTGGCTGTTGGCCGGACAGGTTTCAGCACAGCGGGACTTGACGACGAATGAAGCCGTGAAGATTACGGTCGGACCGTTCTATGATTCTACCGACGGCATTACCCCTGAGACGGGCCTTGACGTAACGACCCTGACCGTGGAATTGCTGCGTCAATATGACGACGGCAGTACGCCGACACGGGCCGCGTTTGTTCCCACAGCCAGCGGTGGCAGTAATGATATGGTGCTTATAACCAGTTCTCTCAGTGCTGATTTTTCGTTGGAATTGACGGCGGCTCAGTTGAATTTTACTGGATTTCTGCGCCTCAGGATTCTTGACACAGATTCTGCGTCTATCGCCGCATGCCCTATCTTTGACAGCTTTCGCGTCACCGCAGCCAACGTGGTTGATGCAGGGTACGGGACGGACAAGCTGCAAACCCACACTGCCGAGATGACGAGCAATATTATCACTGCTGCTGTCATACAAGATGCCGCGATAGATAACGCGACATGGGCTGCCGATGTTGGATCTACGGCCTATGCCACTAACATCATAGCCCTTGCTGTCAGGAAGGTTCTTGACGAACTCAAACTTGACCACCTGGTTGCGGTTGCTGACAACGCTGATCCGGTGCAGGATTCGATTATTGCAAAAATGGCATCCGATGATGGCGATTGGAGTAAGTTCGATAAAACAGAAGATTCATTAAGGGCGTCGCGGGTACGGGGTGATTCCGCGTGGATTACGGCAACGGGGTTCAGCACTCACGACGCCCAGCAGGTATGGGAATATAACATCTCGGCGCTTGCCAATACCGCCCAGGCGGGCGGGATATTGATATGGATGTTTAATGTGGGCGAGGGCGATGAGTATATCGACACGACACAGACACCGTGGCAGTTGGTGAGGAATAAAAAGGGGACGCCGGGGACTGAGTATCTGCGCAAGAACCTGTTTGATATTTCCGGCGGCAATGTTACTTCGATTACAACAGTCATAGGAAAGCAGACGGAGCCTTAGCATGGCTAAAATCGGTGATGTTGGTTTAGGGTTTGGGGCGGGGGGTGTCGCCCCGTCTGTGCCGACGCTGTCGGTCAGTGTGTCGGGCACAACGGCCACAGCCACAATCGACGGCGACGCCGGGGTTACGAATTGGCTGTATTACAAGGTGTCAACTGCGACAGAATGGTCTACCGATAGCCGGTCAGGCGACGGCAATATCGCAGTAAGCAGTCTTACGGCAGGCGTGAGATATACGTTTATAGCAATCAGCCAGAGCGCCGCCGGTGTGTATTCGCTGCCGTCCATCCCGGTCAATGTTACCGTTGGTGTTTCGACCACTTCTGTACTCGATGGGATACTTGCCGACGAAGCCGACACGTTCCTTGCGGCATTCGGCGAGGCTGTTACGTACTATCCCAAAGGTGGCAGCAGCCGCGACATCATTGCCGTTGTTGACCGCAACCCGGTTGCGGGTATCAACGGGGTCCCGCACGGCAACACGTCAAAGCAGTTGGTGCGCGTCAAGAATGACAGCGATGACGGGATAAGCAGCAGCGAAATCAATGTAGGTGGAGACCATATCAAGTTTGCGGTTCGCATAGGCAAGACGGCAACACAGAAGCGTATCACTGGCATCCAGTGGGAAGACGTTGGCATGATGTATCTGGAGGTGGCGTGATGTTAGGGGTTCTGCTTACAACTGACGAGAGACAGGTACGCGCCCTTCAGCGGGAATTTAATGATGTCCCGAACGTGCTCGATAGGGTAGTTCCCCCTGCGCTTAACCGGTCAGTGGAAAAGACGCGACAGGATATCGTTAATCGGCTGGCTGCTGCCAATCCTGGTCTCACGAGACCGGATATCCACAAGGCGACAAAGACAAAGAAGGCAAGCCCATCAGATTGGTCGGGACAGGTGGAAATGTCCGGCCACGGCGTTCCGGTAGCGAATCTTGATGTAAGGCTGGGGGGGAAAACAGAGGTGACGTCGATTGCCTCCGAGAAACAATCGGCATGGCTGTTTCATAATATATTCAAGCCAAAATACGGGGCGGCTGCTGTGTACTCGACCGCGTATCGCATAGCTCGCAAGGTCTACCAGAATATTACATATCGAGTGAGCGGCCAGACAAAGAGCCTTGCCGGGACCGGGGCATTTCCGATACCCAAGAGGTTTGGCCGCATGGGTATATTTGAGAGACGTAAGGGCTTCGGCGGGATGAAGGAGAAGATACGCGAAATACGAGGCCCGTCCCTTTTCCGGATTCTTGACGAAAACACGGTTATGATGCGAGACATTACACGGGAAGCAACAAGGGGCTTCGAGCGCGAACTTGAAAAGCTGAACGAGCGGCATGAACTGCTAATCCCACGGCAACCTTTACGGTTGTTTCCGCGGCAATCTTTGACAGAACTGGGGGTGGTTGAATGACTACCCCGATCATCGAAGATATTGCTGCAAATATACTCACGACGATTAACCGCGTGACGACGGGCAACGGTTACAACCAGACAATCGTCGTCAAGCGACCGAGCCGGGTTGACTACGAGTCAAAGGCGGCGGCTGACGATCTTGAGGGTGTAATATACCAGGGGAAAAGAGAGCGGCTGGCCAGTGAGATGAATTCGTATACCTGGCGACAGCCTTTTACGATTGTCGTCTATGCCCTGAATAACGACGGATCATCGACAACGATTGACACACGGCTAAACCAGATTTGCGCAGACATGGAAAAGGCCCTGCGTGTGGACATTACACGCGGCGGCAATGCGTACCACACTGACATCGGGGAACCGGAGAATTTGATTGCTGATGACGGGTCAAACAGTGCCGTCGTATTGCCAATAACAGTTGATTACCGGGTCCTAAAATCAGACCCCTACACGAAAGGATAAGATATGCTTACTGAAAAGACTACAATTCTAATCAAACTTGAGGCAAGTATCGGCGACGAGGAAACGGCTGACCAGGCAGTACACGCTGAGGACCTTGTAATCAATCCGACCGGCGAATTCATTAAGCGTGAAGGTGCGGGGCTTTATCTTGGACCCGACACGACAGGAATCATAGGCGGGCGGACGGGCAAGTGTACGTTTACGACTGAGATGCGCACAGACGGTTCGCAGGCTTTCGATGCAGGGTTGGCGATATTGTTGCAGGCGTGCGGATTCGTCAAAAACGCCGCCGTCTACACTATCGCGACGTATGCCGAGCAGAAAACAATTACCATAGACGTGTACCAGGACGGCGTCATCAAGACGCTGTACGGTTGCATGGGTACGTTTACGATGGAAGGTGAGGAAGGCAAGCGGGTACTGTTCAAGTTCGATTTCAGTGGCCACTACAAAGCCGAGGCGGATGTTGCATTGTCAGCCTATGCCCCCGCCGGCACCACAATGATGTGGGGCAACGGCACATTTACGGTTTTAGAAGGGTCTCCCAAAATCAGCAAATTCACACTGGACATGAACAATAACGTTGTCCCCCGGCATGATGTTACCGGTGTTGATGGTATCGGCTACTATATGGTTGCCGTACCGCGGGCGACGGCAAGCTGGGACCCGGAAGCTGACCTTATCGCTAACGATGATATGCACGCCGACTGGCTGGCTGGCGTTACAACAGGGGCGCTTGCTCTAACAATAAGCGATGGAGTTGACAAGGTAACGATAGATTGCGCTAAGGTTCAGTATACGGGCATTCCGGGAGGCACGAGAAACAATCTCAGGATTCACGAGGTAACTGTTCAATGTCTCCAGTCCGGCAATTCGACGGACATGGTAAAGTTCACCGTAGCCATAGCATAAAGGAAAAAGCTATGACAAAGGACGTCAAGAAAATCAGGGCAGCGGTTATGGCTTCACGGGGACTACCGGAAGCTGTGACCGATGCACAAATTAGATTCATCTGGAATACGTTTACTCCAGAGATGCAAAAAGAATACATGGGCAAAATCAGTGGAGGCAAAAACAATGCTACCAGTAACAACCGCGGAAAAGTACAGGGCAATACTAATCGAACACGCGGGGATGGACAATCCCCCGACGTTTCTGTTCCCGTGCCTTAATGGGCGACAGCAAAGGGAAGTCCTGCTATTCAAAGAGGGCATGGGTAAAGGCAAGACTCTGGGACGGCTTGCCGATTTCGATGCCTTGTTCGCAAAAGTAGACTCCTATCTTTTGGGGTGGGAGAACTTGGATGTCGAATATGGCAAAGACAAATTGATGGATGTCATCAGTTATCCAGAGTGCCTCGAATTGCTTGCCATGCTTACTTATCAGGGACCGAGTATAGCGGCTAAAAAAAAATCCAAGTCGCAGTCGCCCTCCGGTACGGAAAAATCTGCCCCGCCTGCAAAGGGATAGCCAAGTGTACGCGGACCTTCGATGAGCACCACGGCTTCCGCTGCGACGGGGTAGGCTACGATGATTGGGAGTTGCAGGAATGCCCGGTAACGTATGTTACCGGTGATATCTGGCAGGTGATAACGCTTGCAGGATTTTATGAAAAAGGATTGCCGCCGATGCCGGGCGCGGTACTTGATCAAGCGGTTGCATTTATCGCCGCCGCTGAATTTATCTATCAAGAAGAAAAACAGTATAAGGCGGAACAATGGCCGAACGTGATGTAATAATTCGGATTCGTGCAATAGACCAAGCCAGTGCGGTCTTTAACCGTGTTGCCCTTGCCGCCGGTGCTTTTGTATCATTTTGGGCTCTCAAGCGGGGCGTAACGGTTGCAACCGACGCGTTTATCGAAGCCGAGTCGACATCGATCACATTGGCGGCGGCCTTGAGGGCGACCGGTGAAGCTGCGGGCTTCACGGCCGACGAGTTAGAAGATTACTCCGATGAATTGATGCACTTGACTACGGTCGATGATGACGCTTTCAAGCGTATCATGGGTATCATGGCGACGTTCCGTAATGTACACGGCGAGGTGTTCAAAGAATCCATCGAACTTGTCGCCGATATGAGTGTGCAGTTTGGCGGACTTGAACAGGGGGCAATTCGGCTGGGCAAAGCATTAAACGATCCAGTACTCGGCGCGGCCTCTTTGAATCGCGTCGGGATCCAATTCAGTAAAACGCAAAAAGAAGCTATCAAGCTCTTTGCTGAACAAAACAACTTGATGGGAGCCCAACAGATTATCCTTGCCGAGCTTGCTAATCAGTTCGGCGGGCAGGCGCAGGCACAGGTCTATAGTTTCGGGGGCGCTATCAAGCAGCTTAATAATGCGTTTGGCGAATTGGTGGAATCGACAGGCGAGTATATAGCAAACATACCGGGCATGATAACAGGCATACAGGTTGCAACCGTGGTTTTTGAAAACTTCGGCCTTGCGGTGGATGTAGTTTGGCTGCAAATGCAGTTGAAACTCATGGATTTCGCAGCCGACTTTGAGCATCTATTCACCAAAGTGCTCCCGGATATAGGGCAGTGGTTTTTCCTTAACTTCGCAGACATGCTGATAACGCTGGAAAGTTTTCTTGGCAGTATTTTCGAAAACATAGCGAGAAATATCTGGAACGCGATTCTGGCTATCAAGGGTTGGGAGAAATTCGAGTGGACGCCCTTGCTTGAGGGATTCGAGAATACGATAGAGAAATTTCCAGAGATTACCAAGAGGGTGATGACGGACGTAGAAAAAGAGATTGCGGCGGCGCTGCTGAGGTCTCAGGAATTATTGGGGCAGAAGATTGGCGAGAGACTGGCGAAAATTCCTGAGTTCAGACAACCCGGTGACCCGTTTGCCCCTGACGCAGGCGCCGACGAAGCCGCAAAAACATCGGCAAGGAAAAGAGCGAACCTTGTAGCGGACGAATCGAGGTTCCTGACATTCGGCAGGGGCAAACGGGACGATTCACGCCGGGCGATAACGCTGGCAGAAAAGGCAGAGCGGTCGCGCGAACGACAAGAGAAGCGTCTGGAACAGATGGTGTCGTTGCTGACAAAGTTCTATGACCCATCCCAAAGATTAACACTTGCAGAGACAGCGTTTAAGTAGGAATGTCATGGCAGTATTAAGCGTAACAGAAGATTTTAGGGGCTGGGGCAGCGAATGCCACTCGGAATCAGACGGTACAAAGATCGGGAGCGCGCCTCGGTATTTCGATGTGACATTCGATTCGGGGGATGTTGGGGCGTCCCGTCCTTTTATCGCACGGTCGGAAAATGCGGTAGACCCCACAACAGGGGTGAGGGTCCCGCAATTAGGCGATAGTCATCCGTGGGACACCTGGACCTATGTTATCCGCCTCAGGACGGCAGTTGCTGACGAGAGCCCATTTGTGTTTCGGGTGACGGTGGAATATCGAGAAATCAGGAATCCCTTGGACGAACCTCCGATTATCGAATGGCTTTCGGCGTCTACGATGGAGCCGATTGATACGGACATCGACGGCAATCCAATTCTAACCAGTTCAGATGAGCCTTTTGACCCGCCGCCGACCGAGGAATTTTACGACCTTATCTTGCGGGCAAGCTATAACGTAGCGACATTTGATCCCGTTGGGGCGGCGGATTATAAAGGTGCCGTGAACATTGATTGGTTCCGGGGCTTTGCGCCGGGCTTAGCGAAGGTCAAGGAATATACGTCGCGGCAAATCAGGGTAATCACAGGCAATTTTTATGTTGCAGTGGCGGCTGAAATACATTTTCGGTCGACCGGATGGAAACGGAAATTCCTTGACCAAGGCTACCGAACCAAAGGGGATGTTGTAGACGACGTCCAAACATACACCCAAATCACTGACACTGAGGGCAACATGGTCACCGAGCCTGTATTGCTGGACGGGAACGGGCAAAAGTTGGCCGATGGTGATCCGGCTGTCCGTAAGGAATACTGGACGAAAAAACAATTATCATTTAATAACGAATTTGGGATGCTATAATGGGTACAGATAACAGATACGTAGGCGGCGCGGCTACGGTCACGCAGGTCCATACCATAACAGTTGGCGGTACGATTGAGAGTGGCGACATATTCACCATGACCGCCGTCGGTTGGGATGGTGTAACCGAAGTGATTACATTTACGGCTACGGCAACAACGATTGCCAACGTAGTTGCGGGCCTGGTTGCTGCATGGAACGCAAGCGAAAGCACCGCCTGTACGGGCATTACCGCGGCGGATGCCAGCCCCGATATCACTTTGACAGCAGACGTTGCGGGCGTCGGATTCCAAACAGTTACGACGGCAACAACGGAGGCGGGCGGCGGCGGCGCCGATGATCAGACTATTTCACAGCCCGCAATAACTACCAAGAATGAAGGACCGAGCGATTATAGTTCAGTTGCCAACTGGAGTCTCGGCGCAATCCCGGTCAACACTGATGACGTATTCATCGAAGGCGCGTTCACTATCCTTTATGGATTCAGTCAATCGGCGGTCCAACTCGACAGCTTTAATCGATCCGGCGCTCGAATCGGGACGAATCCGGCTGACGGTTGGCGGCCTGTGCCTCTCCAAGTCCGCGCACCTAAAGCCGACATCGGGTATCATTACGGCCCATCAACGAGAACGCAATCAGTACCAGTAATCCTTGACTTCGGTTCCGGTGAAGCTTGTGTAATCCGCGTTCATAATTCCGGGACCAACGGGACAAAACCGGCGGTGCTCATCACGAGCAAACACGCGGCGACAACGCTACAGGTCTTAAAGGGCAGCGTGGGATTATTCAACAACAGCGACGGCGACGCACAAATGGCGACCGCAGCCGTGTCCTACATTTCTAACAAATCGGGTGATGCAGACCTGTTCATCGAGCCGGGCTGGACTATTGCAACAATCAATAAAACCGGCGGGGATTTGTTCTTGCGTACCCTTACGGGGAAAACGATTGCTACCATAAACATCGACGGCAGCGGAACATTCAAGGCCGATGGGGACGGGCCGATCACTACAATCAACTACAAGGCTGGCGCAGGCGTATCGACCATGAACTCGACGGGAACGATTACGACTATAGTTATCGACGGTGGAATCGCAGACTTCACGAAATTGCCGGCAGCCTTAACGGTTACGAATCTCAAGCTGAATAACGGCACGCTGAAACGAAGTTCGGCATTGACGATGACAAACTTTACAAGTCCGGACAATCCTGTAACTCTTACAGCATCGGCGGCATAATGGGCGAACCTTTAGTATTATCGCAGAGAGACGCGGCGCGTGTCGAGCGTATGCTGAGAGCGTTTGAGAGCAATACCGATACCCGGTATCAGCGACGGCGGCGGCATGGAGGGAGTGGGGGGGGCGTTCCAGTCCGTCGCGCTTTTGTCAAAACCGCACCGGGAGCAACGACCACACTGGAATGTTTTCTTGCTGTCGATACGACTGGAACGGAGATTGATGTTGAGTGCGATATCTATGGGGGCGGCAATCTCAATGAAGCCCATCCATCATTCACAGACGGTCTTCCTTTATGGGTTGCTTACTACGATGGGGCGTGGCGTAACGTGACGACTATCAGCGCGATTGATACCGAGTGTGATACATGAGTGGATTGGCTCGTAATTCGTCAACGCTTAAACTCATATCAAAGAACGGAAAGCTGTGCACGAAGTGTTGTAATGTTGGCATACCCTGCACTCATTGTGACGTACCAACTCCATTGACAGTCTTTGTGCAGATTGGTGGACTGGTTGATTTTTTAGAAGGTCTATGCCTTTGTATTGATTACGTCACGGGAAGCGCGCCGTCTAAATTTGAGGGCATTGCGGCGGATGACGTTATAAATAACGTGATTGTCGAATGTACTCAAGTTAGTGCCTGTCGATGGGTCGGTTTTATTATACTTGATGCTGCTACGTTGAAGAAATACAGCGGGGCAAGTTGCCCATTAGGTCCCCCGGATTGTACTGGGAGCGTCTTGCAGACACGTAAAATGTGCTCGTTACAATTTGAGGTTCAGCGAAACGCTGCTGATACAGAAGTCAAGGTACTCATCCTTGGTGAAGATGATCCCGGCGACTTCCCGCCCGCTTGCGGGGAGGTATGGCACTCCCAGGCCGTCCGTGAAAATATTACCTGTGATGGCGGCGAATGTATCTGTTGTGAAAAAGAAGGTTTAGCAGCTGTTGCAAGATATTGGGATGGCACTAATGCAACAATAAGAACGTGGTCTCTCTTTTGCCAAACAATGCACGTCAACGCTGTTACGGCGTCGGCAAACGCAGGCGGGTGCGGAGGCGATGAAGAGAAGATACAAGTAGACGTTACGATTCACGATTCCGACGACAACCTCCTCGACAATGCAAATGTGGAAATTACAATAACTGGAGGTGTTGAGGATATAGTAAATGTCAACACGGATGCGATTGGTGAGGCACAATATCTATCTGACTGCTTGTGCATCGACGATACAATAAATATCGAGGTTACCAACGTTACAAAAGGCGGCTTCCTTTGGGACCCCGACGATGACGAGGATTCGCTGACGGACTCTATTATAATGGACTGTACATAATGGGCTGCTGCGGAGCCAAAAAGGTCCAACAAATAGCAACCGGATACATCAACCTTGCACGTGGCAAGAAATACGAGTTCACCGATGACCGGATCCGGGCCTGTCAAGAATGTGAGTTCAATTACTGGATATCGAAGAAATTGTTTTGTTCAATTTGCAAGTGCTTTATCCCCGCAAAGGCACGTGTGAAAGAAAACACCTGTCCGAAGAACCTCTGGTCTTCGTAGCCTAATTGGCAAACCCGCCCATATACCTATGCAACCACTTTATTTCCCCATCAAGCACTAATTGATTCGTGCTCTTATACCTCTGTCCATCAACATCAACATCAACACCGACGCAGAGATGGCCCCTGCGGTCGTACACGACAACGGCAGGGTCGTAGCCGGGCACTTTAATCTCTTTTGTGCCACGATTGATCGTCGGCTCAAGCGGTGCGCGGGGGTCAAGAGGTTCACGTGGGGTGTAAGTTGCTACCAGGCAATACGCCAAAGTCCCCTTGCCATCCTGGTTGTCCCGTATCAGCATCACGCCATAATTTCTTTGCCTTGTCAATGCACGGGTCTGGCGTAGCGCCAGTGGCATGGTATCGATTTGGTAGCTTTTGCAATACTTGATGACGGAGGACGACGCCCCTAACAAGATGACCATTATCGACATTACGACCAACAGTTCAACCAGCGTAAAAGCCTTTTTCATTATCCTATCCCCAACTATGTTGTTTTCCTACATACAATATACCCGTAGTGTCGGGTCCTGTCAAGGAAGTTCTAAGAAATTATTTGCCTCCCAATTAAGCCAGTCTCATTCCGGACACCCCACGTCCATGCGTAGGATGCCCCACAATCGACGATCTCCACCTGCCCGGACTATAAGTCCGCCCCCCGCCTTTGATTACAGGCCAAAAACAGGGGTCCGCCCGAAATACCTGCGTTATTAGCCTGCAAACGGGGGTCTGCGCAACAACCTTTTGCATAACAAAAATAATTGCAATTTATTTTATTTTTTACTTGCACTTTGCAAAAAAATATGGTAAGGTGTATATAGTATGAGAGACAAACAATAACAATCGAAACCAAAAGCGAAAAGGAGAATGAAATGGCAAAAAACAAACAGCCAATCGACCCCGTAATGATGCAGTTGTCTGAGATATTCATCGATGTAATCGGTAGGAAATTGACCGCTACAGCCTTTTGCATCGACCTCGCCAAAACTGCTATGGGGTGGGAGCTTGCCGGCAATCCGAAAGAGGCCCGCAAAGCTATTCATAAAGCATTAAATCCGTAACCGCCCGCAAGGGCAGAAAGTGAGGACGAAATGAATGTACGCGAAGCACATTTACGAGCAGAGGACATTCAAAGCCGTATGAACGCTCTGGCTGCG
>SDBU01009512.1_pt1 | contig 10875 bp, 10 predicted proteins | sample 2277071 | NCBI WGS metagenome assembly SDBU01 (sample SAMN10397929, study PRJNA504765) | marine sediment metagenome | isolation source: marine sediment core GS08_GC12, 126 cmbsf | place: Arctic Ocean: Gakkel Ridge, Loki's castle | collected 2008
TCCTTCCAAAAAACAGACTCCTCAGGTGGCCGTAAAAAGTTACCTTTTCAATGGCACAACGACCCCTGCTTCGGTTACCTGATCCAATGGCTTGACACGGCAGATACCTCAATTTCTTTATTCTTACCTCACCCTGTCAAAATGTCCTTCAGAGGCCCAGAACTCTACTTGCTTGCGGAATGCATGTTTCGGCAATGTGGAATAATATAATCTACGTCAGATGTTCAGGTCTTTTTTGGGTAGAGAGTACAGCGAGTCAGTCAAACCCAGATTCCAAGGAAATACTCCTACCCTCTTTTGCCGACCTGTAGCTCGCCATAATAATCTTTACGTCATCTCTACCTTCATTGCCATCATAGAAAAGTTTCTCACCGTTGATTAAGCAGTTGGCAAAATGACTGAACTCCGCTATGTAGGACTCCAGTGAGGAATGAGTCACCGGAACAAAAGGAGAGACAAAGAAAGGAGCTCCAAACCTATTTGACTCCGAACGGAATATCCTTAACCGACTGGCAGATATACCACGATAGGCTTCAAAAACAGCTCTTCCCTCTGACCCATCTATTTCGTAACGCATAGTAAGTGGATTAATGAACCAACCAACCTCAAGTGAACCAATAGTCCCATTATCAAACCCAAGAATAACCGAGGCACTATCTTCGATTTCTAATCCTTTTATTGGACGCTGACTTGTTTTGGCGGTTGTGTTTGCTACGCTACCCATGAAAAACCTGGCCAGAGCAGCCAAATGAACACCGGGGTCAAGAAGAACACCACCTCCGGCCTCCTTCTTGCACCGCCAGCTCTCCAAAGGATAGCCGCTATCAACCTGAAGAAGATGAATCCCTCTTAATTCTCCAATAGTTCCTTTTTCTATTTCGTTTTTCATTATCTGAATTCCGGGCTCAAAAAGATAGTTTTCTCCCACCATTAGCTGAACCCCTGACTTCTCGCAAGCCTCAATAATCTCATCGCATTCTCTCAAATTTATGGCTAGAGGTTTCTCACAGAAAATGTGCTTGCCTCTTTCAGCTGCCGCTAGAGCTATTTGATGGTGAAGATGATGAGGAGTGGCAATGGCCACAGCTTCAATATCTTCATTATCAACAACTTCTAGATAATCAGCTGTCCATTCCACCCCCAATTTCCCCCCAACCGCTCTGGCAACTTTTTCAGTGCGGCTACACACCATGATCACTTCAATCTCTTCTGTCTTCTGAAAAGCTGGTATGTATCCAACTCGAAAGATATCCCCCAAACCGATTACCCCCAGCCTGATTTTTCTTTCCATCCTATTTCACCTTTCTTCTTTTGGACCTCACTGATGCCATTCCCTTTCCCATTTCGCATACCGGGGTGAGAGGAAAGGCTATGTGTCTTAAACGTATGAACGCCTGTTTGGTAAATGCTCAACCTTGCTATACATACGACGCTGGTGAGATTTCCAACAGGAATGATTCCATGCTTATGCCTTACGCTGATTGTGCTATTACTCCGACACGCATTTTTCTTTGCTCTCTATCGCCTCTATGCCAAGAAGTCGCCCTTTGTACATAGAGGCACAAATGAAAATCCATTCCTCATCAATGCCAACATTTCATATTAGTTCATCAAGGAGAAGTCCAGTGTGCAAATAGATAGACAGATTTCAGAGGGCACCAATTGATTCTTTCCTTAATACTTCAGTCCGCTCGAGCTCACTCCCTTTATGATTCGAGTTCTGAAAATCAGGAAGAATGTTAACACTGGGAGAATGGTAATAACGCAGGCCGCCATGATCCCACCATACTGAGTCATGAATTGTCTCTGAAAATACATGAGTCCCAAAGCCGTGGTGAACAAGCGTTCCGAGCTGGCAACAACCAGGTACCACAGGAACTCGTTCCAGGTGCCTACCCAATTTATGATACATACTGCGGCGGTGGCAGAAAAAGAGAGAGGAAAAATGATTTTCCAAAAAACCCTTAATTCCGAACAACCATCTATTCTAGCGGCATGGATGAGGTCATCAGGAATGCTTACAATATTTTGCCTCAAGAAGAAGATGCCTGTACTCATAATTATTCGCGGCCAGATCAATCCCATGTAGGTGTTAATCCAACCGAATCGCCTGACCATCATGTATAGAGGAACTATATATGCCTGTTGAGGGATGAGAATAGTAGCCATAATAAGCAAAAATATGATATTCTTTCCTCTAAAATTGTACTTGGCCAAAATATATCCCACCAGAGGACACCCGATCATTATGGTAACAGTAGATACCGAACAAATGAAGATACTATTCATGAAGAAGCGAAGAAAGGGAGCTTTTGTGGAAAGCATACGATAGTTATCCAGCGTCCACGTATTAGGCAAGAGCTGCGGTGTGGCAGAGATTATGTCAGCTTCAACCTTAAAAGAAGTAAATATCGCCCATACTACCGGCATCACCATAAGAACGCTAGTTATTAAGATTGCAGCATGAAGCAACCCTGTTTGCCATTTCTTCCTACCTACATCCATTTATCATGTCTCCTGCCTATCATTAATTTGTTTTTTCTGCTAATGTAACCCTTAACGAGATTTGAATACTTTGAATTGCACCAACACCAACCCCAGGGATACTACAAAAAGTACCAGAGAAATAGCCGCACCCATCCCAACCTTGGCAAAGTCAAAGGTTAATTGGTAGATTCTAAACATAAGGGTTGAGATCTGGGCCCCAGCAGAGGTATCAGAACCCTGACTCATAATGTAGACTTCGGCAAAGGCTGACCAAGACCAGATAATAGCCATGATTGACCCCACCATCATAACCGGCTTTATCAGCGGAATCTCTATGCGAGTAATAGTCCGCCACTTGCCGGCACCGTCAACTTTGGCAGCATCAATAAGCTCGCTGGGTATATTCTTAAGGGCCACCAGAAAAATAATCACAAAGAAGCCCAGGCGCTTCCATACATGGATAGCTATGGTGGCCAACAGGGTAATTTGGGGGTCACCCATCCAGGGGACGGAAGGTAGTCCAGCAGTCCTCAATAGGGCATTGAAAAGTCCAAATTCTCCCGGACTGTAGAACCACTTCCAAATAATAGCGGCAGGAACCATGGGAATGATATAGGGAAGAAAATAGAGAGTCTCATAAAAGGCTTCGAATTTAACCTTTCTGCTTAGCAGCAAGGCAAACAACAACCCCAAGCCGATTTCTGCCGGCACCGCAACCGCCAAATATTCCAGGGAATTAAGAAAAGCGGCCACAAAGATCCTATCACGCAGAAGGTACCGAAAATTGGCCAAACCCACAAACTTCGTGGTAGGTCGGATAAGATGAGCATTGGTCAGGGAAAGCCCAAGTGTAGATAGGATAGGTATGATTCTAAGAATTACATAAAGACTCATAATTGGAATAAGCACCCAAAGCATGAATATCATCTGGGACCTTTTTAATGAATCACGTTCTCCCAAGAATTTACCCACGATTCCAGCCTTTTTACTACCGGTCTTTAGTTTCACATCTCTCCTCAAGAGTGTCGGGAGGAGCAGGCGTGGTCCCACTCTCTATTTAGAGCGAGCGCATGCCCCTCCTTTTCTACAAAAGCAGCTGATAGGCTCTAATGGCTAATTCGCCAAAAGGTCATTCTCAGCCAGTATTCGATTGGTCTCCTCAGCCATGCTTTGAATCGCATCGGCTATTCCCTGTGGATTGTCTACTAGCTGTCTTCCATTCCAGTAGACTACGGCTTGTTCGGCAAGCCTGGTATAGACCTCCTGCGAAGCTGCAGTCAACTCGGTATCGGCTATCAACATACCGGGCTTCGAATATCCCTTCCTGAAAATCTCCATAACTGGATATACCTTGAAGGCTTCGGTGAAGTCAACGTTAGGTCTCAGAGATGGTTGGGCATAGTTTTTCATTTGCATAACCGCATTTTCATCGTTTACAAGCCATTTTAGAAAATCCCATGCCAAATCTTTGTTCTTGCCCCCACTGGGCACCCATAGACCAATGGTTACCATATTCAGGGATCCGTTTGGAGTAGCTGGACCCTTAGGCATAAGGAAAGCGCTGTAGTTCACGTTAGGCGCATTTGCGGCCATGTATCTTGCCACCCACTCTTCCCTCATAACCATGGAAGCCTGTCCCAGGCCAAATCCTTCCGCATCAGACTTGAGATCATAGCTGTCTACCACATATTTATTCAGCAGATCGACCATTCGCTTGAGAGCCTTCTCACCTGCCTCATTGTTATATCCAGCACGCCATTTCAAGTCATCGGGAGCATATTTTGTCCAGTCCTTCCCTCTTACTACGTCTCCATCTGAAGTTACGCCCTCAAGTACCCAGGCTCCGTAAGGCATCAGATGGTGAGCCCAAAACTTAGAAGCTGTCCCTGCACCACCTCCAGATTTCCTGAGACTCAGTCCCGCTCGTGTCACAACACCGGCGGCATTGTACTGAGTAAGCTTCATAGCGTACATCGTTTCCTCGTCTATGGTCTGAGGCACGGCTGCCAGGCCAGCGTCGGCGAAGTGGTCTGTATTGTAAAATATTCCCTTGCCAGTAGCAGTCCAAGGAATATTCATGTACTCATCTGTTCCAGGTTGGGTGTTGAATGTCCTGGCCGCCTCCACGATATTCGTGTCCATCCAACTGGCTATTTCAGAGGGTACGTTATCGAAATACCCATAGACCTGATATCCGTATGCCCATAAGGTTGCAGCGGATAGCATGTCTGGTCCAGCCCCTGCAGGCAGACCCGTAGCCAGTTTGGTAGAGAGAGCTCTCGACTGAAAAAGGACAGGCTCAACTTCCACAGCAGGATTAACCTCCATGTACGCTTGAGCAGCCTCTTTGAAGAACTCAAACCTTATACTATCAGAACACCATAAACTGAGCTTGGTCTGAGCCATGGCAACACCGGAAGCAAGAAAAACAGACAACAACAAGCTTCCCACCAAGGCTAATACGATAGTCTTCTTGTCTTTCATTTATACCTCCTAGCATATGATTACCCCCTTTCCCCAAAAGAATAACGGAAAGTGGGCATTGGAAACGTTCTGCACTTTCACAATCTATTTTCTATGAGATAGACTGGCCTGCCCGCCTTTTTCACCTCTCTTGCGGCCTTCTATTTCTATCCCTCTTCTCTTCAGCCTGTAGAACTTCCTCACAAAAAACTGATTCGCTGCCTCTACCAATCCCTCGTCTCTTTTTGCCTATTATCTACCTCTATTCCTCAAAACAAAGAAGGTCACCGCTCCGATATTTGGGACGTAAATAATAGGGCAAACAGGACCAATCAGGTATCTTGCTCTTTTCAACCATGGCCTTAATGGTAGCGCTCAGTGTAATGGAAGCCGGACAATGCGGGCAACCCGGAAAGAAAGCTCTTGCTTTCTCCGCATGCTCTTTGGCGCAATCACCTATAACGAATGTTCTTTCCCAATCCAGATTATCAGGCACCTCAGTTCTGAACCCCAAAATCAAATTTACGGGTGCCTTCAGTTTCGAAATAACTCCTTCTGTACCCAGTCGGTCTAAGGCAAATCTTGTAGTATGCGGGCATCCCTCGCAGGCCCCGTGCATATATACATCGATATTACGGTATAGAGCAAAGAGTGAGGTGCTGGGTCTCTTAAACGGCCTTTTCACCTTGTCGATAGGAGTCCCTTTGACCTCGATCTTGGACAGTTCTCCGACTCCCAATTCCTCCATATTGCCTATTCTGGTTGTCTCCACTTCCAACGGATCGTAGCACATAATAGCCGTAGCCACAGCATCCAAGGCAATACAGTCTTCTGCAGCCAGGATTACGTTCATACCCGGTATCAAATCTTCCGGAAAATAAGATTGAGGTCCCTGTCCCTGCAATACCCACAGAGCATCCATTATTGTAAGATCCGGCTTGAGAACCCGGTAGATATCAACGAGCTTGCACGACAAGTCCATAGCATGGCACCTGTACTTATCGTAACTTTTCAAGCACCCTTGCTGGTTCTTGATAGCCCCGGTCATAAGGGTCTCATTGTGAGTCTTGAGTTTGGGGATCGATATGTAACAGTCAGCTTCTGCCAGAGTTTTGGGCAGATCGAAATAGAATAGCGCTTTTCCTCCTGGAACTCCCACCCTTGTGGCTTGGTCGGTCTCGCCATCCATAAGTTCCACCCCTAGTTTCTTGGCCATTTTGGTAAATCCAGCCGCTTCGTAACAGTCAAAGGTACTTGTGTCTGGAACTTGCCATCCGGCAGCCGCTGCCTCCCAAATCTTAATTTCACCTACATCGGGAACTTCTTCTCTAATAAGCTCTATTAGAGCCTCCACCACTCTCGGATCCGTGTTGAGGGCCGTCTCCGGGTTGATTGGCCAGAAAGCATTTGGCTTAATCACCACCTTGTATCCCGGCTGTACGAACTTCTTCACTCCTCCAAGATAATCAATGGCTTCCCTTAGCATTCCTTTGATTATATCAATGGAAGCATCATCTAACCCTCCTGGCTTGCCAGAAACCTCATCCCTGTGTATAAGCGCAACAGTTGCTTTTTCTTTCACTTTTTTCCCCTTTGTGCTATTCAAGGTTAGCGTGGGTTTTCCACATCTTTTCCTCGGAAATATTCAATTTCTTCTGGATAATCATAGAAACGCAATCGCCAAAAATAAGCAGACATTGCTCAAAAAGAGTAGTCATCGACTGTTTTGAAAAAGTTTCTCCTGGTAAATGGAGCTTAGTGGAACAGGGGATCCTTACTGATACATCACTAAGTTTTCTCAGGGTAGAGTCGGGAGACGAGGTAATCAGCGAAATCTTTGCCCCGTGCTTTTTGGCCAGCCTGGCAACATTCACGGTAGTTATAGTTTCCCCTGATCCCGAACCAGCGAGAAGAAGGTCTCCCTTCTGAATACCAGGTGTCGTAGTTTCTCCCACTACATAAGAGTCTAACCCCAAATGTTTGAGTCTCTTGGCCAGAGCCTGCATCATCAACATGACCTTACCTACACCAATGACAAATACCTTCTCATTGTTCAATATGAGACCAACAAGACTTTCTACCTCTTCCCTGTCAACCTTACTCAAAGAAAGCTCTATTTCTCTACAGATAATGCTCCTAGCTTTTTCGAAATCCATCTTGCTCATGCGGCCTCCACCGTATCACGGATATCTCTCATAATCAATTCTTTCTTCCCCTCTACGCCAAAGAGACCCGAGCTACCCAAAGCCAGGATGCTTGCTCCCGCCTTTACAACCTGTGGTATGGTAGACTTGTTAATGCAACCATCAACTTCGATTTCGCAATTCAATTTTCTCGATTCTATCATCTCTCTGGCGGTTCTAATTTTCTCTAGAATTCGCGGATTAAATGGTTGCCCCAATAGTCCAGCATCCACAGTCATTAGAAGAAGAGTGTCCATGTCCGGAAGGATGTATTCAAGGCAGGAAAGGGGGGTAATTGGATTTAGGGCTATTCCCGCTTTCAGCCCGGCATCTTTGATCTTCTTGACAACACGAAAGAAATGAAGGCAGGACTCCACGTGGATAATAACGACATCTGCACCTGCCTCAACAAGATCATCCAAGTACTTTTCTGGCTCTGTGGTCTGCAAATGAACTTCAAAGGGAACGTTAGTTACCTCTCTCAGGGAAGCAACCACCAGAGGACCCATGCTTATGCTAGGAACAAAGTTACCGTCGTTGATATCAAAATGGAAGAGATCTGCTCCTGCTCTTTCCAACTCTTCCATTTCCTTCTCTAAGCAGCGGAAATCAGCACACATCACAGAGGGTGAAAGTTTAACCATAGGACCTACTCCCGTTGAAAACGTTTTCTTGAAATTTCGCCATTCTATTTTGAACTTCCGACAAAAAAGGCATCCTCTTTAAGGCTATTCCTCCTGTTTTCTCAATTACCAAAGATGAAGTTGCCGAAGCAAATAGTCCGGCTTTCTTCACGCCATCCCCTCTCTGATAGCTATAGAGAAATCCAGCGGCAAAGGCGTCTCCGGCACCTGTGCAATCAACAGACTTGCTGCTAAGAGCCGGAATGCTAAATACTTGATCCTTGCCTACGGCTATGAGCACTCCCTCTCCGGCTAGAGTCAATACCGCGATATCTACACCCCACTCAACCAGGAGTCTTGCTATCTTCTCAGTTTCAAAGCGAATACCAGGGAAAAGATACCGACAATCCTCCCGGCTAAGTTTGGCTATATGAAAATGAGGAAGCATCTGACGAAGTATTTCCTCTTGATTACCTGTGTGCCTGCTGCAGTGAGCACCTCCATATCCGCCAAGATCTACGGCTAGTTTCTTCTGCAGTAAAGAGAGTCTTTCTATCACTGAGGAGTCTATTTCCCCCTCCTCCGGCGCAATATAGACAATGTCGGCTCCAAGGTAGTCCTCCGGAATATCACCGAATGTTATAGACCTTCCTTCCTTGGGATACCGCATGGTCTTGTTGCCCCTCTCATCATAGATGAGCCGACTGTACCTGCTTTCAGAGCCTTCCACTGCCATTCCCCGTGTGTCAACGCCAATCTCATACAGAGGGTCTAAGAGGCGCCTCGGCATATCACTCCCTATCTTCGTCACTATCCCTATTTCCCCTCCTAATTTGGCAGCAATCACTGAAAAATAGGCGGCAACTCCCCCCAATACGGGTCCTGCTGTATGGCTAGGAAACTCTATCATTTCCTTCATAACATGTCCTACTACCACGATCTTTGGCTTCATTGTGCTATCCCCTGCTAGCGCTCCCTCTTTCCCTCAATGAACTCATCCATTCTATTCTTTGCCTCGTGATCGTCCATCTTCTCCGGAGGACATTTGCATAGAAAGGCTGACGGTGACGTGAGAACACCACTAATTCCCCGATCCATAGCCAGCTTGCAGCACCTTATGGCCTCCACCATGACTCCAGCGAAATTTGCACTATCCTCAACTTTGAACCACGATACAATAGTTACAGGGAAGCCTCCAAATTTCTCTGCTTCAATGAATGTCCATGCATCTTTTCTATCCCCTAGAAAGTCGATATAGCCAGCAGAGCATCCCCAGACCGGAAAATCATAGGGAATCAAGCTTTTGTATGAAGTCATCTTGGTATGCAACTTAGATTCCCTTCTTTCCACCTGGTTGAAAAAGTCGGTATTGCCTCCTATGTTCAATTGGTAGGTCTGCTTGATTTTGGCTCCTCTATCATCTATCATTTTCAAAAGAGCTCTATGAAAAGCTGTCCCTCCAATTTGACTCTTCACATCATCCCCTATCAACGGCACACCCTTGTCCTCAGCCATCTTAACGAATTTTTCGTCATTGGCTATGAGACTGGGCATACCATTGGCAAAGCCGGCTCCCGCCTTTATGGATGCAGTAGCATAAAACTTAGAGGCCTCGATAGAACCGGTCGGTAGATTATTGACCACCACATCCGGCTTGATCTCGCTTAACACCTTTTCGACGTCTACAGACTTCTGGCTGGATACTTTTACCAACTGAGCCAAATGCTCAGTGACGCCGTCCATAACTGGCGCCATCATTACCTTCACTCCAAGACTAGGAACATCAGCAAATTTCTTGGCACAATTTGGCTCAGCAAAGATAGCCTCTGAAAGATCCTTACCAACTTTATGTTCATCAACATCAAAAGCGGCAACGGGCTCAATATCCTTTACCTTATAGTCACCAATAATGGGATGCATTACCCCGGGACGGTTTTCATCTTTCTTATAATATTGGATCCCTTGCACTATCGCACTAGTACAACCTCCTACTCCTAGAAACGCTACTCTTACCTTAGGCACTTTTCGTCTCCTTTTAATATTTTTGTTGAAAATGTCAACCTTGTTCCGTGCCACGCGTATCCCTCTTTATCCGAAGACCATTCCTTTTCTTCCAAAAGATCAAACCTTATCAGCATAGGCAGTCGTGAAAAAAACGATCCTGTCTCCCTTCACCTTTACGTTGAAGTACTCAATTTTCTTATCTTGTGGTGAAAATGCTACTCCTTCCATTTGCAGCAGAGGATCTCCAACAGGCATTTTGAGAAGATTCGACTCATCAGCGGAGGCTCTGGTAATCTTTGTGTATCGTTCGATTTTCGCCACTGAAGTATGATATTTTTGCTGCAGCGTGTAAAATAAGGAATCTCCAGTAAAATCAACCTCTAGTAGACCAGAGAATCGGTCATGGGACAAATATGATCTTGACAACAGGAAGGGTTCGTTCTCTATATATCGCAGTCTCTTCAGATACACCAGCGGGCTTATAGCGGTCAAATCAAGCCAAGCGGCAATCTCTTTACTTGCCTTGATCTTCTTCAATTCAACCACCGCGGTACGGAAATCCACACCCGCCTTCTTCAGAGCTTCTCCAAAGCTAATAGGCTCTTGTACAAGTGGAAGCTGGATTCTTCTATCTTGCACAAAACTACCTTTTTTTTTATCTTTATACACCAACCACTTCTTAACAAGTAGATCCATAGCCTTGCTAACAGTAGGCCTACTTGCTCCAAAGTACTGAGCTAGAGATTCCTGAGAAGGCAGTTTAGTTCCGGATTTGACCTTCCTTTTCTCGATCAATTTACGTAGCGACTCAGAAATCTGGTAATAAAGGGGTACAGAAGCGCTATGATTTATCTCCTCTAGTTCACGAAAAACATTTTCCATTTTCCCCTCCTGTAAAATTCTATATATAGTGAACTTTATCCTTCTGTATACATTATAGCATGTAATTACAATTTGTCAATAGCACTATCACGTATCAGAAAAATTGAAAGTAGACGGTGATTTTGGGAGCTCAAGGAAAAATGAACTAAAATGAGAAGTTTTGTGATAGGAAAACGGAGAGTGGGAAGAGAAGTTTAGAAAGGTTCCCTCTTTATAACTACCTGAAAGGTAAA
>SDBU01009513.1_pt1 | contig 10875 bp, 27 predicted proteins | sample 2277071 | NCBI WGS metagenome assembly SDBU01 (sample SAMN10397929, study PRJNA504765) | marine sediment metagenome | isolation source: marine sediment core GS08_GC12, 126 cmbsf | place: Arctic Ocean: Gakkel Ridge, Loki's castle | collected 2008
TTGCGTAGAATGTGGTGCATGCACCAACGCGTGCCCAACGTGTTATTGTTTCTTTCTTTACGTGAAGGGATTTGGTGAGGGGTTGAGTTATTGTGGGTTTACGCAGGTTATTTAAGGAGGTGGTACAGCGTGATCATCTTGTCTGAAGGACGCATGTGGCAATCCTTGCATCGGAAGTCGTGATTGATGTCCCACTCAAGGAATTCCCCGTAATCGTCAGAGCGGTAGTGCATGCAACTATGCAGGATTGCAGGGGGAATTGCTCCGTTGTCTTTCAAGTGGGCGTAGATGTTGGGGTCAGCATACGCTCGCTCCATCCATTTGGACGGCACGAGGTACCAAGGATGCTCGTCCAGAACGGCGTTTCGCTTGTAGAACTTGCAATCGAAGGTGAACATGTAAATTAAGCCTCTCTAAGCAAGGTGTATACGGTCACGATGTCGTCCCCTGGGGACTGGCAGCATCGGTTGCACCACATGTCTTTTGCGTGGCTGGTGCTGAAAACCCTGCCTGTCTTTGTGGGCCAGTCCTCATGCAGGTCGGGCTCGGGACATACATGGAATAGGTTGGTACGGTAGTGCTTGTCTGAAATCGCAGGGAGCACGTACCAATCCTCCTCCCTGAATACGGCCTTGTTGGTGTAGTACTCCGTATCTGTTGTCCACACGTTAGTCTCCCTGTATGTCCATGTTGAGCATCGTCCAGAGGGCCTGCATCCCCTCGGGGGCTTTCTCGCGACACACCCCACAAGACACATGCAGGTTCCTTTTAGTGACCCTCCAGCACCCTCTGTACACGTTCGTGGTCTGTTGGCAGCTGTGCCAGATGAAGGCTGTGTAGTCGGTCGTCCATCTGATGTTGGCTTGCTCCCTGGAGAGGAGGTACCAGTCGCCGTCTTTCTTGAGCCAGTTCGGGCTGCTCATGACTCCACCAGCATCGTGTAGACGGTGATGATGTCGTCCCCTGGGGACTTCCTGCAGCGGTCGCACTGCATGTCTGTGACGTCCTCACTGAGGAAGACGATGCCCACGTTGTCCGCTTGGAGCTTGGCCAGCTCAGGGCACCAGTGGAAGATCCTAGGCACTCCCATCCCGGCGTCGTCCAGGCCTACCTTGTCCTTGAGGATCAGGTAGAACGTGTCCTGCCTGAAGACAGCCTTCTCCATGTAGTCGGGTGAGCGCAGGGTGTACATCAGCGGTACAGCTCCAAGACAGTGATCATTGAATCAGGGGCCTTTTTGTAGCACATCACGCAGCAGAAATGCCTGTCGATGTGATGCATATCAGCCCCGGACGTGGAGCTGATGACGTGGTTCCACTTGGGGAAGTCCTTCTCATCTACACCTTCACACCTGTGGACCATCCAAGCCCCTCGGGAATCTCTTCTATCAACAATACACCAGCGGCCTTCTCTGTAGACCTCGTCAGTGGATAAGCTCACCTGATCACCATTGTGTGGAGGGTGATGATGTTGTCTGGGGCCATTTCCCGACACTTCCAGCATCGGTATAGGGTACCGTCGTTGAAATTCTTGTACGCGTACTCCGTGCTGAAGGCGTAGTGCCAGGTACTGGAACAGTAATGCCCAACCAGGGGGTGCTGGTACTCCACCTCCTTTAGGCTATTGCCAATAACCCAATCGTCTTCTTGGAAGAGGAGGATGCGCCACCCGGACTGCAGCGCTTTCTCTCGGCGGATTTCGTAGTTGGTCATCTGTACAGCTCCCGAATGGTGATTATGTCGTCCGGAGGGACTACCTTGCATTCCCTACAGTACAAACCATCATCCCCAACTCTCGGAGGGACATCGTTTGCGAAGTTCCACCAACCCTTCGGGGGATCCCAGGCGCAATCGCAGTAGTGCATGATCCAGGGGTACGTGGGGTGTACGCCAATAGCCTGGTGGCCTTCTTTGACGGCGTCGGACATGTCCACAACAGCCCAGCGGCCGTCTTGGTAGATAGGGGTGTAGGGAGGCTTGATCATCTCATCATCTCTAATACGGTGACCACGTCGTCAGGGCAGGTCTGGTAGCAGTACACACATTTCCATATCCCGGTCTCGTCGTTTCGGTCAACCAGCTCAGCCACGTTCTTCCAGGGCTTACTCTTGTCGCAGCGGTGGACCAGCTGGACCTTACTGATCCCGTGGTATTGAGACACTTGAAAGCCTTCCTTCTCGAACAGCACCTCGAAATCGCTGATGTCGTCGTATAGGGGACTCATGGGCAGTCCCACCAGTTCACGCCTTCGTTGTTGTGGTAGTCCTGAGTCACCCTGGCTACCTCCTTGGTTGTCTCGTCATACGTGAGGAGGGTAAATGTGGTGATGATGCTGTCCGGAGGGGTCTTTCCGCATTTCCGGCATCTCCACTTTGGTTTGACTAGCACCAAGAAAGACCACCCACTTTTCCTGCCAGGCCCACCTATGTTGTCATAACCACCTATGTTGGTCTGGTTGGTGAAGGCCACTGGGCTCAGGCTCTGCTCGGGCTCCTCGGGTGTGGACTTGATGCACTGGTGATACAACACCGGACCATGCCCAAGTATGGGAGGTCCAGCGACGATGCTCCACCGGCCCCTCTTGTGGACCGTGGTCATCTCTGTACCCCTAATTGAATTAGGCACTGTAGGCTGCCTTGGCTTCGTCATCGAAGGGTATGGGCTTGTCATCGAAGGGTATGGGCTTGTCATCGCAGGAGAAGAGGAGGACGTTTTCTGTGCCGTTCCACTCGCCCATTTCATCAGTTTCATACACGTCTCCGTTGGCTAGATAGACTACCGGGGGCTCATCAAGCATGTCAAACTCTGGTAGCGGGCTAGAGTCTTTGTATATGAAGGGGTCTTCGACTGACTCATCCGTAGCCTTACGGTTAGCTTCCCACTTTTGGATCTCAGCGCCGTGCTTGTTGATCTCGTCTGCGTTCCACAAGTGCCATACCGCCAAGACGCCCTCGGGGATGTCTTCGAAGCAAGAGGGGCAGGTCTTGGTGTTAATCATGTCGTCTGGCGATAAAAACTGCCGCCACCCGGCCTTCTCGCAGTAGTGGCTCAAGATCGAGCAGGTGTTGTACATGTAAGGGATCAGCAGATCATCCGCAAGGGTCATCCTCCACCCATCGATCTCCGCGATGATATTGGGCTCGGGAGCGGGAAAGCTGTTGCACTCAAGCCCCTCACTGCTACTGGGGACTAGAGCCGGTGTAGGGTCCAACGCAGCCTTAGCGTTGCACCCAACGCCATGGCACCCGCACGGCATCGGTTTGTCAATCATGAGACTACTCCCGGAACCTTCCAAGGTTCGCTTTTGTCGTTCATGTAGTTCCCTAGCTTATCACCTTCCATTATGAGCCAGACAGTGATGGGCTCTTCAGGCATCTCCGCTTTGCAGTAGAAGCACATTTTAGCACGAACATCCCATGAGCTGCACCACCCGCCATCTCCGTAAGTGAGCCCCCCATCCCTATCCAAGGCATCCCTACCCTTGGTCCTGCACGGCTCGTGGTAGATGTAGCTGTTGATCCTACTTGTGGACATGGTGGACGAGGGCCACTCGGCTCGGATCGACCACTCGCCGAACTCAAACATGAGGTCTCCTTCGCGTAGTGTCATTCTGATGTGATCCCCATCAGCCGGTTTGTATTCTTCTTAATGTCCTTTAGGAACGCCTTCATGAACATCGCCTGCATGCCCTTAGTGATCAGGTTCGTGGGCCTCTCATCCGGAACTCCCTTGCTGTACATCGTAGCGATTGTCGTGATCTTCTCAGGTATCTCTTCTTCACACCCGTCGCACTTCTTATGCCCTGTGGTGGTGTAGGCGTACTCAATAATATCTACGTCGCAGCCATGCCAGATCTCGGCGTACTCCGGAGATTCTGCCGTCGTCACGACACGCCACCGACCTTCTTCGAACAGGGTGTTCTCAGCCATTGTGCATTTCCCTGATTGTGGTGACGTCATCAGGAACTGGGATATGGCAGCCCCAACATGTCTTTTCCATAACGGCACCTTTCTGTTTCGTCGATATAAGACAGTCACCTTTGTCGCACTTGTGTATTACGTAGATATTCTCCGGTTCATTGTTGAACTGCACGATCTGCCAACTTTGCCTCTCAAACAAAACCAGTAGGTGGTTCCTAGCTTCAAGCCGATCAGCCATTGTACAGCTCCGCGATCGTCACGATATCGTCGGGTACGTCGGCTTCACAGGACCAACACCCGATCTTGGATAATCTGGCTTTCGCCATCGTCGCGGCCTTCGTGATCGCCCGCGGAGGGCCGGGTCTCAGTGGGTCGCCTCCGTCTACCATAGGTTCTTTGATGTTACCAAGAGTCGGCGGCTCCCCTTGACAGCTGTGTACCGCGTAGGCCTTCGCGTGAGCGCTGAACATCACGATCTCCCACAGCCCCTGGGTAAACAGAACCCGTCGTCGTGTTTCCGGACTACCGCCGTTGATTGCTTTGGCGGTAGTCGGGATCATCGCCGCCCCCTGGTGGACTCTGGGACGATAAGCTTTGTCTGGCCTATGTGCAGCTGGCAACCGTCTTTGCAGTGGTGTTCCATACCCTTCCGGCCGAACACCCTCACGGGTGTGGTAAGCAGCTCATGCTCCGTACAGATGCGGACTTTTGAAAGCCCTGCCGCGTTGGCTAGTACTGCTCGGTCGTTGCGTCTTCGCTTTCCCATCATATCTCCAATTCGTTCATTCGGACTGCCATTGACGGCCCTTCGCCCAACACGAAGCCGCAGCCAGGGCACCAGTAGTTGGGGCCATCAAAGTTGTCTCTCAGCTTCATTCGGGTGTACCAATTTTCTCCAGTATGCGTGTGTACTAGAAGTGGCTTTGTCATGTGGGCGTATGTTAGAAGGTAAACGTCCTTCTCTATCTTCCTTCGGATGTTCGGGTCTGTTTCTATCCCATCCCCTTGGACTAAGTTAAAAGGGCCGTCTTCTTTCATCACATATTCTCCAAGAGGATGATTGTCTTGATGCCGTCTGAGAGGGTCTTGTTACAGCCTTTGCAAGCTCCGTAGATGCTGATCCCTCCGGAAACTCTCTTGTACATCTGTATCCATCGAGGTGACCTGATACTACCATCCTCACACTGGTGTGCGAGCCGTCGCTCAAGTAGGTGTTGGCTCTCCTCCCACTTACGGAACTCATACCCCACTCCGATCCTGCCCATGAACTCATCGTACTCATCGGCCATGTCGGAGATACGTTTTTCGACAACCGGGAGAGGGCACCAGTACCAGCCGTCGATCAACGGCCACCCTTCTTCTCGCACCATCGTTTTCCGATGTTTCGTTATCACTTTACGCCAGTAGTCATCATAATTAGGCCACGCCTTCATACCCGGTACCCTTCCCGTCTCCCCATATCAAGGCTAGGTCGCCGTCCTGGTCGAAGACCGACTTGCAACCTCGACAGTAGTAGAAGCCCTTGTTGAAGTCCCACGTCACGTTCGCTAGTACTATGATATCTGTGGGGTACTCCTGGCTAGGGTCGTCGCTCCTCTCGCAGACGTGCTTGAGGGGCTGGACCTTATCGTCCACATCCGCAGCCCGGTAGAACTCACAATCCTCAGGGAGGTCTCCTCTAGCCACGGCAAACACGTTGTTCATCAGCTCAGTCATCCTCATGCCCTATTATATGTAAATTCCTCAACGAATGCAAGCTATAGCTTGCTTTTTATGTACAAATACGCAATGTATAGCTTGCATTCCTTAGCCAGAAAAGCTATAATTAGATAGGACAAGGGACACGGGGTGGTTACTATACCACACAACACGGGACACGGGATTATGAGGAGTAGGCGAATGTATCTGATCCACCCAGGAGACTCCAGTCTCCCTGTTTCGCGAGGACGTACCCGCCTAGAGGTACGGTCATGGGAGTGCCCAGCAGAGTTTGCCTCGCGCAGCTCTTTAGGAGAACCATGCGACACTTCTTGCATTACTGGTTTATCGCAGTGCCGAGGCTGACCCAGTCTCAGGCATTCGCGTGGTTCTACAGGTTTGTCCGGTTTGTAGCCGAGACAGAGGAGGATGAAGATGATTGAAGGAATGCCGCCGCACATCAGTTGCCCTGAGTGTAAGGAAGAAGGCAAGCACATAATGCACATCGCTTTTACGACACTTGTAGAGGATAACCCCGAAGGAGAATGGAATTGGGAGCTTACGAATCACGATGGGACCTCCAAGTGGCAGTGGCCTACATCCTTTCTGTCCAGGGACGCGGCCAAGGCCCACATCCAGGAAATCATGGATTCAGCAGAACAGGGAGTTGAGGTTGTATAGAGGAGAAAACATGACTAAAATTGAAATTGTAAAAGAAGAAAGCATAAATGGTCAGTGGAAATGGCGCGCCATAACCGCGGACGGTAAGTACTGGAATGACTCTACGAGGGGGCAATTGTGGCGCGGGTCTAAAGAGGGCATTCAGGCTACAGAAGAAATTGAAAACGCTTTGGACGCAATTTCTAAGGCGATGGCTGGATGACTGAAGTTGTATAGGAGGACGCTATGCAAATTGAATGCCAACTCAGACGAAAGTGAGGTGATCTTGTATCTAGAGCCTAGGCGGCTCCGTGTACAGGTCGCCTGGGCTCGCCCTTCGGGGCCAGGGGAGAAGAATGTCGGACCAAGTAATCCGCTATGACACGAAAGAGCAGTACATCGAATTCACCAACCACCTACGATCTTTCGCCACCGGAGAGGTGGTGGACTTCCCCAATTGGGGGGAGGATCCGGATGCTTATTGGGACATCTACTACGAGCGCATGGAACAAAACCCCGATCAGGTGTTTGAGATGTGGACCATTCTAGAGGATGAGGACATCAACGATGATGGCTCCCTGGAACGGCAGCACGTCCGCTATGAGACTCTCCAATACGCAGATAAGGATGAGGCCAGAAAGTCCGGAGAGGCTGTCTTCCTAGCCACCAATCCGGATCCCGGCGTTCCTTGTTCCGCCGAGTTCAAATCTCGCCGTCAGGCTGAGAGGATGAGAAGCCTTCTGATGAAGGGAGAACCAGGGTACTACTACTACATCAAGCACCGGACGGGAGTCGAGGTGGTTGAACGAGGTGCAAAGGCCTCGTAAAGGGGCTCGTGGGCGCTCTCGACGTACTGATAGCAGTGCAGAAGGGGACGCTACCCCCTTAGGATCGAACAGGCCTCCTGGCTATTGACAAGTCAGGGGGCCTTTTTAGTTGCATCCCATGGGGAAAATTCCTATAATTAGATAGGAGGCTATTTTGGGTAAAGGCTACAAAGTACTAGCGTTGGATGAGAAGAATGCCGCTGTATTGGTAGAGCTGATCACAGGCTCCAATATCAGTGAGACACTCCGTATCTCTGCCATGGAGAAGCTCACAGGTTCCAAGGAGGGCAATAGCTTCTTCCACACCATGATGGAGGAGAAGCTCTCCTACGGTGAGTGTCCTCATTGCCAGCACAAGAACCACTGGCTGATTCCAGAAGACGACCTGAACCAGATGGGGTACGTGTCGAAGGATGAAGATGAGCGCGTGCCAGAACATACGGATGCAGAGTCCTGTGAAGAGTACCAGCAGGCCTGCTTAAAGAAGAAGATCACCACATAATGCCTCAAGATTTGATTACACGGGAAGCACTGAAGCAGAAGATCAAGAGCCTACGGAGCTTCAGGGGCAAAATTCTTCCAGCCTGGGCCAGACGGGCGCAAGAGCACCCGGAGTTGTTCACGAAGAAGAACGAGTCCGTGCGAACTACCTCTAGTGGGGTGGGGTATCGAGGAAAGGAAGGAGCGATACTGTACCCTAAGATTCGTATGCGGGGTCCAGGTCTCTCTAAGTCAAGTGCTGCACAGGCGGAAAGAGAATCTGTCAAGCGGAAAGATGCTATCCGGTTTAAGACAGAAACCGCCGCCACGAATTGGTCAAAGGCTTTCAGCGGATCATTAGGATCCAAGAAGAGAAACAAATAAAGGAGAACAAGATGAAAAAGGGATTGATTGCGGTATTGGCAGTAGTGGCACTTGGACTTGGCGGCTGTGCGGGTCTTAGTTTCGGTCAGGTTGGCGATGCGTTCAGCAAGGTAGGCACCCTGTTTACGGGTGAGTGCAAAGACGTGCCGACAAACGAGATCAAGGAATGCCTTGAGGCTCTCAAAGAGAAGGCGCTCCCGGCTGACGAAGTAGGGGACGTACCTAGCGATCCCAGCTAGTAATGGGGCTGACGTATGCTATCGGAGATAGTTGTGGCTGCAGGCGTGGCATGTATGGTGTATGCACCTAGCCTATGTCTAAAGGACGACGTCCAGATCAATGGGGCTCATTTTGACCCAGAGATCAGGCTGATCATAGATGTGGCTCGTGAAACAGCACCGGCTCTTACAGACGAGATTGTCTGGATCACGTCAGCGAACGATAGCGAACATCAGGACAACTCTGCCCACTACGACAACAGAGCGTTCGACATCAGAATAAGCAACATCGTAGGGGCGGATGCGTTTCCGCTTGTGGCGGCTCTGTGGGCGATGCGGATGTCCACTCTACTCGGCCCCGATTATGATGTCGTGACAGAGAAGGATCATATTCATGTTGAGTATGATCCAGAGGATTGACATGGAAACAAGCGGAAACGGGTTGGTCAAGACGCTAGTGATAGGGGTTGCTGTTCTCGTCTTGGCCGCAGTTATCATCGGCAGCGGTACGAGTACTATCGCCAACACGATAGGCCGAAACGTCCTAGAGGTCGAAATCAATACGGTCAAGCAGCGCGTTGACGAGCAGGCAACAAACGTAGCTAAGATACCCGTGATGGACGAGAGGATCAAAGACATCAAGGAAGACGTCGGGAAGATCTTAGAAGCGCTCAACAAATAAACCGAAAGGAGAGGTAAGATGGCCTTTTTCAAATCAAAAAGTAAATTGGGCGCGGCGATAGCCAAAGCCAGTGAGAAGCGGTCCGCGAAGGGGAAGAAAGAAACCACAGACCATCGCGGCTACAGACAAACGGCTTTGTTCAAGGTACAGCGGAAGAAGAAACGCGCCGCCGCAAAAGCAGAACGAGTTGCTAAACGGACCAAGAAGAAGGCATCGAGAACGAAAGCGAAGTCCGAAGGGAAGTCCGAAGAGAGTAAAGCTGTATCTCGCAAAGATAAGTGGAAGGAAATGATCGCAGGCTTCAAAGCAGACCGCAAAGCCAAGAAGGGCAAGAAGCGGCGTGGATTCGGCAAGAAAGCCTAATGAACCAAGATGAACTGACAGCTAAGATGACCGAGAAGGTCAGCGAGCGCTATCGTGAGGAAGTGCTGGGGGAGAGATCTAACCGAACTCTGGAGGATGCTCTCCAAGAGGCTCTAGACAATACGACGCCTGAACACCCCGGTGCCCCGAATTACGATGACGGGACCGGGGAGGATCAGGACGATCATGCCGGATGGGTCTAAGAAAGAAGCTCGTAAGAAGAAGGTAATCTCTTCACAAGAGAAGACGTTCGCTGAGTTCATGGTGTACGACAATATGGGCAGCATTGAAGCTGCCCGCGCTGCTTTTGGATGGGCGTGTGAACCTAAGAGTTCCGAGGCCCAGAAAGCACAGAACTTGGCCCGCACCCAGCGGGTACTCAAGTACAAATTCAAACTTGCACAAAAGCTGAATAAGGAAGTCGAAGGCCATCAGGTCTTGGCGAACACCTCCGATATCGAGTTCGATACGCTGCGGTCGTTTATCTACGCACGGCTGGAGACTATCCGTGACGACGAAAAGGCTCCTGGCAACACCCGCTTCAAGGCGATCAACGCCCTGGAGAAGATGGTGGACCCTGCCGCAGACGTGCAACTCATCCTCATGTGGGTAAATCTCATCTGGGCAGCGGCGAATGCCCACTGCCCCTGCTGTCACAAGACCTACCCCCTCAGTACCATCGAGAATACGCGGCTGGACAAGTTCCGCAGTGACCTAGACATCGAGGTGTCTGATGAGCCTCAGAGCCTGCTGAACCGGCGGCTCGCTGTTCTTAAGCAGGCAGATAGCAGGAAGGTTCCTCACAAAGGACAGCTCATTGCACTAGCCTCACCTGAGAGGAATATCGCGGGGTTAGGTGCCGCACAATCTGGTAAGAGTTTGCTACTTTCCTATTTCTCCCTGCTGGCCTTCCTCATCCCAGGCGTAGAGATCTGGATCCTAGCGGCTACCTACGCAGGGGCTCAGTCTGAGGTAGAATATTTAGATAAATTCCTAAATACCTTGTTTTTTCCTTATACAAAACATATAATAGATAGAAGCTTCGACAAGAAGACTGACGAGCTAACACTGGAGTCTAAATGGGGCAGCACCCTCAAGATCAAAAGTGCCAAGGCGAAAGGGACAATTTCCGGACGTGCGTTGGAGTTGGCGTGTATTGCGGAGCCTGGGTGGGTACCGGACGATATCTACAACCACCTTCGCGCACGTATGACCACAAGACTTGGACGCACAATTCTACTTGGAACCCCACAAGGCTTCGGAGGAATCCTAGGCCGGTTCACTAACATGACGGGCAAGGACGCGAAGGGCCGAGCGCGCCGCATACCGACAAGCGAAAGGACGATTGAGGCAGGATGCCCATGGAACCTCTCACTCTTGAAGTACACGTTATCTCCGGAGCAGAATCCGGAATACGTAGCCTCCGAACTCGCCGCTGCGCGGCAGGAGTTGACCGACGCAGAGTATGCTTCCGAGTTCGAGGGGCTACAAGCTTCCGCCGATGGGGCGTTGTTCCCTGGTGTAGGACCGAAACACCTCACGGAGATCCCGCTAGATTTCTACGAGCGAGCCGCGTGGGTGCTAGGAATTGACCAGGGGCCGAAGAACTTCGCTGCGTGCCTTGTGGGATGGGACGGGAAGACT
>SDBU01009514.1_pt1 | contig 10874 bp, 4 predicted proteins | sample 2277071 | NCBI WGS metagenome assembly SDBU01 (sample SAMN10397929, study PRJNA504765) | marine sediment metagenome | isolation source: marine sediment core GS08_GC12, 126 cmbsf | place: Arctic Ocean: Gakkel Ridge, Loki's castle | collected 2008
CTCCACTGACCAGTTTAATATAGCTGCCGCCACCGGCACAGGTGGGGAACTCATTGCCAACGTGCTTGGAATCCCCTTTGTTAATGAGATTACTGCCCAGGCGGCAGGAACAGCCCGATTCCACCCCGAAATAAAGACTATCCTCGAGATTGGTGGTGAAGACTCCAAGCTCATCATACTGGGGGAGGATATTCCGGGGGCTCCCCCAAAGGTTATCGACTTTGCCATAAGCGGTGCCTGTGCCGCCGGCACCGGCTCCTTCCTTGACCAGCAAGCCTCCCGGATGGGTATCCCTATTGAAGAGTTTGGTGATGTTGCCCTGAAGTCAGAGCACCCACCCCGGGTAGCCGGGCGCTGCAGCGTCTTCGCTAAGTCCGATATGATTCATCTGCAACAGGTAGGTACACCAGTACATGACATTGTTGCCGGCCTGTGCTTTGCCATGATGCGCAACTTTAAGGGGCAGATTATTCGTGGTCGTGACCTGGACACGCCCGTTTCATTTCAGGGAGGTGTGGCCGCAAACAAAGGCATCAGGCGTGCTGTATTCGAAATCCTGCAACTGAAAGAAGCGGAACTAATCATTCCGGAACACTTCGCCGTTCTGGGTGCTCTGGGAGCCGCCCTGGCCACCACTGGAAAGACGCCGGGTGGTGATGGAGCCAAAGAAAAAGAAGGTATTTTACCTGAAGATACTCTCCAGCGAATACGTGACTACATTGCCCGGCGGGAACACAGGTTTGTTACCCTGCCCCCCTTGGTAGGTGATAATTATCCTATCAATATTGAATCGCTTAAAACAAATCCGGAGCAACCAGTTGAAGCCTATATAGGAGTGGATATTGGCTCTATTAGTACCAATGTGGTGGTGATAGACCGGGATAATAATGTCCTGGCACGTCGCTACCTTATGACTGCCAGCCAGCCTGTTGAAGCCGTCAAGAATGGTCTCCGCGAAGTCGGACTGGAAATAGGGGACAAAGTTATCATCAAGGGTGCCGGTTCTACCGGCTCTGGACGGTACATGACCGGGGAGTTCTTCGGTGCCGATGTAATCCACAACGAGATTACCAGCCATGCCAAAGCGGCTTCTTTCGTATGCCCGGAGGTAGACACCATCTTTGAAATCGGCGGACAGGATGCCAAATACATCAGCCTTCAGGACGGCACCATTATTGATTTTGCCATGAATAAAGTTTGCGCCGCCGGCACTGGCTCCTTCCTTGAGGAACAGGCGGAGAAGCTGGGCATCAATATCAAGGAGGAATTCGGCGACCTGGGTCTATCCTCGAAACAACCGCTGGACATGGGCGAACGCTGCACTGTATTTATGGAATCCCAGTTAAACTTCTGCAAGCAAAGAGGTGCTGCCAAAGAGGAGATGGTCGCTGGTCTCGCCTATTCCGTTGTCAAGAACTACCTCACCAAAGTAGTGGAGGACCGCCGTATCGGTGACCACATCCTCTTTCAGGGCGGTACTGCCTTCAACCGGGCGGTAAAAGCCGCCTTTGAGAGTATCCTCGGCAGGCAGGTTCAGGTGCCACCCCACCACGATGTCCTCGGAGCTATCGGCGTGGCCATGCTGGCAAAGGAAAAAATGGAGACTAACGGCAGGCAAACCCGCTTCCGGGGCTTTGACCTGACCAACAGAAAATACGAGCTATCCTCATTTGAATGCCAGAGCTGCTCTAACCAGTGTGAAATTCACAAAGTTATCTTTGGAGAAGAGAAACCTCTCTTTTATGGCTCACGCTGCGGCCTCTGGGACAGCCCGGAAAAGCAAGAGCAACGCGAGTCTTCCCGTATTCCGCACCTTTTCGACGAGCGCTACGAAGCCTTGATTAACACCTACCCCAAGGAATCTCCGGACTCCCCCAACGGCAAGACGTTGGGCATTCCCAGAGTCCTGTTTTTCCATGAGCTCTTCCCTCTATGGAAGGCCTTCTTCACCGAACTTGGATTTCAGGTGGTGGTTTCTGACCTTACCAATCGCAATATCATACGGCAGGGCGTGGAGAACATCATTGAAGAACCATGCCTGCCCATAAAATTAGCCCACGGGCATATGCTTAATCTACTGGAAAAGGAACCTGATCTGATTTTCCTGCCCGTCCAGTGTACCATGGAAAAGCTGTCCGATGATTTTGCTAAGTCCTGGAACTGCCCGCTAACCCAGAGCTTACCCTTTATCCTGCTCAGTTCGGTGCGAATCAAGGAAGCCCTGACGACACCCACAGGGAAAAAGCCAAAAGTATTGAGACCCGTCATTTACTCTGACCGGGGTCGCCAGTGGCTGAAAAAAACCTTAAAGAGAGTAGCCCGGGATTCTGGAGTCTCCTCTGCTTCACTGGTTGACAGAGCCATTCAGGTTGGATTTGAGGCATTTGATTCTTTTAACGACTGGCAACAAAGACGAGGTCAGGAGGTTCTGTCCCAGCTTAAACCCGGCGAAAAGGCTATTGTTATCATCGGGCGCGCCTATAATACCTGTGACCAGGAAATGACGCTCAATCTACCGGAGAAATTGCGGGACCTGAATATACTGGCAATACCGCTGGACTTCCTGCCACTCAAGACCCTGGCAAAGGAAACCAATACTACCCAGCCCAATATGTACTGGAAGGCAGGTCAGAAGATACTGTGCGCCGCCAGGATGATTGCCCAGGACCCCCGGCTGTTCGGGCTTTACGTAACCAACTTCGCCTGCGGGCCTGATTCTTATTTGCTCAAGTTTTTCAACAAAGAGACCGAAGGCAAGCCCTTCCTTACCATAGAAATTGATGAGCATTCGGCTGATGCTGGAATCATCACCCGCTGTGAAGCCTTTATTGACACGATACGTAATGCCAGAACCCGCGGCACCAGCAAGCCCATTCCAGTAGTCAGCATCTCATCCGACCGTACAAATAGCCGGCGAATCTACCTGCCCTATATGATAGACCACGGCTATGTTCTAGCCGCTGCTATGAGGCACTGCGGAGCGGATGCCGAATCGCTACCACAGTCGGATGAGCTTACTCTAGAACTGGGCAGGAAATACACTACCGGCAAAGAATGCTACCCTAGTATTATCACTACCGGGGATATCGTCAAGAAAACCCTTGATCCGGATTTTGACGCTGACCACGCCGCCTTCTTCATGCCCAATTCCAGCGGTCCCTGCCGCTTTGGACAGTATAACAGGCTCCATCGTCTGGTCCTTGACGAACTTGGCTTGCAACAGGTACCTATACTCGTTTTTGACCAGACCAAAGACTACCACAAGGATATGGCGGTTTTCGGACAGAGTTTCCGGCTTCATACCTGGCGGGCTATCGTCATTCTTGATGCCATGCAAAAAATGCTCCTGGAAAGGCGTCCCTACGAGGTGAATAAAGGCGAAACTGATGCTGTTTACCAGGAGTGTCTGGACTTACTGGTTAAGACAGTCGGGCGAGATGGCAACACCATGAAGCTATTTTCGCGCCAGGCCAGGGGTGCCTTTGAAGCCGTGAAAATTGATAAGAGCACACCCAAGCCCCGCATCGGCGTCGTCGGCGAAATATTTGTTCGCGGTAATCAGTTTGCCAATGATTTTCTGGTTCGCAAACTGGAAGCACACGGAGCTCAGTGTGACGTAGCTCCTTTCGAAGAATGGCTGGATTATATTGACTATCAGCGAAAGCGCCGCACCCGGCTTCACATTGAAGGCGGGTGGGGAGACTGGGCTAAGCAGAAGCTGGCTGAGATTATTCAGAAAGGTGTTGCCGGGCCATTAAGGAAGCAGTTTGATGGCGCTATAGAGCAATTCGCCCGCGAACTCCCAACACGGGAAATATTAAATCGCGGACATACCTATCTAAACTCGGAAATAGAGGGGGAGGCTATCTTGAGCATGGGACGGGCAGTGGAATATGCTGAGCATGGCTTCAACGGTGTTGTCAACGTCGTGCCTTTCGGATGTATGCCGGGAACTACTGTCAGCTTGCTTCTCCATCAATTTCGCCATGACAGCGGTCTCCCGATTCTAAACGTCGTCGTGGAGGGCACCAAGGACCCCACTCAGGACATTCGGTTCGAAGCTTTTTCCCATCAGTGCGGCGAGCATATGAATCGTCACCGCAGTGGTATCTGAGGCAACAAAAGGCTTCCTTATTACCCCCGCAAATTACTGCCCGGCATCGGCATTCACCCGTGGATAAGCTGTAGAGCAGAGCGGAAGAAGAGGAACAAGATAATTTGCTATCCCCAATGACACCCTAAACCTAAGTCAGGGTGTTACTTGATCGAGCCAATTCTTCAAAGATTTCTGTAGTAGTCGCCACTATTTCTCTTGGTCTGTTGGGTTATCATCTGAAGAGCTTTGAAATGCTTGCGGTACGACATACAAGTAAAGTGTTCGTGTAAAGCACAGTGTAGAAAAAGAATAGTCTCCAAATTGTACTTTCTTGTCTGGACGCCATTTATTCATTGGGAAATCATAGCTAACTATGCGAGTTGCAGACTTGGCTTCCTTTTCAAGTTTAGGTTTCAGAAGCTCGATAGCTCTTGTTGTTAGGTATAAGACAATGACTGAAGCTTCGGATAGGTCAGCATCGAGTAAGTCGCTTTTAATTACCGTTATTCGGTTCTGCAGGTGTTGACGCTGAATCTCTTTCATAGAATCGTTATATAAACTTTGCCTAATCTCATATCCAACAGCCTTCCGGGCGCCAAACTCTTTCACTGCCGTGATGAGCATGCGCGCATCTCCGCAGCCTAAATCATAGACAGTGTCTTTTGAATTGACTTGAGCGAGTTCCAGCATCTGCTTACCGATTTCTGATGGTGTAGGAACCCACGGAGCCAGGGAAGTGAATTTCTGCTCTAATTTATTGCTCTGCCTCATTGCTGCCCCATTGCTATCCATTTTTACACTTTTCCTAATCTGTTGTTGCCTCAAGCTATTTCATATGTTGGGACTTGAGTTTACCCCTCTCCTGAGGCGTTGTCAACAGCCCGGAACACAGTTCTGAACATTAATGAAAGTAACAAAAAGGTGAACAGTGTAACCGCGTATTATGGCTGACAGTGGTTCCCAGAGTTCTATGTATCCTGATGTTCTCGCTTTTAGTTGCTACTCCCATCAGTTACTTCTTTCACTAAACACGGCTATGATTTCCGACATCATAAGCATGGAAACTTATTTGTCTTGTAGCCATGCCGGCTTGAAATGTGGGTTGGTCCAGGCTATCCAGACAATTTTCTCGACAGGGAAAGAGACAAGGAGTTTCGGTCTGGGATATAGGTATCTACAGCGATTTTATTGAAAGTAGCTATCCCAGAGGCTATAATAGTTTTCAGGGGCAGGTGGATTTGAATTTACCAGAGGAAGTTAGTTAGTATTAGCTGGTCGGGGCGAGAGGATTTGAACCTCCGACCTCCGCGTCCCGAACGCGGCGCGCTACCAGGCTGCGCTACGCCCCGATAGCATTATTATAGACGGATTTAATCTAGATTGTAAACTTGAGGGCAAACTTGATGAAGTATTGCATTGTGATAATTGATGGTGCCTCAGGTTGGCCACTGCCTGAGCAGGGTAGTAAGACTTGCCTGGAACTGGCAAACACCCCTAATCTGGATTTTATGGCGTCTCAAGGCGTTCTGGGGATGGTTCGCACTGTGCCTGCAGGGATGGAGGCTTCCAGTGCCTGTGCCTGTATATCAGTGCTGGGTTATGACCCAAAGGTCTATTACCGGGGTAGGGCAGGTATTGAAGCCAGGAGTATGGGTATTGCCGTTGATAGTGGGGATGTCGTTTTCCGCTGCAATCTGGTGGCGGTTCGAGATGGTAAAATGTGGGACTATAGCTCGGGTCATATTAGCACTGACGAGGCTCAACAGCTTATCGGTGCTTTAAACGAAAGCCTTGGTAATGACAGAATACATTTTTATCCTGGCGTCAGCTACCGACATATTTGTAAGCTCAAGGGGCGAGAGGATACCCTTCTGGCTACCTGCACCCCTCCCCATGATATTCCGAACAAGCCTATTGATGAGTTTTTGCCTGAGGGTCCGGGGAGTGAGCTACTTAGGAACTTGATGGAACGCTCACAGGCTGTGCTTCATGAACATCCAGTGAACATAAAACGGAGGGCTCGCGGCGATATCCCGGCGACAATGCTCTGGCTCTTCTGGGGTAGTGGTAAGGTGCCTGATATGCCACCGTTCAAGCAGATTTATGGTCTTGATGCAGCACTCACATCTGCGGTTGATGTTTTGCGGGGACTGGCTCGAATGATGGGTATGGGGGTACTAGATATACCGGGGGTAAAAGATGGGCTGGGTAATGATTTTACTGCTCAGGCAGCCGGAGCCCTGGAGGCACTTAAAGAGCATGATTTGGTAGTTATCCATATTGAGGCGACGGATGAGGCAGCTCATGCCGGCTCCATTGATGATAAGATAGAGGCTATCCAGAGGGTGGACAGGGAGATTGTCAGCCAACTTCGTAATTGGCGAGGAGATGCCCTTCGGGTGCTAATTATGCCCGACCACCCCACCCCGATTAAGACTCAGACCCATAGTGATGACCCGGTGCCATTTATGCTGTGGGGAACGGGGTTTACCGCTAATGGAGCAAAGAGATTCACTGAGACTGAGGCAAAAGGCACTGGCTTATTTATTGAGGATGGGTATAATATTATGAGCAGGCTGATAGTAAAATTGGGTGAGGTTAAAGGTTAAATGGCCCTAATTATTCAAAAATATGGTGGCTCATCGGTGGCGGATGCCGAGCGGATTAAGGGTGTGGCTCGGCGGATAGCCCGAACTAAGGACAAGGGTGACCGGGTGGTGGTAGTGGTTTCGGCGATGGGGGATACCACTGATGAGCTAATTGAGCTGGCTTACCGGGTTAGTGAGCATCCCAGTGACAGGGAGCTTGATGTTCTTTTGTCCACTGGCGAGATTGTTTCCAGTACCTTGCTGGCGATGACGCTCAAGAGTATGGGTTATGAAGCAATTAGCCTCACCGGTGCCCAGGCAGGGATACGGACCGATGCCACCTATAGCCGAGCTCGTATTATGAAGGTTGAAGCCAAACGGGTGGTTAAGGAGCTGGAGAAGGGGAATATCGTCATCGTGGCTGGTTTCCAGGGTATTTCTGAGGGTGAGGATATAACTACTCTGGGGCGGGGTGGCTCTGATACTACGGCGGTGGCTCTGGCGGTTAGCTTGAAGGCAGAGATGTGCCAGATATATACTGATGTTGACGGCGTTTATACCGCTGACCCGCGGCTTATCCCCGAAGCTCGCCGGCTATCGGAGATTGGCTATGAAGAGATGCTGGAGATGGCAAACTATGGGGCTAGAGTGCTGCACCCTCGGGCTGTTGAGCTTGGGGAGCTATTTAATATCCCTATTCTGGTGGCTTCTAGCTTCACTGATAGTCCGGGAACATTAATTCATGGAGGGGCGTCTATGGAAGTGCGAAATAAGGTGAAAAGTGTAGCTCATGACCTTGAGGTGGCTAAGATAACGGTGGTTGGTGTTCCTGACCGTCCGGGTATTGCTGCGGCTATCTTTGAACCTTTGGCTAAGGCTGGTATCAGTGTCGATACCATTGTTCAGAATGCCAGTATTGAGAATATTACTGACTTAACCTTTACTGTGGTTAAGAGCCAGCTATCCAGAGCGATGGAGGTGGTGAAACCTATAGCTAAGTCTATTGGTGCCAGGGAATGCGTCAGCGATTCCAGGCTGGGCAAGGTTAGCATTATAGGTACCGGGATGCAGAATACCCCTGGCTATGCCGCCAGGATGTTTAGCGCCCTCAGTGAAAAGGGCATAAATATTCAGCTAATTACTACTTCGGAGATAAGGATAACCTGTATTATCGATGAAGCCAGGGTTAGGGACGCAGTTGGTGCCTTGCACCGAACGTTTGAGCTAGAGGTGAAATAGGCTGGTGAGGAGGGGATGAATAGCTTGTTTAACTATTTTAGTTAGGGTAAAATAATAGTTGAAGCTGATTAGGGGTAGAGGATGTCGTATCAGGAAGAGGAGCAGGTAAGACTAAAACGGCGACGCAGCAGGCAGGCTATAGCGTTAGCTATGCAAGGTCGGTGGGGGGAGGCAGTAACGGCTAATAAAGGGATAATAGTAAGCTATCCTAACGATGTTGATGCCTATAATCGTTTGGGTAGAGCCTATATGGAGCTGGGGGAGTATTCTCAGGCAAGGGAGGCCTACAGCCGAGCTATAGAGCTTGACCCGTATAATGCCATTGCCCAAAAGAACCTTCGCCGTTTATCCCATTTAGGGGAGGTTGTAGTTGATTCGGAGGGGGATTCCCATAAGGCTACGCCGCAGCATTTTATTGAGGAAGTAGGCAAGACAGGGGTGGTTGACCTTTGTTGTCTAGCGCCGCCGGAGGTGCTGGCTAAGATGGTGGCTGGTGATAGGATATATTTAAAAATAGATGGAGCTAGTTTAATAGTGGAAAATAGCCGTGGGGAGTATCTAGGGCAAGTTGAATCCAGGTATGGGCAGCGACTTATTAAACTAATGGAGAGGGGTAATAAGTATTCATCGGCTATCATCAGATCAGCAGAAGACAAGATGACAGTCATTATAAGAGAGGTATATCAGGACCCCGGTCAGGCAGGGCGAATTTCCTTCCCGTCAAGGGTGATTGAGAGAGCTCGACCTTATGTTGGCGATAGACTATTCAGGCGCCAGTTGGAGTATGAGGAGGAATTGGTGGAGGAGCCCGGCTATACCATAATAGATGGGGGGGTAGAGACACTGCTTGAAGAGTTTCCTGATATAAATGATGCGGCTGATAATGTGGAACAGGAGGTTTAACCGAACATGGTATTAGGAGCAACCAAACCGGTAAACATAGAAGATGAGATGAGAAGCTCTTATCTTGACTATGCGATGAGTGTTATTGTTTCCCGTGCCTTACCTGATGTGCGGGATGGGTTGAAGCCAGTACATCGGCGTATTCTTTATGCTATGGATGGATTGGGGATGAGGCATACCTCTCCCCATAAGAAGAGTGCCCGTATCGTTGGTGAGGTGTTAGGTAAGTACCATCCTCATGGTGATACCTCTGTTTATGATGCCATGGTGCGTATGGCGCAAGATTTTGCTATGAGATACATGCTGATTGATGGGCAGGGTAATTTTGGCAGCGTGGATAATGACCCGCCGGCGGCTATGCGTTATACCGAGGCGCGGCTGGCGCCCATTTCTGAACAGCTCTTGGTTGACCTTGATAAGGAAACCGTTGACTTTATGCCCAATTTTGATGGTAGCCTTACCGAGCCTTCGGTTCTACCGGCTCGGTTACCCAATTTACTGGTTAATGGTAGCTCTGGTATTGCAGTAGGAATGGCAACTAATATCCCTCCTCATAATCTGGGGGAAGTATGTGAGGCAATCTCTTATCTCATTGATAATCCTGGAGCCATGGTTGATGAGCTTACTCAATTTGTTAAAGGTCCTGATTTCCCCACGGCTGGCATCATCCTGGGGCAGGAAGGGATTAAGAGTGCCTATGCCACCGGGCGTGGCAGGATAGTAGTTCGAGCTAGGGCTCATGTGGGAGATGCTTCAGAGGTTGGGCGGCGGCAAATAGTGGTCACTGAGCTGCCTTATCAGACGAATAAGGCGGCACTGGTGGAGAAAATAGCTAATTTGGTCAAGGATAAAAAGATTGGGGGCATCAGCGAGCTACGCGACGAGTCAGACCGTCAGGGGATGCGTATTGTTATTGAGCTAAGGAGAGAAGCCCGACCCCAGCAGGTGCTCAACAACCTGTATAAGTATACCTCAATGCAGTCAGCTTTCTTCGTTAACATGCTGGCTCTGGTTGATGGGCAGCCCCGGGTAATCAGCCTTAAAGAGGCACTACAGTATTACATAGATTTCCGCCATGAGGTTATCACTCGGCGCTCTCGGTTTGAGCTGAAGGTGGCTAAGGCAAGAGCCCACATTTTAGAAGGGATTAAAATCGCTTTAGACCATATAGATAAGGTGATTGCTACTATCAGAAAGTCTAAAACGGCTGAGGAGGCTCGCCGTAATCTTATGACTGATTTTGACTTATCCCAGGCTCAGGCACAAGCTATTCTTGATATGCAGTTACGCCGACTGGCTAATCTGGAGCGACGCAAGATACTTGATGAGTATGCCGAGGTAGTAAAAAATATTGGCTATTTGGAAGACCTTCTGGCTAATCCCAGGCGGATGCTTCTTCTGATAAAAGAAGAGGTGAATGAATTAAAGTCTAAATATAGTGACCAGCGGCGAACCGAGATAAATGAGCAAGGGGAGCTGGAATTTCGTGAGGAAGACCTTATCCCCCATCAAAGAGTGGTGGTGACGCTGAGCGATAGGGGATTTGTCAAGAGGGTGCTGTCCCGTGCTTACACGCTACAGCATCGCGGGGGCAAGGGCATCATTGGTATGGTGACCAGAGAGAAAGATGCGGTAAGACTTCTAACCGTGGCTGATACCCATGATAATCTGCTGTTCTTTACCAACAGGGGTAAGGTCTATCACCTTAAATGCCATGAAATCCCAGCCGATAGCTCTCGTACGGCTAAAGGGATAGCAGTGGTTAATCTGTTCCCTGTTGTCGAGGGGGAGAAGGTTACGGCTATGGTAGCTGTGGCTGACTTTAAGCCAGAGGTCTACTTGTTGATGGCTACTTGCTGTGGGGAGATAAAGAAGACGGCTGGGGATAAATTTGCTTCAGTGCGCAGTAGCGGACTTATCGCTATGGATATGGAGGAAGGCGATGAGTTAGTGGCAGCACGATTAGCTACTGATGAGGATGATGTCATATTAGTCACTCAAAAAGGGCAGGCAATCAAATTTGTCGTATCTAGTTTAAGGGCTAGCTC
>SDBU01009515.1_pt1 | contig 10874 bp, 6 predicted proteins | sample 2277071 | NCBI WGS metagenome assembly SDBU01 (sample SAMN10397929, study PRJNA504765) | marine sediment metagenome | isolation source: marine sediment core GS08_GC12, 126 cmbsf | place: Arctic Ocean: Gakkel Ridge, Loki's castle | collected 2008
ACAAAATACGGAGTAACAATAGCCGGAGGGCAAGACCATCTTGTTGGCAAGATATTTAGACTTGGCCATCTTGGCTATTACGATAGATTTGATATAACAACTTCCTTATCCGCTTTAGAGATGACGCTTAAAGAGCTTGGATATGATTTCGAAATGGGCGCTTCTTTAAAAGCTGCCCAAGACGTATTGATGAAAGAGCTAGGTTAAATGGCAAAAGATAAGGTCTTAATAAAAGAAAAGATCGCCGAAACAGGCGTGAAAAAGCTGGAAAAAGATTTTGAAGTAGTAAACGGCGTTGACTGGGACGATGCGACTTTCTTGAAGGAGCTTCCTAAGTTTGAAGCCATAATCATCCGCAGCGCTACGAAGATGACTTCTGACTTGATAGAAAAAGCAAAAAATTTGAAGATAATCGGAAGAGCGGGAATAGGCGTTGACAACGTAGACCTTGATGCGGCGACAAAGAGGGGCATCATCGTAGCAAACGCGCCTCAAAGCAATATTATTTCAGCTGCCGAGCATTCTCTGGCTCTTCTTATGGCGGCTGCCAGACAGATCCCAAAGGCGAACGAATCGCTTAGCGCAGGGAAGTGGGAGCGTTCAAAATTTCAAGGCATTGAACTATATGGTAAGACGCTTGGCGTATTAGGATACGGAAAAATAGGCTCGCTAGTTGCTCAAAGAGCGCAAGCTTTCGGGATGAAAGTTATAGCTTATGACCCATATATATCAGGGGAAAAAGCAAAAAAAGAAAATGTTGAAGTAGCAAAGACGCTAGATGACTTCTTAAAAGTTGTAGATATTATCACAACGCATTTGCCTAAGACGAAAGAGACCCTTGGAATGATAGGCGCAAAAGAAATAAAGAAAATGAAGGACGGCGTTATTATAATCAACGCGGCACGCGGTGGAATCATTAACGAGGAGGCGCTTGTCGATGGAGTGAATAGCGGAAAAGTAGCCGCAGCCGGCCTGGATGTTTATGAAAAAGAACCATGCACCGACAGCCCCGCCTTTGGTGTCGACAATATTGTTGTCACACCTCACCTCGGTGCATCTACCACGGAAGCTCAAGATAAAGCCGGAATCACTATTGCCGAACAAGTCGAGTTGGCTTTGAAAGGTGAGTTCGTCCAATATGCGGTAAATATCGACGTGGCTAAAATCGAAGACGCTGTTAAGCCTTTTATGCCGCTGGCTGAAAGACTAGGAAAGCTTCTTTATCACTTGGTGGAGGGTCAAATTGACTCTGTGACAGTCAAAGTGGCGGGAGAGCTGGCAGATAGCGATACGGATATCTTGACCGTGGCTGTTTTGAAAGGCCTTTTTGAACCTGTAGCGCATGAGCCGGTGACATATGTTAACGCACCGTTGATGGCAAAAGAGCGCGGAATCGAGACTCAGGTCGTAAAAACAGAGAAAAGTACCGATTATCTGAATTTGATTAGTGTAACGGCAGGCTCCAATAGTAAAAAAATAACTGTAGCCGGAACGCTTGTAGGTCCCAAAAACCAAGAACGCTTTGTAAATATTTATGATTTCGATATTGATATGGTCCCATCCAAGCATATGGCTTTCTTTAGGTACAAAGACGTGCCGGGCATGATAGGAAAAGTCGGTACTATTTTAGGTGAGAACAAGACAAATATTGCAAATATGCAAGTCGGAAGAAAGAAGCTTGGCGGAGAAGCCTTGATGGGGATCAATGTCGATGCCGAGCTAAGCCAAGAAATCCTCGAAAGAATCAAAACAGAAGCCGGCATAGCCGATGCAACTTCAATTACCATCTAGCTTTTTTCATACACCTCAGTTACATATGTGCTTGGTCAAACATTGTGAGTAACCGCTAGGTTGAAAATCAAGCGGGTTTTTGCTAATATTTGGAAAGTCTTGGAAATGAATACGTATTAATAGGGCGTACAATTTAAATACAGCACTATTTTTAAAAGCAGTAGCCTCGCCGAAGCAAAACATTGATTAAAGCTGACAGCCCGTGTAAAAGGTTTAAGAAAGCGAGAGCTAGCTTTATGTCTAAAACTATCATTAATAATGAAGTTGAGACACATATGGATCGGGTCAGTAGAGATTCAGCAGGTGCGAAAGTTGCATCTGAAATTTCGAGAACAAAAACAACTGAGCCTAAGCCCACAATTCACAAAGTAGGCGTAACTACTAGAACTATTCCGGCGAAGTTTTTAGAAAGTTGCGAAAAATATCCAGACAAACCAGCTCTTTTATATAAAAAAGGTCATGTCTTTGAACACATCCAATACAAACGACTGAAAAATCTAGTCGAAAACTTTACGCTCTCGCTAGAGCAGTTAGGCGTAGAAAAAAATGACAGAGTCGTTTTAGTTTCAGAAAACAGGCCGGAGTGGGCTGTTGCTGATTTATCCGTAAAAAGTTTGGGTGCAATCTTGGTCCCAATTCATAAGGTCTCATCGGCTGAGCAAATAAGGTCGATTGTCCACGAAGTCGAACCGTCATTAATCGTAGTGTCTGATGGAGTGACGTTGTTCAAGGTGCAACAGGCTACTAATAAGATCAAGCAAAGTGCGCCGATTGTTTTCTTAGAAGTAGACAAAGATAGGGATAAAATTCTAACGAGCGACGGCTGCGATTTTATTTCGGCGTTAAAACTAGTTCCTCACGAAAACTACAGCTTGTTGTACCGAGACAAAGCGGCTAATGTAGAAGCGTCCGAAGTAGCTTCGATTATTTATACGCCCGACGCTAAAGGTGGCCAAAAGGGTGTTCAACTGACCCATGATAATTTTATTTCCAACGTTGATAACTGTAAGGAAGCTATAACTTTCAGGGAAGATGATCGCTTTCTATCGGTTCTGCCACTTTCTCATGCGTTTGAGAAGACAGCTGGCTATTATATACCTTTGTTTACAGGTTCGACTATTCATTATATTAGTGATATTGCGCGGTTTTCTAAAGATGTAGAGGAATATAAACCAACTGTGATTATTGGGGTTCCTAGAATATTCGAAAAAACTTTTCAGCGTTCTAAAGCTCAAGCTAACAAGAGCAAACTTGGCAAATACATTTTTAAAAAAGCGTATCAGGACGGCAAAGAAAAAACTTCTGTTATCAATCCCATGAAGTTTGCTTATGAAAAACTTATTTACTCTAAAGTTAGGCGAAGCTTAGGTGGTCAGATTCGCTTCGTGATTTCAGGAGGAGCGGCGCTGAACCCTGAAGTCAGCAAGTTTTTCCAGATATCTGGTATTCCGATTCTAGACGGTTATGGCCTAACAGAAACGGCGCCCGTGGTGTCTGTGAATAGGTTAGAAAACACGAAACTTGGAACAGTTGGCCAGCCTTTGCCAAACGTAGATATCAAAATTGCAGAAGACAGCGAGATTTTGATTAAGGGACCATGTGTGATGCGTGGCTATTTCAAGAATGAAGCAGAAAATAAGAGGATATTTGATGATGGTTGGTTAAAGACAGGTGACTATGGGCAGCTGGACAAAGAAGGTTTTTTGAAGATCACCGGCAGGAAAAAAGAACTAATTATTCTTTCAACGGGCAAGAATGTTTCTCCCGCTGGCATAGAGGCCCAGATTAAGAAGAGTAAATTAATAAAGCAAGCTATTGTAGTGGGCGATGGAAAGAAAAGTATCGCTGCATTAATTGTTCCTGATGATAAAGAACTTTCTAAGCGACTTTCGAAGATAGTCAAAAAAGAATTGTTACAGAGCAAAGACGCTAGAGGTCTAATCCAAAAAGAAATTGATACTCAGTTGTTGGACTTTGCGCACTATGAGCAAGTAAGAAGATTTAGATTGCTCGACAAACTATTTACTAAAGAAGATGGAACGTTAGATTACGAAGGTCGCTTAGCTAGAAATATCATAAGTAAGAAATACCAGAAACAAATAAATTATTTATATAAAGAAACAAACAATCTAGTAAATTAAGAAATAGTCATGAAAATAAAACTAATTGCACCAGCAAGGAAGCCCGAATGGGGCGAAGAGTTTTGGAGCCTAAACTCACTTCTCACTTCCGTAAATAAAAAGGCGGCAGGGGCACCGTTGTCGATTCTGACGCTCGCAGCCTTAACTCCTCCAGAAATCAAGATCACGGTTACTGATGAAAATGTGCAACCAATTGATTTTGAAGATAGTGTTGACCTGGTTGGAATTTCTTTTTTAACAGCGCTTGCTCCTAGAGCTTATGAGATAGCTGATCAGTTTAGGGATCGAGGTGTAACGGTTGTTCTTGGTGGCATTCATGCTTCCACACAGCCGGAAGAAGCTATCAAGCATGCCGATTCTATAGTTATTGGAGAAGCAGAAGAAACTTGGCCTAGATTGCTCGAGGATTTTAATAATGGAACGCTAAATAAATACTATAAAGCGTCCGCTTTCCCTAGCCTTGAAAAATCGCCTGTTCCTAGATGGGATTTGGTCGAAGCTAAGGATTACGCAAGCTTTACAATACAGACTGGAAGAGGTTGTCCTTATGATTGTGATTTTTGTTCCGTACGCCTTTTTAACGGGGAAAAGTATAGGCATAAATCTATTAAACAGGTAATTAATGAACTAAAGGTGCTGGTAAAAATTGATCCAAAGAAAACTATTTTTTTTGCTGATGATAATTTACTAGCAATTCCAACGTACGCTGAGGAATTATTTAAAGAAATCAAGAAAATTGGCGTCAAGAAATGGTGGTGCCAAGCTTCAGTTAATCGATTGAAAAATAAGCGACTATTAAAATTAATGTATGAAGCAGGGTGCGAAGCTGTATTTGCTGGTTTCGAATCAGTGTCTCAGGAAAGCCTAAAATCGCTTAAAAAAGCAAGCGTTAATATTGCCGACGAATATAGAAGAGTAATTGATTTAGTTCATGAAAATGGAATTGGAATATTTGGCTCTTTCATGTTGGGAAGCGATGCGGATACGTCAACGATCTTTGAGGACACCAAACAATTCATAAATCAAACCAATATTGCATTCGCAATGTTAAATTACTTAACACCGACGCCTGGATCGAGCTTTTATGGATCACTTGCAAAAGAAGACAGAATTCTAGACAGTCGTTGGGAGCGATACAACGGTGAATTTGTCTGTTTTAAACCATCAAATATGAGACCAGAAGAGCTAGAAAAACAGCGGATGAAGTTATTGAATGATATTTATAGTTACGATTCTTTGTACGAACGGCTCAATAGTTTATGGTCAAAAGGCGTATTTGTTAGAGACCAAAGGCAGGGCAAGAAACTCTTTACAAGAGGGAGGATATTATTTAGTTTGTCAGCAATTTTGCGTAACGGGAAAGAGCGGAATTTTATTCTAAAAAGTTTATGGAACAGAAAAGTAACGTCCGTAGGCGCAATTAGCTTGGGTGTAAGTTTTCATGAATATGCGAAAAGAGATTACTTGAATGACCAAAGAAAAAGATAGATTAAAAAGCTACGAGAATAATTCACAAAACACATTTAGTTTTATTATACATCCGATCAAACTTTCAGATCTGAATTTTCCAAAATTTCTGAGAGTAATACCAGATGCAATATCTACGCAAGCTCTAAAAATGGTAAAGCCTTTCATGATTTCTAATTTGATCAGAGCGCGGTCCACAAAAGGCATTGAAGTCACTGGAAGATTTGTAATGTGCCCTTTGCTACCAACCCAATTTAAGCAAATGAATACGAATTTTCTCGTTAGCAAAGTATTAAAGTCGTGTAGAGTTGCCCAAAAAGGTTATACCAAAATTATCGGATTAGGTGGATATACTTCAATCGTTTGCGATAAAAACATAAAAATGGTTGAAGATATAAGTACCGCAATTACAACCGGCAATAGCTTAACCGTAGCAATGGTGATTGAAGGTTGTCTTAAAGTTGCTAAGAGTAAAAATATACGCTTCTCTACGGCAAATATAGCCATAATTGGTGCGACGGGATCAATTGGAAGTGCATGTAGTAAGCTCTTGGCAGAATCAAAAACTAATCTTATTTTATGTGCGCCAAGAATTGCAAGGTTAGAAAAGTTGAAAAAGATGCTCTTAAAGCTTAATGGTTCATTAAGGGTAACTGTTGAAACAGACGCGAGGGTGGCGGCCAGCAACGCAGACATTGTGATAGCGGCTAGCAGTGCCTCTAAAGCGCTATTGAGCATTGAAGATTTTAAAAAAAATGCAATTGTTTGTGATGTTGCAGTTCCAGCAAATGTTGCTTTAGGAGATCGGTCAAAGCGACCTGATGTTAATTACTTTAAGGGTGGATTAGTAAAGCCTGCAGCTGGCATTTATTTAGGTCTAAATATTGGATTACCTTCGAATGTAATCTACGGATGTTTGGCAGAAACTATCGTTCTTGCTTTTGAGCGGCGTTTTGAGAACTATTCGTTGGGGCGCGAATTATCTATTCAGAAAATCAAGGAAATTGATAAGATAGCAACTGCTCATGGTTTTCTCCCATTTACAAATTACCCGTTTGCAAATTAAACTGCAGAATTAACATCCAAAGCCTAAAGTTTTTCCTTTTAAATCCGATAAATAAACTAATACGTTTAGTGAGCGCTATGGAAAACTATGTCTTTATGAATAAAATTGTCATATCTGGTCAATTTATTGGAGGTTTCCTCGTTGCGATAATTGGCATATTTGTCTATGTGCGCAATCGCCACTCAGGAATCTACACAACGTTTGCTCTGATTTGCCTTAGTTTTCTCACAATACTTTTTGGGTCAGCCGCTATGTTTATGAGCGAGAGTGAACAACAAGCTGTTTTTTTTGATCGGCTTGTTTATGTTGGTGTAGTTTTTGTGCCAATATTTATGTACCATTTCAGCTTGGAGTTTACAAATTACAAAAAACAACAGCGAAAAATTCTTTACTTAGGGTATGTTTTATCGTTTATTTTTCTCTATTTTAGCCAGACAAATCTTTTTCTAAATGGTCTTTTTAAATATACTTGGGGCATTCATTCGATAGCAATGCCGCTACACACCGTTTTTTTATTCTTTATGTTCGCTTACTTTGTTCTGTTTTTTGGAAATCTTGTTATTTTTTATAAAAAATATGCAAAGGGGATAAAGAAAGACCAAGCGCGTTATATTTTTCTCGCCTTTTTTATCTTAGCAATTATCGGGCCTACCGGCTTTTTCCCAGCGTATAGGATTAGCATCTATCCGTTTGCGTATTTTGGATGGATAATTTTTACATTATTAGTAGCTTATGCGATTGTAAAGCATCGATTAATGGATATTCGATTACTAGTCCTTAAATCTGTTGCTTATACTTTATCTTTAGCTTTTGTTGTTGCTGGCTACATCTCTCTTACACTTCTTGTTTTTAATAGGTTCGAGGCATTTATTGACCAAACCGTTTTAGATGTTGTTACTCTGCTGGCGCTTGTTTTTACATTCCAACCCTTAAGAAAGTTTATTGAAAAACATACTGACAAGCTATTTTCAAAAGGGCGCTATAGTTTCAGAGAACTACTTGGACAACTTAGCGATATTACCAAGAAGCATAGCCGGAACATTAAGAAGCTTACCAGCTCAGTGTTAGAAACACTTACCAAAGAAATGCGCATCGGTAAAGCTGCTTTTATTCTGACCAATAGTCCTGTGCCGACAAAAATAATTGTCAAAGGCTTCAAGAGCCGTTCGAAAACATTTTGGAGCAAAACAACAAAGATAGCTGATGAAGCTACTGATATTGTAGTTTGCGATGAGCTTGATGATGAGAGAAAGGAAAAAGAGGTATTGAGAAAAGCCGGTGTTGAGGTGTTGATACCTATCAAGATAAAAGGTGAAATGGAAGGAGTTCTTGCTCTCGGGGAAAAAAGCTCAGGAGATATGTACACCGCTCAAGACTTAAATCTTCTGGAAATCGTTGCGCCGCAAGTTGCATTGGCATTAGAAAACGCTAAGTCATTTACTGAAAAAGAGCAAAGGATCGAAGAGCTAAAAGCGATAAACAATATGTTTCAGAATATAGAACATTTTGTTAATCTTGACCATTTGCTTCAAGAAATCGTTGACGAAGCCATTAGGGTAACCGGAGCGGACGGCGGCTCTTTGATGATGGTAAATAAGAACGGTAAAAGCTTGTCGATAAAAACGGCGGTAAATTTACATCCGCTAATCTCTTTAAATGCAAAGATAAAGGTCGGTCAGGGCCTTGCTGGAATAGTAGCAAGAACACACGAACCCTTAATACTTAACGGCCTTAGGGACAACAAGTTCAAAGAACACTTGAAAAGAGAAGATATCGTATCTGCTATTTCAGTTCCGATGAAAGCGGGAGACAAGCTTGTCGGAGTTTTAAATGTCAACAGAAAGAACTTGCGAGTCGAGTTTAGCAATGAAAACCTTAACGTCATGATCGCTTTTGCTGCACAGGCGGCAGAAGCTATTGAAAAAGCGGGTTATTACAACAAGATAGAAAAGCTATCAATTAAGAACGACAATCAGTTTAAAGAATTCACCAAAGCTCTTGCCAAGACAGTCGATGCAAAAGATCCGTATACCTACGGTCATTCGGAAGCGGTCACAAATTATACTTTGCAGATTGCTAAAGAAATGGGTTTTAACGAAGAAAAACTGCGTTTGCTTGAGATAGGCGGGCGCTTACACGACATGGGTAAGATCGGTGTTGCAGAGCATATTTTGAACAAACCAGGCGGACTAACTGATGAAGAGTTTAAGGAAATCCAAAGGCATCCGGAAATAGGGGCCAGGATTTTACAAGATACAAGCTCGTTAAAAGGTATCAGAGATTTGATTCTTTATCACCATGAACGTTTTGATGGTAAAGGGTATCCTACGGGGCTCAAAGGCAAAGACATACCGTTAGGGGCACGAATATTGGCCGTAGCCGATACTTTTGATGCAATGACTTCACACAGGGCTTACCGTAAGGCACTTTCTCGAAAAGTGGCTGTTGCAGAGATCAAGAAGTGCAGCGGCACTCAATTTGACCCTGAAATCGTGGATGTATTCCTCAAGGTACTAGAAAAGAAACGTTTTCGCCTTATAAAGAATACTCGTCATCAAGCTCCTTACAGGCAAAAGCCTGACATGATGGAAGCGGACGAAAAGTAAGCGAGTCATCAGCTGTCAGTCCTCAGCCTTCAGATCTTAGTCACGAGTAATCGGATTTAAGACGCCTACCACGTAATTCCTTTTTTTGATAAGCTCTTAGCATGTCTAGAAGAATAAATATTTTCGATACAACATTAAGAGATGGCGAACAATCTCCTGGTATAAGTCTTAACACCGGAGAAAAATTGGAGATCGCCAAACAGCTGGCCAGAATGGGCGTCGATGTAATAGAAGCCGGTTTTCCGGTAACAAGCCCGGGTGATTTTGAAGCTGTAAAAGAGATATCGACCAAAGTCGAAGGGCCGACGATAGCGGCATTATCCAGAGCGGTCAAAGACGACATCGAGCAAGCTGCCAAGGCGTTGAAGGACGCAAATAAGCCGCGAATACATACCTTTATTATGACCTCAAAGACGCAGGTTGAGCACCAGCTTCGCAAGAGTTATGACGAAGTAATAAAAATGGCTTCAGAAGCTGTGGCGCTTGCCAAAACCTTTACCGATGACGTCGAGTTTTCTCCAATGGACGCGACTAGAACGGATTTTGATTTTCTGGCAAGAATAGTCAGAGTAGCTATAGAACAGGGAGCGACTGTTATAAACATTCCCGACACGGTCGGCTACGCGTTGCCGAAAGAATTTGGCGGATTAATTAAAAGGCTCAGAGTCGAAGTTCCTTCGTTAAATGATGTGACAATTAGCGTACATTGCCACAATGATCTGGGAATGGCAGTAGCAAATTCCATCGCCGCTATAGAGAATGGCGCAACTCAAATAGAGGGAGCGATAAACGGGCTTGGAGAGCGAGCAGGCAATACTGCGATTGAAGAGTTGGCTATGGCTATAAAGGTGCGCAAAAACGATCTTGATGCACAAACAGGCATAGATTCGAAAGAAATAAACAGGACTAGTCGGTTGGTAAGCAAGCTTACGGGTTATTCTGTTCAATACAACAAAGCGATTGTCGGGCGAAATGCGTTTGCTCATTCTTCGGGGATTCATCAAGACGGTGTCCTAAAGGAAAGGGCCACGTATGAAATAATCGATCCTAAAGACATCGGCCTTAGCGAGAGCAAAATAATATTAGGAAAGACTAGCGGCCGGCATGCGTTTAAAGAGCATTTAAAAGAGCTTGGTTATAGTCTCGATGAAGATCAGTTCAAAGTAGCTTTTGAGCGATTTAAGGATCTAGCTGACAAAAAACAAGAGATTATTGACGATGACATCGAAGCAATTTTAGCTGACCAAGTCGGGCGTGACGGAGAGGTATATAAGTATGTCTCAATGAGCGTAGCTAGTGGAAGTGACTCAAAGCCGGAAGCTGAGGTAGTTCTTAGCAAAGACGGGCAAGAGCTAAAGCAATCGGCTGAAGGTGACGGCCCTGTTGACGCTGTTTGTGCGGCGATAAAAGAAGCTACGAATGTGGATGCGAAGCTTATTAATTATAATGTCAGCTCTATTACCGGGGGCTTGGATGCTCAAGGGGACGTTTCAATCAACCTGGAAATAGATGGAAAGCCGGTTCTTGGACGTGGCGTTTCTACGGACATCATCGAAGCCAGCGCAAAAGCGTATTTAAACGCGATAAACAAGGCGTTAGCTCGCTAAAAAAGAGCTTCTTTATTGGTCAAAAACGTTTTATTTGTTATCCTTTTAATTGGTGTTAAAGCTGACCTCTTTAAGATCATCTGGTGTCTAAACTAGGAGTTAACTTGGGTCAAACCATTACCGAAAAGATCATTGCCAGTCACACAGAAGACAAGAAAGCAAAGGCCGGACAGATAGTCTCGGTCAATGTCGATCT
>SDBU01009516.1_pt1 | contig 10874 bp, 13 predicted proteins | sample 2277071 | NCBI WGS metagenome assembly SDBU01 (sample SAMN10397929, study PRJNA504765) | marine sediment metagenome | isolation source: marine sediment core GS08_GC12, 126 cmbsf | place: Arctic Ocean: Gakkel Ridge, Loki's castle | collected 2008
TTAGAAATCCAAAAACTCATAGCACCCAAAAAAGCTGCCATCCAGATACCGGTAATGGAGTCGTCAATGCCAATAATGCGAGAAAGCGAAAGGCCTGCACCTGCCCCCACCACACAAAGGGGACAGTGGGCAAAGACGGGTTTTGCAAACACCAAGCCAAATATTGACAACGGTAAGCTGAGCTTTAGTTTTTTCATTGTGATGTAACGGTCCCGCTGAAGGTGAGCTCTTTAATGCCCGCGGGATCGCTAAAGGTCAAAGAAACAACCCTGTCAAATGGACCAGTTCCTTGTGGCCCGTGGGCCGCTGGGTCAAAATTGACAGTTACTTTCGCAATCTCTCCAGAAGGAATCTCTAAATTGACAGGGGGATTTTTGTCTCCAGGATGCTCCATGCTGTAAAACCTTGTTTCTTTGCCCTCAACAGAAACCTTTGCTTGAGTACACATACAAGAAGTTGCTACCTTTCTAAGCTTTATTGTTTGATCTGTGGTGTTTTTGACTTCGTATTCTTTGATAACTATTCCACCGTCAATTGGAACATTTCCTAATTCGTAGGCTTCGGGATTAACTTGTAGACCCATTACTTCCGTTAATGTCTGCTCCTCCCTGCCGCCTAGCCAGGAGGCAAGACCAATGATAAGCAAAAAGGTAAAAATTATCGCTCCAAGCATTATTTTAATATCCTTTCCCATATCAAGGTCTTCTTCTGAAAAGATCAACTAGTTCCTCAACTAACTTTTCATTTTTACTTCCTTTAACGTGAACATCTTTAAGCACACAAGAGTGAAGGTGTCCATGTAAAATTACTTCGTCAATTCTCTTTAAAGCTGCTTGGACTGCCCTTGACTGGTGAATTACATCAGGGCAATAGGCGTTTTCTTCAACCATTTTTCTCACCTTTTTTAGGTGCCCTTCAGCACGGGCCAGTCTGTCTATTGCTTGTTTCTTGACTTTGTTATGCATAATATTTTATTCTTACCGTATCCCCCTAGGGGGGATATAGACAATAATAATTTATCAACAGGTTTTGTCAAGACTTAAAAATGAGAAATAAAGAGCAGGATATTCAAAAACTACTCCAAAAGGTAGAAAGAGCAACAAAGGAAAAAAAGCTGGATCTTTCTTCTTCTGAAGATCTATCCATTGGAGTTATGAATCTCATCTCAATTGAGGAGCATCTCTTCTTTACCTCGCAAAAGACTGGTAAACAAAAATACTTGAATTTACTCAACGAGGTTCGTTCGATTAGAATAGAACTATTAAAAGAAATTATTAAAGATTATGAAGGTGAAGTTTGGTGTATAAGTAAACATCTGCTTGCAGCTTCAATGCGGGTGATGGAAGTTGGGACAAAGGAGTTAAAAAAAGGAAACAAGAAAAAGGCATGGAATTTGTTTGAAAAATCTTACAATTTATATTCTCTTTTCTGGGGAATTAATCTTGATATAGTTAAAATAGACAAAGTAAAAAGAGAAAACGGCAACATTAATTTAGTAGACGAAAAAGCAAGAAAAAGCGAGTCGTTGTCATTATTAAGCAAGCTGGGTCAAATAGTCCAAAAAGTAATAGATTGCTGCAAAGAATGACCAGGGAGGCGATTATCTTGATTAAAAACCTGAAGGAACTTGCTGATCAGGTCGGTTTCGAACCTAATCACCCCATAAAATACTTTTTGGTATATAATTTGCCAGATGACTGACAAAAAATATTATCGGAAATTATACGACCGTGTAGGAAAAAACATTGGGTGGGATTTTCGCCACCTAGGTGAAACCAAAAAGGGAAGAAAATGGGATTTCTTTCAAGAAGTTGCCAAGAAGGTCAAAGAGGGAGATGTTGTACTTGATTTGGGGACTGGCGGAGGGGAAAGAGTAATTGAAATTGCAGACAAAATATTTTTCCTTATAGGAATAGATCTTTCTTCCAATATGGTTAGTACAGCTAGAAAAAATCTCTCTAAAAAGGCGTTAAAGAACGTAAGATTTCTACAAATGGATTCATCCGAATTGAAGTTTCCTGACAATTTTTTTGACATAGTAACTAGTCGCCATTGTGACTTCTCGGCAAAAGAAGTTTATAGAGTACTAAAAAAAGGAGGGTATTTCCTAACACAGCAAGTAAGTGAACATGACAAGATAAACATAAAAAAAGAGTTTGGCAGGGGTCAGTCATACGGAAAAGAAGACGGTAGTTTGAAAAAATGCTACTTGGGTGAATTGAAAAAGATGGGGTTTAAAAAAATCAAATCAGACGATTATGATTCTACAGAGTATTTCAGGAAAAAAGAGGATATTGTCTATCTCCTGAAGTACACTCCAACAATTCCCCATTTCGGCAAGAAGTCTGGAGATTCTGAGAAGCTGGAAAAATTTTTCGAAAAATACACTACGAAAAAGGGGATAAAAACAAACTCGAAAAGATTTATGATAACCGCCCAAAAATAACCGTTAGGTTGGTCTAGATCCTTTCAAACCCATGGCTACTTTCTCAAGAGTTTCGCTTTGGGGGTTTAATCTTTTAGTTTTACGGCAAGTACAAAATGGTCGTGTATTTTTACAGGAGTAACAATTCCTGCTTCTTTTATAAACTCATGAAGATTTTTCAGCTCTACACTATAACCCAATTTCTCCAGGATGTATTTTGCTAGAGTATAATTTTCTACTTTAATTTTTATAGTTTCATTCACACTTTTAAAACCTTTTGTTTTTTTGCTATTATCTGCAGTTGCTATATCAGCCGTTATGAATATTCCCTCCTTCTTTAGCTGGTTATTGTAACTATTTACTACCGTTTTTATTAAACCTCCGGGGTAATTTACACTTACGTGCTTGTAATTTTTGTAATACTCATCTATGTACGCACCATATTTGACAGAGGATAGGTTTATTTTTGTTGTCTTCGTTTTGATTCTCAAATTTTTGAAAAATTGTCGGTCCAACTTTTTTCCTTTTTTAATGTTCTTAATACGTTCTTCTGTTTTTGATAAATCAAGCTGGTATAACTCTTTGTACCAAGCATTATTAACTTTTGTTAAATGAAGATCACCCTCTAGCCACAAATTGTCAAATGTGTATGTGGATAACATAACATCATGTTTTTCATCTGGTTTTAATTTAGGAAAGTTGTTAAACAAACTATAAATATCGGTTATAAATTTAAAATTATCTGCATTATTAATAGTTTTTGGATTTGGAAGTAGCGTTTTGTCAAAATCAGTTAAAAGTACTCTCCATTTGCGTTTCTTGTCTATCTTCATAAATGTTTCCCATTTGTCCATTTTCTTCCCACTCGCCAACTCCATTGCTCTAATTACATTAGAGTTCAGCTCAGTAGTTATTTTTCTATGAAGTGCTATGTTGAACAAATCAAGTTTGGTGAAAAGATTTGGAAGTTCATTTATCAATTCCTTTTCTGCGTATTTATAAAAGAGCTCATTAAAAATATTTATGTTATATGGAGAATAAGTACCTCCTGCTTTTTGAAGTTTTTTCAACACAAGGCAATTATACACTTGTTAAAAAAGTAGCTTTTAACAGGTCATGTTTCTAAAGAGGTGGCGATTAGATTTTCTTTTTCTTGTTTTGATAATTTTTTTAGCTCATGTTCTCGTTTCAAGGCTTCTGAGCGAGTTTTAAATTTTTCTGTGTAAACCAATTCAAAAGATTTAAATATTCTTAAGTATTTTGCTCCCTTTCCCACTGCATGTTTTCCTAAACGAACCACAAGGCCTTTGGTTTGCCCTATATAAAGAGTGTTTTTATCGGTTCTTAATATATAAACAGTAAACACAACATATTTTAACAGACTGGATTATCTATATACTTAGCCTTATCGTGTATAATAATCAGGAAATTCGCGACTTATCGCTCAGGAAAGAATCTAAGAATGTCAAAAAACGAACGCGCATCGAATATAAACTCTATTCTGTTTTCTCACGACAACCGTGAATTGGTACTTCCGACTTCGTCTATATTACAAAGGTTGGGGGTTCAAGAAATCATACGTATTCCAAGTAGCGACTACCCGGAAACATCCACGATTGGGACAACTCTCGTACATTTCGGTTTACCTATTCACGATAAACATCTGGATACGATTGTTGTTTTATCAAGAATTCAGGAAAATGGCTATTTTCAAGCAAACGGTGAAGAACGGTTACCTCTTTTATCGTTCAATAATGTTTGGATTGCAAAAAAGATCGGACTTATTGAATCAATCCCTCATCATTTATTAAAAAGGGATATTTTTAGGAATACAATTGGCCCGTGCTCTAATGTTCCTGAATTACAAAAATTGATTCTTTCTCGCTATCGTGAAACATTACCAGATTTAACTAATGAAGAAATATTATCCCAAGGAGTTTCGATTCGCCATGTAAAGCTGCTGCAAAAAATTTCTCTTTCGTTTTAATATTTTACCCTACTGAGCACGTTGGCCTAGGACCTTTCTATCCTATATTTGGAACAAATAACACAGTTAAAAATGAATAGTGTGCTATAATAGGAACGTATTCTTTAAATAAGGAGTATATATATTTACACCTGTTTCCTCTAGTTCGATAAGAAGATATCCTTCAAAGATTATTCTATTCACCAGGCAGAGACAGTGTTGTAAAAAAGAAAGGTGGTGATAATAGATGTCTAAAAGATTATTCGTTGGAGGGCTTCCGTATAGTATTACTAGTTCTCAATTAGAAGAAATGTTTTCTAAAATAGGTACGGTTGTATCTGCAATTGTAATTACAGATAGGGATACCGGTCAGAGCAAAGGGTTTGGATTTGTAGAAATGGAAAAGGATGAAGAAGCAGATAAAGCGATTGAAAAATTAAATGAAACTGAGATGGACGGAAGAAAGATTGCCGTTAATATTGCAAAACCAAGAGAAGAAAGACCAAGGTTTGACAGTAGAGGAGGGGGCCCCAGAAGAGACGATCGAAGACCACAAAGAGGAGGTCGTCGTTAACTTCTAATCCAATTTCTCATAATAGGTAAAGAATAAAAGGTAAGATTTTGCGTGGGAAAAAATGCTTGAAAAAGCAGGAATACTTTGTGTGGAATAAGATTGGTTACTGCTGAGCAGGCCGGTCTAGAACCTTTCGAGCCCATAACCAACTACTCCAAGTGTATCACGTTCAAGGCTAAACGAGACAAGTGAGACAGTATAAAAAAGGAGACGCGTTAAGCTACTAACAAAATTAAGTAGTCTGAGTTGTTGTTAATAGACTTGGGGGATACTGATACCCGTCAATTAGTGGAATATCTATGACTGGAACTACCACTTTCTTTTCAGAAGTGTTTTTGGACAAGCTTGCACGTTTACTTATTTCTTTTATGATAATTCTTATTAGTTTCTTGGCTTCAATTTCGTTTTCCTTGATTGATAAATTCCAATCCAACCCTGGTCCGGTATTCGCTTCTAAAAGATAAATATTGCCGTTATTGCTAATAATGAAGTCGAGAGCAAATAGAGAAGATTTTTTATTCAAAATCTTGGCGATATTTCTAGAAACCGCCACCACTTTTGAGGGCACTTCATTTTTGGGTATATATTTTAGCAATCCCCCTGCGTGCTCATTGCATCTAAAATCTCCTTTTTTAGCAACTCTTATGTATGTTTGAACAATATTTTGTCCTAAATATATCAGCCTTATGTCGGTTGACCTGAAAGAGTTTTGAATGCAAAAACCTTTATCAAATTTCACAAAGGGTTGGATGATAAAAGATACACTTTTATGCTTTTTTGCTGAGGCAGTCATCATTTCAGTCTGGTCATTACCGAATTTGTAGACTTTTAACCCCCCCGCTCCAAATCTATCCTTCATTACCACCTCTTCTGAGAAGTCACTTCTGTTTTGATGTTTAGCTATTTTTTCCTTTAGGAGTTTTTGCGCCTTTATAACACCTTGTTTTGTACTATCTCTTATTGTTACTGTGGGTATAGAAAAACCATTTAGCGCTTCGTAAGTTTTTTGTTTATCGAAAAAAAGATCAAAAAGGTATGGGTCATTAAATGATCTGATTTGTTTTGAAGAAAAAAGTAAATTACGATTTGTTTTTCTGCTTTTACTTACAGGAGAGAATTTGTCAAAAATCAGTTTCGAAAAGCCTGTCTTTCGGATCTTTATCCATGTTTCATTTTTAAAAAGCCAATAACTGCTGCATTTGCCTACACCAACTATATCAGCAGACGTTGCAAAAGCTGCTTTTAAATTGTTTTTTTGGCAGGTTTTTAAAAAGTAGCTATAAACCAGATTGTAACTTTCGTTATTTGACCCTTTAGGAAAAGGCGCATTGATAACTCCGGACACAGAACTTGCACTATTAGCAAGTTTTTCAGAGTAAACAATTAATACGTCAAAATTGGTAATTTTATTCATATAAGACTTTTATCTACAAAACATAAGTTTTTTTCTTAAGAAAGAAAAAGAAGAATCTTAAGGGGGCAATAGACCGTATTATATACCTTATTCGACTTTAATAAAAGAAAAGACTAGTTCACGGGTTTCTCCAAGGAGTCGGTCACTAGGGGTGCCCGTCTTGGCTGGGAACCGTGGACAGAGTTCGAACCTTTTTATATACTCAGAACACACTTTACAGAAAACATGTCGGATAAAAAACAACAGCCAATTGTTAAGGTTGACAGCTTAACCAGGAGGTTCAATGACCTTGTTGCCGTTGACAATATCTCTTTTGAAGTAAACAAAGGAGATATATTTGCCTTTCTTGGACCTAACGGCGCCGGTAAAACAACTACCATTAGAATGTTGATTACCCTTTTGAGACCAACAGAAGGACAGATGCTAGTCAACGGCTTTGACCCGTTAAGCCAGCAAGACGAGGTGAGAAAATCCTTCGGAATTGTTTTCCAAGATTCTAGTTTAGACGATGAGCTGACTGCTTATGAGAATATGGAATTCCATGGCGTTCTGTATAAAATTCCTAAAAAAACAAGAAAAAATAGAATCCAGAGTCTCTTGGAAATTGTTGATTTATGGAACCGGAAGAATGATTTAGTCAAAACTTATTCTGGGGGGATGAGAAGAAGGCTTGAGATTGCCAGGGGCTTAATCCATCATCCAAAACTACTTTTTCTAGACGAGCCAACTTTGGGACTTGACCCTCAAACCAGACATAAAATCTGGGCCCACATAAAACAGTTGAACAAAAAATACCAAACAACTATCTTTTTTACTACCCACTATATGGAAGAGGCAGAAAAGATGGCTAAAACTATCGCTATTATCGATCACGGAAAGATTATTGCTCAAGGAAGAACGGAATCTCTCAAAAAAGAAACCAAAACTAAAACTTTAGAATCCGCCTACTTGGCTTTAACCGGTAAAACCATTAGAGAAGAAAGTATTGGTATACAAGACAGAATGAGACTAAGAATGAATAGATTTAGGAGAAGACAAAAATGATTAATATTGTTTACATTATGTGGTTGAGGCAGATTAAGAGATATTGGCGGTCAAAATCTCGAATGATCGGCTCTATTGGCCAACCGCTTTTGTTTTTGGTGGCTTTGGGTTTTGGCTTGGGACCAGTGTTTGAAAAAGCCGGTGGTGGTAATTATATTAACTTTCTAACCCCCGGGGTTATAAGTCAGGCAATTTTATTTATGGCTGTCTTTTCGGGAATAGAACTTATTTGGGACAGACAATTTGGTTTTCTGAAAGCAACCTTAGTCGCCCCTGTCTCAAGATTTGAGGTTGTTCTAGGCAGAGTACTCGGCGGAGCAACAGTTGCCACTTTTCAGGGTCTTATAGTCCTCCTCTTGGCTTTATTAGTGGGGTTTAAGCCTCAAAGTTTTACCATAATTCCTCTTGCAGTTTGCTTGATGTTTTTAATTGCCCTTCTATTCAGCGCTTTAGGAACAGCAATTGCTTCTTTAATGAAAGATTTTCATGGCTTCCAGTTAATTATGAATTTTTTGGTTATGCCTACCTTTTTCTTATCGGGAGCCATTTTCCCGCTAAATAATGTTCCTAGACTAATCCAAGTTGTTTCCTATATCAATCCATTAACTTACGGAGTCGATGGCCTTAGGCAGGTTTTGACAGGCACCGCTCATTTTGGGTTAACAACAGATGTCTCGGTGTTAGGTATTGTTGGGATTATTTTGTTATTGATTGGAAGTTATCTTTTTTCTAGAATTGAGGCCTAAATTTAAGAAGACTTTGTTTTGCTGACCAGGTCGGTCTAGAACCTTTCTATCATTATAGCTAAAGTAGAACTCAAGATTGATTTTATCAAAGAGGAGACAAATAAAAAAGAATAATATCTAGTAGCTCTAGATAGAAGAAATTTGAGTGTAATTTTGATATAATACAATTAACCAAAGTTCGACTAGTTATCTATCAAGTATACTTTTCGATTTTGGGAAGAAAAATCATCTTAAAGAATTGGATAAATTTCTTCGTTAGTAATCTACGAACTGCCCCCAATGAATAACTAAAGTTATCTGTCGCACAAGTGATGAATGCGGGTTGACACCCAAAGAAAAATAATAGAAAGGGCTAACTATGAAAGCACTAATTATCGCTGCCGGAAACGGCACCAGGTTACAGCCGTATGCAAAAGGGAGACACAAATCCCTATTGCCGCTTTTAGGACTAAAAATAATTGAGCGTGTCATTTTAGCTGCCAAAGAAATAGGGATCAGCGAATTTGTTATTGCGATAGGATACGAAGGTAAGAGTATCAAAGCCTTACTCAGGGATGGGGAAAAATACGGTGTTTCCATTTCCTATGTTGAAAATAAAGACTGGGAGAAAGCCAACGGAATTTCTGTTCTTAAAGCCAAGCGATTTTTTACCGAGCATTTCGTGCTTTTGATGTCTGACCATATTTTTTCTTCGAACACGCTCCGACGTATTCAACGCCTGCATCTTAAAGCTGATGAGTCTGTCCTAGCGGTCGATAAAAATCTTAGCTCAGTCAATGATGTTGGCGACACTACAAAAGTAGTTGTAAAAGATAATCGTGTCGTCTCCCTCAATAAAAATCTTTCTGACTATAACGGTTTTGATACCGGGATGTTTGTTTGTTCACCGTCTATTTTCAAAGCGTTAGAAAGATCTACCAGACAAAATAAAAATTCACTCAGTGATGGGATGAGAATCCTTGTTAAAGAAAGAAAGCTTAGAGCTTTTAACATTCAGGGGAATTTTTGGGCCGATTGTGATACTTATAAAGACCTTAAATTTGCCGAAAAAAAGCTTATTAAAAGTCTTACTAAACCACAAGATGGTATTGTATCTAGAAATTTTAACAGAAAAATTTCTGGTCTAATTACGAAATTATTTCTAATTAAAACACCCATCACTCCTAATATAATAACGTTTTCTACTTTAATTTTAGTAATTCCTACCTTTTTACTTTTAGCAAAAGGAGTTTATCCGTGGATTTTTCTTGGCGGACTACTAATTCAGTTTCTTTCTATTCTTGACGGCTGCGATGGAGAGATTGCCAGGCTTAAATTTTTAAAAACTAAATGGGGAGCTTTTTTCGATACGGTTATTGATCGATATGTGGATATAATAATAATTTTTGGAATGATATATGGTTACTGGTTAACTACGCACAACGAAACTATTTTGATTATGGGATTCTTTGTTGTCAGCTCTCTTATACTAGATATCTTTACATCTAGAGAGATAAAGGTGGTAACAAGGAAAAAAATAAAATGGCCGATACTAAATGTAAAACGAGATACAAGACTTTTAATTCTATCTTTAGGAGCAATTACAAACCAAACGTTTCTTACAATGGTGATTCTACTGCTGATATTAAACTTCAAAATCATTTTCCGCTTGGTTTTTACAAGGAAGATGACATCTACCGTCTTTCCAATTTGAGCTGAGCAGGCTGGTCTGGACCCTTCTAGTCCCATATATAGTGTATCAATTCAAGGCTAGGGGAGTGAATTTTCTAGCTTGCTAACTTGTTCGCTAATTCCTTTAAAAATCATATCTGTTAACACGCTTCTATCTTCCGGGTAGTCAACAATCGGTTTTCCAATTGATAGATTTACAATAGGTTTTGTTTTTCCTGTTCTTATGCTTAGAATTTCTTGCCAAGTTTTTGAGAGACTTTGCTCCTCTATGAGAGCCAGTATATCCTCAGGTCCTGTTATTCCAACCGGAACTATCGGAACTTTCCCGGCCATAGTTGCTACCCATGCAGTTCCCTTTTTAAATGCATTAAAATCCGTTAGATCACTTCTTCCTCTTGTGCCTTCGGGCATAATTCCCACAACTTGACCGCTATTTAGATAATCAACAGCTTTTTTTAGAGCAGCTCTGTCCAGTTCTCCACGGCGAACAGGAAACATTCCAGCAGAGCTTATAAGTTTTCCGATAATAGGCATGTCAAAAGCTTCATGCTTGGCCATAAAATAAATCCATCTGTTAAAGGTGTGAAGAAGTACTGCCGGTTCTATAATTCCCCTGTGGTTAGAAGCAACAATATAGGGAGCTTTTGCCGGTATGTTTTCTTTTCCCAATATCAACTTCGGTTTTGTCGAAAATCCAACAATACCAGTTAGCATATCCCAAGTAATAAGCAATGCTTTTTGCTCATTTGGAGTCACTATTTTTAAGTTGGAATTTCTTAATCTTTCCATAGAGCAAAGTATAATGTTTTTTTATAAAAAGTGAATAAGGAGTGGTTAACTCTAAACACTAAGCCTAGTGGAGTGCTGAAGTTGTTTGGCCTATCGTTCTAGCCACCATAAATGGACACCGTGCCTAGGTTCTGATTCCGAAATAATTGAGCATCGCGGTCTAGAACCATTTAGTCATTATAGCTCGACTTTTGTGTTATTCCTGCTATCAGGAAAACAAGAAGGGCCTGTGACTATGGTTCCAT
>SDBU01009517.1_pt1 | contig 10873 bp, 8 predicted proteins | sample 2277071 | NCBI WGS metagenome assembly SDBU01 (sample SAMN10397929, study PRJNA504765) | marine sediment metagenome | isolation source: marine sediment core GS08_GC12, 126 cmbsf | place: Arctic Ocean: Gakkel Ridge, Loki's castle | collected 2008
GGTTCCCTCAGACGCCCTCGGCAGGCCTTATCTCCACCCTCCGGCCGCATACGCGCAGCTTTCCTTCCGCGAAAAGGTTGATGGCTGCCGGATAGGCTTGGATCTCCTTTTCGAATACCCGTGCGGCCAGCGAGTGGGCGTCGTCGCCTTCTTCGACGGGAACGGCTTTCTGGATGATGATGGGCCCGTGGTCGTAGGTGTTGTCGGCGAAGTGGACGGTGCAGCCGCTGACCTTGCAGCCGCAGTCCAGGACGGTCTGGTGGACTCGATCTCCGTAGAAGCCCTTGCCGCCGAAGCCGGGCAGCAGCGCCGGGTGGATGTTCATCACCCTGTTCTGGTAGCAGTCCGGAATGCGGTAGAGACAGAGGAAACCGGCCATCGCCACCAACTGCACGTCCTCGGCTTGCAGTTCTGCGGTGACGGCTGCGCTGAACTCCCCGGTGCTGTCGAAGTCCTTGCGCCGCACCACTGCGGCAGGGATGTCGTGGCCGCGGGCGCGTTCCAGCCCGTAAGCATCGCTGAGGCTGCTGACAACCTTCACCACCCTGGCCTTCAGCTCTCCGGCCTGGGACAGGTCAATGAAGTTCTGCAGCGTTCTACCTCCGCCGCTTATCAATACTCCCAGTCTGAGGGCCCCTGCCATGTTCCTCTCCGCGCTCAAGTGGCGCAGGTCTCGCCGACGGGGATAGTGTTGCTGCGGTGCCGTGTCTTGTCAAACGAAAGGGCAACTCCTGCGCGTCGGGATGCGGGGCCGTCTCTTCTCCTTGAATCCGGGGCGCGTTTCGGTACATTGAAGGTGTTCGGTGGCCTTGTTTGGGCCCTCGGGGGAGAATCCATTAGGTTGAACCTACGGGGAAGGACTCCAAATGCACGTGATAACTGACGCCGCGGCTGCATTGGGGAGCCGCTTCAATCTCATCCTTGACCCTCATGAGGGGTGTCTATACCAGAATGCGTTCGGGGGGTTCCGTGAGCGGCCCCTTGACCTGACCATCGGGGTCAGAACGCCGGACGGGGAGGTCTGGGCGCTCCCGTTCACCGCGCGGCAGCAGCGTTTTCCCTTCGTGGAGCAGTTCGACTCCCTGACGACGATCCAGTACCGCGCCGTTCATCCGGATTTGGGGCTGGAGTTGAGGGTGCGGATCAGGTCGCCCTTCTATCCCGGGGACGTGCGCGTTTCTACCGCCCCGTTCCACTACGTGGACGTTGAGGTTCGGCATTTGCACAGGTTCCGGTGGCGCGTCTGCGAGGCCCCGGTGCAACGGGGGGAGTTGATATTCGAGCTTCGCGGCGAGGGCGTCGAGTTTGCGCCGTCGGAGAGCGGGTTCCAGTACAGGTTCCCCAGCACGGCAGCGGCTCGATCGGACCTGCCTCCTGTGACGGTGAACGTAGACAGTTGGGTCGAATGCGCCGACGCCGAGGTGTTTGGGACCTCAGGGTTCAAGAAGGGGTTCGACCTCTCCTCGGACGGCGTGGGTAGGATGGCCCTCGTTTGGTCCAACTGGGTCGCCGACCCCGTCCTGGAGGTATTCCAGGAGAAGACGCCGTTCAAGTACCTCCAGTTTTTCGCTTCGCGCCGGAAGATGGTGGATTGGGCGTTGCGGGAAAGGGAGCGGATCGAGGAGCGCTGTGACCTGCTGGACGCGGCGATACTCGACTGGAGTCTCGGCACGAGCGCTTCCCATATGGCCGCGCTCGCCCTCCACTCGTTCCTGGTGGACACCTGGTGGACGACGCGCAAGGGGGGTCGTGACTGGTTCAGCGTGTGGGAGGGCTCTTGCTTCTACCACTCGACAGTGGACGTCGAATACAACGACAGCCTGCTGTACTTCGCCCTCTGGCCCGAACTGCTCGAAATGCTGCTGGATGAATGGGCCGACTTCGAGGTCGACGGCGAAGAGACACTGGGCGCGGCGGGAAAGGGAACCACTTTCCTTTGTCACGACATGGGATTCGGCCACGTGGTCGGACGACAGGTCTACTCGCACCACATGGAGGTGGAAGAGAACACCAATTACCTGCTCCTGCTGGCCGCGTGGGCCCTCTTCACGGGCAAGATCGAGAAGGCGGCGAAGAAGTTGCCGCTTTGCCGGCGTTTGGGCGAGTTTATTGTCAAGGCGGACAGCTCCGGCAACGGCATGCCCGACCGGGGCGTGGCCAATACGATCGATGATGCGAGCCCGGCCGTACAGTTCGGAAGTGAGCAGGTCTACCTTGCAGTGAAGGCCCAGGCCGCACTGTGGGCGTTGGCCGAACTGGAAGAGAAGTGCGGTGTGAAGGACTCCCAGGCGGAGCGCTGGTGTGCCTTCGCCGCAAAGAGCATCAAGACGCTGGACGAGGAGGCCTGGCTGCGGGATCATTACGCCGTCACCCTGACGCGCACGACAGAAGGGCTGGTCTACCCGGGGAGCGACAAACCGCTGGAGCCCGGTGAACTTGCCGGCTGGGACGACTACTCCATTTACAGCGCAAACGGCCTGCTGTACGTGTTCCTTGCCGGACTGACGATGCCGCGCTGGAAGCTGAATAGATTCGCCGAGGATCTGGAGAATGCCGCGCGGCGCACCATGACGCCTTATGGCAGCCGGCACTCCAGCACGACGGACACGACCGTGTGGTTCTCGCAGAACATGTGGCGCGATTACGTCGGCGCCTACCTGGGGATTGATCTGTTGAACAACGTGGAGCGCTACTGGGACTATCAGGTCACCACCGGCGACAACTGGCGGGGGTCTCTCTATTACGATACGACCGAGAGGAACGACCTGAACTTCTATCCTCGCGGGGCGACGGTCTTTGGCATGCCGCTGAGCGCCGCCGGTCTGAGACTGAACCGAGCCGACGGAGAGCTGACGCTCTGCCCCGTCCGCTCGACCTTGTCGGTGCCGCTGCTGCCGCTGGCTGACTGGGAGGGAATGCGCATTCCGTGCCTGACCGTCAGGAACAGGGAGGGCGTAGCGGTGGCCCGCATATCCGAAAAGGACTTGCTAGACGGATTGACCCTCACGGTGGTCGGCGCCGAGCTCGAGCCCGAGTGAGCCTGGCCGCCTTCTCAGAACTCGCTCATGTAGACGTGCGCGAAAACCTTGGCGTCGCCGACCATGTTGGCTATCGAACAGACTTCGTTGGCCTGATGTTCCATGCCCCTCGACGTCATCCACACCGCAGCGTCCAGGCGACGCTTCCGGAAATGGGAGGCAAGGGTGGCCCCCCCGATGCCCATCGGCTTCGCGCTCACTGCGTAGACTTCCCTTATGGCCCGTTCCAGCAGCGTCACCACGGTGGCGGCGGGGGAGGTGGCGGGCGGAGCGTCGGCACGCTGCCTCACGATGAGTTCGGTTGTTGTGCCGTACCGTCCGTCCGCGCGGCTGCACTGGGCCTGGACGTAGTCAAGCACAGAGTCAATGTCATAGGACGGCAGCACGCGGCAGTCGAAGCAGAACACGTCGCTGGGAGGGATAGTGTTGACGTTGGGCACGTTTGCGCTGTGGAGCGTGGGTTCGAAGGTGCTGGAAGACGGCTCGTAGAGATGGTCCACCCTGTCGAACCGCTCCCTCAGGCCCGTGTCAACCCGGTTGACCAGCCAGGAGGCGGCCCGGAAGGCGTTGATGCCCTTGTCCGGACGGGATGCGTGCGCCTGTTTGCCCGCGATCCGGAACTCCAGCCACAGGATCGATTTCTCAGCGATCTCGATCATTGAACCGTCTTCGTTGCCGGCGTCCGGCACGATGATCACGTCTTGAGGCAGGAAGATGTCCCCGTGCTCTTCCAGCAGATAGGCTAGGCCCCGTTTGCTGCCCGTCTCCTCATCTGAGACGAAGGCCAGTCTGACCGTGTGGGAGGGCTCGGCGTTGTTCTCCACCAGGGCGCGTGCGGCGAATACCGAGGCAACCAGGGACTGCTGATTGTCGCAGACTCCGCGCCCGACGATCACGTCGCCGGCCCGATGGAGTGTGAAGGGGTCGGAATCCCACCCCTGCCACGAACCGTCCGGCTGCTGCAGGCCGGGCGGCACCACGTCCATGTGGGTCAGCACCCATACGCGCGGCTCATCTGCACGCCCCGGGATAGTCACGACGAGATTGGGCCGGGTGCCCTCGGGCACGCGCTCGTCGGTGCAGTCGTAGTGCTCGGCATTGCCCAGGCCGTGTTCGCGCAGGTACTGCTCGAGGAAGCGCGCCTTTTCCCACTCGCCGGTTCCGCCGTTCTCCGGGCCCAGGGCGGGCAGCGACGTGAGTCCGGCCTGCAGGTCCACCATCTCCTCGTCGTGCTTCTCAATCCATTCAGCGATTCTCTGGAAGTCCACGGTTTTTTTCCCCCTGCTCACCTCATCGCGCCTCAACGACTCAGACACCGCTGAAAGCACTGAACCCGCCGTCCACGGGTACGACGACGCCATTGACGAATTTCGATGATTCACTCAGCAGCCACAGCAACGTGCCGACCAGCTCTTCCGGGTCCCCGAACCGGCCTGCCGGCGTGTGGTCAATGATGGTCTTGCCGCGCTCCGTGAGTTCGCCGGTGTCCTTGTCAAGGAGCAGGAACCGGTTCTGCTCGGTGAGAAAGAAGCCGGGCGCGATGGCGTTGACGCGGATTTCCAGCCCGTAGTTGCGGTTCATGTGGACGGCCAGCCATTGGGTGAAGTTACTCACTGCGCCCTTGGCGGCGGAGTAAGCCGGTATCCTGGTCAGCGGGCGGAACGCGTTCATGCTGGAGATGTTGATGATGTGTCCTCTGCCCTTTTCCGCCATGAGCTTGCCGAAGACCTGAGAAGCCAGGAATGTGCTGAGGAAGTTCAGGTCGAACACCCACTGGACGGCCTCCTTCGGCAGGTCGAAGAACGACATGTCCGGCGTGGTGGTGGCCTCGGCCTTGTTGCCCCCGGCGCCGTTGATGAGCGCGGTTGGCGGGCCAAGTTCCGACACGATGGTCTCGACGGCTTGCTCGATCTGCTCCTTTTGCAGCACGTCACACCCTACGGCGATGGCCGTGCCGCCTGCGGATCGGATTTCGTCCACCAGGGCGATGGCTGCGGCCTCGGCCACGTCCAGCACGGCGACGGCAGCACCCCTGGCGGCCAGGGCCCTGGACATGCTCCCACACAGGACACCCGCCCCGCCCGTTATGGCGACGACTTCCCCACTCAGGTCTACATTCAATTGTCCGGTACCCATTTTTCCTCTGTCGGCGCAGTCGCCTCTAATCAAGGTATCGGCTCAGGATCGCTTCCCACTTTCCCTGGGCCTTTAGGATGAATTCGGCCAGTTCCCTGACGGCGCCGTCGCCGCCGCGCCTTTCGGTGACGATGTCTGCATGTTCGATCACCTCCGGCGCTGCATCGGAGACGGCTGCGGCCAGACCCACCATCCGCATCACGGGTATGTCAGGCAGGTCGTCGCCGATGTAGGCTATCTGGGCGTCCGTCAGGCCGGCACGCTCCCGAATGGCTTCGTATGCTTCTTTCTTGACCTTTGCCCCCTGGACCACCTCTTCGATGCCCAGCGTAAGGGCGCGGTCTCGAACGGCCGGGATGTCCCGTCCGGTCATCAGGGCCGTCCGGATGCCGCTTCTGTGCAGGTACTTGATGCCGGTGCCGTCGCGGATATCGAAGGCAAGGACCTCCAGCGATGAGCCGCCGTAGAAGGCCTTCCCGTCCGTCAGCACGCCATCAACGTCCATGATGAGCAGGCGGACCTGGCGAGCTTTCTCGACGGCGTCCTTGCGCACGGTTCTGAGGGCACCTTTCTTATGCTGGCACGAGGAGGCGGCCTACGAGGAGGCCCCCGGCGGCATATCCAGCCCGCGCTCGATGTCAAGCCAGTCCTGCACGTCCACGATCCCCACGGGCCTGTGATCCTGGTCCACGACGGGGATCTGGTCTATTCGGTGATCCCGCATCAGGCGATAGGCCTCGGCGGCCAGGTCTTCCGCAGTGATGGTCTTGGGGTTCTCTGTCATCACTTTGCTGATCGGTTCATCCAGCGCTTCGGGGCTGCCCTCCTGCATCAGGCGCCGGAAGCCCCCGTCGGTGAAGAACCCGACCAGTGTTCCGTCGTCGTCCACAAGGCTGACGGCGCCCGGGTGTCCTTCCCCGCTCATCACCTCCAGGGCCTCGCGCACTGCGACCCGGCAGTTGGCCACGGGGTTCCGCGTCCCTTTCCTCATCACTTCCTTGACCTTAATGAGTTTTCGTCCCAGTTCGCCCCCCGGGTGGTAGAAGGCGTAGTCCTCCGCCTTCCAGTTGCGCATCTTGAAGATGGTCAAGGCCAGGGCGTCGCCCATCACGACCATCGCCGTGGTGCTGCAGGAAGGCGCAAGTCCCAGCGAGTCGGCCTCCTCAATCTGGCCGATCTCAAGCACCACGTCGCTGTACCTGGCCAGCGTGGAGGCCGCGTTGCCCGTTATGGCGATGATGGGCACGTTGAGTTTCTTCAAGGCGGGCAGGAGTTGAGCGACTTCGGTTTCGCCGCTGTTGCTCAGCGCGAGCACGACGTCGTCCGGCCGGACTCGGCCCAGGTCACCGTGCCGCGCCTCGACGGCGTGCATCCAGTGCGAGGGAGTGCCCGTGCTGGCAAGCGTGGCGGATATCTTCTGGCCGATGATGCCGGCCTTCCCGACGCCGGTAACGATGATGCGGCCCTGGCAGTTGTAAATCAGCTCGACTGCGCGGTCGAACTCGCCGCCGAGCAATTCCTGCATGGCCTTGAGCGCTTCGACCTCCTGCTGGATGATATGTCGTCCGGCTTTGAGATGGTCCATGGGGCTTCCGTGTGGTGAGCGTCCGACTATCTGGAGGAACCCGGCGAGGCAATTATATCCCTGCTTGCTCAACCATTGCAAGCCGGGCGCGTGGGACCGCTCCAACGCCATCGGCCGGGCTCACCGGCCTATTCCTCGACGGCCACTTTGTCTTCCGGGCGGTAGATGTGTTTGATGAAGACCCCGTCGAGAGGTCCCTCCCCGGTGTTGATCACGTTGTGGACCTCGCCGGGCTCCAGCCGGAAGGCGTCCCCCGGTTCGATGTCGTATTCGAGGCCGTCCGCGACGAAAACGCCCGTGCCGCCGGTGAAATAGAAGGTCTCCTCGACCTGCTTGTGCAGGTGCGGGCCGAGCTGCTCTCCGGGCAGGAACCGGATCAGCCCCCAGTCCACCCGCGGGCCCCGGAACAGGTACTTCGGTCCGCTCACCGTATTCCTGTACTCCAGTTCATTCGCGTTCACCTTTTCCATAACTCAGCGTCCTCCGCTGCTTGACCTCTGGACTGGTCCGGTTCAGTCCTTGCTCTCACTCCGCTCTCGGGACAAGAAGTGCCGCAAATGCCGGCTGCCGTAGTCTCGGACGATCTGGCCCCACTGCGCCCGCCACCCGGGATAGCTCTGCAGGTAGCAACGGGCCACCCTGAGGCGATCCTTCAGGCTTACGGCACGGCGCGACGCCTCCCACTTCATCACGGAACGGTCCAGGCGCACAAGATTTGCCATCCGCTGGCGCAGCGAGAGCCGCCCCGTAAGGGCCGCCTGATCAAAATCTATGATGAACACCTCCGGCTCGTCAAATGCATCGCGCACGAGCAGGTTCTTCAGATTCAGATCGGCGTGCACTATGCCTGCGTCGTGCATGGCGGCTACGGCGGCGGCGATGGCCGCGGCCAGAGGCCTGTTCCAGTCCACGCACAGGGCCTGTTCGGCCCCGCATTCCGTCAAGAACGCCCGGAGGTCCTGCGCGCGCGGGATTTTCTGACTGATGAAATAGGCCGTCACGAGCGGGCCGCACGTCTTCTCAGTGCGCACCGCAACAGGTGCGCTGGTGGGGACCTGATGCCCGTAGGCGTGAGCGGACACCGCCAGCTCGCGGCGCATCCTGCCCGTGCCCAGGAAGAGGGAGCCGGCGATTCTGCCCAGAGAGCCGCCGTGGACGTATTGCCGCACCACGAGCCCCGGCCCGTCGTGCCAGTCGGGCGTCCAGTCCCACGAACTGACGCGCCCCGGCTGGCGCGAGCTCCGGCCCTTCAGCCCCTCCAGGATGGACGGCAGGCGCAGGATCTCCTCGCCGTCCACCTTGCCCGGATAGAGGGGGTTGATGTAGACGGTCACGGGACCTTCGGCGCGCCTGTCCAGCGGGGGGAGCTGCTGTGTAGGAGGAGCATGCATGCTATGGACCGCTTCCCACCGTAAGCCGGCTGGCCCTTATGGATTGGCGCCGCTCGTTGCGACCACCGGGGCTGCGTCCGGCTCGGAGATGTCGCGCACGCATCGGAATCCTGTGGCCATGTTAGGCGCGGTGGGGTCCATCGGGTAACGACTGGCGCAGCGCGCCGGGATGGGCGCGATCTCCTGCTGATACCACGCGCCGCCGCGTACGACCTGCTTGCGCGCCTCGTCCGGAAATTCTTCCCCCTTGCCGCCCGGGTACGTAGCGAACGCCGTGCTGGTCCATTCGTGGACGTTTCCTATCATGTCCAGACAGCCGTAAGGGCTGCTCCACGTCGGGTAGGAGCCGACGGCAGCGGGGCCGGTATCCCGCGTGCGCATGTGGTGGCATCGTTCCTGGCTGAACACCTCGCCCCATGGGAATGTCCTGCCGCTCACCCCGCGGGCGGCTTTCTCCCACTCGGCCTCGGTGGGGAGCCTGGCGCCGCGCCACGCGGCGTACGCGCGCGCCTCGTCGGGGCTGATGTTGACCACCGGGAGGCCTCCTGCCCCTTGAGCATAAGTCCCATCCCTCCAGTGGCTCAGCAGGGGGTTGCCGGTCTCGTCCAGGTACTGCTTGTACTGCTCGTTGGTCACCTCGGTCGTGTCGACATAGAAGGCTGCCGTGCGAGCCAGGTGTTTCGGCGTCTCGTTCAGAATGCCATAGATGAGGGCAACCTGCTCCAGATCTTCCCCTTCTAGATTCCAGCCAGGGATGTTCAGGAGGCCGGCGGTGTCCAGGATCTCTTCTATGCCGCTCATGTCCGTTCCCATCCAGAAGCGGCCTTCAGGGACGTAGACCATTCCGTCCGGGGCGTCCTTCATCGCTTCCAGCGTTGCCCGACTCCTGGCCTCCCAACTGCCGCCCGGGAATTGGGAGCACAACTCCTCCAACGCCTTCTCACATTCCGCAGCCGCCTTCCCGCCGTAGGAGTGGACGGCAGATTCGTAAAGCCATTCCGGCAGTATGGCCAGGGCCGACGCGGCCAGGGGGGAGTCCGCCCTGGCGAACCGGATTACGCCCTTCAGCACGGCTATGGCTTCGGGAAGGTCCAACTGGTCGTGATGGTCCTTTGCCTGCGCGATCTGTCTGCGGGCGGTGTTGTCGTCGTAGAGGAGCGCCCTGCCGGGCTCGCGTTCCAGTGCGAGTTTTCTGCGGGCGGCTCTGACGGTCCACCCGCTGTTCGGGTGGCGCGTGAGCAGATCCCCGTAGCGCGCGGCACTGGCCTGCGCCTCTCCGGCTTCGTCGTGCCGCACCAGAAGCAGCAACAGCGTTTCCGCGTCCAGTTCGGCAGCTTTGGACGCCACCTCATGGTCCGGATAGGCATCTGTCAGCTCGGCGAGCCGCTGCCTTGCCTCTTGGAGGTCCCCCTTGTCCAACTTCTGCCGGACCGCGTCGAGGTACAGGGCCGGAATGGCCTGCTTTGCGCGCGGCGCGGCCTCCGTTTCCGCGTAGTCTCCAATGATTTCCAGCATTATGCCGAGTGCGCTGTCACAATCCTTCTCGTCCTTCCACGCGACAAAGGCCTTGTTGAGGAGGATGTCGGACTTGCGCGTTGATAGCAAGGCTGCTTCCATCGTGCCGGGGTACTGCTGCGCCACGTCCTCATAGAGTTCGATTGCGCGATCGTAGCGGCCCGCTGCCTTCGCGGACTCCGCCAGGTCCACCATTGCAGCAGGCATCTTGCGCCGCGCGAGCCTGGCGTACTCACTGCCTTCGGGCGCCACCTCGATGGCCTGCGCATACTGTGCCACAACTGCCTCGTAGTCTCCTTCTTGGGCGAGGGCATGGGCCCATTCCGTGTGGATGAGGGCCATCTGCGCCCGGCTCCTGGCGGCGAACGGGGTGTCGGCGTACTTGCGTTCGACCTCCCGGAAACGCGCCAGGCCAAGGTCGAAGTCTTCCCTCTTGCTGAGGCGCTCCCAGTCCGCCGTTGCCTTCTGGAATGCCGCGGCCGCCGCTGCCTGTATGGTCGTCCCGACCTGCTGCGCGGGGGTTGGGGGCAGGCCCGTTGGCTGCGCAGGCGCCGGTCGGTCGGGCTGGCCCACCGGCCGTCCCACCTCTTTGCCTCCTGGCCAGCGGCCACCGCCGGCAAGGTACCCCAGCGCGCCCACGGCAGCAAGAGCCACCACCAGCACGACCGTGCGCGCGCCGAAGGCGGCCGGTGCCGAGGGCTGCGTCGGCTTGGGCTCAGGCAACTGGTACTCGCGCGCAAAGGCGGAATCCGTCCCGTACGGCACCACTTCCACGCGGCCTATCTTGATGCTCTCAGTACAGCGATCCAGGTCGTCTATCACCCGCTGCATGCTCTGGTAGCGGCGCCGAGGGTCCTTCTCCAACATTCGGCTGACAACCAGGGCGATCTCGTGCGGGACGCGTTCGCTGGCCTGGTCGGCCGGCGCATGCTCATGCTGGCAATTGGCGAACAAGTAGCCGATAACGTGGTTGGAGGGGAACGGCTCTTGCCCGGTGAAAAGCTCGTAGGCGATGACACCCAGCGCAAAGATGTCGGCCTGCAGACTGGGCGGGCGCCCCTGGATCACCTCGGGCGCCATGTATTTCGGCGTCCCCAGCCCCTCTCCTGGCAAGGAGACGACGCTTTGCTCCGCCGACAGCCCCAGGTCGAACAAGGCGACCTTGGGCAGCAGGCGGTTGTCCGTAACGGTCGCGTAATAGACCACCA
>SDBU01009518.1_pt1 | contig 10871 bp, 9 predicted proteins | sample 2277071 | NCBI WGS metagenome assembly SDBU01 (sample SAMN10397929, study PRJNA504765) | marine sediment metagenome | isolation source: marine sediment core GS08_GC12, 126 cmbsf | place: Arctic Ocean: Gakkel Ridge, Loki's castle | collected 2008
CTGATTGCAGAACCGGAAGTCCCAACGTCCTTTACTTCAGTCTGGGGACCGGATGGTAGTTGGCTCATCGTCAACACACGTACCTCAGATGGAGCGCAACTTCCGGTATTAGTCAACCCATTTACCTGCCAGATTGCGGTCTTGCAGGTAAATGGGGCGGTGGAAGGTTGGAGCAGGTAAATTGATATCTGACGGCCTGAATGGTTTGGTCGTCAGATATCCAACCACTCATCAAACTCGATTGATACAAATAACATTGCACAACTCAAGGGGCCGTGAAACTTGCTTTCGGCGCTACCCTAAAAACGGATGAAATTCGAGTCCAATACCGTCCACTCGCAAAACGGAAACCCCTAGTAATTTGCGACGAGAGCCTAATTCAATGAAGAAAAGCACATAGATAGTCTGAAACCAGATGGTTTCCACGGTGAAGAAATCACATGCTAGAATCTGTTCTTTGTAATGAGCCATCAGGTGACGCCAACCAATGGAAATCGCGAGGCAGCGCAATAGCACTGATGTTGGCGTCAAAGTATAGTTTGACGCAGTTTTTAATTGGCGGGACAAGTACTGTTGTACAAGGAGTTTTTGAGGGTTGGGAAAGCGCTCTTCAGAACCCGCCATCGCCTCTTTTTACGTATGAGAAGTACACTTCTCGATCATAACCATAGTAGTGATTTATAAATTACGGGCGGCTTCGATCTGAGGATCGACCAAACCTCATCTCTTCAATTTTTCTAAGCAACATCATCCAAAAATAGATTTCCTTACCCGATTTTATACCCTCAAGATCTTTATTATCTACTACAACACAAACTCTTCCGTCTCTATTGTAAGCTAATCTTATTAGGTCGAACCCAGCCTCAAGTCTTTCCTTGCCCGTAATACCCCTTCTTGTGAACAGGATGCCAAATTTGGTATGAGTTAATCTCATCTTGTACAAGAAATAACCTATCTCAGAAACACCCATCTTTTCCTTTTTCGAACTTTTACACTCAATTAGAAAATGCCTCCCTAGAAGTTCAGTTGTAAGACTTGGACTCTGGCTAAGATTATGTACAACAACGTCAGATTCGAATATCCTTTTTTCCATTAAGACATTCTTACGAGGGACACATCCTGGTATCAGAAGTATTAGATAGAAAGCAAGATTTTCAAGTGCCCTTCCCTTTTTACCTTGGGTCTCCTCGTTTTCATTTTCAACAGAATTTAGAAGAGCATTAAAATAGCCTAATGACACTGGAAGCTCGTGCGAAGGGATAAACTCAGCCAGTGAATGCCCTGCCTTACTCGTTGCAAACCGACATATTACTTCCTCGGGAAACGCAGCAACTCTAGACCAATTATCTGTCTCAGAAATTTCCTTAAGACATTCTTCGGCAATATGGTTGAACTCATCAAACGCTGGAGTGCTCATTCCATATCTTGGTATGAGGGTTTGTTTCCCGGCTCCGCCTCGTTCTGGATGGTCACCAAGGATGTCATCAGCCTGCATATGTAGAGCCCATCTAAAAGCCGCTCCCATATCACCGGATTTTCGGTATAGCTCCGACAGGAGGAAGGCGGTCTCTGCACAATAAACATGTTGCTCGGAAGAGAATTGCATAAGACCAAGCTTATTCCACCATTCAATAAGCATCTTCTCATCGGCCGGATAAAGTTTCTTATCCATGAACCAATTATGTGCCGCATGATACGCTTGTCGACCTTCTTTAGCACTTTCTTCGAGTCCAAGTGGATCACATCTGCCACCTTCCTCACATTCACTTGATAAAAGATCTGTTACTTTATCATAAGCATCCAAGGGAGTTGTCTTATTTTCTTCTAAGATTTTGATAGCATCATCGGATAGAGTCATTTCTCAATTCCTTTGTTCCTTCAGTCTACGCCGCTTATAGGGGACCTGTAGCTTTGCGATCGCTGCTTGTTTGACCGCTTCCGGCCTTCGATCGTACCTCGCAGTCGTGGTTGGATTGGCATGTCCTAACACCTTCTGGACAGTCACCAGGTCGACTCCGACGTCCAACAGGTCGCCGGCTGTCGTTCGCCTCATATCGTACCAGGAAAAGGATTCAAGCTCAGCCTGTGCCTGGCGCTTTTTCAACATTCGCCCGAGGCTCGTTGTCGAGATTCTGCCTCCTGTCAACTCGCCGCCTTTTCGGATACGGACAAATAAAGGTCCTGGATCCTTCCCCCGGATCTCGATCCAATCGTCGAGGGCATCCTTTGCGCCGTTTGCGGTGTAGACTATCCGCTCTTTGCGCCCTTTTCCTTTGACTACTATCCGACCAGTCTCAGGGTCGTAATCCTTTATGTCCAAAGCAGCAGCCTCCGCGATTCTGTAACCGCACGTGACACCTAAAGCGATGAGAGTAGCGTCCCTCACGCCCGCGGGTGTCATATCCTCAGAACATGCTCGCATCAGCAGTGCGATCTCGCCAGGCGCTAGGTCCCTCCCAGCTGGAAGGGATTCCCCTCTCACTGGCTGGATGTCGACCGCCCTGGCATAGTCCTCTTGAGCCATCAGTTTGAGACGCCATGCGGACTTCAGGACTCCTCGGACAGCTGACAGGACCTTGTTGGCATAGGCCGGAGAATGACGCTCCTCGAGTCGCGAGCGTATCGCTGCCATGTGAGCGGCCGTCAGCTCGTGCCAGGTCCAGGTTGGAACCTCTGCAGAGTTAACCTCTGACGTCTCGCGGTTTGTGATCGCCGCAACTGCAGCCCTCAACGCGGTGAGCTGCCCGCGTCTGGATCCTTCGCTCAATCCGGCGAGGTAAGCAGCGACCGGGTGACTCTTAGACTCGACCTTCACGAGTTTCAATTGTCCCGATTTCGTGATTTCATTCATCATTCCCTGCCTTTCCTATATTGCACGAGAACGTTAATTCTCTAAAGCTATTTAATGATGTGCTGGGGAGAAGCTCCAGGGTACAAATTTGGTATGAGGTTTGTCTGAAACTATATGTTTTAGACAATAGCGAGCTTCTGGTCGACGGCTATCCGGCCAGGAAGCCATCTAAGCGATTTTTAAGCCCCTGAAGACCCCCAGGGACACCTACAATTTCTCCCTAGAAACCATGCCTTGTCCTGCAGGCGCTGTGAGACGCGTCAGGACAAGGGTGGCAGTGCACGGTTCTCTTTTTATGTAATCAAGCCCTTTTTAGTAACCTATTCAATCGTAGCAACAATTGAAATTGACTAAATTGTCATGTTGTTGAGATTAGTGTAAGCTATGAGTGGAATTCAAGATTTTATCCGCCTGAAAAGATAAACCGGAAATTTGTCTTGATTTTCTACCCTGCGGAGAGGCATATATTGAATAATTTCTGGAAACAGGTCAATAGGGGCGCAGCTTATCTTACGCCCCATTGGGCAGAGGGACGCAACTGAACAGCTCGACTTGTTAAGATGCAATGAGGGGGTGGCTAACACATATGAAAGTTCATATTCTTCACTTGAGCGATCTTCACTTTAGGGCTTCAGAAAATGAAAACCCCTTGCTTCATCGAATTGACAATATTGCATCCGCCCTGAGCTCTATGCTCCAGACGCAAGAAACTGTGTTGTCGTGTTATCCGGCGATATCGCGTTCTCCGGAAATAGCGACGAGTACGATATCGCTTCCCGATTCATGCGTGAGCTTGAGGGAAGGATTATTGAGCGTATCCCAACCTGCAACCTTGAGTGGATCGCCGTACCTGGAAATCATGATTGTGACTTTCTTTTAGAAGACAGTGTTAGAGACTTAGTTCTGAAGGAGATGTCAGCGGACAATCTCGATACCGGACTTATGGAAAAGTGCCTGGCACCACAAGCGGCCTATTGGTCATTTATTGAAGACCTGGGCCTCGGATACTTCTCAGAGGTGCCGGAAGATCGGGTGTTTTGCAAGCAAATGATCGGGGTGAGTGAGGCAACACTCGAGTTCAGATTAATCAATTCAGCAATAACCTCTCGGCTGGACGAGGTTCAGGGAGGCCTATTGTTTCCACATGCTCTCATCGACCAGTCGGTAGCAAGCGAGGACACCACAACAATTGTCGTCTCAGTGATGCACCATCCATTCAATTGGTTTGAATCATTCAACGCAAGGTCGTTGCGCATTTCTATCGAATCCACTTCAGATATTATCTTGACCGGTCATGAACACGAGACAGATCAGTACTTCAAAATCAAAACGACAGGGGAGCAAACTGAATACATCGAAGGTGCTGTCTTACAGGACACCGAAGACTCGCACAAAAACGGATTCAACATCCTGGCAATAGATCTCTCGGAGAATTCCCAGATGCTCCACAAATTCAATTGGTCCAGAGACAATGGCAGGTACGAGGAGCTTGACGGCGCCATGCCGTTCCCCTTTGTCCGGAACAGCTATCGATTGAGGAATCAGTTTCGAATAACCGAAGAGTTTGACAACATTCTCATGGATCCTGGCGCTAACTACACTCACCATGCAAAGGACAGGTTGATCTTGGATGACATATTTGTCTTTCCAGACATTCGACAAATCGACTTAACGGGTAGAGAAGAGCTTGGAACTCGCATTGTTCGTGAGCAATTGCCTTCGTTCCTAGCGGATGAGGGTCGCGTCCTACTGTTCGGTTTCGATAAGTGCGGCAAGACAACATTGGCCAAGGCGCTGTTCCAATCGTTCAGAAAGCATGCATTAGTTCCTGTCTTTCTGCGTGGCAACGATATTCGACGCCCTATCGAATCTCATGTAAGCAATGTCATTCTGAGGGCGTACAGAGATCAGTACTCCACACCAGACGAAACTGAGTTTGAGCAACTTGAGAGATCAAGAAAAGTAGTCATTGTGGATGATTTTCATAGAGTTCCAGGTAATTCCCGGAGCAGAGATCGGATTGTCACTTTCCTGGAGGCGAAATTCGCAACCGTGATCTTGATCAGTGGTGATTACGTCAGATATGATGACCTTCTTGATCGGACACCCGATGACCTGGCGCTCTGGAAATACACCACTTGTGAGATCCTGCCATTTGGGCACCTCCGAAGATCAGATCTGATTCGAAAGTGGTATTTCCTTGGTCGAGAATTCACACACGATGAAATAGAGCTGCGGAGAGAGTCGCTGATAGCTGAAAGACTTGTGACTGAACTGATCGGAAAGAACCTAATTCCATCATATCCACTATTTGTCCTCATACTACTGCAGCAGATTGAGTCCCAAACGCCATTAGAGACTTCAATGGCGTCTGGATCCTACGGTTTTCTATATGAATCTCTCTTGACGCTCGCTTTGTTCAAGGAATCAGGATTGGAGCTTGACCTAGATACGCAATACAGCTACCTGTCCGAACTCGCCTTTCACTTCTTCGTCAATCAATCTAGCTCTGTTAGCAAGGGCGAAGCCATCGCGTGGCACGAGAGCTTCTGCGCTCGCTTCAGTAGGCACCTGGACTTTAATCAGTTGATTCCGAATTTCACATCCGCAGGCATCCTTAGTGATCGTGATCAAAGGCTCTCGTTCAAGTATCCGTATCTGTACTATTACTTCGTTGGAAGATACTTTCGTGATCACCTTCATGAGGAAGAAATCAGAGAATACATAAGTTTGATGAGCCAACGACTCCATCACACCGATTCGGTAAACATCCTCATGTTCCTCAGCTACTTGTCAAAAGATCCACTGATCTTAGATTCGGTTTTGAGGGCTTCTAAGTCTTTGTTCGAATCTTCCTTTGAAGCTGATCTGCTAAATGACACTGATTTCCTTGCCGCGTTCATCGATAAGATTCCTCAGCTAACACTCGATGGATCCGATTCGGAAGAAAGGCACAGAGGGATGCTTGAAGGGCGTAACAATCGCGCTGAAGAGGAAGAATCTGAGGAGGATTACGAGTCAACGGACATTCAGTCAGTTGATCCCGATTCCAAACTTGAAAAAGTGCTGCAAATCAACGTTGCGTTCAAGGCAACTCAAATCCTTGGCCAAATCCTACGCAACTACCCCGGGTCACTGCTAAGAGAACAGAAACTTGAGATTGCGGCTGAAGCATACTCTCTAGGACTTCGCGTCTTGAATTTCATGTATTCGTCCATCGAATCGAATCACGAGAACATAATCAACTTCCTCGTTAACCTACTGAAGGAATCCTATCCAGAGTGGGGGGATGAAGAAGTCAAGAACCAACTCAGTGTGCTCGTTTTTACGCTGGTAGAGGGACTCACCGTTCTTACTATGAGGCAAGTATCCGATGCCGTCGGGCTGGAGGATCTATCGGTGACGTTTGACGAATTAGTTGAACGCAGCTCGAATACTTCTTATAGATACATTGATGTATCAGTTCGTCTGTACCACTTCCGCACTTTTCCGGAGGACCAAGTATTTGACCTTTATGGCAAAGTTCGAAAACATCCTTTTGGCTCCCAGGTCCTACGGCATTTGGTTTGGCGGTACTTCTATTTGTTCCCAGCTAAGAGTAGTTTGGTGCAAAGCGTCTGTGATCGTCTTGGCATTCTAGTCCAGCGCCCGCAGCTCTATGATCCACGGTCAAAGCTGCTACCAGCATAATCACAGCTACGAAACCCCGCTCTCGTAGTTGCCATATAACAACTAACCGCAACTGAGCGGGGATGCGCGTCGGTAATCAAAGGGGGATTTAGTCAACCAATGCGACAGAAGTGCTCACAAAAGCGAGGCACCCCCCTTGCGGCATCATAGAGATGCGCCTCTTGGGCCCAAGCCGACAAGGAGTACAATCAGTGAAGCATAGCCGCGGGATCGGAGCGTCGACTCGCGTTTGTGCAGGCCGCTCGTAGCGATGGATATCCCCAAAATAACCTCAAAGCGGGCGGCCTCAATTTTTACCTGGCCTAACCCTTTAAATCTCTTAGAAACAGAATCTTTAATACTAAAGACTCTTAGGCACGCGCTCGCCGTGAGCGATGATTGGGCTCTTCTGCGAAAGTCTGAAAATCCCGTCGCGTCAGGAAGCGCTCTGTGCGATTTTTAAGCCCCTGAAGACCCCCAGAAAACACCTGTATTTTCTCTCTTGAATCCTTGCTTCGTCCTGAGGCCGCTGTGAGAGGCAATAGGACAAGAGCAGTAGTACACTGTTCTCTTTTTGTGTAATCAAACTGGAATTTAGACAACCTATTTGATAACGGGGCTGATATATGCGAAGATAAAGGCTGCTTGGTCAACCGGCTCAGCCGGTGGGGGGTGAACAAATGAAACGGATAATTTTCGCAGGTCTTGTCATCACAATCAGCAGGCCTTACTGGCGGAGGTGAAAGTATGAGTGAACAAATTCCCGAAACGACCCTTTATGAAAAGGGGAGCACTAGGATTACCAATTCCCGCGCTGTGCTGGGTCCTACGACCTATGCCATGAACAACATTACATCTGTGTCTCTTGCCAAGGAAGAGCCTAGTGGTTGTATTGCCTGGGCCCTTATGGGTATAGGACTTTTTGCTGGGATTATCGGAATTGCTGCTGAAATAAGTGGAGCCATTTTTATTGGCGTCATCTTTTTCATCCTTGGTGTCCTTGTTTTCAACTCCAACAAACCCAGCTTCATTGTCAGGATTGGTAGCGCGTCGGGAGAAACGGATGGACTCAGATCTCAGGATCAGCAAGAGATCCAAGAAGTTGTCGAGGCCATCAATGAGGCTATTATCCAGCGCGGTTGACATCAGCATCTCCAGTCCTCGCGACTGTTGTATGCTCCCGACCGCTAAAGCGAGGCGCCCTGTGGGGAAGCATAGAGGCGCCTCTTGAGTCCAAGCCGGAGCTGGCCTGCCTGAGCCCCAATGTAGTCTATCCCGACAATTGCATCGATAGATTCACAATTAGGCAGCAACAACTTTTTCTCTCAAGGAGTTTCATCATGTCTGAAGAATTCTCAGAGGCTAAAGTTCAAAATTCTATAGAACAGGCAACTGAGGCCGCCGATACCTACCTCGACAGCATTCAAAGGGCATATATTCATCCCAACCAAGGCGCTCCAGCAGGTTTCATTTTACTCACTTGCTTTTTAGATTTTCTTGGAAGTTTGCATGCAGGACAAGGTGCGAGTGGAAATACATTCAAATGCTTTGTTGACACGTATATGGTTTCCTCTCACTCTGGAAGTTCTTATGATGCCACAAGTATCTATACGTCACTTAGATGTAGGCTTGTCCATAATTACGCAATTTGGGGTTCCAAGTATTTCCTTGGGGAGAATCGCCCTGAGCTTCATCTGAAATCAGTAAATAATTCAGGTATCTTTCTTAATTTAGAGAGCTTTTTCAAAGATGTTGTCAGGGCAAAGGATAGATACTTTGCACAGGTGAAACGCGATCGGGAACTCCGAATGAAACTTACTCGCCGTATTAAAAAGGTAGGAACCATTGGCGATGTGCAAATCAGTGTGAAACAGGAATGAGGGTTCCGTTGGCTAACCAGTTGCTGCATCTGACCAGGGATGCGAGGCGGTAATCAAAGGGTGTTCTCACAACCTATTTTGGGGTCTAAAATAGCATCTCCAGAGGGGACATAAATCATGGGAAAAGACTACTGGGCGACCTTTGAGCAGGTAGCCTCTTCTGTACACGACCAGACAAAGGCCGAATGTGAGGGAGAATACGAGCTTCTCACTTCGCTTTTCAGCTTTTATTCTCGCGGATTTGATGCCCTTCCCCAGGAAGGAGACGGCGCGGCCCTGATCGCTCGAGGAGCGATACTCAGCCAGACTCTCAACACCTTTTGGGCGATGATTGATTTGGCTGTGAAGGGATTCTACATTCAGTCGCTTATTCCACTACGGCACGTCTATGAGAGCTGGCTCTCGTTTTTGTATCTAGCCAAATACCCTGACGATGCGGTGCGGTGGCTTAACCCGACTTGGGAGATGAGGCCACCAAAAGCCGAGACGATGAGAAATCGCATCGATCTTCCATCCAAGGAAATAAAAACGAAGCTCGGCGAGTTTCAAACTGAGATGCATCGATTTGCCCACATAGATCCGTCGGCAGTTCTATCTAGGCTCAAACGCGAAGGCGAGAAAACGATTATCGGGATAGGGGCGAGGTTCGAAAATGACAGTTTTCGGGTCTGCACCTATGGCATCTCACAGTGGCTCGGGAACTGTCTGAACGTATTATCGTCGATGATTCCGAGGGATCATGAATGGCACACTGAGTATGGCGGCTCGATTGATGCCATTCGTAGTTTCATTGACGAATACAACACAGCAACTGGTGGAATTCAGCTGCCTGAAAATGGATCCGACGATGATGCCAGCTAACAACTCACCTGACCAGGGATGCGTGGCAGTAATCAAAGGGGGATTTAGTCAACCAATGCTCACAAAAGCGAGGCGCCCCGTGCGGCATCATGGATGCGCCTCTTGAACCCAAGCCGGAGCTGGCCGGCCGGAGCCCCAAGTATTCTAATGTTGAGTTACTGTTTGTGAAAAAGAGAGTAATGATTACTCTCTTAAAAGGGTAAGCCCCCGGCTCAAACCGGGGGCTTCTTTGTCGATCTTAGTTGGGATCTGCGATTAGCATACCCAGGTAGAGTTCATGAAGAACCCAACCCACTAGGATCAACAGTACAGTAAATGTTAGATCCATTTCGGGACCTCCTTTCCTTCCCGAGCGGGGTGGGCGTGAACGGGGGAAGTATCTCCCAGTTGCCAATTAGCCCATAATGTGCTAAATTGTCAATACAAAGTGTTCCCACTCGGGAATAGATTTGCAAAGGCCAGGGTCTCCGCAAAGATGCTCCTGGCTCTTTGGTTTAAATGATTATAGCGAACGATTCTGGCTTCTGCCAGTCTTTCACCATTTTTAACCCTAAAACACGGTTCCGTTACCTGAAAACTTGCAATATTCAACTTTACTCAACTACTTCAATCACAAAAGACCCGAAAATGACAAGTTAATTTCTTTTTCCCTTCTATGATACATGGAGAATATGAGTATCAGACAAAATTTATTTGTTTCTTACCTTAACCATTTCGTTAGGTTATGATGTACTAGAATCCCTAAGAGGGGTTGAAACATTCAACACGTGGGTAGAAGCAGGACCTGTAACTGTGGTTATAGGTCCTTTGGTTAATGTGAAGCAAACGCTTGAGAAGGCATATTCCCACAACCAAAGTAACCCGGGTTACCATTGAGGAAAAAAGAGGGGAAATTTCCCCTCTTTTCAATTTCCGATATTTCTCGGAATTTGAAACCTCGTCAGGCTGACTTACGAAGTTCTAGGAATGGGCTTTGCATAAGTGCCCAAGAATTTTTCTCCTTTGAATATTACGGGGTCGCCTTTCGGCAGTAAACTCAGAATCGTTTTACTTACATCGTGCTTTTCATCGACAGTTATTGCTTTATCCGTCATCTCTCGTACGTTTGCCATATCTATTTTAACTAGTGTTTTTCTATATCATAGATTTCAACCTGAAGTTGAAGGAACTCTATATCATCTAGAAAATCTTTTCCAAGTATGCGCGCCTCAGCAAACCATTTAAACTCTGGGAAAGAGGGGATCTCAATTTCGTCTGATACGCAGCGGACTGGCCTCAGAAACAAAGACGTGCCCCTTTCTTCCCCTTCGGTAGCTTCGAAATAAATCAACAGCTTGTCCCCGCGTTCGGGGCTATATTCATCTGAAGGGCAAACCTCTACATCTAGCGTCTTAATTTGTGGCGGAAAGTCCACACGGATTCCCTTGAGTTGGTAGCCCATTGCTTTCCTCCCCGGTCGTTTCCAACATCTTAGTATAGTGATGAAGTAGAGTATTTCTCTAAAGCCATTAAATGATGTGCCGGAGAGAAGCCTTGGGGCACAAATTTGGCATGGGGTTTGTCTGAAACTAGATGTTTTAGACAATAGCGAGCCTCTGGTAGTCCCCCCG
>SDBU01009519.1_pt1 | contig 10870 bp, 15 predicted proteins | sample 2277071 | NCBI WGS metagenome assembly SDBU01 (sample SAMN10397929, study PRJNA504765) | marine sediment metagenome | isolation source: marine sediment core GS08_GC12, 126 cmbsf | place: Arctic Ocean: Gakkel Ridge, Loki's castle | collected 2008
AATAAACGCACCCTGCGAAGATCATCATCAGGCTCTTTATTCTTCCACCTATCCAAAATGCCCCAATCCCAACGATCTTCAAGATCAATAATCGTTGCATCTGTACCATCAACGGCTATTATAGCAGCAGCAACAGCCAACCCGCCAGAATCATGGCAAAGGTCATATTCCTTGTCCCACCCTTTGTCTATTTGCCGTTTTCTTTCATCCGCAATCATTTTTAATCCGTCCATAATCACCCTCCTTTGGGTTTGATTGATTTTCAAATAATTTCAATTGCTTAGTCTCTACACTCCCAAGCCGTGTCCCTATTAATGCGATATGCCTGCACGTTGAAAGGTGTCTGATTCTTTCCAGCTTTAACCCAGCGAGCCTGGCCGTTGCATAGACATTGACCCCCATTCCTTCGGGGCATTCAGTAGAGGCATTCGAGCCCAAATTTGATAATGCTTCCCGGACACGCTCTCCGAGTTGCTTCCTGCTGGTTTTTTGCCAATAAAGTACGCATTTACATTGTAATAATGTCCATTCGGGATGCTTCTTTTCCATTTTGGCTATATGAACAGCCAGGTCAAATTCCGAATGGACAAAATATAGAGGCTTAGAAATATCAAAATAATCTTCTACGGCCGGCGCTTTCGGTGGGCATCCCTCTGATTGATCATATTTAGGGCACCCTTTTGAATGATTCGGATACGGCAACCGACACCATCGCCCTGTGTTTCGGTTAATCACGAGTTGGTCTATTCGATATATCCAATTAGCGAGCATCTTTAGGTTCCTTGGTTATCTCGGCCCGCTCGATCTCTTTGATGCGTCTCCTTCTGCAGTCGTTATCGTCTTCCATCTGCTGAATCTTTCGCTCACTTGCAGCTATGTCAAATTCTAAGGCTTCTTTTTCAGTCATGGTTACCCTCCCTTATCGCTTCGGCCTGCTCCCTGAGTTTTTTAGGAGAAACACCGTGCGTTACGTGTGCAAGCGGCCAGTATCCACATTCTGAACATACCCTCTTACCTTTCAATGCTGGCTTACGATTTTTGACTTGTATCGGCTTAAATACAATTTTCCCTCCACATCTTTCACATTTCATTACTTCAAATTTCATCAATATTCCTCCTTGGTCTTAGGGTTATTCTCCACGGTTTCAATAAACAAATATCCGGTTTCATCCTCTAAAACTAGGCCGTGTTTCATGGATGTTGCTTGCGATCCAGATAATTCTGGTGGATATTTTTCAAACGCAGTAATAATATCTTTGCGGTTCCAATCGCATCCAAGAAGGATTGGCCCTGTTTGGCGAAAGGTATGGATGCGGTCATCTTTCGATATCATGCCGATAGCTTGTTCTATCATTAATTTTACTTTTTCATCTGGCATTTCAATATTCCTCCTTATTTATGGAGTTGACACGATTTATGAATATAACAAAAACCATCCGGTTGGCGCTGAAAACATTTGTTATTTCTGCATTCTCTCTTAAATATTTTAGGTGATTCTTGTATTTTAATTGGTTTAAAATAGTCACAACTTTTCCGATGAAAACCCCATTCATCATCGCCGGGTGATCGTGGCATTCTGAACCGCATCTTTTGCTTTATTAAGCAATGACACCAGGTTTTTTTGTTCACCCATTCGACCGGTGAAGGAAAGTTTATACATTCATCACAGAATATCATCAATATTCCTCCCCGGTTTTAATGTCGTGCTGGCGTTGGTCTGTCATTCTTTATTCTTTATTCTATTCTCCTATCCTTCCCATCCAATTTTAAAACCTTACACATGCCCGCAATTCTTGATGCTATTCTATCGCTAAGCCGCGCCGCCAACTGGTCAAGAGAAAGATTTGATGTGATATATGTTTCTTTTAATTCCCTGTATCGATGGTCAATTATTAAATAAAGCGTCTGCAATACCCATTCTGTAGGCTTTTCAGACCCTATATCATCAAGCATTAATATTCCTATGTTTGAATATCTTTCAATTATTTCTTCTTCCGTTGTTGAATCATCGCTAAATGTAGACCTGATTTTTAGCAACAAATCAGGGATTGATATAAACCTTGGATAATCAGATGATTCTGGCCGATTGTAATAGTACGTCAAGTGATAACTTCGGTTACCGTGTGTAGATAATATTTTTTCCCTCATTAAAGCTGATAAATAATGTGTTTTCCCAGTTCCACATGGGCCAACAATATAAAGACCAGACTCGTTTTCTTCTAATCCGCTAAATTCATTAATATTTGCATCCATAAATCTTTTTGGTACGCCGAGCTCTTTCATTAAATATTTAACATTTTTTAAATTCTCTTCCCGCTGTTTAGCTTTTTCGCACTCAGGGCAGGGTGGTTTTATGTATCCATAACATCTTGGTTTTTGTGTCCAACCAAACGAAAACAAATTAGTTGCGCTACATTTTTCACATATATATAACTGCGCATATTTCCCCCATAAATCATCAACAAATGGTTCTTGTCTATCTGTATAGTCAAGCTCAAAAAAATCTATGGTTTTCAAACCAGCACCATCGAAATCACCAGTTTTTAATAATTCTTCAGCCGAGGTGAGAATATTTATTGCTTCCTCCGTCAACTCTTTCTTCTTGTCCTCTATTGTTGGTTTTGATTCTATCATCTGGAAACACTCCCTTCCATCCACATTCGATGGATTTTAAAATGTATTGGTTTGGGTCTTGGCCGGAATCAATTTTATTGAGCTTTTCAAGAATAGTTTTTTCAGCACGGTTTGTCATTGGTGCCTTTAGTTTTTGCCTATGCTTTCTAAAATCTTTCCAAAGTTCATAATCAAGCCAAGCATATTGTTCTTTTACATTCTTATTATTCTTAACATTCTTATTGTTCTTAACATTCTTGTTTGTGGTCGCTTGTTGGTCGCTTGTTGGTCGCTTGTTGGTCGCTTGTTGGTCGCTTTGGTGGTCGGTTGTGATATTTTCGGATTGATAAATATCCCAATTTATTACAGATACTATGCTAAATCTGTTGGTCGCTTTGGTGGTCACATTTCCAATATTTTCCAAAGTTTTCAGACAAGTCCGTATCGTTCTTTCAGACATCTTTAATTCTTTTGATGCTTTTTTACGGCCAAATATGAACTGTCCGGGCATAAGATTTATTTCTTGATATCCGACCATAATTTTAATTTCTTTGTGAGAAGCCTTTAAAAGACACCAACACCAAAACGCCCATAAATTTGAATTTTTGAGAAGTCCACTGTCAAGACTCTTTCTCCATAACTTGACATATCCCCGATGCACATTGCCGCCTTAAACAAAAAAAAGGACACACCAACTGGGGTACGGCCCACAACCACAAGGCGCGGTTGCTGTTGGTGCATCCTTTTTAATTTTTAAAGTATATGTTTCGAGATCCGTACATCTCATGATATCCCTTTCTATCATGCCGGATTGGGTTGGTCAAGAAGTTTCTTTGATTGGCAAGGAGCTCCAATCTGCACCAAATCTCCACCAGGGCAGTATTGAAACGTTACAGATGAGCTTTTTGTGCCGCTGCCTCCACATGCAAACAACAACAAAATGCAGATTATCAGGATTGTTTTCATCTCCACCTCCTTTAAGTGTCCTTATCAACCCGCAGGAGCCCCCTTTTCATCAACCAGGCCAGAGTCAATATAATTGCTTCCGTTGCAACATCGCGACTGATTGGTATTTTCAGAATCAGGTGATCTATCAGGTTGTCTGTTGTTTCAATTAACTTCATCTCTATCCTCTTTTGGTAGCCATTAAGGTTATCCGGCGGTCTTTCCATGTTAGCCTTAATTTATTTGTGGGGCGTACAGGGATGTCCTTTTTGACAATTCTATGAGCCCAACTTTTTGATATTTTGTAAGTTATTGCCAATGTTTTGACACTGATTCCGTCTTCATATAATTGGGCGATTTCTTTGTTCCGCTCTTTGATAGGTTCGTATAATAGCTTTTTCATATCCCCCTCTGCCAAATATGCTTGTATTCCGTGTTCTTGATTATCTTCTTCCCCTTTTCGCAACTAGAGCACGGAAAATAATACTTACCGCGCTTCTTTGTTATTTCCGCTACGTTCTGCTTTGGCATGGTATGCTTGATATATCGAGTACATGCAGCATCATCCATGCCAGTGCATTTAAGTTTTGAGCACCAGTGTTCTTTGTGCCGATTCTCGATAACTTCCAGTCGCTTTTTACCGCGGTCTTTGGGTGTCATTCAGCACCATTTTACTTGTGCCGTTGCCTCTTTAATCCTCGGAACAGCGATATCTTTTAGATATTCGACACTTAGCTCTATGCCTATGAAGTTTCGATTTAACTTGTGTGCGACTATTCCGGTGGTCCCCGCGCCGAAGAAGGGGTCAAGGACGGTGCAAGGGATCGGCGGCATGAATACTTCTGCCTCTGCTTTTTCGTCGGTATCAATGCAATTACAAGAAGGCTTCCAGCCTATGGTTTTGGATTCAACCGTTCCGCAGGTTCTCCCTTGCGGCGTTGTTCTTGCCATATCTCCTAGATCTTTCTTTTTTAATGCGCCGGTTGTCATTGGTCGGTATTCTGGTTTTGATTCTTTCTCCACCACCCTCTCCCAGGGCGCCAGGCATTCAGGACAACAGCCACGCTCACTCGTGCCGGCAAGGATGCAGGGCTCTATGAGATTTTCGGGAAATGTGGCGAAATGAGCCTCTTTCATCGCCTGCGGGTTAACATCCAAGCCAACCATTTCATCATCTGCAAATATGGCGCCTAATGGAGCAGTGGCATTTTGAGTATGGATCGGAATTTGTTGATGCGAACTATCGCTTGTGGCTTCCATTCGGCTACCGTCTTGGCGTTCTTCTGACTGTTGCATGAATGGCATGACGGAACTATGTTGCTGGCCGTGTGTGCCCCGTTCAGGCTTAGGGGTACTATGTGATCCATCGTCATCCGTTGCATCTTCCGTTTGCAATAAACGCATCGATTCTCGTACACCGTTTTTATCATTCTCCATTGATCGTCTGTCAGATCCGCAAAAACCCCCCTTATTGCCGCTCGCCGTTTGTGATTTGCTATCGCTCTCTTTTCTTTCCCCTTTTCCGTTTTCCAATATTTTCTCTGGTATTCCTTGTCTTTGGTCAACCCTAACATCCTGCGGGTTCGATTCCGGGCATTGTATTTCTCTTTGTATTTGAGGTAATTCCGCCGCGCCTGTGCACTCCTGTTCTTTAGGTATTTTTGGCGTGTCTTTGGGTTGTTCGCGTATTCTCTCTGCTTCATCTGAAAACATTCTTTGCATTGGTTCCGCAGTCCGTCGTGGCCCGTTTTGTCTGTGTAGAATCCCGTTATCGGTCTTATTTTCAGACAAATTTTGCACTTCTTCTTGTTCAAATCCATCTTCTAAGCTCCTCATATATAGGTCGGTGTTGCGGAAGTTGCGGCCTGCTGGATTGTATTCTCTTTTTGCTCCGTTCCTATCGATATTATTCATTGTGCCAGTCCGTACCCCATTTTGCGGCCTTTCGTCTATTGAGCCAACGCTTTTCCCCTCTGCTCCACGGGAAAAATCAGCCTGCTTCACCCTGATGCTTTCCATGTCGAAATAATATTTCTGAGATTTAGCAAACAGAAACATATATTCCAGGGCACTGGCCGGGCGGTCCGTCACGCTCTCGGGCATCGCCGATCGCTTTACCCAGGGCATTGCAGAACGAAGATACCAGCCGTCCGCTTGAAGCGCCAGGGCCACCCTTGCAGGTATCATAAGCAACTGTTTTGCCATTCCACCGTGGCGAGGTATTCCTTGAGCCTTTGCAGTGGCCTCTCCAAAATTCTTATTTCCCGGCCGTCTGTCTGCTCTGGTTCCGGTTCCGTAAGAGTCACCAAGGTTGATGAAAACGGCGCCGTCAGACCTGAGCACTCTTTTTACTTCGGAAAAAACCTGTACCATGTGAGAAATGTATAATTCCGGGGTCGGTTCGAGTCCGAGGCTCCCCTTCCAGGCGTTGCAGTGGATGCAGAATTGGCCTTGGGAAGACGGCTCACCCTTTACCTTGGCTGCAGGGTCCCCGCCTGTTGTCCATTCCATTGTGCCCCTGTTTGAATCGTTTGCTTTGGATATTTGTTCATCCCCCCACTCATGCTCAGCGCCCCGGCAGTAACACACACATGGGATTTCATCACTCTGGCTTGGGCATGTGGGGCAATGTTCGGGGTTTTCATCCCATATCTGAGGCGGTAGATTGTAGTCGCGCAGCTAAAGGCCCCAATAAGGAGGGCTCGTACAAACGACTTGAGCGCTCCCTGGGGCCATCTCCTTTAGCACGTCCAAGACGTGTCCTTGATATATGACGTTATTATCTTGAGTCCAATAAGGTTCCAACATATTCCCCCAATTTATTTTCTTTACTATGAATCCAATTATGGCACCCCTTACAAAGAAGCACTAAATTTCCCAGATCACATCTTAATTCAACAGCTTCGAAAGGAATCATATGGTGAATGTGAAATGCGGTGTTGCTTGTTTTTTCGGTGTGGCACTTACGGCATTCCCATCTATCTCTTTTCCATACCAACTTGATAACCGATGCCCATTCCTGGGAGCAATATAAAGATTGTCGTTCGGGGGTTATGCCGCCTCGCCAATTTGGGTTTAGATTTCCACTTCTCCCAAACATTCCGTTTTGCTCACCGCCCGAGCCCCAATATTTATGCTTTCGAATATGGCTCATTGTTCTCCGGGCGATGCCGTGTTTATTCAAAAAATATAAAATGTTATTTTCTTTGCACCCTTGCTCTTTGGCTATTTGGCTTGCTGGCTTACACATTATGGTATATCGGTGTTGCAACCATCGCTTATTCCAATATGGCTTTTCTTCTCTCCATGTATAGCCCTTTGAAAATTGTCCTTTTTGATTTCGCATAGTGTATATTACAATAACCCTATTGTGGTGTCAATCCCTAATGTGGCCCCTGATAAATTCTATTCCCGTCCTGCTCAAAACATGGTGTCATACCCTCCCCCGAGCTATTTTGTTAGCCATTCTTTTAATGATTTGCTTTTTGGATCTTTGAATAAGTTCATCTAATTTTTGATGTGCAATGCCCCAGGAATCATCATCCATGTCACCGTCTATCAAAAACAACTGAATTTCGCAAAGGTCGTCATATTCGTCTTTTGTCATACCTACCCTTTATTGTCTTGATAGATGCCGCTATGCGGCGCACTACGGTTAAAGCTTTTTGAGTTTAGCTATTATTTCATTTGATAAAAGTAGCAATTCGTTCTTTGCCCATGTTAAAATATTTTTTCCTTCATCGCTTTGGAGGTCGGGCCATTTCAGCATCATGAGATCGTTTGCATAATCTTCAAGCCGATCTTTATCTGGCCGGAGCACCTCCTGGCGGTCCTTTTCGATCCGGTCGGCTTCTTCTTTCTCTTTGGCTTCCCGTTCTTCACGCTCGGCTTTTACCGTGGCGTCATGTTCGGCCCTTTCCTTGGCATCCTTTGCAGCTTTCTCTTTGAATAACGTCATGGCAATTCGGTCGGCTTCGGCCTTCTTTTCATCCTCCAGGGCTTTCCGGTCGGCTTCGATTTCAGCGATTGCGGCGTCGATTCTCTCCTGTGCTTCAGCTTCCGCCAGCTCACTAGCCGCAACCTTTGCCGCATTTTCAGCCTCGAGCCTATCCTGTTTTTCCTGTGCAATTCGGTCCCTTTCGTCCTGTGCCTTTTGCCTCCGTTCGCTCTCAAGCATGATTTCTTCGTTCTTTTTGCGCTCAGCTTCCCGTTCCAACCGCTCGGTTTCAAGACGGCCCTGCTCTGCCAGGTGGGCCACTATGGCGTTATCCAAGATCGTGTCGTATTCGTCTTCGTTGAGCGCCGCAATATCGAAAAAGGACATGACTTGCCCATATTTCTGCAATTCATCGATACGAGCTTGAATTTTAGCCTTCTCTTTAGCGGCTTCTTCGGCCTTGATGCGGTCCTGTTCATCCGTGACTTTCTTTTCTTGAGCCACAAGATGGGATTCGATGGGTTCAATGCCGTCATACAGGGGTTTCGCTTCTGCCTTGACCGACTTCTTAAACGTGTTGGCCTGGTCATTGTAACCCTTAACCGCCTTGTCTAAAGTTATCCGGTGCCCCCGGACAACCATCCGCGCCGAATGTACCGCGTCAAATTGTTCCTTGTCTTCAAGGTTTGAAATGGTGAGATCCATGTAGATTTCTGCCATTTTTGCAATTGCCGCTGTATTGATGTCGTACTTAACTATCTGGGTTTCCATGTTCATTCCTCCTTTATTCGTTCGGGTCCGGTAAATAAATGTCTTGCTGTGCTGCCAATCGCTTCACCCAATCGACATATTCAATTTGTTTTTTAACGGAAAGCCCTTTCTTTTTGTGAAATACGTTAGGGATTCTCTTAAATCCGTGTTCATCTGGCTTAACCTGGAAATACAATTCTTTTAACTGTTCGTGAAACATATCTTTTTCGTGAGGTTCATAAAATAATCCGGCCATAAAATCTTTAAGTACGACTCCGAAATAATACCTTCTGTACGGATTTGAACCAAGTTTCTGCGGCCTTCGGATTTCATGCACAAAAACATCGCCGTCTTTGAATCGGCTCAAATAGGCTTGTATCAATTCTTTATGGCCCGGCTGAAAAACGAGCTTGCCGTTTTCTTTCCTGGATCGGAATTTCAACTTGCCCCCTTCAGTTTTCGAATCAACCCCGCAAGCTCAAAGCAAAAAGCCTCAAGCTCTGCTTTAAGTTTTGAGATGAATTTTTCGTCTCTGTAAACTTGCAGAATGAATGGGTCAAGACCAGGATAATAACTCATGAACCAATATTTTTCTAATTCACAAATGTAAAGGCTGCTTTGAACTTGAACAAAATAATCAGTTGGGAGTTTATTTTCTAAAAGATATTTGATATGCGTTTTCATCATCGGGCATTTGATTTCTAATCCCCCATTGTCACCCACAAGCCCATCAACACTTGCATGAAAGGCTCTCGCTTCATCCTTATAGACTAACCCCACCTGTCTAACATCAATCATGTTTGTGAGTTCAAATACAATCCTGGCATCCTTTTCCCTCTGTAGACCTATTTCCATGTGGAGGGACTTGAAAGTTTCTTCGTGCTTTCCAGTAATATATTCCCCGGCTAATTGATACACATATTCTGTAGCTTGCTTACTTGGGCTTCCGGTGCTTGTAATAATTTTGTTCATGCTTGAAGCACCTGGATTCCCAAGGCGAGCCTGAAACCATTCATCAGAATTTTGGGGGAAAGAATCTTCAATTATCGGCATATTTTACCTCCGAATAGCAATTTTGTTTTGGTTCATATTTATATTTATCGTTTTTTTGGCTAAACCCATTACACCAGCGTTGAATTGTGGATTCCCCTACATTGAAATGCTTCGCCGCGGTGGACGCCGAAATAAATCGAATACCATCTATAAACCACCACCTGGAAGTGCTTTTATTTCTGTTGTTTTCTTTAGTTGTAGTGAAAATACAGTTCTGTGGGCAATATCCTTGAGCGTTATCTTTCCTTTCTATCGTCAAGCCTTCTTCGTATCCGCTGGAAAGCGCCCACGTTTTAAATGTTGGGTAATCATTCCATTTTTCAAATACAGATATCCCCTTCTTTCCATAATTGGGATAGTCTTTGCTTGTAGGACACGTACAACGATACCTAAAATTTCTCCAAAGAGCATACAATTTTGTCAAATGGTCGCCGTGGATAAAATTCATAGTCACCCCTCAAAATAGAAAACCCGCTGTGTGCGATGAAGGAAACCGTAATTTTCTTCCACAGCGGGATTTCTTAAATTTAAGTTGGTTTCCATCATCGCAAATTCAATCTATATTAAGAGGGATTATTTGTCAACTTGTTTCTTGGCCTCGTACTTTTTGAGCCATTCCACGGCTTTCGTGTATTGATCGGACGGCAAGGCATCAAGGGTTTCAACCTTATTCAGAGCCATGATTTTTTCAGCTACCCAGCCGGCTTTATCCCCGCACTTTTCAATCAATCCGAGGAGTTTTTTGGCTTGGTCTTTGGTGATGAATTCTTCCTGGGATCCAGATGCGTTTCCGTCATCATCATCGCCAGTCGGGATATTGAACACGGCACAAGTTAAATACCTGCGCCCATAGGAAAATGCTGAACCTTCACCATGAATTTGTGTCATCATTGCCTTTCCAGCTATTCCCGTTGTCTGCACCGCAAAATCTCCCCACCTTTTTTCTGTGTGCCCTTCCTCGTGCATAATATCAACACAGATACGTTTATGATTTTCCTTTGGCGTGTCTCCTTCATAGAACATAAGAGAAAAACCCTCTCCGGTATAAATCGGTTTGGCATGAATAAGGATTGACTTCAGTTTAGCGTACATGCTCTTGGTTTGTTCATTTTTAGTCTTGGCGGCAACAAGCTCTATTTTGCCTTGCGCCCTACCCATAGCAGCGTTAAAAGCCTGTTTTGCATTCCTGTCCAGAATATGCTCCTGCATATCCATGAATTGTTTGATCTTATCAGGATCAATATCCGGCCTTGAAGCAAGCCGCTCAATGGTTGCAAGAAATGTGTTTTGCTCCACTGGTGCAGGGAGCATGGCCCCATTGCCTCTACTGTCAAATTTTTCGGTGTCTTCTGTCATACTACCTCCTTTGTGTTAAATTCGTCAGGACCCCGCCATCCTTGCGACCCATTCCATTGACGGGAAAGGGCCGTCTACGATTATTTGGTCTTCTTCCGGCTCTTGAGCGTTTAGCGGCCCTGCGATAACATACGGCCGCCCTGTTTGGGCTGTGTGTATTTTCTGATAAGCTGCGAGGTCTATCATTAGCCTGTGGATATGTTTTTTTAGAACCTT
>SDBU01009520.1_pt1 | contig 10870 bp, 9 predicted proteins | sample 2277071 | NCBI WGS metagenome assembly SDBU01 (sample SAMN10397929, study PRJNA504765) | marine sediment metagenome | isolation source: marine sediment core GS08_GC12, 126 cmbsf | place: Arctic Ocean: Gakkel Ridge, Loki's castle | collected 2008
GTAACTATTCACCTTTGTCGGTTATCAGTGAGCGGACACGCCATTTGTCATTCCAGCGAAGGCTGGAATCCAGTGGTTACAGATATGTATTACCTATATATATCTGTATGATAAACTGGTAAAAGGACTGGATTCCAGCCTTTGCTGGAATGACACATCTGGGCGTGTCCCACCTATTATGGAGATGCTCGCATGGGAAGAGGTGAATAGTCACAAGAGAAGTATCTATAGGGGGTGGAGATTTTGCCTGAATTCAAAGATGATATTTCCATTGTTTTATGTGGCGAGGCTGGTCAGGGAATCCAGACTGTGGAGTATCTTCTGACACGCATCCTGAAGCTCGCCGGTTACAACGTGTTCTCCACAAAGGAGTTCATGTCGCGCATCCGAGGTGGGAGGAATTCCACATCCATACGCGTCTCCTCGAAAAGAGTGTCAGCTTTCGTTGATAGGGCTGATATTTTGATACCCCTCAGCAAGGGTGCCATTGAACATGTTAGTAAAAGGATCTCACCTGAAACGATGATATTGGGAGAGAGGGAGATCATAGGAGACGGATACGACGATAGCACTATAGATGTGCCATTCTCCGAGATAGCGTCTGAGGTGGGCGGCCGGATTTACTCAAATACAGTCGCTGTTGGGATGCTTTTGGGCCTGTTCGGTGTTGAGTCAGAGATCCTCGATGACTACCTGCGGCAGCAGTTCTCCGATAAGGGTGAGAAGATCGTTCAAAACAACATAGCGGCGGCGAAAAAAGGATATGAGATCAGTGATGATATACTAGCCAGCGGCAAGGTCGCCATTGAGATTCAGAAAAGCTCCGAGATTGAGGACGATATTATAATAAGCGGAACTGAGGCGGTAGCTATGGGCGCTATAGCTGGGGGATGTGATTTTGTGTCGTTCTATCCCATGTCGCCCTCAACCGGGGTATCGGTATTTCTCGCCCAGCACTCAAAGGACTTTGGGATACTCATTGAGCAGTCTGAAGATGAGATCTCCGCGATGAACATGATGATCGGAGCTTGGTATGCTGGCGCAAGGGCAATGACTTCTACCTCTGGCGGAGGTTTTGCTCTTATGGAGGAAGGATTGAGCCTCGCCGGTATGATGGAAAGCCCGGCTGTAATCCACCTGGGCCAGCGGCCCGGACCTGCAACAGGATTGCCCACGCGGACGGAACAGGGAGACCTCTTGTTCGCCCTTTACGCTGGACATGGAGAATTCCCGCGGATCATCCTTGCTCCAGGGACAATGCAGGATGCTTTTTACCTCACTCAAAAAGCCTTCAACCTCGCTGACAAATATCAGGTTCCAGTGATCATACTCACAGACCAATATCTGCTCGATTCTTACCATAATACGCCGCTTCCCGATCTGTCCGGCATCGAGATCAACAAGCATATCGTCCAGACGGACTCAGAGTATAGAAGGTATGAGATCACCGAAGACGGAATATCCCCTCGCGGCGTTCCTGGCTATGGCGATGGTCTTGTATGCGTGGACAGCGACGAGCACGATGAAAGCGGGCACATAACCGAGGATTTTGACCTGAGAATCAGGATGATGGACAAGCGGCTCAAGAAGCTTGACGGTATGAGAGAAGAATCGGTTCCACCGAAATTTGTCGGTCCAGAAGATTACAGAATACTGGTGATCGGGTGGGGGTCAACTTACAGTATGATTAAGGAAGCTGTGGCGAATCTAGGAAGGGATGACGTGGCTTTGCTGCATTTCACACAGGTATATCCGCTGCATCCCGATACGGCGAGTTACCTGGAAAAGGCGGAAAAACTCGTGATCGTGGAAAACAACGCCACTTCTCAGTTCGGTTCAGTGATAAAGCTGCATACAGGTGTTGAAATTGACCATAAGATTCTCAAATATAACGGTTTGCCCTTTTCCGTCGAGGAAGTCGAGGAGAATCTAAGAGCTATGTTGAGATAAGTAGCTGACCAAATCAGTTTTCCAGATTATGTGCTCGATCTCGACTAATGAAGATTCATAAATCAATCGGGATCTGATTGATTCTACGGAGAGCCGGAAAACTGATTTGTCCAGGTGCTCATTACTCTGAATCATCAGTACCTTCCATATTTATGGAGGAATCTTCTGTCGGTCTATACACGTTTCCGTCCGTGTCTATCTGGTAGCCTGCTGTCCTGACGGACTCCAGAGAGACATGCTTAATAACATCGCCGTAGGAGTAGTGTCTTGCTCTGGATCTGAGGTAATCCATAGCCCTGCATTTAGCCACCCTAAGATAGAAAGATCTGTCCCTTCCTGCCTCCATATTCATTATAGCGATATGCATTTCGCTCCGTAGTTCCTCCGCAGTGAATCTATCGCCTTTGGCGAACCATCCAGCTATAATCTGGAAGTCATTATCATATTCCATCGTGTCTTTTATTATATTATTCATGAATATTTCCTCGCGCATTTTTCCATCCTTTCATGAGTTGGCAGGGGTGGGTAGATTGCTTTTTGATGGAACCAAAAAGCAATCTACCCACCCCTACGCGTACTTTTCGGCATAAGTAAAAAACTCGTATTAATATACCGGGGAGACTAGGCAACATCCTGGTTCAGCAAAAGCTTCAGAATTACCATAATAGCAGTCAATCTCTTTGCCATCATTGATCGCGAGAGGGAAAACGTTCCTGAGATTTCTTTCTGGGTGTGGCCCATAAGGTGAAGCGTCAGGATAGTTTGGTCCCGCCGGGACAACTGTTTGACCGCCATTGCCAGATCCAGATCGTGGAACCGATACGATTGGATGTCAAAGTTTAACACTTGCTCCACATGATTAGGATCTCTCATTTGTCTTCCTCCTTGATTGAAATGTGTCATACGTTTGCCTTGTATGAATTATATCATGAAAGAATGTTGTTGTCAAGTCTATTTTCGGCGCTGCTGAGATTTTGGCAGCTTTCTGTTGGTATAGGGAAGACATACGGCGATTCGAACTTATATAACTGGACGTATGTAAAGACGTAGCACTGTGGTCATTTTTCCGGATCACAGACGGGTCGAAATTGCCGCTTGCGGCATTCATGGGCGCTATGCTATAATCTTAAGCACGTAAGAAGGCCTTAAGAAGGTAAATAAAGCAGGAGGGATTCTACCGGAGGACAGATATGGAGACTTTGCCAGGTATTAAGATAGGAGACCATAATGTCAGCAAGTTGATCGTGGGTGGGAATCCCTTCAGCGGAAACTCCCACCAGTCGGGGCAACTGAGCAGGGAAATGCGGGATTACCACACGAACGAGAAGATCAAGGAAACGCTTAGAGAGTGTGAAAGATGTGGCATCAACACTCTTCAGTCCAGAGGCGATAATCACATGATGCGTATGCTGAACGAATACTGGAACGAGGGCGGACAACTACAATGGATCGCCCAGACGGCTTCGGAGAGAGCGTCGATCCCGGCCAATATCGGTCAGATCGCCTCCTGCGGAGCCATCGCCTGCTATCACCACGGAAGCAAAACAGACAGCCTCTTCAAAGCGGGCAAGATCGACACGGTAAAAGACATGCTGGCTGTGATAAAGGACAATGGAATGCCGGCGGGTCTTGGGACTCACGAGCCGGCGGTCATAAGATACGCTGAAGACAACAATTTCGGCGCGGATTTCTACATGATAGCTTTCTATAATCTATCTAAAAGAAGCGAGGAGTATCTGACGGCGGATAGAGCAGCAGCCTGTCAGGTCATTCAGGAAGTGGACAAGCCATTCCTGGCATTCAAAATCATGGCCGCTGGGCGAAACGATCCCAACGAAGCGTTCAAATACGCATACGAAAATATCAAGCCCATTGACGCTGTGGTGGTAGGAGTATTTACAAAACACCAGCCGAATCAGGTGGCGGAAGACGTGGAACTGGCGAAGAAATTCATGAAAGTATAGACCATTACGGAATACGGTGATTCGGAGACGTGTAGAGATGATTCTGAGCCCAACAATTGAGTGTATGGAGCAGCAGGAACTATCGCAGCGCGTCATCAGACCACAGCTTTCGTCTCTTTTTCTGCGGGTATACGACCAGTTCGCATATTACAGACGGCAATTTGATAAGGCCGGCCTTGATCCACGCTCAGATCCGATAGAGGTTCTGGAACGTCTACCGTTTATGACCAAGTACGACTACAGCATGTTAGAGAGCGACGCTTTAAGACATGCCGATAGGTCTCTCTACCACGTTGAAATGACGTCTGGCTCAACCGGCAGGCCCAAGAGACGGTTTCAGAGCTACACCGACGAACTGAACGAACTGAGCCTGGCGACGCGCGTTATGGCCGGGTTCGATCTGTGCAGGGAGGATGTGATCGTCTTTATGGACGTGGGCGATCCGAGCATATACCTGTGGTTTGCCAAAGCCTGTGAGAGTCTGGGGCTGAGGGATACCATATATTACGGTATCCAATCCGACTTCAAAAGCTCTCTCAGCCGTCTCATAAAGCTGGATCCCACCGTTCTTTTCACTGTTCCCAGCCTGTTAGCGCGATCATACGAAACCATACTCCAGATGTATAAAGCGGCAGGGGACACGAGCCTGCAAAAAATAATATACTTCGGTGAAAAAATGGACAACAGGTTCAGGAAGAGGCTTCAGGAGGATCTGGGTGTGGAGATATTCTCCCACTACGGCGGGACGGAGGTGAGCACACTGGGCGGCGAATGCTCCGCCCATGACGGCATACATGTGTATACTGACGCCAATTTTCTATCGCTGGTAGATCCGAAGGTGATCGACGAAACTACACAGGAGGGCGAGGTCGCCTGGACAACCATGCAGATGGACGTCCAGCCGGTCATCAAATATCGGCTGGGTGATGTGATCAGGATAACATACGAGCAGTGCAAGTGTGGGCGGACTTCACCACGCGTCCAGATCATCGGCAGGACGGACGAGGGCTTCAGCCTGTACGGCGAGAAGTTCTACTACGATACCTTCCTGGATACCATATACTCTGATATTCATGAGACAGGGTTCCTTCAGATAATCCTATCCAGCGAGAAGGAGCGAGAACGACTGACGGTTATACTGCCGGAAAAGCTGAAAAGTAGGGAAATGGAGATAGCCGAGGCCTTATATTATATGAACGAGTTGGAATTCTATCTGGAAGAGGGTTTCGTAGAGGTGGAACTGAAATTCGTACCCAACAGCTACTTCACCACCAGGAAGATCCCTGCCATCGCCGATAAGAGGGAATACTGATGTCATTCATTATCTCCCTCTGGAAATCCAGGTTGATTATGCGAGGTTGCAGGTATGAAGAGGCCTCTGAACATTTCCAAATCCTGGCGTTATCTCATCATTGCTTTGCTCTGCTTATCGCCTTTCGCGTTCTTGTTTTATCAGGCATGGTATAGCCCGAAAATTGAGTTTCTGCCTCCTTCACTCAGGGGTGACTGGGTCCTGCATTCGGCTAATAAGCTCTCAGGCATTGTTGAGTTTCGCAGGCAATTCCAGCTTGAGGATGTCCCCTCAGAATGCAAGATCAGCGTTCGGGCAATGTTACAGTTCAGCATCGTTGTGAACGGACGGACTGTTGAAGAGGATAGCCAACGCGAGAAGCGTAACTGGAAATCTGCCCGCACATACGACATAGCTGCGATGCTTCAGAAAGCAGATAATGCTATCGTCATCCGGGTACGCAATTCTGAAGGCCCACCCGCGCTTTTGGTGGAAGGACCAACTCTGGAATCACCAAAAGGCAAGATCAAACTTAGTTCAGACACAGGCTGGGAAGCCGCCCCAGACCCCGATTTTGACCAGTGGATCAGCGCAGTTACCACACTCAAAGACGAAGCCAGATTGGGAGAAAAGAAAGGCCCAATCCAGAAATCGCCCAGATACGCCATCTATATGGTATTGTTTGCAGCGTATCTGGTATTCATACTTCTAGCCATCAAGCCGTGGCGAATCTTCTACAGGCCAGATCCTGACGTTTCACCACACGTACCCAGCCAATCCCGACTACTATCGTTGATACCTTTCCTCGTCATCATTGTCATTATACTTGTTATCAACGTACACAACACGGCGATCTACTCACACGAGCGCAGCGGCTTCGATTGGAAAGGGCACGTGGAGTACATCAGATATATGGCGGCTAACTGGCGCACACCTATCGCCACGGATGGCTGGGAGATGTTCCAGCCGCCGCTCTACTATTTCGTATCCGCGATCATTTACAGATTGTTTGGTGGAACAGCCGCCGAGCCTGGCTCGTTGAAGGCGGTGCAGATTATGGGAACCCTCAGCGGCGTTGCCAACGCTTGCTTTGCCTGGTTGGTTTTGAGGAAGTTGTTCAAGGAGAATTACTTAATCCAACTGCTTGGCTTCAGCGTCGTAGCATTCCTGCCCATGTGCTTCTACATGAACCCACTCATCAGCAACGAGATTTTCTCCGGCTCAATCATATCTCTGGCAATATACGTGCTCATTCGATACGGATTCGAGAAGCAGGTAAAAATAAAGCAAGCCCTTATTATGGGAGGGGTTGTTGGGTTAGCGTTGTTGTCCAAATATACCGCAGCTTTCGTCTTCCTGACTGCTGCGACAGTTCTAACAATACGGATACTGGTGAATCCATCCACGCGCAAACGCGAGGTGGTGGCGCTTGCGGTTTTTCTCATTGTTGTTTTTGCGCTGTCCGGATGGCTATATATCAGAAATCTGGCCAAATTTCATGACCCGTTCATCGGGAATTGGGATGAGAAATCGGGTTATCATTACGAACAGCATCACGGCTACAGAACGCTAGGTTTCTATCTAAAATTCGGCTCTGTCTTCTTTCATGCGCCAGAACGCAGCCGATGGTCGTCCTTCTGGGATGGGAAATACGGTTCCATGTGGATGGATACGCATGGCAGCTTTCTAAAACGGGACGATGAGCAAGCGAATCTGTATGGTAGCATCATTATCTATCTTGCTCTACTACCAGGCGTATCGATTTTGCTGGGATTATATCAGTCGCTGAGATCTGTCTTCAAATCTGCCCGATGTAACCCTGATCTCGCGCTGGTTATGGTAAGCGCGTTAACATTTATCTCTTTGCTCTCGTTCACAATGGAAGTGCCGTTCTTCTCCACTATCAAGGCTTTTTTCTATATCTCGCTCCTACCAGCCATCGCCGTATTCGCCGGCAAAGGGCTTTACACGATGTCCAGAAACCTCGGGCGATTCAAGTTCGTCCTTTACGCGAATCTGGTGGCGCTATATCTGCTTATAATCAATTTGTTCTGGTATCGTGGAACTTGACTGAAATGCTACGGGCGGACACACAGATCCGCCCGTATCTATATGGATCAGGCAATACCATACGCTTTGAGGTTCTCAAGACTAATGCGAGCGCTATCCATAGACGGTCGCTCCCACCTATCCTGCTCGACGATGTACCATTCCACGCCCGCCGTTTCGGAAGCGGCAAAGATGGTATCGAAGTTGACCACGCCGTTACCCACCTCGGTCAAGGTCTCGTCCTCTTTCATATCCTTCAGATGAAGAAGCTGACAGCGACCTGGATATTTACGCATGTAATCAGCCGGGTCAACGTCAGCATTGTAGATCCAGCACACGTCATACTGAGCTTTCACCAGATCGGGATCCGTTTTTTCGTTGAACCAATCCAGTATGGCTTTTCCGTTTATGGTCTCGAATTCGCGGCTGTGGTTATGGTAATACAACTGGAGGCCGTTTTTCTTATAGTCAGCGCCTCGCGCGTTGAGATGCTTGATGGCAGCCAGTACCCCTTCCTCCGTGTCTGGCAACCCGCCAGGGAATACAGGCCAACCTACTTGCTTACAGTCCAGAGCATTGTGGAACGCGATCACTTCGTCCAGATCGCGATCTCCTGTGTGACTACCGACGCAGGGAAGCTCAAGCTCATCCAGGAGTTGCTTGACCTCTTCGGCGCTCCGACCGTAGGTTCCTGCCAGTTCAACGCCAGCGTAGCCCATATCAGCAACCTGTCGTAGCGTTCCCTCAAAGTCCTTCTCACAAGCGTCTCGTACCGTGTAAAGCTGTAGCGCCACCGGGATTTTACCCATCTTTGATCCTCCATAATGCGCAGCAATCACGTCACATAACCGCGCGTCTTCGGAATGTGTAGGGGAGCACCCACGTGTGCTCCCGCTGCAAGCGATTATCCCTATCGGGCGGACACGCGGGTCCGCCCCTACAGGCCGATGTAGATTTATTGATCGACCACCAGGTTCCCCGCCAGCTTCTCCTCGTCTATCTCGATTCCGAGGCCTGGCTTGTCTGGAACTTTTACACACCCATCCTCGTCAATCAGCAGCGGCTCCTTGACGATAGATTGACAGGTCTCGACCGTCAATATGGGCGGATCGTAAGGATACTCCACCATCGGACAATTATCAACGGTTGCCATAGCCTGAAGCGTCGCCGCCAGATATATGGAGAAGTTAGCGCCAGAGCAGACGTGAGGTATTATCAGCTTCCCGAAGTAGTCGGCTGCCTCAGCGGCTCTTCTCACGCCGGTGATCCCCATGTTTCCGCCTAGAATTACGTCTGGCTGGATTATATCGTAGGCTCCGCTGGTGAGATGGTCCCTGAAGTCATAGATTGTGGGCGAATGCTCCCCGCCGGCTATGAGCATATCAACTGAATCCGCTATGGCCACTAATCCTCTTATATCCAGTCTGGGCCGGGGTTCCGCCATAAAGTAGACGTTGAGCTTCTCCAACTCCTCGGCTATTTTGAGGGATGTTCCCAGAGACCAGTAGTTGTAGCCTTCGGACTTATTGTTCTGATTAGCGTCCACCAGAATTTCTATCCCATCGCCGACGGCTTCCCGCACAGCCTCAACCATCGCCAGGTCGTCCCAGGCGTTGGGCCTGTGCATCCTTAGCTTAACCGCCTTGAACCCCTGGTTTATTATCTCCTTTACCTGTTCGACGTGCTGCTCATTATCCAGAAGCCTGCTGGTGGCGGCATAGACCGGGAGTTTGTCTTTGCACTTTCCCAGGAGTTGGGAGATGGGTTTGTTGGATGCCTTTCCGACGATGTCCCACAGGGCTATTTCCAGACCAGCAGCGCCCTTTCCCGAAGTTCCTTCCGCCTTCCCGCTCATGTGCATATTCCAGAACTCACCCACACAGAAGGGATCGAAGCCCTCCACCAATTCAGGGGAAGCGCCTGTGTGCGGGCCTATGCCGGTTATGCCTTCGTCCGTGTAGACCTTGTAGAACGAGAAATTCAGGGATGTTACGTGTCTGCCGCTTGGCTCAGTCCAGGCTGCTCTCCAGGGTATTGGAAGCGGAATTGGCTCCTTACCGCGGACGATCTCAACTTTTGTTACTTTCATTATTAATCCCTTCGTGTCTTTGCGCCTTAGTGGTTCAATTGGTAAATAACATATTGTTGTAGATTCTGGTATCATGATATTGGGGAGCGAGAGAGACTGTACCTGCCCCAAAGGTTAGAACTTGTATTGTAGATAAGTCATCTCGCCCTCCACTGTCAATATCGCACCAATACGCATAGGGATGCAACCAGGAACATGAAGCAGAGCATTGCCTTCATAGAGCGCCAGATACTCCAGATAAATAAGGCTATCAGGGAACATCTGAAAGCTCATCCACACCTTCAGCAACAGCGGAAGCTCCTGCTGACTATATCCGGAGTGGGAGAGAAGAATGTGCTTTACATCGTCTGGAGTTGGGCTGTGTTCAGAACTAATATACCTTTTGACGCTACTCGTTTTCAGATTGCTCAATGATTTTCCCTTAACTTTCATGAGAGAATCTACAAACCCAACTGCCGCGTAACTGAAAAACTCGTATAAGCATGTTGTTGGCGGACAGGATGTCCGCGCTCCCGGGCGATCAGGAGGGTTGCTGTACGTTCTTATGTCTGAGTATTATTCCCCATTCGCCGATTATCCAGAGGCAGCCATCCGGAGCCAGGCTGATGTCATACAGGTCATTTGTGGTGTTTGACTCCTGCATAATCCACGTGTTACCGCCGTCAGTTGTGTGGAGAATGGCGCCGCCGTCGCCTACAGCATAGCCTTCGTCGCCGTTGATGAACTCAACGTCGTAGAGATCAACTGAGACGTCACTTTGCTGCGCGTGCCAGCTTGTACCAGCGTTTTCAGAATGGACTATTAACCCGGATTGGCCAACTACCCAGCCATCGAACGGGCTGGTAAAGTCAACACCCAGCAGGTCCAGACCGGTGCCGGCGTTTATGAATCCCCAGATTGTTCCATCCGCCGCGCCGCGCAGGAGAATGCCGTTGTTACCAACGATCCATCCCGTGCCATAACCAGGGAAATTGACAGCGTTGAGCCTATTCATCGTGAGGCTTTCCTGCGCCTCCCAGATTTTACCGCCGTCAACGTTATGGATTATAACACCATTACCGCCCACTGCCCAGCCTTCGCTGAGGTTGACGAATTGGCTATCTGTGAGCCGGTATTGCCTCAGCGGACGGATCTTCTGATCTTTCTGGAATTTCCACTCGCTGCCACGGCTGGTGGTGAAAAGCACTTCCCCATCGCCGGTCATCATCCATCCCCAGCCGAGGCTGCCTGTCGTGAGCCGCACATCCAGCAGCCGGCTTTCAGTGCCGCTGTCCTGAAGCTTCCACGACTCTCCGCTGTTGCTGGTATACAGGATTATCCCGTCATCGCCCACAGCCCAGCCCTCTGAATCGCTGAGGAAGAAGCCCTTTCGCAGTGAATATCCGTTCCCCTGTATCTGCGTACTCCACGTCATACCACCATCGTCGGTGCGGAGGATAGTACCCATCTCACCAGCCGCCCAGCCGGTCTCAGAGGTCACGAAATGCACCCCGTTGAGATCTCCCTTGATGCCGCTGCCCTGTGCAA
>SDBU01009521.1_pt1 | contig 10869 bp, 4 predicted proteins | sample 2277071 | NCBI WGS metagenome assembly SDBU01 (sample SAMN10397929, study PRJNA504765) | marine sediment metagenome | isolation source: marine sediment core GS08_GC12, 126 cmbsf | place: Arctic Ocean: Gakkel Ridge, Loki's castle | collected 2008
AATAACCGCGTTTTTAATCATGATCTACTTTCCTTAAAGCTCCTCACCTTCAAAATTCCTGCTTATATGGGTTGTCCTGTGTTAGTTAAACAAACGCTAAAAGAACACGTGCCGGTTGTCGATTATCTTCGCTTTCGCTTTCAGGTCGGCCAGCCAGTCGTTCCAGATTGAATTCAGGCGCCGGTTGAGCAGCCGCTGGTGCTCGCTTTCCCGGTCGGTGGCGTACTGCTCCCAGTCGGGCTCCTTGCGGTCCACCAGACGTACTACTGCCCCGCCCCGCTCGAGTTTGATTACATCGCTGACCCGGCCCGGTGCCAGGGTCTTAAGCATCCCGGTCAGGATGGGGCTGCGGCCAATGCCGCTGAAGCTGCTGTTGAGTTTGGCGGTAACCCCGGCGGCATAAGTGGCTTCCGGGAAGGAATCGGCCACGGCCTGCCATTGAATACCGGCTGCCAGCTGCTGCTGGATGTTGGCCGCAATGAGCGCTACCTGTTCATGGGCTGCTTCCTGGCGGGCGATGCGTTCCAGGGAGCTGCGGACTTTCTCCAGGGGCTGTACGCCTTTGGGACGAATCTCGGCCAGCTGGGCCACCAGGTAGCACCGCTCGTTCTCAATGACATCGGAGACCAGGCCTACTTCCTCGTTCTCAAAGGCGAAACGCACCGCCCGGCGGAGCATCCCCACCGGTGGCGGCAGGTACTTGTCGGTGATTCGGAGCGGCGGGGAGGTGCTGCTGGTGAGGCCGTGGCCCTTGAGGGCGACCTCGAAGGACGAGTCGGCGGCGTCGAAGGAGAATATGTTCGCCCGGCTTCGCAGGCGGTTCTGAGTCTGGGGGCTGATCTCCACCTTCAAGAGGATATGCCTGGCGCTTATTTTGGGTCCGTCCTCATCTTCCCTGCGATCTTCGACCTTGATTACGTGGTAGCCAAACTGGGTTTTTACCGGGCCGACGATCTCGCCTGCCTGGGCACCGAAGGCCGCTTCATCGAAGGGTGCCACCATCTGCCCCTTGCCGAACCACCCCAGGTCGCCGCCGTCAGGGCCCGAACCGGGGTCCTCGGAGTAGTCCAGGGCCAGCCGGGCGAAGTCCTCCCCGGCCCTGGCACGGTCGGCCAGCTGCCGGGCCGTTTCCTCGACTTCGGCAGAGTCTTCCACGGTAGGGATTTTCGCCCAGACAACGTACTCCAGAACGCGGGTTTCGGGAAGGATGTAGCTGTCCCGGTCCCGCCGGTAGATGGCCTTCAGATCATTTTCGCGGATCACGATATCGTCGGTGTTGATCTTGCTGGTGGGCAGGTAAATATAATCGATGGTGGCTTCGGTGTTCCGTTCGTACCAGGCCGATTTGACCTCCTCCTCGGAGGTATGGACTACCGCCCGCACGAGGTGGTTCAGCTTCTCACTCGGCAGGACGTTGGCCAGGTAGGCCTCTACGGGCACCCATTCGTTGCCGGCGGGGTTGTTCAGGGCCTGGTAGTAGAGGGTGGGATCGAACTGGCCATCGGTCTGGAAGGCCTCGTGCTGCTGGAGGAACAGTGGGGGGTAGTTCTCCAGCAGGTAGTAGATCTCGCCGCCGGAGACTTCCAGGCGCCGGTCTTTGATTTCGTCGTTCAGCAGGATCAGGTTGACCAGACTTTCCCAGGCCTGGTTTTCGGTCTGGTCGGTCAGCCGGTCGCTCAGCTCGCCGAACTGCTCCCGGGCCTGCTCGGTCTGCATGGAAATGGCCTGGCTGAGCTGATCGAGGGTGATGCGGTTCGAATTCACCACGCCGACGGCGTTGCCGGTCAGGTTGCTGCCGAATATCTGATCGATGACGTTGGCGCCGCCGACCAGCCCACCGATAGATAAACTCAGAATGAAGATGAAGAGGAACGCCCATAGAATGAATTTCTGGCGTTCACGGATGGAGGTCATAGTAGCCACAGGGTCAGGACTCCAGAATTTTGCTGTTGGTTATATACATCAGCAGGTTATTGTATCCGATACTCTCTTTAAGGCGCGGGAATTTACCGCCCCGTCGGGGCCAAATCAATTTGGCTTTGGCGACTATGCGGGCAAATCGACAGGTCTTCAAAGATCAGAAATATTCGCTTGTCGCCCTGAGCTTGTCGAAGGGCGGAAGACCACCAAGCAAGATAACAATGGCGGAGTCATGCTTCGACAAGCTCAGCATGACCTTTATGATAAAGTCACCCTGAGCCTTATCCTGAGCTTGGGCGAAAGATCGTCGAAGGGTGACGCCATCATTGCCTCCCGGACCGTTTCCAGCGCGACTCGCATTTCCTAAAAGGACACAGGGCAATAAAAAAGGGAAGCCTTCCAGCCTCCCCTGGTCGTGGAGATAGCCGGGATCGAACCGGCGACCTCTTGAATGCCATTCAAGCGCTCTCCCAACTGAGCTATATCCCCGTGCAATTCAAATATCGGTGGCGGCGGACTTTTCTTGAACGCCCCGGCAACGCCGCGCAATCTTACGAAAATAACCGCCCGCGGGCAAGGTTTTGCGTATGCCCTGCTCAGGCGAACGCTCAGGGCAGGCCCCTATTCATACCGCAGCAGGACCCGCTCCTCTCGGCCTACTTGCTTAGCACCTTAACTTATTGAAAGCATGTCTATGAATCACATTTATAAGTGACACATAAAAATCGTATCTTAGGATAATCTTTTCGATTAGTTACATCCCGTGCAATTAGAATTAGATTGATTAACAAACCAGCCACACCATTCTATTCGTAATTTCGAAAACCATAGAGATTCAGAACCTAGAGTTTGATCATAGACTCGAATCTCAAAAGTATGGTTTGCCTCATTTGTGAAACTACCATATATGGTCCTATTAAATGGTGTGCAACCATCACTTTCATCATATGTACCATAATACTTGCGTCCGCCATCAAACCAAAATTCCCAATAAATCTCGCTTGCACCGATACCATTATCCTCAGCTTTACGATCTTCGATATAAAACCTTATTGTTCCATCTGGTGCTTTGCCCCTAACAGTCCATTCTAAAGATCCAAAGGAACCATTCACATCAGTTATCTTTATTGCTGTCTGGCCTGAATTGCATGGGTCATCTCCGTAATAAACATTCGTAAGATCAACTGATCCCTTTCCATTAGGATTATTTGTGGAAACATCAACTGATCCCCAAGAAGTAGTAAATAACATGTTACATACAGGGTATGTCATTTTGGCGGTTACGGAGACCGTTTTGCTCGGCTCATCAGGATCATTGGAGTTGATTGTGATAGTCGCATATTTAGTTTCCCCGTAAGAAAAGGAACTCCAACTTGAGACATTTGCTGTCAGGGTAGCTGTCTGACCAGGAGACAGTGAAGTCCGATTGACAGACGTAGTTAACCAAGCCACGTTATCACTAACCGAACCTATCACAAGCGTTTGGGCACAGGATGAGGCAATATTCTCTGCTTGGCTTGTGCCTGATGAGCTAGGATAAGTAATAGTTATAGATGATGGAGAGTTAATATCAGGTGGCCTCTGATAAATGGATATACTCCGGTTGGTATTACCACTCTTTGCTCCTTCAATATCTTCGGCATATGCAGTTATGTTTTTAGTAGTTGTTGAGTAATATGTATGACTGAATCCATACCATTGTCCGCTATTGATTAGTGGGGAACTATCACTTTGTCCATCACCCCACTGAACTGTAAGTTGCACTTGGTCTCCATCTTGATCAGAAGCCCTCGCATCAAAGCTTACTGACTCACATGTGTAGCCGGTGGAGGGCAGACCTGAGATCTCCGGATTATTTGGAGCTCTATTTAGCACAGATATTGATAGACTGGTAGGAGATGACTCTGCATCTTCAACATCCTTAGTTGATAAAGAGATGCTCTTTGTACCAGAACTAGAATATCCATCACCGTTTATTACTGAACCTGAAGAGCCACTAGGCACGAAGCTCCCGCACGACGAAGTGCCATCTCCCCATTGGGCACACAATTTAACATCATCCCCATCAGGATCTGACAGAGTGGCAGTGACGGTTAGTGAGGTATTTTTGTATAGAGGCGAAGGTGTATAAGTCGGACTACTAGGAATGTTTGGAGTTTTATTGTTCACCGTAATAGAAACTGGAGGCGAAGACCAGGCAGATGAATCGCCCCATACGTCCTGTACAATCCCTCTTGCCTGAAATGAACCACTATTATCATAAGCATGAGGGACCTCATCCAGGGGGGTCCAACCGGAACTATCGCTATCACCAAAATCAAAGAAATATTCTAATTCGTCATTATCAGGATCGCTTGCGGTTACAGTGAAAGTAACTGGTTCCCGCTTATATGTTGTAGTTGGAGTAGCACTTAAAGTAGGCTGATCTGGAGGCCTATTGATTCGGACATGCCTAGTGGTTATTGTGCTGGCTCCGTCAGAATCAATGACCCTCAATGACACGTCAAAGACAAAGCTTGCTTCACCGCTATAGGAATGTGTTATGCATTTAACTGTATCTGGAGTGGTCCAATCCCCCTCTGCTATGAATTTCCATTGGATGATCAACTCATTATACGAGGTGTGTTCATCTGATGTTCTGTCCGAAGTAGCGCAAAATTCAAATACGTCGTCTCTTCTGCCGACAGAATCAGGTAAAATAGTAAAACCGGCAATTGGTGGTTTGTTCTCAATCTCAATAGTGACGGTATTGCTCCACTCAGATACTTCTTCCCACGCATCTTTACATTGCACTTTGGCACTAACAAAGCCAAGGGAATCGGATTGGAAACAGATTTGAGCGTTGCCTGCCTCGCCCCATTCAAGGGTATCACCAGATATGATCCATCTACATTTTAGACTAATCGCATCGCCATCAGGGTCATTCCCGAGTGCGGTGAGGCAAACATCAGTGTTTCGATAATATGGACCACCAGGGGCAGATATGCTTGGTTTATCAGGTGGGATATTAATATGCAGACTGGTGTCCTTACTGCCAACAGCCCTTTGACTAATGTCATCGTCACGCACTTCACATATAATTTGTATATCCCCTGTTTCAGAAAACGTAACCGAATCAACGACGAGGTTCTCTATCGAGAAATTCTTATCCCACACTTCATCCCCACCAAAGTCCCATCGTGCTTCAAGGTTCTGCGAAGGTGTGACATCATCTGTTGAGGCAGAAGCATCAAATGTGAAAAAGGTCTTTCTTGTTCCAGTAGAAGGATTAAAAGTTAGTCGCACAGTGGGCGGTGTATTTTCTGGCTCAACCCAAGGTGAGGGACTGCTGGGCTGGCTTTCCTTCCCTGTAGTATCTACCACAGTGACTTGATATTGATATTCTTTTCCGTTTGTTAGTCCTGTGTCAGTAAAATGGTTTAATGTGGTGTAACCAACCGAATCCGGTCCTGTTGTACTAGTGCTTCGATATATAACATATTTCCCAATATCATTTTCTGTATTGGCAACCCATAAAATCTTTATCGTTCCATTAGATACAGCTTCAATTTCTAAACCTTCAGGCGCAGATGGTGTCGGGTTTAAAATAATATCATCTGAATAATCATCTGACACATTTCCAGCCTTATCCCTGAATTGTACATAAACTGATCGAATATCATATCCATTCCCTGGTTCCAGTGGCCAATACTGAATGGTAATGGGTGGCACGCATTCCTGCCAATCTTCATCATCAATATTCCTAGTGTTGCTAATATTCATCTGAAATATGTTTTTATCGTCATTTGAAAATCTTAGCGTCACAATGTCAGATTCAGTTTCGAGATCATTATCATTAATGCTGACGCTTGCATTTTCATCTGGTGGAATGTCGTCAAACTCGATCCAAGCAGAACGAATGTTGTCGGTCTCTCTGTGACCTAGTTCATCTTCAAATCGAGCAGATACTCGAGGTTCATTAGTACCGGAGGCTAATGTCCAGACTTTCTCCAGGGAATCTCCATTAGTAAACGATGTGCATTCAGGGTTGTCAGGGAAGGTGGCACTTTCGTTATTGAGACATGCTTTCCATCTAGTTGAGTCGGTTGCAGTTAGTAGTAACTTCACATTCAGGCTGGGAGTAAATCCACTTACCTCCAATTGATACTCTTGCTCTTGATAAAGGGAATTGTTGACAGGTATAATCTCAACAGAAAGATTAGTCGGCGGTGAGGTATCCAAAATGATCGAATCTATAGCTACATTGCTAACTTGACTTATTACGTCCATGCATTTGATATATACCTTCTTAAGGCCATCTTTCGTAAGACCATCTATTTCAAATAATTCATAAGTGTACGGATTACTATATACTTCCCATTCTGAACCAGCAAATGATGGGCTTTCTGACGACATTATCGATTCAGGTTCGCCTTCAATCTCAGTGATTTCAATTTCAACAACATTAGTGTCGGTGAATCCAGGAATAGTTTCTTTTATATCTATGCTTATTTCAATGGGTTTAGCAATCAATCTTCTTGCAGTTGATGTCTTAGGACTGCCTTGCAAGTTTTTATCTTGCGATATGCTTTCTATTAATGTACTGATTTCATAGTAAAATACCTCCCCGGAATCTGACGGATTAAAATCTGTATCAATTAGGTGGCATTGCTCGAAATCGACAGTTTGGTCTAGTACTGAATCACTTCGAACTATTTTATACCCTGCAATGTTTGGGATGGTTGAATCGACCTTGGTCCAGGATAGTTCAAATCCCATATTGACCTGAAGCTGTTCAAAATCTGTGACTATCGGCGGTACGACAACATCGCTTTCAGGGTTCTCGGGGTCGAGCGGATTTTTGCGGGGAGCGTCCTGACAAGTGTTGCTGATAAGGAATGCTAAGAATAGGAGCAACCACCTGACGGCATTAGGAAGCTTGGTGGAGTATCGATTTCCTGTATCAGAATCAGAATCCATAATACAAGGAAACAGTGAGGTTATCAGCGCTTGGGACAATCATGAGCTTTGTGTTACTACCTATTTTTACTCCTCCACTTAAGATGATATCAAGAGCGCGTTGGTTGCTTTTGGCCAATGTAGAAGCTTGTACACTGCTGAAAATGGTAATGATTCCATATCCCGCTGCCGAGATTTGGGCGTATTTATACCACCGGTTGGCTTCATTGTAGTATTCATTGATGAGGTCAATCTGGTCTGCTCGAAGGTATTTCTGGTTCCAACCGTCATATTGCATATAATTGTAGATTGTAAGGCCGGCACCAATCGCACCTGCGGCAATATAGCCAATACTTTGGCTATTAATATGCATTTGTCCTAATCCAGGGAAAAGTAATGATAACCCGCCAGATACAAAGGCACTAGGTGCCGCGAACGGAACAATGGCATAAGAATAGGCCATTCGTACGCCGGCTTCAATAGGATGGGTTCTTTTTACAATTGGGGAGTTATTCGCAAATTGAATAACAATAGGATCATCTATTGATTTTCCTAGTAGACCCGAGAACTTTTTTCTTGCTTCATAGTTTTTTGCTATAAAGTCGCCCGCTAGGTTTTTCGCATAGGTATCAGCGCGTTTCTTTGTCTCCTCCCACGGTTCGTCAGGTTTTTGCGATGCAAAACCCTCCGCGACAAATCGAAACTTAGATTCGCCGGGGCGTATTGTCACACAACCAGTTCCCAAGAAAAGAGCAAATAACAACAGTAACGATGATATACTTTTCCGCACTGGCTTGTCCTAATATTATGTTAATTATGTTAATACAGCCTATTCTCTATCCTGTCATATCATTTTTACTACTTCCATTATTTTCTATGCTCAACTGTTGGCTACAGTGCTTACGGATTGCCACTTGTGCCTATTGAATCCCAGGTCCGCTTATCCTCTTCCTTCCACCCTGCGATTTGCTGTTCCATCTTCTTTCTGAACTCTTCTCTCCGCTGTTCAATGATATATTCTTTGAATTCGAGAGACGCCTCTCTCTCGGCAGCCTCAAGGTTCGCCTTCGATGTATATAAGAAAACCCACCAGCGACCGGTGGTCTGATCTTCACATTCATCCATCTTAAGCCATTTCAATTTGTTCTTGTTCAAGATTGTGCGGAGCTGTTCGTATAATTCGTCACTCTTCGCGTTGTCTGGGTTCTTAAACCAGTCTCTATACTGGTGAACGAACCGCTCGCTGTAACTCTTAACGTCTGAGTCATAAAGTCGTGAAAGGGTGTTCATGGCATTTTCAATTGCATTATCTCTAGTGTCTTGAGGATTGGGACTGGGGGGTGCTAATCCTTTTGCCTCAAAGATTTGATCATTCTCCCAAAATGGAGACTTCTTTATCCACTCCTTGCCCGCACACGACATCATTTCTGAGACTGATGGCTCATCTTCGGTCTCTGGTGGCGGCGGGATGCATCCAGCCATCAACAGTATGATTGAAGCCAGAACAATGTGAATCACTCCAGCACTCTTCATTAGGGATTTCATCGTGATTCTCCTTCCTTTAAGTTAATCCTCCTTGGTCTCTCAGACTGCGCGATCTCACCCGTTTGTAGGCTTATGTTTCCCGTCATGATTGTCCTTTCAACTTTCAGTATGGCACCAAAAGCCTGCTCAAGCCCTTCATAGGGTTGTTTAATCTCTACCTCGATGAAATCTAGTACAGTGATGCCGACATGTCAATAAATATTAATCAGCAGGACTTCCCCCGAAAATTAGACGCTTGAGTTTTTAATCTGTTGACTTATTGAGAGATATGGCGACTTACAAGTGGAGCAGGCTGTTTTTTGGGAAAAAACCCCGTTGGCCCTGGCCCTGTAAAAACCCTTTTCGCGCACCAGGCGAACGACAAACCCCCGCTGCCGGCTTATATTCGGGCGTAATGATGATGCAGCTCCCATATCGCCCCGCAAATGCTCCCGCCACTGGTTTTGGGGCGGAAATATTTTTCAACAGGGAGATTTACGCCTCTCGTCTGGGGGAACCCTTAAAAATGCGGAATTTTGTAGGGATTTTGTTGAATTTTGCGCCGGTCCCTTCTTCCCTAACGCAACCCCCATTTATCGGACTTTTCGGCTCGGCGGGCCTGCCCGGCTAGGGCGAGTTTGCGCATAGAACCTTTCAGCTGAGGATTACGAGCGAGCGTGTAAATATAACAATATAAGTGGCAAAACAACCGAATCCTGGTCGTCTCTGCCAACCGGCAAAGGTTCCCGTACTCTTGTTGCTTCCCCGGTTTGCGGTGGCCGGTTAATACCCTGCAGCGTGACCGTCCTTGCGGGATTCGGAAGCGCCGTAGTAGACCTGGTTCTTGGCGTCCCACATTATAGCCTGGTACCCGCCGAATGGGCCCATCGCCCGTTGCAGGTGGTGACCCCGGCGGATCAGCTCGCGCCTCACCTCGTAAGTGAAGCCCGTCTCCAAATGCACCTGGCCGCCATCACTCATAACATCACCGGTGGGCTGGGAAGAGCCGGAGTGGATGAACCGGGGCGCGTCCCCGGCTTCCTGCAGGTTCATGCCGAAGTCTACTAGATTGATAACGATCTGGGCGTGCATCTGGGGCTGGGTAGCGCCACCCATGACACCGAAGCTGACCCAGGGTTTGCCGTTTCTGGTAATAAATGCGGGGATGATCGTGTGGAAGGGTCGTTTCCCCGGCGCGTAGCTGTTGGGGCGGCCAGGGGTGAGATCGAACAGCTCGGCCCGGTCCTGGAGCATGAATCCCAGCCCATCAGGTACCATCCCCGAACCCATTCCCCGGAAGTTGCTCTGGATCAGGCTCACCATGTTGCCTTCTCCGTCGGCCACGGTCAGGTAGATGGTGTCGCCGTGGCGCAGGGCCTCGTTGCCGGCCTCGTAGCGGTGGGCGGCGCGCTGCGGATCAATGAGCTTCCGGCGCTGGCGGGCATATTTCTTGGAAATGAGGGTCTTGACCGGCACACCCGCAAAGGCCATATCGGCGTAGAAACGGGCCCGGTCTTCAAAGGCCAGTTTCTTAGCCTCCACGAAATAGTGAATGCAATCGGCGCTGCCATAGCCCATGGCGGCGATATCGTAGCCTTCCAGGATATTAAGGATCTGGAGGGCAGCGATCCCCTGGCCGTTGGGGGGCAGTTCCCAGACATCGTAGCCGCGGTAGTTGGTGGAGACAGGCTCCACCCACTCGGAGGTGTGGGAAGCCAGGTCTTCGTACGAGAGGAAACCGTCCACCTTTTTCATGAAGTCGTTGATTGTGCGGGCGATCTCGCCCTTATAGAAAGTGTCCCGACCTTCCCTGGCGATCAGTTCCAGGGTGTTGGCCAGGTCGGGATTCTTAAACACCTCACCTTTCCCGGGGGTGCGGCCACCGGGCATGTAGGTCTCTCTGTAGTTTGGATAATCGTTGAACCTCCTGGCGGAGCTTTCCAGGTAATAGGCGATCAGCTCCGTTACAGGGAAGCCCTCCCGGGCATAGGTGATGGCAGGCTGGAGGATCTGCTCCATGGGAAGGCGCCCAAAGCGGCCATGCAGCTCAAACCAGCCGTCCACCGCGCCGGGCACGCTGACCGGAAGGGGGCCGTAGCTGGGGACTTTACTCAGCCCCAGCTTCCTGAAATGCTCCAGGGTCAGGGACTTTGGCGACCGGCCGCTGGCATTCAGGCCGTAGAGCTTCTTCGTCTTGCTATCCCACACAATGGCGAACAGGTCCCCGCCGATGCCACTGCCGGTGGGTTCCATCAGGCCCAGGGCCGCGTTGGCCGCTATGGCCGCGTCGATGGCGTTACCCCCCTGTTTCAGGATATCCAAGGCGATCTGGGTGGCCAGGGGGTGGCTTGTGGCTGCTATCCCATGCTGGGCAATCACTTCGGACCGGGTGGCGAAGGAGCGGCCGGTGATACGGTCCTGACCTGAAAGCGATAGCGGTAAGACCAGGTTTAAAAGCAAGAGTATGGTGGTTAACTGCCTCATATT
>SDBU01009522.1_pt1 | contig 10869 bp, 8 predicted proteins | sample 2277071 | NCBI WGS metagenome assembly SDBU01 (sample SAMN10397929, study PRJNA504765) | marine sediment metagenome | isolation source: marine sediment core GS08_GC12, 126 cmbsf | place: Arctic Ocean: Gakkel Ridge, Loki's castle | collected 2008
CCATGCGGATAATAGATTCATCGTCGGCGATGATCACTCTCGTTCGTTCCACGCTTCTTCACCTCCCAGTGTTTGTTTGGGGAAGGTCACGATGGCCGACACCCCATCCCCCTCCCTCAGTTCGAATTGTCCTTTGAGATCGTCCTGGACCAAGGTTTGGACTATCTGCAAGCCCAGACTGTCGGCTTGCTCCAGGCTGAAATCCTCTGGCAATCCCTGCCCGTCGTCCACCACGGTGATGACCACCCTGTCGCCATCGTCCCGCAGGTTGACCGAGATGGTGCCGCCGGGCTTGCGCTCGTAGCCATGCTCCACCGCGTTCTGCAGCAGCTCGTTAATGATCAGGGCGCAAGTCGTCGCTTGTTGGGCAGGCAGATAAATGCCAGGCCCACTTAAGCTCAGGCGAATCCGCTTATCTGGCTGCAGAATCCCCTGCCGGGTGTGGTTCACGATACGCTGACTCACATCTGTGATGTTGATAATCTTTGCTTCCTGCTGCGCGAAGAACTCGTGCACGACGGCCACGCTGAGGATACGCGCCACGCTATCGTTCAGAGCGCGTCTGACCTCCTCCGACTCGCTGCGCCTACTTTGCATCCGTAACAAGGCAGCTATGACTTGCAGGTTATTCTTCACTCGATGATGAATCTCCTGGATCATGGCCGACTTGACCTTCAGCTCCCGCTCCTTACGTCGCACCTCGGTCTCATCGTGAACCGTTAGCAGCACTCCCACCAGACGGGGCTCGAGGGAAGGCGAGCCCAGAAAGCGGCGTAAACCGACCAACCGCTCCCCATGAGAGATCAGAGGAATGGCCTTCTTGATCCAGACGCGATGGCCCTCCTGGGTTTCCTCTTCGAGGCAACGCTTTTCCTGCCAAGCCCTGACCACCAGAGCTTCGTCCTCTGTCTCCAGATCGAAGGTGCGTTTCCCCAGGAGGCTATCCAGATAGCCCAGCCGGCGATAGAGGCTGGTAGCGATACCGCTGGCATATCGAATCTGCCCCTGGCTATCCACGACCATGATGCCGTCGTGCTCGCCGAAAGGAGAAAGCTGCTGCGCGCCTTCGATCTCCCCCCGCAGCAGCATCTCCTGCAATTGCCTCACCGCCCGCTGGAAGACCTTGCTGCGCCGATGATGCCGCTCGTGCTCGATGAGGTTGGTCTCAATGATTAGAACCCCAAGCAACTTCCCCTCCTCGTTGCGGATGGGGCGAACTTCTTGTAGTACTGGAGCACCATCAGGGATCAGCGTCCTGTTGCCGTGCACCGAGCGCCCCCTGCCCAGGGCCTGGCAAACGAGAGGCTCCTCAGCCGCCGTCATCGTCCGTCCGACGATGGGCTCTGGGTGAATCGGGGCAATGGAGTGAGGCCGCGCCTGGGCTACCACTGCTGCACGATTGAGCGAGAGCAGGCAATAGATCAACAGGTCGGCGCGGCTAACGTCGGCCACGATGGGCATATCGTTTTCTATTTTTTGTAGAAATGCGATGTCCTCCTCGGTCAGGTCACCGCATTTGTAGACCACTTCGTCCATGGCTAGCTCGACTTTGAAGCTGAGAGACTACAACGAATTGGGAATAAAACGAATTGAGAGCAAGAAACTTGTGCTGATCCCTCAGCCTGAGGACCTCGACTCATACTTCGACGGTGAGCTCAGCCCTGGCCTGCCTTGGTCGGTCAGGCCAGAATCAGGCGGGAAGGCGTTGCGGATATGCGCTTACAGGTATCTTGCTGCTGAAGATCGGCTCGCTCACAGGTTCTTCCTCAGCCTCTAACTCATACAGTGCCTCTGGTGCAAAATCGGCTTCGTTGGGCCAGACCACTGTACCTGCCACAGGGTCTATAACCACACGGGCAAAATAGGTCGGGTCATGCAACGGCTCAAAAATAGGGCCGTCTAGCAACGATAGTAGGTTCACCCGTTTGCGCGTGCCATCACTGAACGTCAACCGCAGTGAGTGGGGCCCACAGACTTTAGCCTCAAGGATATGCAAAATCATCGCTCATCCTCCCGTTTTCATTCAAGCGGCGGGATGCGCTGCAGTGGTTGGCCCGCTCGCGCCAGCTCCCAATTGACCTGCAACTCATCCTGATACATGGATGCCCATTCAAAGACCAGTGACTGTACCCGCCGGGGTAAAATCCCCTTTAGCACCTCCACTGGGTCAATGCCAATCGCGGCGTCATATTGAGCGTAGATGGCATGGAAATGCGGTGGCACGTGATCCTTGTAGTACATGTAGACTGCAATCCCGAAGAACTCAGAGATTCTCGGCATCGTTGCTCCTCAGCACCTTGTTACTCGTTGACTTGTTCCTCAATATGAACAATGGCCGACAGCGTGAGGCCATCGGCCATCTAGTCACAGTCGGGGCGGCCGGATTTGAACCGGCGGCCACTTGAACCCCATTCAAGTGCGCTACCTGGCTGCGCTACGCCCCGTCAGAGTAATTATAACAGATAGCTATGAATTTGGCAAATTAACCGGGGTGGCGCCGCTGGTTGCCGAAGCCCACGCTGAACAACGTGCCCAACGTCCGCGTCGGAGAGGTCGTCCCAAGGGAGTGCCCTTCGCCAGCAGAATCGACATGGCTTACGAAGAGGCCACCACCTTCGGGCCACCACCGGATACCCATACCCATCTGCTGATTGATACCTGGTACATGGCCAAGCGCATCTGGCGGGCTGCTCGCCGACGGAATTGGGATGTCAGCGGTGGGTTGAAGGGCAATCGGGCGATGCGCGTGATCGACACTACTGATCTTCTATAACGACGCAGAATTAACCAAAATAGCCGTTTTGCAACCCCAATTGCCCAGTTTCGCCTACAGGTTGTCCCTAACTCGAAACGCTCTCGCCCCTCACGGTTCGCGGGCCGGGGATTGGCCAGTCCGGGGCGACCACAAGGCCATCAACACCGCTGCCATGAGTGCTAACACCCCGCCAAAGAGAAACGGCGCCGACGGGCCAAAGCCGTCCCATCCCCACGACGGCATGCCCGACCACAGCAGCCCGGCGATGAGCGAGGCCGGGAAGTCCAAGATGCCCAGCACGGCATTGTACGTCCCGTAGGCTGTGCCCCGCAGCTCGGCCGGCACGATGTCGGCCACCATCGCTTTGGTCGTGCCGTAGGCCAGGCCGTAGTAGGCTCCGTAAACAGCGTACAGCGCCCACACGTGCCAGCCTGTCCCCGCCACCGCGAAGCCGAAGTAGATCAGCGCGTAGATCAGCCAGCCGCCGATGATGAGCTTGCGCCGCCCGATGCGGTCGGACAGCGACCCGGCGGGGGTGGAAAGCAGGGTGTACACCAGGTTGAAAGTGACGAGCATCCCCAGCACCTGCACCACGTTCAGTCCCCGCTCGTTCGCCCGCAGTATCAGGAACGCATCCGACGAGTTGCCCAGGTCGAAGACGCCGACGATGACCATGAAGATAGCAAAGCGACGGCCCAGTCCTCGGAAGGAAACTTTCGGGGCCTCGCGCTCTCCTTTCACCGACACGTCCCGCGCACCTATGGCCAACGAGAGCACGGCCAGGAAAGCCGGCACCAGGCTGATGAGCACTATTGTCTGAAAGGTAGCGCGCCCCAAAACCATGTTGCTGCGCTGCGCCATCCACACCACGATCAGGGCGATGATCAGCCCCAGCATCGCCCCACCGGTGTCGGCGGCGCGGTGCAGGCCAAAGGCCAGACCCCGATGCCGCTCGTCAATGCTATCGGCCACCAGCGCGTCGCGGGGCGCGGTGCGGATGCCCTTGCCCACCCGGTCGGCCCAGCGCACGCTCGCCACCACCAGCCACGAGTTGGCGACGTAGAAGAATGGCTTGACCAGCGCGGACAGTCCGTACCCGGTCACCGCCAGCCACTTGCGCGCCCGCAGCTTATCCGAAAGCCAGCCGGAGAACACCTTGAGCAGGCTGGCCGTGGCCTCGGCGACGCCTTCGATCAGGCCGATGACGTTGGTCTTCACCCCCAGCACGTTGGACAGGAACAGCGGCAGGATGTTGATCACCATCTCGCTGGAGATGTCCATGAAGAAGCTGGTCAGGCTGACGGCCCAGACGTTGCGCGGCAGCGACCGCCAGGCGGGTTTATGGTTTCCAGGTTCAGGGTTTGGAGTTTCAAGTTGCTTGTCGGTCATGTTGACTCCTCAATGAAGTGGCCCCCGATGCTAAAGACATCGGGCTGAGAGAGCAAAGCCCTTCGGGCTCATGATCCATCCGTATTCAAGATAGTGAGCAGCCGCTCTATCCGCCCCACGCTGTCGGCCAGTCCGCCCGGACGATTGCGGGCCAGCCACAGCCGCCGATATTCGGCCACGATTCCCTCCAGCTCGCTGGCCAGAGCCCGCCGCATCTCCATCGCGATGGAGGCGATCTCGCCGCTCTCTGTTTGCAGGCGGGCGATTCCCAGGCGACAGGCGTGCCGCAGCAAAGCGGCGGCGTTGCGGAACTCGTCAGCGATCAGCTCCGCGTCGGGACGGGCCATGCGCGCCTGGGAAAGAGGAGCCATCGTTCGATCCACGTACTTCAGCGTTCGCTCCAGCCCCTCAGCTAGCTCCCCCCCTTCCCCCCAACTTTGGGGGGCCAGGGGGGCAAAGTCGGGATGAAGCAGCAGCAAGGCCAGCAGGGAGGCGTTGGGGACGAGCACGCCGGCCTCCTGGTAGGCATTGCCTAAATCGTAGGCCAGGCGGCCCATCACGCCAGCCCCATCCTGAAAGGCGTGGAGATCGAGAGCGCGCGGCAGGTCGAGGTCCCGATTGGCCTGCGCTGCCCAACTCACCGCCGCACCGTAGGCGTAGCCCAGAAAGGAGATGGGCAAATGCTGCCAATGGCCGTTGTCGCCCCAGTCGGTGATCAGGTAGCCGATGGCGTCGTGGGCTTGGCCGCTCTCGGCAGCGTTCCACAGATTGCCCAGCGCGTTGGCCGTGCGGCCAGCGATGGAGTTCCAACTGGAGGTGCCGGGACAGACGTAGTAGGGCACGCCCGCCTGCTCGAACTTCCGGCCATTCCTGGCGAAGGGGTGGTCGGCCTCGTAGCCCCATTCCAGAGCGATGATGTCTTTCGGCAATTCGGAAATGATGTCGGGATAATGTAGGACGATGTCGCCCCAGAACTGCATCGTCCGCCCGTGCCGCTGCACCAACTGGTGAATCTTCAGCAGGAACTCCAGGTACACCCGCCCCACGCCCCTCTCCTCGCAAGCCGCCCGACTCCTCCCCTGCCCCAGCTCGAAGGTCTCATCGCAGCCCACGTTGAATTGACGGCTGGAGAAGTGGGGGAGAAGCTCATCGTAGAGCTCGGCCAGCAGCTCCAGGGAGCCGGGCTCCAGTGGACATAAGCTGAAGGGATCGTCGCCCCAGGGACTCTGGAAGCCGTCGGGGGTTTCAGCCAGGCGCCGATAGCGGGCATGCTTCAGCCAGCGGTGCAGGTGGCCGAAGGAGTTCTGATTGGGCACCAGCTCAATGAAGCGCTGGCGGCAGTAGGCATCCAGGGCCATGACCTGCTCCCCGGTCATGGGCGAGGCGTTTTTCCACACCTCCCGATGCTGGCGATAGGCAAAGGTGTGCTCGGTGTAGAGTTGAAACTGATTGATTCTCCATTCCGCCAGCAGATCCACCAGCGCGTACAGGGTCTCCATGGTGGGGACCTTGTCGCGGCTGATGTCCAGCATGACGCCTCGGTGGGGAAAGTCGGGCCAGTCCTCGATGCGCAAGCAGGGCAGTTCCCCCGCGCCGACGCACTGGCGAGCGAGCTGCCTCATCGCCATGGCGGCGTAGAACGCGCCTGCCGCGTCGTGGGCCGCGACGTGGATGCTATCGGCGCTGATGTTCAGGCGATACCCTTCGGGCTGGGGAACCTGCGCTGGGTCCACGTGGACGATGGCCCCCAGGCGGCTCACATCATCGCCTGGAGCCGCCGTCAACTCGCATCGAGGCCCGATGGAGGCTAACGCTTCCTGAAGGACCCGCCCCGTGCGCAGAAAGGCATCGGAGATGTCCCCTCGCAGCCAGATGAAACGCTCAGATTGAAGGCGATGGCTTCCCTCCCGGCGGTGGAGACGTTGGGGCATTGGTAGAAGAATGAGTTCGTCGGTCATGTCATTACCTCATTGGCGAACTTCTGAAACACGGAAGCACGGAAAAGCGGAATACACGGAATCCCTTTCCGTGCTTCCGTGCCCTCCGCACTTCCGTGTTCCAGGGGGAGAGCCGGGGCAGCCACCTTATTCGATAGGCCAAGCAGATATCAGCTCGTCAATCTCACTCATCAACCGCATGGTCTCTTTCAGGGCCACGACGATCTTCTGGTAGTGGAAGAAGTCGTCGAAGATGAGCTTGCGGCCTTTGCGGTCTTTGAGCCACTTGTGCAAGACCTGGTAGCCGCCGATCTGGAACTCCCAGACCTCTGGCTCGATTCCCTCGAAGTACTGGGTTTTGTTGATGTAGACACGGCCCGTGGGCCTCGGCTTGGGCTTGGGTCGGATCTTTACCTGCGTTTGGTGCTCGAAGACAAGCGGCAATCTACGGTTGGACACTCTCACTGACGCGGGAGAAGTACCAGTGGGGACTTTCTTTTCCTCCGTGACCTTCTCCACATAGCGGACTTTCTCCACCCTGTCGGAGCCGGACACGCCAAAGTTGGTGATGAGGTGGTTCAGCTCTGGTGACTCCATCAGGTGCAGGCTCACCAGTTCCTCGCCCCTCTCGGCCAGGGCCTTGAACAGCGCCCGGTCGGAGGTGAGGGGCAGGCGGGGGAAGTCAATCTTGAGGAGTTCGGCGTAGCGCTCGCGGTAGGTGGGGGAGTGGAAGACGGCGTAGGCGTAGTGGAGGATGTCCTCCGGGCCGAAGGTGGTTTCCAGGTCCCCCTTGCCTTCCGTCACGAATTCCAGACCCAGCTTCTCCTCGACGGCGGCGATGAACTCGGGCGAGAGGTTGGGATCGCGGGTCTTGTACTCCGCTTTGGGCTCAAACAGCGTGAGGGCGATGACGCTTCCGCCCGCCTTCGTGGGTTTCTTTTCAGGGGTGGTGTAGAGGTAGAGGGGGAAAACATTATACGGAGCAAAAGGCTGCGAACTAATTTCGGTTATAAGCTGAGTTACAAACAACACAAAATGTTTACGAGCCGCAAGCTGCCTTGCTGCAACTAACGCCATATTCTTGTGCGTCATATGGTGCATTACTTCAAACCGTGGCCACTCGACAACATTGTGGCTGTAATAGATGGAACGAATATCGAAGGGGCGATAGAGGCATTTTGTAAACCTATCTTCCCATTTCTTGTCCCCTTGGATTCCCTTTCTTGCTTCCGAAAGCTTCCAATCACGAGTGTCCCTTAGCCCGAATCGCTCCCTCACCTCATAATCGGAAAATGTCTTGTCTCGGAAGGTGGCAATGCGTGACCGCAGACGCTTTTCCTCGAAGTCAATGACGAAGCGGTCACGGTGAGTTTTGATACCGCTGCTGTTCACTGGGAAAATATCTGGCACCCTCCATCCCCGCTCGTACTCACTCAGCAAGTCAAAGTCCTTGGGCACGAAAAAGAAATATGGCGACACTGGCTCAAGCGCCTGCCAATCCGTAGTGCTGACGTCGTTCTCCCACAGGTGGCGGTATTTGCCCTCCCGCAGGCCCCACAAATCGGTGTAGTAGACCTTTGAGGTTTCGGAAACCTCAAAGGTCTGGGCGGGCCGCTTCACAAAGAGGGAAATCGCCACTCCCTGCCTGATGTCGAAGACGTTCTCATCTGGACCGCCATCGGGCGTGGTCTCCCCCATCAAGGCGTTGCCGTGCAGGTTCAGCACGTAGATCTCATCGAAGGACTTCATCAACTCCTCCCTCATCCCCCGGTGGATCAGGCCGGAGAGGTAGGAGTGGTTGGTGATCATACCGATGACGCCGTAGCCGGTGCGCTCGATGCGGTCGTGGGCGAAACGGATGAACTTGATGTAGTCGTCGGAGAGGGGCTGGATGTTGCGCTCATCACGGACGGCGGTTTTGTAGCGTTCCATCAGTCCCTCGATGTGCTCTCCCTTGTTGGCCGAACTGACCGAATAGGGGGGATTGCCCAGCACCACCATGATGGGCTTGTCCCGCTTGATCTCCGCAGCGGCGTTGGCCTCCTCGGTGATGAACCTGGCAAAGCCAAGAGTCTGGGCCTGGGTGATCGCCTCCTCCAGCGAATTGGTCAGGTAGATGCCCAGCCGCTGGTCGCCCGTGAAGTCGTAGCCGGTCTCCTGCAACAGAATGCCCAGCTTTATATGGGCCACGGCGTAGGGAGCCATCAGCAGCTCGAAGCCAAAGACGCGGGGCAGGAGATGGGTTTCGACGTAGTCGTTCCAGGCGCCGGCCTGGCCCATCGCTATCAAGGTCTCGTGGATCTGCTGGATGACGAAGTAGAGGAAGGTCGCCGTGCCAACGGCCGGGTCGAGGATGAGGGTGTTGGTGTCGGCCAGGCCCAGGGGGCGGTCGAAGCGGGTCTTGACGATGTGATCGAGAGAACGAACGATGTATGAAACCACCGGCTCAGGGGTGTAGTAGACGCCACGGGCTTTGCGCGTCTGGGGGGCGTAGGCGCGGAGGAATGTCTCGTAGAAGTGGACCACTGGGTCCTCCTGCCGCGTCCGCCTGCCGAAGTCGCGCAGGATCTCCGCCATGTCCGCCCGTGCCAGCAGGTGAGCCAGGTCGTCCACCAGCCAGGCAATGCGGTCGTCCAGTCCCGGCCCAGCGATCTGGTTGAAGAGCCTGCGCAAGAAGGGGTTGGTCTTGGGCAGGTTCCAGGCCGCCTTCTCACGGGTGAAATCCTGCCCGGTCGGGACACGGACGCGGGCGGCAAAGAGGCCGTAGGTGATGGTCTGGGCGTACATATCGGCGAATTCAGCCGGGGTGAGGAAGGGGATCAGCGTCTCTCGGAAGGCTTTCAATTGGGCGTGCAGTGCGCCCTCTTCGCTCTCCCGCTTGAAGGTCTCCTCGATGAGATCGCGGGTCATGCGAGCCAGAGCGGCCATGCGTTGGGCCAGCTCTTTGGGAGTGCCCACCGTGGGCACCACCTGGGCCAAGAACTTCTGCAACAGCCCCGAAACGGCCTGGATGCCGCCCCTTCGTATCCTGATCCTCCCATCAATGGTCAGCGTAGCCAGGCGTGCCGTCTCCCGGTGCTCGCCCTCCACGTACCAGCGGAACTCCAGGTAGTCGGTGAGGATCAGGTTGTTGAGCGATTCGCGGTAGCGGCGCAGTTGCTCGGACCGCTCCGCCGCGTCCAGGCTCCTTCCCACGTCCTTGGCCTCGACGTAGCCGACGGGCGTACCGGCGCGGGTGATGATGTAATCGGGCGCGCCGCACTCGATGCGCTTGGGCTCGTTGATGGCGGTGATGTTCTCGCCGACGGCCTCCAGGAGGGCTTTGAGGGCCGGGCGGTGGGTGTGTTCGGTAGCGCTCCCCGTCGCCAGGCTCTTCTCTATATTTCTCAGGTAATCTCGGAAAACATCGGGGGACATAGACTCGTCTCCTTTTTTAAGAACACTGATGCGCGGGATTTACGGATTCCGCTTCAGCCCAAGTCACTTGATCCGTTAATCCTGCCCACCCGCTGTTCTACACCTCACTCCCCCGCCCTGACCGCCACGGCAACCGGCTCCGGCGGCGTGCGCATGAACTGCGTCAGCACCAGCGAGACCAGCACAATGCCGACTCCCGCCAGAAACGGGGCCCGCGAGCCGAACAGTTGCCACACCGCGCCGCCAAGCACTGGCACCACAATGGCCGCGACGTGATTGATGGTCTGCTCCACTGACAGGTTGCTGGTGATCTCCCCGGTCGTGACGGCGATCTTTTGAAAATAGGTTACCAGCGCCAGGTTGAAGCCGAACAAGACGTTGTCAATCACGTACAGGACAAACAGTGCTGGCAGGTAGGTCACGTAGGCGTAACCCAGGAAGACAAAGGTCAGGGTACCGAAGGCGACGCTCAGCATCAGTCGCTCGCCCAGCCTGCTCACTAATTTGCCCACCAATTGCAAAGCGTAGATATTGATCAAGCTGTTGACCAGGAACAGCATCGCCGTCGTCTGGACGCTGATCCTATATTCGCGCACCAGCAGGAAAATGGCGAAGGTGGTAAAGATGTGGCGGCGACTGCCCATCAAAAACGCCAGCGCATAGTAGAGCCAGTATCGTCGCCGCAGGACGACCCGGCGACGCGGCGGTAGACCCTCCTTGGCGCCGCTCAGCGGCAACAGCAGCAGTCCCCCCGCAGCAACCAGCACTCCCACGACCATGAACAATCGCCGATAGCCCCACGACTCTGCCAGCAGATAGACCGCGCCGGTGGCCGCGAGCGAGGCTATCGCCGCCAGGCTTCTCAGTTGACCCAGCGCCTTGGGCGTGTGCCGCTTATCCACGGCCATCAGCACCACGGCGTTGTTGGTGGGATAGAAGAAGTGGAAGCCAAAGCTCATCACCACCGTGCTGAGCAGCAGGAAAGGAATGTTGGCTGCCTGTCCGGTCATAAACATGCCCACGCCCAGCAGGATGACGCTCAAGGCCATGATGCGGACTTCGGACAGAAAGAGGGCCAGGAAGCCGACCAGAAAGCCCATCAGCCCTGGCAGCTCGCGCACCGCCTGTATCCAGCCGATGCTCCCTGGCCCAACGCCCATCTCTTCCACGGCGAAGTTGTTGAACATCGCCTGCCAGACGCGGAAGCCAAAGAAGAGCATGAAGTTGGAGACGACGAGGTAGACCAGCATCCGCCGGTTTTCTTTCCACATTTCGCTCATGTGGCTGGCTTCAACCCCAGGTCAGTGTACAGGGCATCGAAGTCGAAACGCTCGTCGAGCATCTCCTGGAAACGCTGCACCTTCTTCTCTT
>SDBU01009523.1_pt1 | contig 10869 bp, 11 predicted proteins | sample 2277071 | NCBI WGS metagenome assembly SDBU01 (sample SAMN10397929, study PRJNA504765) | marine sediment metagenome | isolation source: marine sediment core GS08_GC12, 126 cmbsf | place: Arctic Ocean: Gakkel Ridge, Loki's castle | collected 2008
CATATGAGGCAATAGCTAGAGGTGAAATTCCGGTAGTCAAGGTGGGGAAGCGCCTACTGGTTCCGAAAGCTGCCCTAGAAAAACTATTGAATGGCAGACTATTGAAGAGTAAGGACGAGATTAACTAGGTGACGCAGGTTACTCCGACACGAAACTTAAAGGAATACCTTGAACCAGACCAACTAGGCATGTATGAGACTCAATTACAGGATATAGAGCGCCAGCTTAAGGTGGTTGACCGTGAGCAGCACCAGCTTTTACAGTGGGCGCTTAAAGGCTTCCCGGAGAATCAGGTAGAGGCGGAGAACCGGTGGCTAAACAAGGCGCGGGAAACCTTGAAAGATCAAAAAGCAGAACTGGAGACGCAAATCAAGGCCGACCAGGATGCTGTTATCAATATACCGAAGCTGGAGAGCTTTATTGAGCGTATGCAGAGCCGGATATCCGCACTGGACTTTGAAGGCAAGTGCCAGGTGCTAGATATGCTCAATATCAAGGTATGGCTTGACGGTGAGAACGTAGAAATAACAGGCGTCCTACCTACGGAAGATGTTGCTATTGTGCACACGCAATCTTGGTTACATGTGCACAATAACACCCAATTATTACCCTTCAGCATAAGGGTGAAGGCGTGATGAATCAGTACCCAAACCAAGGTAGGAGATACTCTGCTCTTAATCATGTGCAGGAGAGGCTTATTGACGCTGGCAATAATCCCAGGGATAAGGCTTTTGTTTCCACACTGGGGAAGACCGGCATGCGTATTTCTGAAGCCATCCAACTGAAGGTAACTGATATTGAGTTCGAGAGAGGAATCTTAACCATTGTCCACCTGAAAGAGCGTGTCAAACTGAAATGCCCTAACTGTGGTGAGCTTTTAGGCAAACGGCACTTCTTCTGCCCTGGTTGTGGAGAAAAGGTTGGCCAAGCAATACGCGAGAAAGTAGAACAGCGGCGGCAGCGAGTCATACCTGTTGATGTTGATACTTTAAGGCTGCTAGATGAATATCTAAAATGGCGGCGTAAATTCCCTTATCGCGGACCGCTGGTATTTCCATTCACTCGCCAACGTGGCTGGCAACTCATAGAGAAGCTAGGCCGACGTGTCGGTATAAAGGGACTTCATCCTCACAGCCTGCGTCATCTACTGGCTACAACCTGGGTAAGTAAAGGTCTCGATGTTAAGAAACTCCAGGTGCTCTATGGTCATTCAAGCATAGCCACTACTATGGAGTATGTTGATTCTAATTTTGAGCAACTGAGATCCGAATACGAGAAGCTATGGGAAATCAAACCGGATGAAAGAACAGAGACCAAGGATTAAGAAAGTAAGGAAAGAGCCTACTCGAAAGGGAAAGGGTCCTGACCCTAACCAGATGGCCGTCCCTTGGGGAAGAGGCGCCAGTGAATATCGTCCTGGTCTGTTTACAAAACAGTATTTTGAAAAGCATGGCGAAGCCTGTTGTGCCGATGTTTACTATACCCTAAGTCGGGAGATAGAGCGTCTTAATGCCGAGAGGATTGCGATAGGAGAAAGACCCTTTAAGAGACCAAACTATTCCAGTTTTGCCAGGTATTTCCACTGGTTTCTCATACTTGGGTTAATAGAGCGGACTGCCAAAACAGAGCGTGCAATCTATAATTTTCTGCAGAAGCGGGTGTTCTACATGTTAACTGCTAAGGGCAAGGCTGAAGTAAGTGGTTGGGAAGATCCTGTAAGAACGGCCCATCCCGAGTTTTGCTGATATTCCCCTTTACCGACCCCTACGGCAGAGACAGAATAATCTATGAAATACACCCCTTCCTTCCCTTCTGGAAAAAGAGGCGCTCACATAAACCTGCTGTTCAAGATGTTTTAGCTCTAAGCAAGTAATTTTAGCTATAAACTGTTAAAGAGCGTGCTCATGCCTATAACGGGTTAATCCAGCTTTAGTTTTGTGTAATACCTGTTATAATACCCGCTTAGGGCTGTAAAAACCTGGACTATATTTCCCCCAAACCTAAAAGTTGTTCAAGTAGGTCCAAAAGTGTTTTAATAGAGTGTTTTAATATGTTTTAATAGAGTGTTTTAATAGAGTGTTATAGAAAAAACAATGCCTCCAATAGGCTCTGTTTTAATATTAAAACACCTCTAACAAACTGCCTGGAACCGGTAGTCAATCACCCTGTGTAAAGGCTTCTCCAGGCAATCGTATTCCTCAATAACCGGCTCAATAACCGGCTCAATGAAACCCTCTATCTTCCATGTAAACCCCGATTATATTTTTCAACATCCCATTTTTTCTATAACAATCGGGGGATAATTTTCTTATAACAGAACTTGGTGATTAAACTCGGCATAATCCCATTCTAGTCCATCTCTAAAAAAGTAGTTACTTCTTTTTCTTTCCTAAAGGCTCTTTTGTAAAGTATGATTATTGTAGCAGATATGATTTTAGTTAAATCATAATTCTGCCAGCACCTTAACAATTGAATATCAGACAAAGCCAAAGCTGAACGCTTGCCAAGTCTAGGGCAAATAAAATGCCCCAGTCGGAGCTTACCCGACTAGGGCAAATCTAACACAGCGAGGTGTACCCACAATGCTAGACTATGGCGAGTATATCACGGTTATTGACCGGTATCAAGACGATGGCGACGGTTATCACAATGGCTGCGACCAGCTTACTGGCGATTGGCTTACCTATTATAAGATAGCCCGATACTTTATCCACAAGGTAAGGCGTGACGATAGACAAGACTTTTTACACGACCTTATGCTAGAGATGGCAAAGGTAAAAGCAAAGTATGAGGCAAAGGGTAAGCCCTTGACGGAAGCGGGACTTATGCGGGTAGCCAGCTATGAGCTATCCGAGTATTGGGTAAAGCGAAGGCGACTTACCACTTGGCTAGACTGCGGTAACTGTAGCAAAGAGCAAAGGCGTAAGTGCCGAGAAGAACTGTTATATGAGCGATGCCCAAAGTTTCACCAGCTAGTTAGTCTTAATACGGAGATAGCCGATGGTGACGGGCACAAAGCGGAGCTGATAGAGTTTATAGCCGATGACAAGGCTATTGACATATTGGCTAGGCTAGACGCAAGGCGTTACTTACTAGGCTTCCCGAAGCGGTTAGTCCAGATTGGCTATAAGAGGTATGCGGGCATACCTCTAACCGACAAAGAGAAGCACTACTTTAGTTATCAGAGGCAAAAAGAGCTTAAAAAGGCTCAAAAAGTTCTCCCTTTTTGACCTCAAAAGGAGGTAATAGTAGTGGAACTCCTGATAATGCCAGCGGGTTGCGGGTTATCGGGTAGTTACTACTAGGTGAAGCCGATAGCCTTGCCCACTATCGGATAGCCAAAAGGGGGGTTTTCTAATAGAACAACTTAATATCGTGGGCAAGCGTTCAGGCGAAGGCTTTGTAGCTCACAAGGCTACGCTGGTAAGTGCCCTATCAAGGGCGTTATCCGAGAGGGTAACGCTGATGGACTTGACCATAGGGCGTAAAGGCTTACTGGGATACCTAAAGGCTTTGGGGGGTAGCAACATAGTTAAGGTTATCCCCTCAAACGGTAGTGCTAGCGGGTCGCAGGCTAACGGTAAGAGGCTTAAGGTTATCTGCGGAGCTAATACCAGCTACCTAGCCGATAGCGAGTGGATAGGTGAAAAAACGCCTATGACCATCTGTGAGGTTAGGGTAAGCCCGAATAACACCGTCAAGCCCAATGTCGGAGCTAATGAGCTAGCAGAGGCATTAGCAAGAGTGTTACCCTTTACTGCCAGTGATGACGCCAGACCTATACTCCAATGCGTCAACTTCGTGGCAAAAGAGGGTAAGCTAACTTTGGTTAGTGCCGATGGTTTTAGGCTAGCAGTAGTTATCCTTGACTATGATGACGGAGAAGGGCAAGCCTTAATTAGCCGTGATGAGTTAAGAGGAATAGCCAATGCCTTAAAAAGAGCAAAGCGGGCAAGAATTAGCTTTGAGGGTGAGGATGTTACCAAACCGTCAAGACTTACCATAGACACCGAGCTAGTTCGCTATAAGTGGGTAAGCAACGGTGGTCAATATCCCGACTATGAGAAGCTAATCCCTAACGAGTTTAACACCTATGCCCACTTTGACACGGTAGAGGCAATCAAGGCTATTAGCTCACTCAAAGTCCTAGCCGATAGCAAGAGCTATCCGATTGACCTTACCATTGGCAACGGTAAGATAGTTATGGCTAATCCCGATGATAAGGGGCAAGCCGACATAGTAGCCGATACCGATGGCGAAGGCTATATCAGGATAGACGGTAGCTATCTGGCTAGTGTGCTTAAGGCTTGTGGTGGTATGGTGGACTTTAGCCTTACCAATGCCTTATCGCCAATGCTCTTTAGCCTTGACGGTTATAAAGTGGTAGTTATGCCTATGGTAACCGATAAAGCACAAAAAGAGGCAAAGGCAGAGGCTAAACAAGCCGAGCCAACCGAGCTAGAGCCAGAAGCTACCGAGCAAGCCGAGCCTAAAAAGGCAAAGCGTAGCCGAAAAAAAGAAAAAGTAGCCGTAGCATAGAACGCTTGACCAAAAAAGACAATCAAGGCAAAGCAGCCTCTGATGATAGGGGGTTGCTTTGCCTTTTTTGTGTCCATTAAGAGGGTAGTCCGATGACTATCCCCTTCTTTTTATACCCAGTAGGACAATTCCTTGCAACAAGCCCGGAAAGGGGCTAAATTTTGATTTTAGGGGCTCTCCCAATTAGTCTGGGAGAGCCCCTCTTTTTGTTTATCGGACTGCACAAAACAAGCTTAAGTTCAATCTGGGGACTAACTATGCCGCAGTGAATTCAAGCGTCTATTCACTTGAGCTAGGCTGAATGCCGTCGGGTCGAACCTATGGCCAAGCCAGCTTACCATATCCTGGTATTCTTCATGCCCAGGATCGTTCATGATGAACAGTAAGTTGTCAAATCCGGGTGGCCCACCGCAGTCTTCAGGCGGGCACGCACGTTCGCCGGCCAAACACGCAGGATGATCAAAGTCGGGTTTCGGCTCAAGAACGGCTTCGAGTGTTACCTCGTGAAGCCAGCCATCGCCGAAGTCATACTCGTAGAGGAACACGCTACCCTGTTTGGCCACCAGACTTTTCAATTTCGCCCGTTTGGAGTCTTTGTGATCCAGGCCCGAGTTTTCATTGTCTGGATAAAGTTCGCCATACTCCTGGGAGCCAATGCTAAACCGGTATAAATGTGCATTCTTCCAGCCCATTACCTTTTGGAGCACCAAATGCAGTCTGTGGAGTGTGATATCTGACGGAACGGTGAATCGCCGCCATACCGGTGGATCAGTATATCGCAATACAACTCTAAATTGGTAAACTGGATTCTGTTCTGTCTCAGCCTGCATCATTGTTATCCATTGATAAACCAAAGAAAAAATATCACGTAAGCAAGGGAATTGTCCAATTCGCTATATCGTGCAACATTTGTGGTCATCCAACATATGAGAAAATCACGCATTATCAAGCAAACACAGTACATCATATCTAAGTATGATGATTATGGATTACCTACATAATGATACTGTACACTGAAGGTAAAAAAGAAGGAGACACAAAACCAATGACTGCTAACTTGAATTCAGATAAGCAAAAATTCGAGGAGGAAATGAAAAGACTAGGGAATAGTGAAGAATGTGTGATGGAAGTATTATGTAAGAGAACAGCTTACGATAGCTGGGAAATAAAAGATAGACATCCTGGCAATGATCCTGGAATTGACCTAAAGGTACAGAAAGATAATCGCATCATCATTATTGAAGCAAAGGGAGAGAGACCAAGCCCAGGGCAATATAAAAACGAGGTATGGGGTGCGTTAGAAGAAATTGTCAAGGACATGAAAGATGAGAATCCTGAGATAGAATATCGTTATTGCTGTGCGTTCCCTGACACAAAAACTTTTCAGAGGGCTGTCCACCTCTATATTCCGAGGAAGCTATGCCAGGAGAGAAAAATTAACATAGTATTCGTAAATTGTGAGTCAGGATTACTAAAGGTTCTTCAGCACGATACCTCAACCGTAATCGATTTGAATAACTTTGATGAACTTTTCCGATAGTTATAGTTGGGATAGTCTGGAGTAGGCTATACCTGTTAATCCAAATAAACCCTAAACCCGTCTTTATCAATATGATACTTCAAGGTGAATTTCCCAAGTTCATCGTTATCCCCCAAGATACAGTGTTTGGTAATGAGGTAACATTTGTCAGTTTTATTATTATATTTAACCTCCTCCAGGGAGTTCATCAGCAATCTTGCCCAGTTTTCCTAATATATGCTTAACATGACCCTGAACGGGAATCCCTTTTTGCATGTCCCACCAAATGAACTTATCGATCTCGCGGCTCTTAAGGAACGGGCTGTGGTCTCTATCCATTACCACCTGACAGACCTTATGATAAGCTCTCTGTCCGTTTAAATCACAGTGTCTCAACCTTTTAACAGAGAAAGCTTTTATACCCAATTCCTCACAGACCTCCCTTACTGCTGTCTGAATAGTAGATTCATGCCTTTTGAACCCACCGCCAGGCAATGAAAAATCCTTCCTGCCCCGGTCACGCACCAAAAGAACTTTATCACCATTAAATATCACTACTGTAGCTCTATATTTCATGCCAATTCACCTTTTATGCATGCAATCTATCTTGTTAGGGAATATTTAGTATTGCCTTCAATTTCCCAACACTCTTTCTCTTCCAATACTTACTCAAAGCTTCCCTACGGGACAATAGTTTCTTAAGAGCCAAATCATATTCACCTTGTATATGACTTCTTTTCCCCAGAACTGTGACCCTGAGAAGATATAGACTTATGTTGGGGTTATCTATCTTCTGTTTGAAAATGTATTTCTTGAATATATTGATTAATCCTTCGAACACGGAGGACTTATGCTGTCTAAAAGCCTCTAAGTTACATCTGTTATTAGCATAATCAAATAGTTTTTTGAATTTCTGCTTATCTCTTGGGGCATACTTTCCTACTGAAGAATGGAATGTATATTTTAATCCACGGTCATAGGGCTGGCAGGTATTATATATCAATCTTTCTGATTTAAATAAGCTCTGCGCCAATTCATGCCGGAATTGTTCAAGTTCTGGTGAAGGGTGCACGCTAAGATAAAGCCAATATGCGTCCGGATTCTGGAATTTGTCGAATCCCCCAAGCTTAAACGGAACTATAGTATATTTGCGACCAACCCTCTCCACCACAGCCATTACACGTTTTAAGTTATTTGTCCTTGCAGGGCCAAACAAGGCTATGTGCGATACAAACCTTCGCTCTCTTAGCTTTTTTACCCTACATCTCCTAGCTTCTTTAATGGCACATGCAGAAGACCAATTCGCATACTTCTTAGCATAACCCTGCAAACGAAATTCAATGAAAAACAATGTTGACATCTGATAATATCCTCTATTTAACTGTTAGCGTAAATTCTAACACCCTTCATAACAGCCGTCTACAATTGTATTCGCTAGACATCTTGCGAATTAAACAAAACCGAGTAATGTGTAGAAAGAATATATGGTGCTGAAGTTGTGACGGTCATTCGGACTCACAAGCCCTTGGTCGTTGGTTCAAATCCAATCGCTGCCACTTTTTTATATTCTTTTTTTCTATACACTAAAACCAAGTGCTATCTGCATAATAGTGACTGATATTGACAATGCCTCATGAAGATAGTAAATTGAGTTCACCTTTTCACATTGGAGGATGTAAATGACTAAAATTAGAACTATGCTAGTAGTGTTATTAGTAGCAACATTGCTGATAATTCCATCAGGTTGTTATGGAGATATTGAAGTTGAAACTGAAAATTATAACTTCGTTGATTTTAACGACGTCATGATAAGTTCCGCTTTTAAAGTAGAAGTAACTCAGGCAAGTTTATATAGTATTAGTGTCACTGTTGATGCCGATAAAATGGAGTTAATTAATGTTACTAAAGACGGCAATCAACTTATAATTGGAATAAATCCGCACCTAGTACCTGTTGATTTCCATACCTTGGAAGCTAAAATTACTATGCCTGATATTACTGGGCTAACACTATCAGGTGCCACAAGCTGTAATTTACAGGGATTCAGTTTTTCCCATGAATTATCACTTAATCTTTCTGGGGCAAGCAAGTTAAGCGGTGATCTAGATACCGGTGATGTTGGTTTCATAGTGTCTGGCGCGAGTACGGTACAAATCAAGGGTACTGCCAATGATATGCTGGCAGATATCTCAGGAGCTAGCAGTATGAGACTATCAGACTTTGAAGTAAACAATGCCAATATCTCCCTTAGTGGTGCAAGTAATGGAACTGTAAAATTAGATGGCACTCTTGATGCAAGTTTAAGTGGGGCCTCAAAATTAACTTATATAGGTAACCCAACATTGGGTATTGTGAACATTTCTGGTGGGTCAACTATTAGTAAGGGATAGGGTTATTAAGTTTGTATATATTAGGATTAGGACTTGGGGAGTCCAGATAAGGCTCCCCTTCTTTATGTTAGTTCTATTTTGATTTTACTCGTATAACAAGTACCACTCAGTCGTTGGTTCGAATCCAATCCCTGCTACCAATAAGATTTGAAAAGGCAAGTCAGATGTATAATTTGCTTAATTATTAATTTTATACCTTTCATAATGTAACTTTTTAAATTACTTCTTACTAAAAATAGAACTTGGGAGCAGGGTAACGAGCAGGGATATGATTATTATCAGAACTGCAATAATTGCTATTTTTTTAATACTATATGAAACCTTCTTAATAAGAGTATAATTATTTATCATAGATATAAATAAGTGGAGGTTATAATGGAAGAAAAAATAGAGCATCCGTGGGAGTATACACAAATAGTTCAAGTTGCAACACCTAATATTGAGATTGACCATAAGACCAAGGAAGGAAAGCAAAGCTTAATTAATGCAAGTGGGCAGGTATTTCGCAAACTACCGCAGATAATTGATAAATTACCCTCCGGCGGCTGGCAGGTAAATTCACATAGTATATTTCTTGTTGAAGACAGTGTAATGGTCTCTTTGCTTCTTCAAAGGCCTAAAAGGGTATAACAAAATTTACGAATTTGGCCTTTTGGACTAAAGAATCGGTCCAACACTTGTTAACTATCAATCGCCACGTTATTATTTGATAATTAGCTCAATCAATTATATGATAACAATTATATCAATTGTATATTGAAAATCATGAACCTAAAAGATTATCTTTACATCATTATTACCGCCTTTGGGTTTTATTTTAAAATAAGCCTTAAACGGTGTACGTGGTGGCTGCTGGGGCAGGGATTATACCCGTTTCGGTGATTACTTTGCTTTGAGTACCAAAAGCTTTTTTGCCGCAGTAAACAAATACCAAACTGGCGAAATCAATAATACCAAAATTATGAGTTGTTAACCAACTGGCATACATAAGAAGACTAGAGTTTACACAGTTTTACCCTTTGGTATCTATCTCTTGAGCCTTTTAATTAAGTCTACAACTATACAATAAATGCTTAAAGTAAAACAGGGAGAGGGTTCCCGATGGGAACCCTCTCCACTTTGCTCTGTCACCTTTAACACGTATCTTTAAGCAGGTTCTCTTTGTGTTTTATAGATTCCTGCTAAGACACTGGTATTAGCTCACACCACTCAATTACGGAGTGGGCTGCAACCCAGAAACCAGCTTCTACATCTATTCCTTCAACCGTATAAGAGGCTGTTAATCCGTCTGCAGCTATGACAGGACTGTAGGGGAATTGGCCTGGCGAGGCGGTTGGTCCCTTCTTATTGGGAAGTTTAGTAGTACCGACCCAGAGATGTGCTGCCGATATCTCGTATTCCTGTTCCAATGTTGTATCTATTATGTAGGTCACTGTTACAGAGCTACCAGATACTACTACTACAACTGTTCCGACAAAGAGACCTTCTGAGATGTCATTTCCGCCGGAATCAGCATAAAGGTCCCAAGTATATGTACCCTCAGCATTAATGTAGTTTGTCCAGCCCCAAGCTTCGCTTTTATTGCCGGGAACTTCGTTGTTCGGAAACGCTGCATTTCCGCCATAGGCCCAGGCAGTCTCATCGTAGCATTCCCAGTACCAAAGCAAGACGGAGTGGTCGTCACTGTCGGTAACATCGTTGGGGAAGCCCGCTGGATGGTATAAAACAGTAACTGTATTTACCAGAGGAGACGGGTCTGTACCCAGTGCGGTGCGTTCCGCGGTGAAGTAGATGCTGCCACCATAGGCCAACGTGCCTCCACCGACTGCTAGTGCGTCAGCAGTCAGGCCACCCAGAACATCATCGGTTACGCTTTCTAGTACAAGGTCTGGTGTATCGGAACTGCTGGTATTGGTGATGGTGAAGTTATAGTTGACAATTTCACCCACGATTCCCTCGGTATCACCTTCTTTTATTACCTCAACACCAGGCTGGAAGAGATTGATTTCATGTGAGTCTGAGACATCATACACATTGGGGAAGCCGGCAATAGTGGCGTGTACAGACACGGTATTACCAAATGGATCAGATGCCCCAACAGGTATTTCGAAGCCAGTATAGTTGATAACGCCAATACCTGCATTGGGGATTATGATGTCTAGTATGTTTATGCCCAGCATCGGGTCCGAGATATCAAAGTACATGGTCGGCGTATCGGCTGAGCTATCATTGTAGATGGTAATGGTGTAATCAACCAAGTCACCTATCTTGGACAGTGTATCACCGGTCTTATCTACGCGGATGGCCGGCTGGAAGAGATTAACAGAGTCAGTGTCGCTGTCAGTTATATCGTTGGGCAGGCCGGTTATGGCGTAGTGTGCTACTGCCGTGTTTACCAGCGGATCAGGAGCGTCCACCGGG
>SDBU01009524.1_pt1 | contig 10868 bp, 11 predicted proteins | sample 2277071 | NCBI WGS metagenome assembly SDBU01 (sample SAMN10397929, study PRJNA504765) | marine sediment metagenome | isolation source: marine sediment core GS08_GC12, 126 cmbsf | place: Arctic Ocean: Gakkel Ridge, Loki's castle | collected 2008
CCGGCAGGAGCCGGGGGCATCTTTGGGATACAAGTTTGAGCCCTTCGGGCTGCCGCTACATCTCCAGACAGGAGTCTGGAGTTTTATGCGGCTGAATAACTTCATTTCTAAAAATGCCTTATAGAGGAATACATCTGACAATGTGGTATCAAACTTGCATTACCAAAATTCGGGGATTCTTCATTAAACCAGATGTGAGCGTTCCTCTCAAACTGGGAGAGGAGAACGCAATGAGCAATGGTTAAGAATTGGTCTGCAGTTTGAATATGTGAAAGAGGCTGCAAAGACAGTTTTTGTCTTCGTTGCCTGAAACCAGGAAGATAGAAACGCAAACAATTCCAATTTAAGGCAAAAGATTAGCCGATGCATGACAACAAGACCCTCATAGAGCCAGACGAGTCAAAACCAGATGTTGATGAGGCGACTCTTAATAAAGTCTCTGAGTTTATAGTATCCTTTACTCAGGCTTTATTACGGACGGGGTACTATACTTCGGACCATCCTGAGTCGGAAAAAGCTAGGGCCGGCCTGTATACTAAATTTCGGGAATTAACACTCGAAAAGGGTGAATTCGCTTTCTTAAGTCAGGAAAAGTCCGAAACAAAACGAATCATTGTCGAAGGAATGCTTCCTGAAGCATGCGACTTAGCAGCACTTATGCTCGCGGGAATGGCTGAATTGTATGATGAAAAGCTTACAGACTTTCTCGCGAACAAGGAATTGGTCAGTCTTACCCTGAAGCAAAAGATGCAAAGACAGGAATTCTATGGTTTTATCGATGTTATGAGTCAACCTATATTGACTGATATTCATGATAAGCGTAAGAGAGACCGCTTCGTATCCTTCCTTCAGGAGAAAGGAATAAGAAACATTTCGTTTGTCTTTAATGAAGATCTAATAAGATGGGAAAGAAACATTCCATGGCGCGCATGGATAGCTATCTCACGGCTGAAAAAAGATATCTCTTTGATCCCAGTATTGAGAAATCTTGACAAGGAGGATTTGCGGAAGGTTACGAAAGAAGTGGTTTCAGATGTCTTGCGACCTTTGGAAGATCCAAGCTTGGCCTTTGCGACATTAGTCAATAGTGATTTGATCGACTCAAAAGTCATGGAAGAGGATGAGATTGAAGAGTACATTATTGATTCTCTTTCCGATGACATGCTCCTTGCCAACGTTGAGGAATTCCTAAATGGTCATTCTCGACTGAGAAAGCTTGTAGATCAGAAGGATTACGAGGAAAAACTGTCAAGGATATTGAGTGGCTTCAAAGGCAGGCTAAAAGAATTTGAGAATAAGAAATCGGACGAACTATTGGAAAAACTCTACAAAGATGGGCTCATTTCATTTGATGAACTGCCTCCAGGGCTCAAGGAAGAAATTTTCCTGAAAAGATTCCTGAAGACCTTTCTCAATGATTCTGATTCGGTCCTTATTCGCCTTGATCAAATGGAGGACCAAGAACAATACTGTTCCTTAGTAAAGTCTATCGCTGCCATAATGCCTCGGCTGATCGATCTAGATAGACTTCGGGAGTTCCTGACAGTTTTGCATATCTTGGACAGACATGCAAAAGAGGGTAGTAAAAGAAGCTGTCAAGCAAAAGTCGTTTTCGAACAGATCGGATCGAGCGACATTCCATCCAAGCTGAAAGACAAATTTATGTCTGGAAACAAAGAGACTCGCCTGGCACTCTATCCGATATTCCTTAAACTGGAAAGCTGCATGACATTACATCTACTAGCTGTGATAGACGAAACCGAGGACAAATGGGTGCGAAAAAATGCAATTGAATTATTCCTCCGGATGGGGCCTGTAGCCGGTTCTTCCTTGGAAGAGGCATTGAAAGTCGGCAGGTTCAAGGAGGAAGTAGTCATAGATGTTATCAAGGTGTCAATCACTATGGATAATCAAGATATGAAGGAAAAAGTGACTTCTATTGTCAATGGATACCGCCACCATCAGGATCCTCGAATGAGGAAACATGCCTTGACTTTGCTGGCCGAAGTGAAGGGACTAGGTGCGGAAGGACCTTTATTGAGTGCACTCAGCGACTCCAACCTTGAGGTCAGGAAGACGGCCATGAAATGTCTTGGCATTATAAAGAGTGAAAAGGCATTTCCCGCTTTCTTGGAGATATTAAAAAAGACAATGGAATCCCCTTCCAGTGATGCTGCACAGATGGAGAATCAAATATATCGCTCATTTGGATTTATGGGCAACCACCTGACACATGACGATAAGACGCCCGAGGGAATACTCCTGGAAGTTTTGGAGAATCGCGCTCAAATAGGCACTATCTCCAGATTGCTTAGGAGAAAAGGAAATAACCTGAGTGAAGAAGCCATATGTGCTATCTGTGATTCGCTGGCCAGAATTGGCACCAGGGTTTCTGAATCGGTTCTTACTGAACTCGCCAAGAACAGGAAGAAACCTTGGGGCGTAAAGGCTCGAGAGGCTTTAGAAAAAATTCAAAGAAGATGCCCCACCCTCCCACCTGGCCCATCGGGCCCATTTCCCGAGTCGATTCCTCACCCGACCCACTGAGACCACGGAAAATCTCTGCGGATCTCTCGGCGATATCTCAATATGTGAGGAAGTCCCTACGGTCCGTAAAAACGGGTAATCGCGCGCGCAATATCCTGCGGAGTGGCCACGATAGTAATCACGGTCAGACCGGTTATCTTCCGCAGTTCATCTTGGGCAGATTGCTCGGTAGGGTCGGCAATGGCAATGGTCAAGACTCCCTGTTGCAGACTGATTGGGATGACCTGCCACTGCCGTGCAACCTTGACGGGTACTAGTTCGCGCAGCTGGGGGTCAATCGTATGGCTGCCGAGGTCCATGAATGGGACATTGAATTGGACGGCCAAGGCAATGCCGATCATCTTATATGTGGCATAACCCATATCCACCATGATCTCGCCCAGTTTTTTGTCCCTCTGGCCCTTCTGGGTTTCCAGGGCTTCGTCGAGTTGCACGCTGTCAACAAATCCCTGCTCCAAGAGAATATCCCCGATTCTCTTTCCGGGCTTTTGCTTCTGAGCTTCCAGTCCCTGCCCCAATTGTTCATCGGTAATGATCTTCTTCTTAAGCAGAATGTGGCCGACCTGTTCATCGCCAAGCTGCTTTTGCTGCTGGATAGCACGCTCGACCATCTCTGGCGTCGCCATGCCCTGTTCAGTCAGAATCTCTCCCAACCTTTTGACCGAGACCACATCGCGGATCGCTGAAATGGGCACATAAATTCGTTCGACATTTTCTAGTGCCGTCGGCACCAAGAAGAGCCCAACACGGGCCCCCGAGTAGCTTTGGGTTACGCCATGAACCATCTGTCCGTCCAGAAAACGCACGGTCACAAGTCTGGCGGTTGAGGGAAAGGTCACTTTGCTTTCTGGCAATGCCGGATTGCGGAGAAAGGAGATCATCTTCACACTCTCGAATCCGATCTCCCTGGTCGACACATCGCCACCGGGTTGACTGAACTGCAGAAAGAAAGTGGGTAATTTCGGATTGAAGCTGGCAACCGTTCCTCGGAGCTCTTCACCATCCATGAAGGCCACCGTGATCTCGTTGGGAACGGCACCGCCGGGTGATCCAGCCGGTCCTCCTGCAGAGGCGTTCATCATCACCGCGACTCCTTTCCTGGACTGCTTCCCAATCCAGAACTCACAATCGGTTCCTTTGTCCTAATAGCACACACCTTTTCTGTTGACAACCGGCTTATAGTGATTTTCAGAACAGTGTTCCGTTATCCAAGTCGCGGCAAAACTCTTATGACTTCTGAAGGAGTTGCTTAAGCGCCTCGGCATTCTTTATGCCGTGGTTCTGGTAACAATTGTTGAGGATAGCAAAGGTCTGTTCAGTTTCTTTGCTTGTCTCTCTCACCTTCTGGGCCCATTTTCCGAGCTCATCCTCGTTGTACAGGTATCGGTAGCGCTCCACTGTGTCGACGCCCTTTTTGAACCAGTTCTCGCGATTTCGGCCATGGAAGCGAATGTAGACAACACCTGAGGTTACTGCTATGGGCCCCTCCCAGCCCTTGACCCAGGGCGCGTCTATGATCACATATGAGATGGCATTCTCTTTCAAGAACTTCAAAGATGTTTCCTTTGCTGGGGATTTGATCCACTGCCAGTTACGGAATTCCACGGCCAGATTATGATTTGGAAGTTTGTCCCGTACTAGTTCAATCCACGCATAGGCCTCTTCAGAGGGCACAAACCAGGGCGGGAATTGAAACAGTAGACACCCCAATTTCCCGGCCTCTTTCAAGGGCCTCAAGGCCGAGGCAAACATGTCAAAAGCCGCCTCCACAATTTCCTTTGGGAATGCTTTTGTTTGGGCTTTTGCCAGGATCGATTTAGGGAGTTCTTCTCGCAACACCTTTGGGATGCCTTTGACAAGGGTGGGATGACCGGTCAGCATTGAATAGGCCTTGATGTGGAATACGAACCCGGGTGGCGTCCGCCTTGCCCAAAGGACCGCGTTTCTCTCAGCAGGCAAGGCATAGTAGGTAGAGTCTACTTCTACGGTGTCGAAATGCTCGGCATAAAATCTAAGCCGGCCTTCCGCGGTAGTGACTTGCCTCGGGTAGAAGGTGCCGCTTTTGATCAGGGTCTTGTCGGTCCAGGATGCCGTGCCCACCCTTGTCTTTTTCATGTTTTGGCCTTTCGTTTGACTCATAGCCGGAAATATTTTTATCTCTCACAGAGCTCACAGAGCCACGGAGTTGTTGAGGTGCATCCTTGAGAGGAGGATTCACCTCAAATAGGCATCCCTCGCTCTGCTCGGGATACTGCAAATGATTATATTCCCCGACAGGGGCTGACTGTTTGCCCTGATTTTTCCCGCTCAAAGAATCAGGGCAGATTTTTTGTCTCAGGGATCTCTGAGGGCTCGAGCGATCCCGAGCTTGTCGAGGGAGAGCGGGCGAGAAAATCTTGGCGCTGTCATTGTATATTTGGTCATAGAATTCCCTGAGTGTCCAAAAACGTCTGGCTGCAACCGATACGCCTCTTAACCCAAAACGGTTCAGCACACCCTCTACCAGAAGTGCTGAACTGGCAAGGATCTTTTTTGCGTATCGGGTATGAACATCTTCAAATACGGTCAGGTCAAAGAGCCCATCTTCATCCTCCAGGGTCAAAAACATGACCCTTTTCCCACTCTTGGTGGGGGGGTGTATGAATTATGATGACGCGACCGGCTATTTTTACCATGCTTCCATTCGATTTCCATTTTAGAGTTGTACTCTTGATAAATCCATGCTTCTCCAGATCTTCCCAAAAAGGGGCCATGATGTGTGTAAGGGCAGAAACTTTCATCAGATCAGACTCAGTTAAAAACAGATCCATCAAATGAAGGGGTCTGAAGGGGTCAAGTTTACGGTTGACTCTTGCTTGAAATGAATAGGAGTCAAACGTAGACTTGACCCCATTTCGCACGAGAAATCGGCGAGCGTGACGGAATCAGGCTGGACACCGGCAACAAACTGTGCCAGTCTGTTTCGAATCCAGCTGACGAAATCGCTGAAGTGTTCTTGGATGAAGTTCCGGGCATGGTGGAGGCATGAAGACGGGTTTCGCCGCCACAGTCCGGCACAATTAACTTTCAAACAAGGAGAAACAGCCATGGGTGATAAGGGGAAAAAAGACAAAGGCAAAAGGGAACAACAGAAAAAGGCCCAGCTTAATCCAAAGGAAAAACGCAAATTGAAAAGAGAAAAGAAAAAATAAATTCTGAAAGACGTGTAAAATCTTCACACTATTCGCTGTGTCTTGCCTGACAAGCTATCCTTTTTCTTATAGATACCTGTCTTCACTAAATCTCTTGACATTTCAAAAGGATAGATATATACGACGTGCAGATTGTAGAAGAGTCCTGCAACTCGCTGCAGGGAGCTTCAATAATTTTCAAAAGGGGGTGCCTATGTTTAAGAAAAACAAGAGTAGTGTGGAGGCCGATCGTCCTCTTGCCACCGAAACCGTCACTATCACCGACACCGTCACAACATCGGATAAAACCATTATCGGGGAACAGATTTCAATAGAAGGCACCATCAGAGGTAGAGGGGATCTTGTCATTGAAGGGTCGGTCAAAGGTACTATCGAGGTTGAAGCACACCACTTGACCATAGGGGCAAAGGGACAAGTTGAATCCGAAATCCGCGCAGCTGACGTGACCATAAGCGGAAGATTGAAGGGCAATATTGACGCTAAAGGCAAAGTGAAACTTACTAGGGACGCGGATTTTAATGGTGAGATCAAAGCCAGGAGCATCTCCGTAGAAGACGGGGCCCACCTTAAAGCAGCCATTGAATTAACGCAGGAGCCAAAAAAAGAACCCGCTTCAATAAGCAGACTTGGAGAAAAGACTGCCTCAGAAACGGAGAAAGAAACACCCGCTGCGGCCAAAGAAATCAGCCAGAGGAAATGATTATTGGCTATCAGTGCGAATCAGCAGTGGAGGGATATAGACGTCGGACCAGGAACAACTGACTACACCAGTCATATCCTGAAACTGTTCGCCGAAGGCCTCAAGAGCCGACCTCAGGGACAAGTGTTGGATGCGGGACCAGCCTGCCAGGAAAATATTATGTTTTTCGCAAGGCGGGTGAAGAGGCTCTATGTCTGCGACATGTTCCTCCATTTGGAACAATGCCTTAACAAAAAACACCCAGTCAGCCAAATCTGGAAATATTTGGACTACCCTCCTGAGAGCTTTGACGGGATCCTGCTGTGGGAGCTGGCCGACCGCCTGGATGATAAAGAAGTTAGTACGCTGGCTCAGTTGTGTCACAAAATGTTAAAGCCCGGGGGAATGGCGGTTGTAATGGTTCAGGGCGAGCAGGCGGCATCGTCGATGGTGAACTCTTTTGTCATCGGGCAAGACTTCAGGGTTCGCCTGCGTCCGCAGACACATCTCCATCTTCCTCTCCGCCACCGCCAGAATAGAGACGTATTGGCCATGATGGCCCCCCTCACTCCAGCAAAGTCATTCATCTGCCGCCCCGGGTTCATGGAGTTCCTATTCAGGCGCGACTAACCAGTTCCTGCCTATTCGTTAATCCAACAGGACGGTGGGGGGGCGGACTTGTCATCGGCAACATCTTTTTTCCTGGCCTGTCGAGCCATGCTCTTCAGTCCTTCAATGACTTTGATCGCCTCCTGTTTGGTCCTCACCCCTTCCCTCTTTATGATTCGTCTTGTAAACCCCTTGAGGCGTTCCGAATTATCTTGCCATCCTAATCTTTTCTCCAAGTGCTTGATGAGTCTCGTCTGTTTTCGGGTCACCAACTCCACCACATTGGGTGGTAAGTCTGGCCGAGGTTTTCTCTTCTTCTTCACCCTGCCCCCGGCCCGGACAAGAACTTCAATGATGTCCGTACCATCGGTAACTGAAAGGGCTTTGATTGAATCCTTTCCAGTGACCGCTGAGACCACGTCGTGCAGCTCGTTGCTCTCCATGCCTATCTGCCGGGCCAACACCCAAATCAGCTTGATTTGATCTCTGGTAATCATGGATATCCTCCTTAGGCGATAATTCGTGCCTTTTGGAGTCCATAAATCATTGCTGTCTTATGTTATAAACTGTGTATCTGTTCGAGAAAATCAAGCTTCATAGACTCCTTTTCTTGGCCCCTGTCATTAATGGGGGGCCATCCTCAGTCCCGTCCAATGACAACTTATTTGCTTGTTTGTTGATGTGCCCGGATTCACATAAGAACGAAATTTTCAGGGACAAAAAGGCAGGATGGGGTTTTTGGGGATGAAATAATATGGACGGCTTAGGAGGAAGGGGGGCCCATAATCACCTCGAGGTATTTTGGTACCACCTCCAGACGAACCGGGGTCGAAGCTATAAAGTCTCCGTCGGCATATAAGTCCATCGGACCCATGGATTGAATAAATACGGCCTCCGTCCGATACAGCGTGACTCCCTTGCGCTCTACATGTTTTCCCTTGTAAACCGAAGGAAAGATAGAAAGGACCTTACGTTTGGGCATCGCCTTGACAACACAGATGTCCAGCAGGGCATCATCATATTCGGCCTCAGGTGTAATGAGCATACCTTTGGCATACGACCTGATATTGCTGAAGGCCACAAGGAAGATATCCCCAAAACACTTCTGCCCATCAAATCTGAGTTCTACAGTCTTTGGCTTATACGAAAAAAACTTGAACAAGCCGCCAACAACGTGCATCAAAAAGGGGGCCACCCGTCTACTTCTGGCGAAAGCAGCTACCTCTGCATCAAAGCCCAGACACGCTGTGCCGGCAAAGAACTTGTCATGATTGACCCTCACCAAGTCTATCTTTTTCGTTTGTCTTTGCATGATGACGGCGCATGCACTGTTAATGTCTTTTATCCCCATGTTGGCCGCAAAGTCATTTGCAGTGCCCAGAGGCACAACCCCCAAAGCAGTGTCTGTGCCCGCTATCCCGTTGATCACCTCATTGACTGTCCCATCACCCCCACAGACAACAACGGTTTCACAGCCCCGTGCAGCAAGTTCGCTTGCTAAGCCAGTGATTTGCCCAGGATATTGGCTGACCGTCACATCACATGTCACCCCTGACTCGCCCAGCCGGCGCAGCACGGCAGGATACTGCTTCTTGCATTTCCTGCCGCCCGCAGTAGGATTTATGAGAATATGTATTCTTTTCAACTGACGAACTTTTTGATCTTTTCAGCCTTGTCCTTGATCTTCTTGACCTGCCCTATGCCCGGAACCCGGTCAATGACTTTTTCGGCCAGCTTGCCCCCGAGCGATTTCTTTTCCGATCCAGGATCTTCAGCTGACTCAGTCTTTTTTCCCGGTTCTTTGTCTGGGCTCAAGTCCTTCTTGATATCACGAATCTCCTTTACGGTCTTGCCGAGTCCAGTCCCTATGCCTGGAAGACGTTTGGCTCCGAAGAAGAGAAGGATGAGCAGAGCAATGATCAGCAGTTCTGGTACGCCTAATCCGAACATGAAGTCCTCCCATACTTATTCTCGTTGTGTCGCCAGTAGATCGCCCAAACAGGCATTTCTTAATGCCGGAACCTCTTCGCGCCTTTGCGTTGCCTTAAATCAGAATCGTTTGAGCCATAACAGTATAAACATATGTACGAGAGAAGGCAACGTCAACATCAAGCCACTTCCAATCCTTTAGGATCTATTTTCACATCAAGCAGCTTCGCACCCTGCCTCCTAGATAATATATCAGCCCACTCCGGCCCTAAGGTACGAATGTCTTCCTCTTCACCCAAGGCCCAGATGCATCCTCCACCTCCAGAACCCGTAAACCTTGCCCCGCAACTGCCGGACAAGGCTTGCTCAAGGAGTGCCACGCCTATTTCGTCAAAGACCTCGGGCGTCATTTTTCTTCTTATTTCGACCTCCCTATTCATAGCCCACACAGCTGCACCCCAATCCTTAATCATAATGGATTCAACGAATTCCTTTGTGCAGGAGACAATTTCCGGCCAAAGATGCCTTCCTCTACCCTTCACAAACTGCTCAATCCACTTACTGTTAATGTCTTGCGAATGGTGAGGCACACCGCAGTAAGCAATCAGCAGGTGTTTCTCCAGTGTAGCGTAATCCTTTTTCTTCAGGACCTCGGTCCTCTTGAAACGGGGTTGCCCGGGAACTCCAGGCCAATACCAGGCGTGGACGCCCCCGTAGGCTGCGGCCAACTGGTCCTGCATCCCACAAGGAATCCCTGCAACTGATTCCTCAATTGAGTGAGCTAAGAGCACGATTTGCTCTGTGCTCATTGGGGCAACGCCCTTCCCTGTCAAGGCATTTGCCAGAGCCCCGATTACGGCTACAGCCGCTGTGGAAGAACCTCCAAGGGCGCTTCTTGGAGGCGACTTGGATGTGATCTCTATATGCACGCCCTCAACCCCGAAATAGGTCGCGATGGCGAAAACCAAGCCTAATGGGCCACTGAAGGGAGCCTTGTCAGCCGGGTGTGCCTCGGCGCTGAAGCCGCTTGAAGAGACCTTTGTTTCACCGGAACTGTAAGGAAGAAGCCGAACCCCGGTCTTCATGTCGAGGGCAATATTGAAGGTACACGGAGACAAATGACGCAGCGGATAATAAAAGGTTTTGATATCAAGGGTCCCGCCACAATCGATCCTACAGGCAGCTGCGGCTTTTACAGGACCCGACTCAAGGCGATTTTTTAATGTTGTCACAGATAGAGATTTCCTTAAGAGCGAAATTTGTCCTCACTTAACAGGCTGGCACACACCTGTCAATACGAGCATTCTGCGGGGCTTTCTCCAGCAAATTCCTTGACAAAATTCACGGGTTCTTATAGGGGAAGCATTGCGGTCAGTTCAAACCTTGATATTATGTCTGTGAGTGAATCCGCAGCCCGGCCGTATTCCCAATTCACACTTTCGATAGAAACCATATAAGAAAGGAGAGGTATATGAACATTCTTATGTTTGGACCGAACGGCAGTGGCAAGGGGACACAAGGTGCGATTGTTAAGGATAAATACAACCTTCCCCACATTGAATCGGGAGCAATCTTCCGGGAAAATATCTCCAAAGGTACTGAGTTGGGTGCCAAGGCCAAAGAATTCATTGACCGAGGAGATCTCGTGCCCGACGACATCACCATCCCTATGATTTTGGACCGCCTAAAACAAGACGATTGTGGGAATGGCTGGCTGTTGGATGGATTCCCCAGAAACAAGAATCAGGCCATAAAACTCGATGAGGCTCTCAAAGCCGAAGGGCTTGACCTGAACGTGGTCGTAGAGGTCCTGTTGGATAAACAGATTGCCAAGAACCGGATCATGGGCCGGCGACTGTGCGCAAACGACAACAACCATCCTAATAATATTTTTATCGACGCCATCAAGCCGG
>SDBU01009525.1_pt1 | contig 10868 bp, 12 predicted proteins | sample 2277071 | NCBI WGS metagenome assembly SDBU01 (sample SAMN10397929, study PRJNA504765) | marine sediment metagenome | isolation source: marine sediment core GS08_GC12, 126 cmbsf | place: Arctic Ocean: Gakkel Ridge, Loki's castle | collected 2008
GAAATCATATTATGTAGAGCTTTCTGATATTGTCCGCACTTATATTGAAGGCCAGTTCGGGGTATTAGCATTGGAATCAACTACTAATGAAATTTTGAGAGATATTAAGCGTATTCATCTGAATGAAGAGCTTACCGGAAAGCTTTCGACTATGCTGGCATTATCAGACCTGGTAAAATTTGCTAAAATAAAACCGCTGCCTGATGAAAATGACCAGTATATGAGATATGCCTACGAGTTTGTAGAGTATACAAAACCAAAAGAACCGGGTAAAAACGGCAAACAACCATGATGAAAGATATTACATTCGCCGACCCGCAGTTTTTTTACCTGCTCTTGCTGGTGCCGCTTTTTATTTTTTGGCACTGGAAAAGATATAGGAAGCAATTTACAGAAATGAAAATGCCTACATTGGCTGCTTTTGAAAAGAAGACTTTTTCGCTTCGCTCAAAAATACGCCCTGTACTTTTAGTATTCAGGATATTGGCTTTCTCATTACTGGTTGTCGCGCTGGCGCGTCCCCGTTCTTCATCCAGCATAGAGAAAATAACCTCGGAAGGTATTGATATAGTATTGGCTACCGACATATCCAGCAGCATGCTTGCAGAGGATCTAAAGCCTAACAGGATAAAGGCAGCAAAGAACGTGGCCATAGATTTTATTGAAGACAGGCCGGATGACAGGATAGGCCTGGTGGTTTTTTCAGGAGAAAGCTTTACACAATGCCCCCTTACCATTGACCACCGGGTAGTGGTAGCGCTTTTAGATGGTGTTAAAAGTGGTATCATTGAAGATGGAACGGCTATCGGAATGGGCCTGGCAACTTCTGTGAGCAGGTTAAAGGATAGTAAAGCAAAAAGCAAAGTAGTTATATTATTAACGGATGGCGTTAATAATACCGGTTTTATAGATCCTATCACTGCCGCAGAAATAGCTAAGAAATTTCATATCCGCATTTATGCTATCGGTGTCGGGACGAAAGGGATGGCTCCCTATCCTGTCCAGACTCCTTTTGGCATACGATATCAGAATATAGAAGTGCAGATCGATGAAGATTTGCTGGCTAAAATAGCCCAGATGACGGATGGAAAGTATTTCCGGGCCACGAATAACCGAAAATTGAGTGAAATTTATAAAGAGATAGACAAGCTGGAAAAGACCAAGTTAAAAGTGCTGACATATCAAAAGTACGCTGAGAAGTTTGCCGGATTTTCGCTCTTAGCATTGATATTATTGTTTTTGGAAATTTTATTGAGATATACCCTGTTTAGAAGTTTTCCATGATTATGATGAGAATAGAACACATAGAACATTTATATTTATTAGGGTTGATAGTGGTTATTGCCTTATTATTTCTGACGATGATGATGTGGAGAAAAAAGGCTGCAAGAAAATTCGGTGAACTAAAACTGATAAAACGGCTGTATCCGGAAGTTTCAAATACCAAACACATCGTCAAGTTTATTTTAGGCATATTAATATTTGCTTTTATCGTGGTTGCATTAACTAATCCCCAGATCGGAACAAAAATGGAGAAGATAAAAAGGGAAGGAGTGGATGTGATGATAGCTGTGGATGTTTCCAAAAGCATGAAAGCGGAAGATATAAAGCCCAATAGGCTGGTAAGGGCAAAACGCTTCATATCAAGTTTGGTTGACCAAATGGAAAGTGACAGGATCGGCATAATAGTATATGCCGGGAAAGCATATCTTCAATTACCGCTTACAACAGATTATAGTGCGGTAAAAATGTTTTTGAAAAATATAGATACGGATATTGTGCCAACACAAGGAACAGCAATAGGGGAGGCAGTTAACCTGGCGATCAGGTCTTTTAAAGCGGGAGAAACAGAACATAAAGCATTAATAATCATTACCGACGGAGAGAACCATGAAGATAATGCAATAGAAGCCGCGCAAAAAGCAGTTGATGATGGCGCTGTTATTCATACGATTGGTATGGGTACGGTGCAGGGAGGACCCATACCTGTTTACAGGCGAAGGGCCCAAATAGGGTTTCTTCAGGATATGGAAGGAAATATTGTAGTCAGCAAATTAAATGAATCATTACTGCAACAAATAGCTTCTATTGGAGAAGGAAAATATATCCACACTAATAATACTACCGAGCAGGTTGAGTCCGTTCTTAAAGCACTTGCAAAAATGGAGAAAAAGGAATTTGAAACCAGAATATATACGGATTATGAAGATAAGTTCCAGTATTTTATTGCAGTAGCATTATTATTTTTGATAATCGATTTTTTTGTGTCTGAAAGGAAAAGTAAATGGATTTCTAAACTAAATTTGTTTAAAGAAAAGTAAAATGAAGATTGGATTAACCATATTATTCTTGTTGTATGGCTTGATTACTTATTCGCAATCCGAACGCAAATACATTCGTAAAGGCAACAAGTTGTACGAACAAAAAGAATATACAGATGCTGAAGTACAATACCGTAAGTCAAAAGAAGAAAACAGTTCTCTTTATGAAGGCACTTTTAATCTGGGGGATGCATTGTATAAGCAAAAGCGTTATGATGAGGCGGGAACCTATTTTAAAATAGCGGCCGAGCAAACAGCGGAAAAGAAAAAAAAGGCCAAGGCATATCATAATTTGGGCAATTCTCTGTTAGAGTCCAGAAAGATCAAAGAAAGCATAGAAGCCTATAAGAATGCATTGAAAAATGATCCAAATGATCTTGATACCAAATACAACTTAGCGTATGCTAATTCATTATTAGAAAAACAACAAAATCAGCAGCAACAAAACCAGGATCAGAATAAAGATCAACAACAAGACCAGCAGCAGGATAAACAGGATCAACAAAAGCAGCAGGAACAACAGAAAGAACAAAATGCAAAAAAAGAGGAGCAACAAAAACAACAGCAAAAAGAAAGTCAGTTGTCAAAGGAAGATGCGGAGAGGTTGTTGGAAGCATTGAAAAATGAAGAAGAAAAAGTGCAGGAGAAACTGAAAAAAGAGAAAATGAAAGTTTCAAAAATATATATTGAGAAGGATTGGTGATCAATAATGAAATATCTACTGAATATATTATTCTTATTATTTGCAATTAGCCTGTTCGCGCAAGATGCTAAGTTTACAGCGTCAGTTAATAAGAACAAGGTGGGCCTGAATGAAACATTCAAAATAACCTTTTCTTTAAATAAGAATGGAAATAAGTTTAATGCGCCTTCTTTTAAGGATTTCTTTGTTTTGTCCGGGCCTAATCAATCCAGTAATATGCAGTTTATCAACGGCAATGTTTCTCAAACTATTTCTTTTTCTTATATGCTTAAACCAAGAGCTGTCGGGAAATATACCATAGGATCGGCTTCGATAGAAACGGATGGGAATAAAATATTATCCAACAAAGTCAGTATTGAGGTGACAAAATCCAAAACAACTCCGCAAGCCAATCAACAGCAGCAAAACAAAGATATTTACAAGCAAATAGGAGAGAATCTTTTTATTAAGGCTAAAGTAGATAAAACAAATGTCTATCAGGGAGAACAAATTGTAGTTACATACAAAGTATATACAAGAGTATCAGTAGTGAATTATGCTATTAATAAGATACCCAAGCTTTCCGGTTTTTGGGCTCAGGATATAAACCTTTCCGGCCAGATATCACTTCATACCGAAAACATAGATGGTGTCAATTACAATACGGGGGTGTTAAAGAAAACTATTCTCTTTCCGCAAAAATCGGGAAAGCTGGAGATAGACCCTCTGGCGATGGAGTGCCTGGTTCGTGTGAAAACCCAATCCAGGAGAAAAAGCATATGGGATGACTTTTTTGATGATCCATTCTTCGGAAGATCCAAAGATGTTAAATATGTTGCCGCAAGTAATCCTATTAGGATAAATGTCAGGTCCTTGCCGGAAGCAAACAAACCTTCAAATTTTAAAGGAGCTGTCGGGAAATTATCTATGAAAGCATCATTGAATAATACTGAAACGAAAGCCAATGAAGCGGTAACATATAAAATTATTATAAGCGGCAAAGGTAATTTAAAGCTTATAGAACCGCCTGAACTGAACTTATCTAAAGATGTAGAAATTTATGACCCTGAAATAGTTGATAATATATCTGCTACCTCAGCCGGTATGTCCGGCAAACGTACAATTGAATACTTGCTGATACCACGCTATAAAGGTGAATATAAGATCCCCGGTATTTCTTTTTCTTATTTTGATCTGACTAAAAAAGATTATGTTACACTTTCTACACCCGAATATATTTTAAAAGTAACCGAAGGGGATGAAGCTCCGGGAACAGGTATTACAGGAGTAGGGAAAGAAGATGTGCAGTTCATAGGAAAAGATATTCGTTTTATAAAAACGGGGAAGCAGGAATTTAAGAAAAAAGGAGAATATTTTTTCGGTTCGTTGACATTTTTCATTTTATTGTCATTCCCATTTTTAGCATTTGCAGGGATGATCTTTTATAAAAAGAGGTATGATAAACTTTCTGCGGATACCTTATTGCTTAAAAGAAGGAAAGCTAATAAAATAGCCAGAAAGAGATTGTTGATTGCTAAAAAATACTTAAAGGAAAGCAAAAAGGAAGCCTTTTATGAAGAAATATCCAGAGCTTTATGGGGGTATGTGAGTGATAAATTCAATATACAGCTGGCTGACCTGAGTAAAGATAAAGTCAAAGACATATTAGTTAATAAGAAAGTAAAAGAACCATTAATAGATGCTGTTATTAATACATTGGATAAATGCGAATTTGCGAGATTTGCTCCCGGTTCAGATAGTATGGAAATGGAAAATGTTTATACCAGCACGATAAAATTGATATCAGAATTAGAAGAAACAATATGATAAGTAAAGCTATAAAGACCGTCTTATTTTTCTTATCACTGTCGATAACTTTATCAGCAGAGAATATGCAGCAGCAGTTTGAACAGGCCGGACAGTATTATAAAAACAAAAAGTTAGATGAAAGCATCAAAAAATATGAAGATATTTTATCAGCAGGATATGAGTCAGCTGAACTTTATTATAATTTAGGCAATGCTTATTTTAAGGCCAATAACCTTGCAGCAGCTATTTTGAATTATGAAAGAGCAAAGAAATTATTCCCTGCTGATGAAGACATTTTATTTAATTTAACATTATCCAATTTTAAAGTTGTTGATAAGATCGAACCTATTCCACAGCTTTTTTATAAAAGGTGGTGGAATAATATGCAAACATCCAATAGTTTTGAAGGATGGGCAAGAAGCAGTCTTATCTTGTTATGGCTGGCTTTGATAGGAGCTATTATTTTCCTGTTTTCCATTACAATCAACAGCAGAAAAATAGCATTTTTCACAGGATCGGCAGCTTTTATCCTGGCTTTATTGTTTTTAAATTTTGCTTATCAGCAATACAGGTTAGATACAGATAAAGATTATGCAATTGTGTTTGAACAAAGTACTTATATAAAAAGTGCTCCGGATGAAAGTAGTGTAGATATCTTTGTGTTACACGAAGGGGTAAAATTAGAAGTGATAGATAAACTAGGCGAATGGCAAAAAATCCGTTTGGCAGACGGTAAAACAGGATGGGTACCTCAGGAGCATATTATTCTTATATAACTTTGTTTCCCTTGTAGTATAATTTTGAAATATCATTGTTTTTTGTATTCTAATCAACGTGTCTGTTTAAATTATGGCATAAGCTTATTGTATTAATCAAATAATATTTATTAGTTCCTAAACCTTTTGTATATTTATTAGCTGAAAAAGGAGTTAAGGCAATTATTTATTAACCTAAAAACTATTAATTATGAAAACAATAAAATATTTCGGAATTGTGTTAGGAGCAATCATGATATTATTTATGAATTATTCAATAGCTCAAACGTCAGAAAAAAAAGATATAAAAACAGATGAAAGCAAGATAAAAAAAGCTACTATTATTAAAGAAGAGGATAGTAATGTTGATAAGAAAATTGAAGTAAAAGAAGATGAAAGTGTTGTTGAAAAAAAATTAGAAAAAGAGGAGCCAAAAGATTCTGTAAAGAAAGTTATTAGAAAGAAAGTTATTAGAGTGAATAAACTTGATGGTACCAAAAGGAAAACTAAAATAATTAGAAAAACCGATAGGCCTTTCCAAAGAGGAATAAAAATAGATAAACCAAGCGGTGCTAAGAAAAGCATTGAAGAAAGTGAACAATAGAGAAATAATAGGTTAGTAAAATTAATGGGCAATGTATTAATCATTTGAATTAATACATTGCCCATTATAAATAAGTAGGGATTTGATATATTCTATTTACTCATTTCAATTGTCATAGCTCCCAACAAACCAGTTTCAATTTTAATTTTCAACTTAGATTTTTTAAAAGTGATAATTTCCCAGTCTCCATTGTAGTTTCCTCCCAGATTGCTGCTTGTGTCTTCAATGGATAGGGTTTTGTTATCATCAATAAAAAGATAAGTAAAATTACCTGTAGTCTTATCAGAAGCCAAGTAGTCTGACCCTTCACATGGAGGATTATTGCAATTGGTAAATGATAATGAAGAACCATCACCTCCAATATCAGTTCCTAATAAATTCATATAATCAATATCCCACGTGCCTTCAATTCTATCATAGCGGTCAAATTTTTTATTACACGATAATATGATAATTGTTGTTATTACAATTAATACTGACCATTTAATTTTCATTGTATTATATTGGTTTAATTAAATGCTTTAATAAATATCAATACTTGATTTTACAATCAGGCAAACGATTTTGGATCTTTGCAATTTCTGAACTTGAGAAATTGTTATTCTTAAGATTCAAAGTTTTCACATTTTCACATTTTATTATTTCATTGGGTAATGTGGATAATTGGTTATTGCTAAGATTTAAAACTTTCAATGCTTTCAGGTTACCTATTTCTTTTGGGATCGTCTTCATCTTTAATCCTGGAGCAGATAATTGAGTTAACATAGTCAATTCACAAATCTCTAAAGGCAAAGATTCCATTTCTTTGTCTATCCATGAATTCATAGATAGCATATAACCTTGAGCAGCACTTTTTACAACTCTTGCCTCATATTTATTACCACCTTCACTGGTAGATGTTTTACCACTTAAAAGGTCCTCCAAAGTAATATTTTCTTTGACAGGCTCTGAACTTTTTACGTCAGCTTGAAATGTTGCATATTTATCTTCGCTGAATAAGAAATTGATAGGTACTGCAGGCTTTTTTTCAGTGATCTTTGCCAACAGATCATCGGCTGGAATTTTAGTACCGCTTGTAGTTACTGTTTTGTTGTTTTCATATTGTATTCTCCTGGTTCCTATAAGCCATAATAAGTGTTTTGCCCTTTCATTATATGCCTGGTCAGTTGCATATTTGGCAAGAGTTTTAAATTTTTCAGCATGTTTTTTAGCATTATCATAATCATTGGAATACATATAGGCTAATGCCAGGTTTTCACGTAAGGCAGTAGCTACTTTCCTGTTGATTTTGGCATTTTTGTTGCTAAGATCAACTTCTTTCACAGCATTTTCCCATATAGGGATTGAACTCTTTAATCCGGCTTGAATATTTTTACCTGTTTTAAAAGCACTTAATACTTTGTTAGCTGCGCTTTCAAGATCAGAATAATCGTGTGCCTTTCCTTTCCCGTAACCTATCTTGAACTTATCTTTTGTATTAGAGAAATGTAAACACCTTTGTATGACAACATTAGCTTCAAATAGCTTATCAATGAAAGCGCTTTTTTCAAGAGAAGCGGTACCACTTTTATTAAAAGCAGCAGCTAATTCAGCTTTCTTTAAATAGCCTGACATACCTGATGCGTCATAGCCAAAATGCGTAAGACCTTTGCCTGAGACTTTTTCTGCATACAAGACCTTTCCAGTCTTATCTGTTACCCTGACGATACATGGAAGATCATAAGCAACTTCGTAGTAATATGCAGGGCATTCCATAATATTTTCCTTTTTCAATTCAGCACCTTCGTATTTACATGGAATAGTGCGTGACTTTTCTACTTTACCTGTCATCTTTAAGGTGCCATAAGCAACTTCCACATTCAAATCGGCATTGTTGCCGGATAAAGATAGTTTTTGAAAAGAGAAATAGTTTACAGAAGGCTTATCTTTGGTAAGTTTTTTATATGTTTTTTTGCCTTTAATGCTTTTTTCTATTATAGATAATTTTCCGGTGTAAATGGACACTTTATAAGTTTTAGCTCCTGCTATAGGAGCTTGAGGATAATTTAAATATTGATAATCAAATGATTTCCGGCTTACACTTTGTGAAAAACCGTAGGTTACAGAAAACATTACAAGTATCCATATAACTTTTTGTATATAAAATTTAATCATGATTGTTTCGTTTTTAGTTAATAATGAATTACAATTTAACATTTATTTTTAAAATGTACGTTTAAAAAACAAGGCTTTTGATTTGTCATAACTTATTCGAAACTATATTTATACTCGAACTCAATAGTGAAAGGAACGGTCTTCTCTTCGCTACTTGTAATCTGATAGAATACGATCTTTGATAACATACCACTGATATTTGTTATGACAACTTGATTAGAATTTTCATTTAAATCAATTTGTTCAGCAATTTTATCAATTTGTTCATCGGTCAGTTCAAAATTATATTTTTTCCCTTCTTTATAAACTATTTCCGGTGTGCTACTTGAAGAATATGAGTAAAACATTTTATTGTCTTTATTTAAAAATATTTTCTTAATATCATCGAACTTCATTTGTTCAGCTTCCACACTGTATATACCCATGTTTTTATTAATTTCCAACATAGTGATTTTATAGCCTGAGATTTCTTGTGTTTGATTTATGTTATTCTCGCTGCATACAACCGCCACGTAAGCTGTAGGGTAGTAAATATATGCCTTACCGCTTATAGTGATCTTTTTTCCAGATTCCGGTTCTTCAGCTAACCAAATATCTTCGGTGTTTTCTCCCGGTATAGGAAAGTTAAACCCATCAATTAATGATACCTAATTCACGATATTCTTCCATTTCTTTTTGACTCAGTAAAATGTTTTCACCATTGGCATTTTTAACTGATTCCACTTGTGTAAAAACGTTTGATTTCTGAAAGATAGGCAGTTTAAAAAATCCTGTTTTTAATTCAAGCCGGTTGGTAGGATATTCTTCATCATCAATTAGAGAATAACCGTTTTCTGCTATTTTTACTGACATTTGTTGTTGAAAATTGTCCAAATATTGCTTATTTAATGCGAGGTCTATTGTTCCTCCGGATATAATAGTGCAAACACCTTCTTCGATCACTTCATCCTTTTTGTCTTCGGGTTGCATATTTTTATATTGTTCAATAGCCATCTTTACCATAGCCTTCGTCATAGGATCTACCTGTGCTTTCAGGGTTATATAGCAAGTGGACATTAGTACAGTAAACAATACTATTAATCGAATTTTCATATCTAATTTATTTATTAATAATCTCAAAAATAAAAAACCTTTTACTATTATTATTAAAAGACCAGAAATATAGAAAAATAATTATTGATAAAATAAAAGTAATGAAAGGGAAACACTTTAAATACAAAAAAGGCGGATATTAATATCCGCCTTTTTTTATTGAATAGATTTAATATTTTTCAATAATAAACCGTATTCAAAATTGAACTATGAAAAACATAACCCCTCAAAATGAGAATGTACTAAAGGTAAATATTGATAAATCCTAAAACAATGATATTTATCATTATCAATAATATTTAAATAAAATTGGAATAAACATATTGTAAATCAACTTGTTTGGATATCCAACAACCTTATTATAGCTTAGTTATTGGGAATTAATATCGTACATTTACCGATTTAATTAATGAGAAAAATATGAAAATTGAACAAAACAAGGCAGTATCTATACACTATACTTTAAAAAACGATGCCGGGGAGGTATTGGATTCTTCTCAAGGCAAAGATCCTTTGAATTATATTCATGGCGTTGGGTTTGTTATAAAAGGTCTTGAAGAAGCTCTTGAAGGAAAGTGCAAGGGAGATAAGATTAATACAACTGTTCCTCCGGAGAAAGCATATGGTCAAAGGGATGAATCCCGTATGCGTCCGGTACCAAAATCCCAGTTTGGAACTCAGGAAATAAAGGTTGGCATGCAGTTTAAAGCTCAAAGTCCTCAAGGAGAACAAATGGTTATGATAACAAAAGTGGAAAAAGATACAGTTACTGTTGATGCCAATCACCCTTTGGCGGGAACTACTTTACAATTTGATGTAGAAGTAATGGAAGTACGGGAACCTACTAAAGAGGAGAAGGATCATGGCCACATCCATAAGCCTGATGGGCAGAAAAATTGACAGCATAACATTTGAAAAGCTTTAGTACCTCAGCACGATTAGTTGCTGATTGATAGTTATTAATTTATTCATGGATAGACTATCAACTAACAACAAATAACCAGTAACCAAATGGAGCGGGAAACGGGAATCGAACCCAAGCCTGCCGAAGTTTTATACGTAGGCAGGCGCGACCTTGGTCGCTACATACTACATAATTAAGGAAGGATAAAAACCGTAACCTGCTAACACTTTTGAGCGGGAAACGGGAATCGAACCCGCGACCTTCAGCTTGGGAAGCTGACGCTCTACCAACTGAGCTATTCCCGCAATTTTATATTTCAAAAATAATTAATTGAAATTAATTATTATCATCCGGGATATCATCAATATCATCTATGTCGTCCAATGATTTCAAATCTAAATCTCTCAGGTCATCATCCATTAGTCCTTTTAGGCCAGCCATACCTCCTCCGCTTCTGATTTTAGATAATTCCATCTTGGCAGATAAGCTATCCACACTGCCGCTGATATTTTGCCCGGCAGCTTCTATACATTTTGCTTTGTAATAC
>SDBU01009526.1_pt1 | contig 10867 bp, 10 predicted proteins | sample 2277071 | NCBI WGS metagenome assembly SDBU01 (sample SAMN10397929, study PRJNA504765) | marine sediment metagenome | isolation source: marine sediment core GS08_GC12, 126 cmbsf | place: Arctic Ocean: Gakkel Ridge, Loki's castle | collected 2008
AATTTTGCCATGGGGTCTGACGTCGACACCGTTCTCGTGAACGGGAGAATTATTGTGCAAGGGAGACACATACTCACAGTTGATGAGTCCGCACTCGCAGAAAAGGTACGGAGCACTTATGAGAGGGCTCAGAGTCGCGCGGGTACAGAGTTACCTGTAATCAGGGAGCTAGAGAAGTACGTCGCGGATTTCTACATCGATTGGGACAAACAACCCATAGAGATCGGCTACCAGTACAACACGAGATAGAGATGTGCCAGAAGCTGTCTCTTCCTTGCACAAAGTGGAAAACCGCGCAAAGAGTCGATGTAGTAGCGCAGGGGCAAGCCAATGGTCTCAAAGACGGCTTTGGTAGCTTGGATATGAGCCCAGGTGGTCTCGGCGGGGAAGAAATCGGCGAAGCACAGCATGCGGCTGCAGTCGTCGATGGAAGAGATCGAGGTCCATTTCTTTTCAGCAAAGGGAGACCAGCGGTGGGTGGAGCCATCATGCTGGATCAAGGCGCCAACGGACTCGGTCAGGACCTCCCGGTCGTGGGCTTTCTACTTCTTGCGAGGTTTGTGACAACCCAACTTCTTGGCTCGATCGATGATTGTGTTGATGGAAACATCGATCCAATGTTTTCGCAGACGATCACGAATGGCTGAGTAGTTGTATCCAGAAATCGGTATCTCAGTATCCTCGATGATGCCCATATCACGCATTAACTCATGCTCGATTGCTTCTGCTGTTGTTGATGAAATTCTTTTGGGAGTGGTTCGTTGATACGAAATTGAGAAAGCATCGGGATCTTCCCTTTTAAACTTGACAATAAGCAACAAATCACATAATCTATGCCTAAATCCAATAGTGGAACAATATTTCACTAGATGGAATTACCAGGATACCTGGGTGAAGGGAAAAGTGCGGATCAAGTGGAAACTAAATATGCCGTGCAAGCGGCGCAAGTTATCGAACGTCTCCTATGAGGCTGTTGGCACTACTGACATCTGACACGACCGTCGCCATGTGGGATCCAGACCTCCTATACATCATTGAGGAATGGTGGAATCACGCCACTGCTGGGAAGTCGTACAATTCTCCTTCGACAACGACTTGGTTCACCATGGCCGAAGGCGGCAGCGACCTGGCGCCTCTGCACGGGTTTGAAAGCACACTTCCGGCGGATGTGATAGAGCAAGTGATGCAGGCCAGATAAGGCATTCTGGACGGCAAGCTTGTCGTTCAGGTGAATTTCGAACCACCGGAATAAAGTAGGCCAGGCTTTCGGTCACCAGTTTTTATTTCCTGCCTATAGAGCGGCAATCCTGCTCAGGCATTCTGCTTTGGTAGAGTTGCTGCTCTTTAGGCATATTGAAACCACGGGACGAGGATGGTACATGCAATTCTTTTTTCAATAGACATCTATGGAACTACTGATCAGAACAGAGGGACTAACCAAGCTATTTCCCCAGGTTGTGGCGAACGATGCCATTTCGCTGATGTAAGATGCGGCGAAATCCACTGGCGAGTACTCACAGCACGATCGCCGGATGCGTGCGGGAACGTGTGAAACCATGCCTATCAGTGTAATCCTATTACGGCGGATTCGAATATCGTTAGGGCTAAGAGTAGAAGAAATGATTTAGCACAAGCTACGCCAAAGAGAATTACTTGACACTATTGTTCCTAACTACTACTAATGAAGGAGAACGTAATGATCAGCGACACTCTCACAGAGAAAGAAAAGTTGGATCATGCTTTTGAGTATTCCCTCTTCGAAGCCCTTTGCAACCGGCGAACGCGGCGCTTTGGATTGGGCTACGAACTAGAGAATGGGACGTTCCAGTACAAATCCGAGAAGGAATCAATCCCTCTGAGCGATGTCGAGGCTGCTTTGCTGCTGTGGGCTGGCGATGGCATTAGCGGCTTGGCTCTCGGGGAGGCGCAAGTGGCCACTGGTGTTCATTCGACTTGGAATGGACGAGTCCATCCCTGTTCGTGCAATGACCAGCACACGCTAATGGTTTATGTTAATGACGATGGGATTTTCGCTTACAAACCCCCAGACGCCTCCGAGGTAGTGGAGATTTCCACGTCGGAAGGACGTCGAAAGATCCTCGACATCTACCACAACAACGTCACACAACTGGCTAGCGAAAGGCCGGATTTCTCATCCACAGCATGGATCAAGGCCAACCTGTGGCTGGCGAATCGTCCTGGTTCAACCATGTTCTTCCCGCTAATCGATGTGAGTGCAGAGTATATCAACATACTCTTGGCAATTTTCGAGCGAGAAAAGTTGCGCATCATAGATGAACGCACCGGTGATTGGGCTGGCATCGGTTCATGGGTCAAGAATGGGAAGCTGACAGGCCCGCAGGTTACCTTGAATTATATCGACCTTATGGTGCTTAACTCTTGTATCGCTTCTGCTCACTATAAGGCCCAAAATATGAACTTGGCCTGCGAAGCTATTGGCATCGGCCACATTACATTCAACGGGTTCACCCCTTTGGTTGTCCTTGGAGGCTCACCATTCTCCAAGGGGTTGGGGTTGCGTTTTGTTAGCGGTAAGGATGGGACACCAAACCCCGTTGGCCTGGATGGGCACTTGCTGGGACACTGCCCCCCGTATTTTCCGAGCATGGACGAAGCGGTAGACGACATTGTTGAAATCCGATATGGCGATAATGGGATCTTGACACCCGATTACGCAGGCGTCACGCCGTTAAAGGACTGGCAAGCTTTAGCGAGTGGGACTCCAAGACTTAGTGATGATGCAATTCAGGCAACCAAAGATTTCTGTAACTATGTTTATCAGTCTTATGGGCGTTTCCCAGCTTTGATTGATACGATCCAAGCTCCAGTAACTACCCAGGTCCATCATCTGGATCTGGATTTCTACGCCAAATACTACCCGGAAGAGGCGATCCCTGAGAACCACAAGAAGCACATGAGTATTTGGCATGATGTGGCCTAATGTCAGCGCCATCGATCGAGTCATTGAATTGGTTGCTGGCTCTGGTATCCAAGATAACCCTGGGGGTAACGTTTACCCTTGAGAAATCAGCTATCCGGCGATTTGTGTTTAACACATTCATCAGCTGAGTTAGGAATCAGCCGAGGTGTTTTGCATAGGACCTTTGATCGTGAGGATGCTTTGCTCGACGTGCTTACCTTGCCGGTCGCGATAGAGGCGCTCAGCGGGGAAAAGACATAAGGCGAGATAGACAGCCAATACAGCATCCTTCCGTTTCCGTCAGCCAGTGGTAGAAGGACATCGATGAGGTCCGGCGGGAAGGCCTTTCCTGGAAGGATGGCGCAAGTATACGCGCGGCTGCGATCATGGTTGAAACAACTGCTGGGTCTTATACTAGTCAAGGTATACGTGCCGAGATTGTCTGGGCTGGAGAACGACGAGCTGTGAGCGCTCGGAGTCGCTAGCGAAATTGGGGCTTGCCCTATGATCTTCATGGCGTTCTCGTTGTAAAGAAGACGCCTCGCTTCACGGAACAGCTAATCGACGCCAAGAGTTAGGCTGCACGACAAAAGTCGGAGCTTGAAGGAACCCCTGGAGTACGCGACCCTAGAGATGGCGATGATAAGCGGTTATCGACGCGCGATAGTTAATTTAGGGTGACTGGTTGTTATGGCGTCAGAAATTTAAATACAAACCCTAAGGAGGTCCTCGTATGGCTAGATTTGTCCACCCGACCGGCGATCTGGATATCTCGATCAAAGGAATTGAGACGGAAAATGACCAACTAGTAATCATAGGCAAGATGGGAGTTTGGGACGCGAAGATCTACTTGCTGCCAAAGGAACTGTTCCAGAGTCTCCGTTTGGCTATCAAGCCATCTGTGCTTGGATATATATGCTGTCTGCCGTTCCGTCTTCTTGCGCAGTTGAGGGGCGAGAGGCACTGATGTAATCAACCTCGAGAGAGGTGAGCGTGGATGAAGAGGCGAGAAGGGCTTCTGGGGGATGCGAGCGGGTTACATCTCGACAGGGTATGCGGCCTTTGCTGCCCGGCCATGTAAAACCAGGCACTAGAGAAGAACGCGTGGTTGCTCCGCACCAAGAAACAGGGCCGGCACCATCTGATCCGTTTCGGTTGGATCCGGTTGGTTCGATGGTAAATGCGTGATCGTGAGGGAGCAGACACAACCTATTTGAGAAGCTTGAGGCAAAGCCGTTGGCAGCATTGGTGTGGTGGACAATGGGCAAGGATTTCATCCACCAGAGGTCAACCGAGTCGCCTCATTGGTAATGAAAGCTGGTGGGGTGAGTTCTAGAGTACTGAGTGTGTCAGAAACGGTCGTTGGAGTACCTGAAGCTTCTCGAAGCGCTTGGACGTTTTGTTGGCAATATTCTGGGAGGTAATTAGCCATGAGACACGGAGATACAATCAAAACAAGGATCGCCGAAGCCAACCAACAGGCATTGCAGCGAATTTACAATGCAGAACCGGTTTGGATTGATGTCAAGCGAGCAATAGACGTAATACCAGATATGACGGAGGAGACCATCCTGCATGCCGGTCCTTCCATTGCCTTCGCGGATATGTGTTTTCCCCAGCAGAATGCCGTCAAAGGGGCTTTGATCTTTGAAGGATTAGCCAAGAATCTGCATGAGGCCAACGAGTTAGCTCTTTCCGAAGAGATCGTCTTAGCTCCCTGTCATGAATATTCTGCTGTTGGTTCAATGTGTGGAATCACTTCGGCTTCGATGTTTGTGAACATCATTCGTGACCAAACTTCGGGCATTGAAACCTATACCGCGCTATATGAGTCCCCGAACCGCAACAATCTAATATTCGGTTTCTTCGATGATAGCATCATAGATCAACTCCTGTGGGTTGAAAATACTCTGTATCCTGCCCTCGAGTACGCGGTAACAAAAATCGGTGGGATAAACACAAAGCGTATCATTGCCCGGGCGCTGAGCATGGGCGACGAATGCCACAATCGCCATTGGGCAGCTACGGCTACGCTGGCTCTGGAACTGGTGCCTATCTGGCTAGACGGCGGCTTCGATAGAAAAACGGCTAAAGCTGCAATAGAGTTCATTGCTCGATCTGAACATTTCTTCCTTCATTTGACCATGCCCTCCTGTAAATTAATTGCCGATGCTGCGAATGGCGTGGAATATAGCACGATCGTAACGGCAATCGCCCGAAACGGTGTCGAAACCGGTATCCGCGTCAGCGGTCTACCAGACCAATGGTTTACTGGCCCTGCAGATACCATTGAAGGTTTGTACCTATCAGGGTTTGGGCCAGAGGATGCCGGCCGGGACATCGGGGATAGCGCAATTTCAGAAACTGTGGGACTTGGCGCATTTGCCATGGCTGCTGCACCAGCAATGGAGATATTGGGAGGCACAATAGAGAAGGCTATCAGCATCACTCTTGAGATGGACAAGATTACGGTTGGCAATAATCCCCACTTTCCGCTTCCTGCTCTAAACGGGATGGGTACTCCAACCGGCATAGATATCCGGCTTGTGTTGGAGCAGGGAATCCTACCAATGATGAACACAGGTATTGCCCACAAGGATGGATTGGGGCAGATCGGAGCCGGTGTTGCGCGGGTACCAGAAGTGGCTTTTCAGAAGGCCTTGAGAGCGTTCAGTGACAAGTATTCCTCCTAGGCGTATCGTGTGTGTCACAATATTCGAGAAAATTATTAGCCTAGTAGAAGTTCAGGCAATGAAGAAGGTGATTGAGTAGCACGGACAGCTTGGTCTAGAACGCGGGTATTCATGTATACATATAAGGACAACTGGCATAAAGTGCCCCGATGCAGTTTTTTCGCTTCTATACATCACACCCCGCGTCATGACTTGAGCGTCTTCTCACTCCGGGGCAGTTAGAGTGAGTACGCAGAGCGGTGGGCAGATTATTGGTTCGGATTGGTGCTGGGCAGGATTACTCACATGATGAGGGACAGAGCAATTTCTTGCGGGGCATCACGAAGTTGGGACTGATGAAATCCTGCCATGCTAATATCCCAAGCCAGGCTTAACAAGTAAGGTGCAAGGCCGATTTTTTAATCTTGAATCGCAGTCAGCTGATCAACCTTGCGCCAACAAGGACAGAGGTTTTTTTTACAAATTCCTCGCTGATTGTTTTTTCATCAAACGCACAAATTTTTCGTCGAACCAAGCGGGAAGCAGGAGACTTTCTTAGCTCATCCGGAAGGGGGAAGCATTGGATGGTCGATCTCTACCATTATGGCGCGCTGCTGGTAGATCATCTGATCGTTATGGCTAAAAAAAAGAATTAGAGTCTTCAGTGGACATTACATCAGGGCTCCTCGGATAGGAGCGCTTCGACTATTTTTTCTTTGTGTTAGAGATAAAAAGGAGGTGTTTGTGATTGTCCGAGGTAAGATCATCAAAAATGCATATCGGGATTCGATCGCACTTATGCGCATTGCGAACGAACTTTGTCGGCGTCCGAATGTTGATCGTGCAGATGTGCTCATGGCAACTCCGACCAACCTGGATGCTCTTGAGCATCGAAGCTTAATTCTAGAAGAACTCAAAGCTGCAACTCCCAACGATATTGTCATTTCTGTTGAAGCAGAAAATGAGCAAACAGCAAGTGAAGCGCTTGAGTGGGCTGAAGAGCAAATAACAAAGCGCAGTGTAATTATTGAACCGTCGATTGGGGGTTCAGTTAGTTACAGTTTGTCCTCAGCCAAGAAGAAACTACCAGATGCAAATCTAGCGCTCATATCGATACCTGGCTCATATGTAAAGCGGGAAGCGTTGCGTGCTTTGGATCTAGGGATGAATTTGTTGATCTTCAGCGACAACGTTCCAATAGAAGACGAGCTGGAAATTAAGATGTGTGCCCAGGACTACAATTTGCTTGTGATGGGCCCAGACTGTGGGACAGCATTTATCTCAGGGGGATCTCTTGCATTTGCCAACCATATCCGACGAGGTCCTATAGGGATTGTCGCAGCATCGGGAACTGGAATGCAGGAGGTTAGTTGCCTCATACACCGCGCTGGCTCTGGTATAAGCCACGGGATTGGTACAGGGAGCAATGATATTAAAGACTCTATAGGGGGGCTTTCGTTCCTATCAGGACTCGATTTACTTGAGTCAGATGCGTCAACCGAAGTGATTGTTATACTCACAAAACCCCCAGAATTGCAGGCGCAGAAGGCAATTTTGGACCGAGTTAAACAATCCTTGAAACCAGTAGTGGTCAACTTTCTGGGTAGCCCCTCGGATAGGATTGAGCATGTTGGAGCTATTCCTGCATCGACTCTTGAGGATGCAGCTCGAATCGCGCTCGATTACACTGGGGTCTCATTTTCGCTTGATGGTTTCGATCGGCAAGCATTCTCCAATGCAATTGAGCCGCTTAATCCCGACCAACAATATGTGCGCGGGATTTTTGTAGGTGGAACATTCACCACAGAAGCAGCTTTAATCCTGTGTCAGAGCCTAGACGATGTTTTTTCAAATACACGATTGCCCCAGGCTCATTATCTGAATGATCCGTTCTCCAGCATTGGGCATACTTGTGTGGATATGGGCGAAGATATATTTACGCGTGGTAAACCTCATCCCATGTTGGATCCGACAATACGAAATCAACGTATTTTGCAAGAAGCATCAGATCCAGAGACTTCTGTGATCTTGCTCGATGTTGTTTTGGGATATGGAGTAGATCCAAATCCAGCAGCATCGATACTTGAGACACTTAAGCAATTTTTGCCAATCCAAAATATTCCGGTTGTAGCGTCGGTCTGTGGAACAGATGAAGATCCACAGGGACGAAAGCAACAAGTCGAAGTCTTAGAAAGCGCAGGTGTTATCGTGATGCCCAGCAATGCTTCTGCTGCAAAGATGGCCGCGGCGATAGCCACTCGTAACCTTGGAGTATTGGAGGAAGCTTGATGAATATAAAACAAGACCAGGGTCATAAAGAAACAGCATCGCTCTTGGAAAAGATAGCGGTGATTAATATTGGAATTAATGAATTCGCAGAATCACTTGAGATTCAAGACATTCCGGTTCTTCATGTTCAGTGGACGCCACCAGCGATTGACGATGAGGAGCTAATCGATATTCTCGATTCTCTACTTTGATCATTGGCTTTTCCAAAGAATCGGCACAGAGCATGAGAATCTATGCTCCACGCTCGAATTAACGAGATGTATATATATTAGAACTTATGCATTTATGAATAATTCGGGCCACGCATTTTCGTATATCGCTTCAGGAATTTATATTAGATAAGAGTTACCAGGGTAAAGTCTTTAGTGTACATAGATTAATCGTTCGTCTAGCCCATAATTAACATGAGAACTTAATTACATTGTCTCTCGATCCTAAAAGATGTCTCTAAAATGGGGTGTACTTTGCGTTGTCTTCGTCAAATTTTATCTCTTAATCTTTAACGTGCCAGAGCTTATGAGACATAAGTCATAGCTTGAAAACGGAATTCACCCATATTCAAGTTCCAGGTTGTACAGTGAGCGTTGGGTAGGGAGAAGACCACGCGGCAGATCACCAAGGAATTCGGGAGCCGTCCCAATTCTGTAGCACTTTGGAAAAAGCAGTTTGTGAAGAAAGGTCCGGAACTCTTCTCCCCGGACAGCACCGTCGAGGAGTATGAGCATCGCTTCCGCTATCTCGAGCACTCCTGGGGAAGAAAGAAGTGGAGATTGCCCGTTTAATATATTTCTTCCCTCACAGCCGTCGGGGCGAGGTGGACCAGAGCGGATGAGGTCCGCAGAGAAAGTCGACCTTGCCGAAAGTGAAAAGGACGACTATGGCCTTCCCGCCTCTGTGGCCTCCCTGGAATTGCTGAGTGCATCGCGGTATTACTTTCAGAAACACATGAGGGTCTACATATTGATATATTCGCACCTGCGATACCTATGATCTAACGATCACTGCTAGGTTTTGGATGTCTGATGGTGGGACTATGAAAATCACTAAGCCCCGACCCCACCATATCCTTAATAAAACTCTTGGGGTTCAGCACCAAAGGAGATAGTATCCAGATTTGCATATTAAGTATAGAAGCAATATATGAACTTCGTTCGGATCTTTAATAAATGGACGGCTATTAATTTCGAGCGCATCATGATTGAATCATGGCAGAATACAACTCGGGGTGACGTCCTGTCCAATGCATTGCTCTTCTCCTTTCTACTGCTACTTGATCCAAATCAATGGTACAGAACAGGGTGCCTTCATCCCTACCGAGTCTTCCAATAACATGTCCTCTTGGATCAACCATCATACTTTGCCCAATGAATTCCCAGCTCCCCTCCTTGCCAGTTCGATTTACTCCAGCGACAAAAACAACATTGTCGAGTGCTCGAGCTCGAAGACTTAGTTCCCACATATCTTCATCATCTGTTATCCAGGCTGATGATGAAAAAAGAAGCTCTGCCCCTTGAATAGATAGGATTCGTGCAACTTCCGGATATCCAATATCCATACAAATCATTGGGCCAACACGACCGTATTCGGTTTTGAATACATCTATCGAGGGGCCGCTATGGAAACTAATATTCTCGGTTGAAAATAAATGTGTTTTTGCATAGGTCCCAATTAATGATCCATCCGGACCAAAAAATGCTACAGAATTGTACAGAACTCCTGGGATCCTTCGCTTCTCAATAAATCCGATTGCCAGATAGATTTCTTCCTCGCCCGCTAATTGGCATAAGCGCTGAATAGGTTGGTCCCCTTTCTCCAATGCAATATCGATGACCTTATGCCCAAGAGCTTGTAAATCACTACCGGTTAGGGCAAGCTCAGGGAAAATAACAATATCGGCATCCTCGGCTGCAGAGGACCTTGTCTTTTCAATAACGTAATCTAGATTCGATTTAAGGTCTCCAAGTTTCGGTTCAATTTGCACAAGTGCAAGTTTAATTTCCCTTGCCATATAATTCATCCTTTATTCGGTTGAGCTTGAATGTATATCAAATGTATGCATTTTGCTAGTCGAAATTTAGTAGGTGATGTTTGCAGGCTAAATTCTGAATACAGCTTCGTTCGAAATATATTTTACCAATAATCCAATACAATTCCATTGCAGATTATTAGCCTCCATGGATCACTTAACAATATACGGCTTAAGCAGATTGTGTCAAATGAGTACGTCAACCAGTTTTTCGGAGAGAGAAAGTTGAACGGGTTGGTTTTGAGAGAGGTTGGGTGTCCCATTTTTTGTGCTTCCGTTTTGGACACTTAACGGTAGCCAGAATGAGGGAAAGGTATAAAGCATCTGGGCGTGAAGGTTCTCCGGGGCTTATGATCGATATGAGATTCTTGGATTGATATAACATCAGGGCTTACCTAAAATTCCGAAGATTCTGTTCCGTGTCAAAGCTTATGAGGCAAATTGACGCGTAGAATTTTACAACCTTACTAGCGCGCGCCCAACGGTGTCATTGACAATATCATCAATTATTTTTGGTCGGTGATAAAAGGAAGGTATTGGAGGCATAATAACTGCGCCATTTTCCGCGCAGCGTAACAATAATTTTAGATGCCCACAATGAAGTGGTGTCTCACGGACTAAAAGAACGATTGGACGATTTTCGTTTTAGATGAACATCGGCAGTTCTTGAAACTAGCTCGGCCGCATAGCTATATGCAATAGCTGACAACGTTTTTATCGAACAGGGGGCAATAAGCATTCCCTGTGAATGAAACGAACCACTAGCAATTGATGCACCAATGTTATCCGGGTGATGCACAATATCAGCCAAAGATTCAACATCGGCCACACGCCAGGCTGTTTCCATAGTGATTGTCATGCGAGATGCCTTCGTGATGATAAGGTGCGTTGTGTATTCCTTCTTTTCACTTATGGCTTGCAAAGATCGAATCCCAAAGA
>SDBU01009527.1_pt1 | contig 10866 bp, 8 predicted proteins | sample 2277071 | NCBI WGS metagenome assembly SDBU01 (sample SAMN10397929, study PRJNA504765) | marine sediment metagenome | isolation source: marine sediment core GS08_GC12, 126 cmbsf | place: Arctic Ocean: Gakkel Ridge, Loki's castle | collected 2008
GAAGCTTATTGCCCACGACCCGTTTATTTCTATTGAACACGCCCATAACCTCCAAGTAGAGCTTGTGTCTCTAAAACAGTTACTTAAAGAATCAGATTTTATCACCCTTCATATTCCAAAGACCGCGTCAACCAAAGGGCTAATTGGAGCCAAGGAGTTGGCTCTGGTCAAGCCAACAGCTCGTATCATTAATACTGCCCGGGGCGGACTTATTGACGAAGGAGCACTAACCAAGGCTGTGAAAGAAAAAAAGATGGCCGGGGCTGCCATCGATGTCTTCTCTGCTGAGCCGACAACACAGAGTATTCTTTTCGAGGACGATAATATCATCGTCACCCCTCATTTGGGGGCTTCCACTATTGAAGCTCAAGCTACTGCGGCTAAAGATGTGGCTCAACAGATCATTGACGTATTTAGGGGGCACCCGGCCAAATACTCGGTTAATGCCCCATTCATTCCCGCCGAAACCCTGTCAATGTTGACCCCATTCCTGCAGGTGGCTACTATTGTGGGCAGGTTGGTCAGCCAGCTAGCTGAAGGGCAAATGAATGCCATCCAGATTAAATACGAGGGTGAGATTGCTAATTATGATACCAGTGCTCTTAAGGCAGCCGTTCTCGGAGGATTGCTTGAAGAGATAAGCGAGGAGCGAGTAAACCTGGTCAATGCCAATATGGTTGCTGCTCAACGTGGTCTAGCGGTGGTTGAGCAGAAGACGCCTATCTGTGAGAATTATGCCAACCTTATTACCGCAGAGGTTACCACCAGCGCCGGAGTTACTACTGCCGCCGGCACCGCCATGCGTGGGGAATACCACATTGTCCGGGTTAATAATTACTGGATTGATATCGTGCCCACAGGAGGTTATCTCCTGTTTAGCGACCATCGAGACCGTCCCGGACTCCTTGGCGCCGTAGGTAAGATAACTGGCGATGCTGACATAAATATTAGCGAGATGCATGTCAGCCGTCTCAAGCCTCGGGGACAAGCGCTGATGATACTGGCCCTGGATGAACCCCTTCCTGATGAGCACCAACAGCAAATACTGTCTATCCCCGATATCTACTCCGCCAAACTGGTAAAACTGTAAGGATCAAAATGGCATGGTATGTAAGCATAATGGCTACCTGGTTGTGAGAGGAAATAGAAAGAGGGGAACAAAATTTTGGGGTTGCTCAAAGTATCCAGCATGTCAGTATACTAGACTCTTGAGTGCGCAAACCAGAGAGTAATTTCAAACCCAGCATTTGTTCAATCAACAGCAAAAAGGGGGTAGAACCTAAACCAGCCGATTGAAAACCAGTCCGGCCGGTAACTTGGGATAAAAGTAGGTTGATTTGCGCGGCATTCGGTCGCCGGCATCGGCAATAGCTTTAATTACCTCCGCCCGAATCGGGCTTACCAGAAAGGCTAGCTGGTATTCCTGGTCTAATACCCTTTGCACCGCATCCAGTTTATCATAGCTGTAGCCAATAAACACCTCCCCATCACCACTGCTCAGTCCCAGCAGCTTCTCCAGTATGATATGGTCAACGACACTAACTGCCAGTCTCTTGTATAGCTCGGAATGGAAGTAGGGCATCATTTGGCCGGTGGTAGCCAGGTCACGCAGTGTGAGCATCAAAAGACGCTCCCCGTCTAACCCAAACATAACTAACCTCACCTCGCCTGTCTCGCCATTCAAGAAATCGTCAACCTGCTGCCAGACATCCTGGGCACCCAGCGGTAACTCCTCTATTCCAAAGAACGACTCTAGACCAATCTTCAGCTCGCTCAGGGTTGCTCTCGATATACCACAAATCAGCCGGTGAGGAGGCAGAATAACAAGCCCCGGGTCGGCAAAATCTGTCAGCGTCATCATCACAAAATCAAACGGCTCGTCTCCCGAAACTGATGAAGAATAGGCATGCCGCTCACGCTGATAGCTAAGAGCACTCTCATAGCGATGATGTCCGTCAGCAATATACAGTGGCTGACCGGCCAGGCTACGGCTTAGCTGATTAATAACCTCGGCCTCAGTGATAGCCCAAACATGGTGTCGTTCGCCGTGAGCGCTGCTCAAACTAATTATGGGTTCGCTCCACTCCTGTGCCGCCAACAGCGAGGTGACCCGCTGTCCCTGGTCTTCAAACAAGGCCAGAATCGGGCTGGTATTGGCTTGAAGTGCCCATAGCAAACTTAAGCGGTCATTAGTAGGCTCTGTTAGCGTTCCCTCGTGAGGTCGGACCACCATCTCATCCCACCCCTCCAGCCTTACGCAGACGATAATACCACGGCGCTTAAATTGCCTTCCCTCATAGGTGAAATAGTGGTCATAGAGGTAAATGGCTGGCGATTCATCAACCTTAAGAATGCCTTGCTTTAGCCACTGCTCCAAGGTAGCTGCTGAGCGGGTATATTTGCTGTCTATAGCTGTATCCTGGGGAGCCCCCCAGCTATCCTCCAGCCGGACAAAGTTATACTCGCTCTGATGATAGAGTTCTTGACGCATTTGTGGGGTAATAATGTCATACGGGGGGCAGATAACGGCAACCAGGTCATTAACCACCGATTGATTATAACGAATACCACGGAAGGGGCAAATCTCAGCCATGCGTAATTACCTAATTTTTTCTTTAGAGAGCCAAACCTGGTTCCCCTTCATTCCTTTTTCCGTTACAAGGGGGGATACAGATATTAAGTAGGCGAAGCCCCGTCTAACCTTCCAAGATGAAGGTGTTTGAGAACACGCTTAGTTTACCCTATACCACCGCAAAGGCGCAAGTCTCAAGTGCACCAAGGATATTGTCCCCGATTTTACCAAATAACAAATGACTAGGACGAGGTCGTTTAGCAACCTATCCCCCTGCCCCCTTCCCTTATTAAGGGAAGGGGGCGTGTAGGTAAGAGAGGGGCGAAGCCCCTCTCTAAAATCTCTTCCCCCTCTCCTTCTCAAGGAGAGGGGGATTAAGGAGGTGAGGTTAACAAACAATCTCTAGGACATCTCTTTAGATACCACCCAGACCACAGCTTGACGCCAGAGACAACGAGGCGTTATGCTATCTAGGAACACTATATAGACATCAGGTTGTGACTTTGTAAACCACCAGTCATCACTTTGAATCTAACTGCTGGCTCCATGGAGGACGGATGAGTAAATTCATAGATAAATTAAAACAGGCATCACAGACTGCGCCCCCAATAGGATTCAAGGCAACGTTAGCCACCCTGTCGAAGCCAAAAATGCTGCTTATCGCCAGTTTGTCCCAGGCTAATCTTGATGGCGTGGCCGATTATGTGGCTGGAGCTGACGCCGGGCTATTACCTGTCTCCGAATTAAGCTCAGGGGCAGAAGCCATCAAGAAGACTTTACAAGCTGTATCTGATATCCCGTGGGGTGGTTGGCTAAAAGATGTTGGCCGGAAGGAAATAACCCAGATAGTGGACTCCGGTTGTGATTTTGTGGTTTTTCCGGCAGTCAGTACCGCACTGGCAACACTTCAGGGCAATGGAGTGGGGAAGATATTGGAGGTACCGGCATCACTCAGTGACGGCTTGCTGAGGGCAGTTAATAAGTCACCGGTAGATGCTGTGCTTATCAGCGGTGAACCAGAAGAGGGAGGTTTTCTTACCTGGCAGCACCTAATGCACTTTCAGCGATGTGCTGACCTGCTAAGTAAACCTTTGTTAGCATCCATACCGCGGGACGTGACGGCCAGTGAGCTTCAGGCTCTCTGGGAGGCAGGGGTAGATGGTGTAGTGGTAGAGGTCGGAGTAGAGCAACCAGCAGGCAGATTGATGGAGCTACGCCAGGCGATTGATAGCTCGACCTTACCACCACAACGTAAGCGGGAAAAGCCAGCAGCGTTAGTACCTTACACTGAGCCCATGGTGGGTGCAGTAACCGAAGAGCCGGAGGAAGAATAACTCCACACCAAGGCAACCACCTGCAAAAGGCTATTTAGCTACGAGACTCTTTATCAGGGTAAGTTCATCCCGCGCCAGCCTCGGCATGAGGAAATTACCGGTTATAATTTCTTTACCTTTCTGACCTAACCTCTTCGAAAGCGCTGGATTGCGCAGGAGGTAGACTATCTTCTCAGCACATTCCTCCACGCTATTTACCAGGTAGTTGCTAAGTTCACCAGTCATCTGTAGGGGGATACCGCCGGCATTACCAGCTACAACCGGGGTCTCTTTCCATAACGCCTCAGCTACCACCAGGCCGAAGCCTTCTCTGATTGACTTCTGGATAACCAGGTCACTAGCTCTCTGAAAGACATTAACCTCCATATTGCCGACTCCAGTCAGGTTGGAAGAGACAAAGATGCCATCATCCTTGTTTGCCTCTTCATTGATGGCAACGTACATCTCCCATGACTCAGGGTCATCACCAGCAAAGCTACCAATCATAGCTAGCTGGAGTCCGGGTATCTTTTCTTTGGCCAATCGGTAAGCGGCAATGGTGCCAAACGGGTCTTTCCAACGGTCAAAACGAGATACCTGGGTAATCAGCATCCGCCGGCGGTCAATGCCAAGATTTTCCATCATTTCCCGGCACACATATCTTTTGATGAACATATTCTTGGAACTGAAGGCGTCGATGGCGGGCGCCATAGTCACAACCTTGCCCAAACGAAGGTCTTTGGGTATAAATTCACTGGTGGTGAAAACGGCAGCATCATGCTCTTCAACAAAGGGACGCAAGAATTGCCACACTGTCTCGTCTGGCTGTGAGCTGTCTACATGGCAACGCCATATCCATTTAGCCTTACTTTCCGGTAAGTAATGGCGCATGGCAGCGGGTTGGGGATCATTGACGACAAAAACATCATAATTAGGGTCGAGTTGAGAAGCATTTTCTTTATTTATGGACAAGTACAGGTCTCGCCAGCTCTCAGCTCTCCGGCTCCTGAACTCTGCACCCTGGAGTGCGTTATGGAGCCCCTTTGTAATGGTAAAGAAACGACGGTCACCACGGATAATCTGCCAGTCGGCGTGAATCCCCAATGAGCGCAGTAGCGGGATATAGGAAACCAGGAGTTCAGCGACACCGCCACCAAAGGGGGTGGAGTTTATGTGGCATATACGTAGTCCCTTTAGCTCTTCCCCGAGAGCCACCACTTCATCGATGGTCTCTCTGGACAGAATCATGCGATACTTATCAACATCGCTTACCGCCAAGGAAACTTTATGCAGCATTTAAGATATTTCCGTATCCCGCTTATTTATCAATGTTTATTGGGAGATAACGCCTCGGCAACTACGATTGTGAAAGTTGCCACGATTTGCCTTCGGTGGTTATCGCCGGAGCAATTATCATCTCAACCTGATGCATTTCTTTAATGTTGACCACCCCGCAGGCACCCATTGCGGTACGGAGAGCCCCAATCAGGTTTTGACTACCGTCGGTGACGGAAGTAGGGCCAAAGAGAATTTGTTCCAGTGTCCCGGTAGTACCAACCCTTATTCGGGTGCCCCGGGGGAGTGTTGGGTGCGGGTGAGACATACCCCAATGATAACCATGTCCTGGCGCCTCTTCAGTCTGAGCAAAAATAGAGCCCAGCATTACGGCATCAGCACCTGAGGCGAAGGCTTTGCATAGATCGCCACCGTTGCGAATGCCACCATCAGTAATTATCGGCACATACCGGCCTGACTCCCGTAGATATTCATCTCTAGCGGCGGCACAATCCATGGTTGCTGTTACCTGAGGGACCCCGATACCAAGGACTTGCCTGGTGGTACAGGCTGCACCTGGCCCGACACCAACCAGAATCCCGGAGATACCGGTTCTCATCAGCTCCAGACAGGCACCATAGCTGACGCAGTTGCCAACAACAATCGGCATGGGTATAGCGCTATGAAGCTCGTCGAATTTCAGTCCACGATAGCTTTTGGATATATGCCGGGTAGTGGTAACAGTGGACTGGACAATAAAGATGTCAGCCTTGGCTTCAGCGGCGACTGGAGCAAAGCGCTTAGCATTGGCGGGTGCCGCGGAAACAGCACATACCACTCCCGCTTCCTTAATCAACTGAATTCGTTCGCCAATGAGGTTTTCCTTAATCGGCTGAGAATAGACCCTTTGTAACAGAGAGGTCACTTCAGTCTGAGGGGCTTGGGCAATTTCAGCCAGTATCTCCTGGGGATTATCGTATCGAGTTTGTACACCCTCCAGGTTGAGAACGGCGCACCCACCGAGTTTGCCGTACAGGATAGCAAAATCAACATCAGTCACTGCATCCATTGCTGCGGCTATTACGGGAATAGAGAAGGCAAAATTCTCTATCTCAAAATCAATATTTGTCTGGTCCGGATTAATGGTCATATCTCCCGGGACTATAGCTACTTCATCAAACCCGTAGGAACGCCGGAGTTGCCTAAATTGAGGGGCAGTCATATGGTCTACCTCCTAACCATAAACTATATCAAAGTGGCAGTTCTAGGTCAAGAAAACTTGATGTCATTTAACAACCTCGCCCCCTGTGTCCCCCTCCCCTTCAAAGGAGAGGGGGACACTTTTCTGGAAGAGGGGCAATACCTCTATTAGACACCCACATTAGTTCAACTTCCTTAATTAAGGAGAAGGGAAGCCTTTTTTGCCTCTCCTTATTCAGGAACGGTAACCAAGGAGTTTTAAAGGGGAGTAGCCTATCCCAAAAAGTAAGTTGCCTTGATAGAGCTTGCCCTATCGGGGTGTTTAAGAGGGGGGCTAGCGCCCCTCTTTTTAAAATCTTCCCTCTCCCCATGATAAGGGGAGAGGGATAAAGGGTGAGGGGTTGATAAAAAATCTCAAGAGTAGACGGGCAACGAAATCTAGGTTATAATTAGGGAAGATAAGAGCTAATGCCAACCCTTTACGTGGTAGCTACCCCTATTGGTAATTTAGAAGATATTTCGCTGCGTGCCCTGCGGATTTTACGTGCCGTGACGCTTATCGCTGCTGAGGATACACGCCGGACGAAACGGCTTCTCGTTACCTATAATATCAAGACACCAATGACCAGTTATCACGAACGGAATAAATGGTCTAAACTGAACTCTATCTTGCACTCTCTTGAAGGTGGAGACATGGCGCTTGTTGCTGATGCCGGAATGCCCGGCATGTCAGACCCTGGCTATGAATTAATTGTCGCCGCTAATGAGCAGGGTATCGCTGTTGTTCCAATCCCGGGACCCTCAGCGGTCATTACGGCCCTTGCTATCTCCGGACTGGCTACGGAGCGGTTTACCTATCTCGGTTTTCTGCCACATAAAACTAATAGCCGACGACGAGCTCTGGAATCGGTTGCCAATGAATATGGCACTATTGTTGTTTTGGAGTCTCCTCACCGTATAGTAGCCGCCTTGAGCGACATTCAGCTTGTTCTCGGAGACCGGAGGATGACGGTCTGTCGCGAACTTACCAAGATTCATGAAGAGGTTTTCCGGGGAAGGGTCAGTCAAGCAATAGAGCACTTCACCGAGCCAAGGGGAGAATTTACCCTGGTGATCGAGGGCAAGAGGGAAAAGGATAAGCCGCAGCTCACTGAAGCCACTGAGACCAAATTACAGCAAATGCGCCAGGCTGGGGTAACTGCCAAGGAGGCAATAGCCCAGCTAGCTGGAGAAACCGGCTTATCTAGGAGAGAATTGTATCAGGCCTGGCTTAGGCAAAGGAGGTAGTAGATGCGCCGTGGATGTATCTCTTTGGGTGATATTCAGTGTGCCGATTGTCGCCGTACGATAGATTATCTTGAGCCTTACCTAGTCATTGAAGAGGCAGAGGGTGCCACATCGCGTTTATGTCATAATTGCGCCTTAAGTAAGGGGTATAGTCATTATAAGCAGGAGAAGGGGGACCAGGTAATCACCTTTTTCCCAGAGTAAGTATTAGCCCAGGTAGTGCAAGAAATACCTCAATCATGGCAAGGATGACATGAAGATGAGGTAGATGCATCATTTGGGATTAGTCTTTAAGGTTAAGTTGTGATAAAGCATTTTGTTTACCAAGGAATAGATTATGAGTGAGAGAATTCTTGTCGCTGTGGCCTGGCCCTACGCCAATGGTTCTTTACACCTGGGTCAGGTTGCCGGAGCCTATCTACCGCCGGACATATTTGCCCGCTACCACCGCACTAAGGGGAACGAGGTCTTAATGGTATCGGGCTCAGACCAGCATGGCACCCCGATAACTATTAAGGCGGAACAGGAGGGTAAGAAACCAAGCGAAATAGCCGCCGCCTATCACCGCGAGTTTCTTGACTCATGGCAAGCACTGGGTATTTCCTTTGATCTATTCACCAGCACGGAGACTACCAACCATGCTGAGGTATCACATGACATCTTCCTAACCCTTCTTGATAAAGGCCACATTTATCGCTCCACCGTATCACAGCCTTTTTGCCCCCAGTGCCAGCGCTTTCTCCCTGACCGCTACGTTGAGGGCACTTGTCCCTACTGCCACGACAGTGGCGCCCGGGGTGACCAGTGTGATAACTGTGGCCGACCGTTGAACCCTGCGGAGCTCATTGAGCTTCGTTGTCGAATATGCGGCACAACTCCCCGATTCAAGGATTCGGAGCACTTCTTTTTCAGGCTAAGTGAGTTCCGGGACAGGCTCCTAGATTGGGTAAAGCAGCAAAGCCACTGGAGACCGAATGTCCTTAACTTCACTACCCGCTATCTGGAAGAGGGGCTTAAAGACCGGGCAATTACCCGAGACATAAACTGGGGAGTGCCGGTGCCGGTTTCCGGCTTTGAGAGCAAGCGCCTCTACGTGTGGTTTGAGGCGGTCATCGGTTACCTTTCGGCATCCAAGGAGTGGGCCAAGTCCAGTGGTGATAGCGAAAAGTGGCGCTCTTTCTGGCAGAGTGAGGCAAAGAGTTACTATTTCATCGGCAAGGATAATATCATCTTCCACACAATCGTCTGGCCAGCAATGCTGATGGGCTATGGTGGTCTTAATTTACCTTACGATGTCCCGGCTAATGAGTTCTTAACCATTGAAGGCAGGAAGCTTTCTACCAGTCACAACTGGGCAGTATGGTTACCTGACTACCTATCACGCTATGACCCCGACCCACTGCGCTACCTGTTATCAATAAACATGCCGGATACCGGGGACACCGACTTTTCCTGGCGGGAGTTTATTCGCCGTAACAATGATGAACTGGTGGCTACCTACGGGAACCTGGTACACCGGGTGCTTACCTTTGTCTTCCGCAACTTTGATGGTCACGTGCCCACGTGTGATAATATGGGTATCAGTGACACTCAGGAAAGAGCACTAACTCAATTAGAAATAGACTCTTTTGCGAAGCTTAATGATGTGGGCAGCGAGCTTTCGCGATGCCGCTTCAAGATGGCATTAAGCTTAGCCATGTCCACAGCCCACGAGACAAACCGCTACCTCGATGAAAAGTCGCCCTGGAAGATAATCAAAGAGGACCGGCAGGCAGCCTCCAAATCTCTATACGTGGCTCTCTCTGTAATCACCCAGCTGAAAACGATGCTCTACCCCTTTTTACCATTTAGCTCACAGAAGGTACACGAGTATCTGGGCTTTAAGGGCCGGGTTGAAGATTACCACTGGCAGTGGCAAGAATTGCCACCGGGGCAGAAGTTACTGCCGCCAGAACCCCTGTTTTCTAAATTGGACGAACGGTTGGCCGATGAAGAAACAAGCCGCCTGGGGCAAGCCAGTTGCTAGTAGATTCGCATACCCATATTGATTTACCCGTTTTTGACGGCGACCGAGACCAGGTAGTAGCTCGAGCACGGGAGAAGGGGGTTAGTACTATTATAAACGTCGGAGTAGACTTGGAATCGAGCCGAACCTCGCTAAAGATGGCTCAGGACTACCCTGAGGTCTTCACGGCGGTTGGTTTTCACCCTAACGATGTGGTGAATATGGCAGAGGACGACCTTGGATTACTCCCTGAACTGGCACTAGAGGATAAGGTGGTAGCCGTTGGTGAAATCGGGCTTGATTTCTACCGAAGGTTATCTCCTCGCCAGCGTCAAATGGAGGTCTTTCAGCAACAACTCGACCTGGCAGCAGAGCTGAGCTTACCCGTGGTTATCCACTGCCGCTCTGCCCATAACGAAGTGCTGAGTACACTGACCAGTTGGGTAAAATCTGCCTCCTCTGCCGCTACCGATGGAGGTGAACTTGGTGTTCTCCATTGTTTCAGTGGTGATATGAAATTAGCTTGGCGCTATATTGAGCTTGGCTTTTTGATATCATTAGCTGGTCCGGTGACCTACCCAAAGGCACTTGACCAGGTAGAGGTTGCCTCTAAAGTGCCACTAGACAAGCTTATGGTGGAAACAGATTCCCCGTTTCTGGCACCGCAACTGCACCGTGGGCAGCGCAATGAGCCCTCATACGTATCCCTGGTTGCTGGTAGGGTAGCCCAGATCAGGGGAGTTCCGGCTGAGGTGGTTACCCAAGCTACGGCACAAAATGCTACCCGTTTGTTCTGTTTACCAAATAATTAAAGGAGCAATGCCATTGACGCTGAGCACAATTTACAAGCTGATCCAGGAAGACCTAGCCAAGGTAGAGGATAGTCTGAAGTCAATAAGTGAGGTTGCATTTGACCGTCTGTCCGAACTGCTAGAGTACAGCCTGAGGAGTGGAGGCAAACGGGTTCGCCCCGCCCTTACCTTGCTGACAGGTAAGTTTCACAATTATGACCTTGACTACCTTGTGCCAATGGCAACAGCGGTCGAGCTTTTGCACACCGCGACGTTGATTCATGATGATTCCATTGATAAATCAGCAGTTCGACGTGGCCGGCCAACGATTTACGAAGTGTGGGGAGAAGCCAAAGCGGTTCTCCTTGGCGACTACTTGTTTGCTAAGGCGGGAGAATTTTGTGCCAGTACCGGTAATGTGCG
>SDBU01009528.1_pt1 | contig 10866 bp, 10 predicted proteins | sample 2277071 | NCBI WGS metagenome assembly SDBU01 (sample SAMN10397929, study PRJNA504765) | marine sediment metagenome | isolation source: marine sediment core GS08_GC12, 126 cmbsf | place: Arctic Ocean: Gakkel Ridge, Loki's castle | collected 2008
CGAAAGCGCCCAGCACTGAACCAAGGCGACCACAAGGATAATTGATAACAGTATCAAATACACAGCCGTGAGTAAAAAGCCAATGGGGCCTACAAGTGGTGAATCCAAAAGGCTGGTGTCCCGGGCAACGGTCTGGTTATTCATTTCTTTTTTTGTTTGAGTTTCTTTGGACATATTGTCTCCTCCAATTTAGAACAACTAAAAATCTGGTATCCGGCGTCAACACAACGCAGCTTTTCGTCACTCGGTGTATCAGGAATGTTACTCCCTTTTCTGCTGCTTGTCAAGATTATTCTAAGGTGAGGAGAAGATTTAACGGAAATTGGTCCTTTCCGAGCGTCCTTAGGGCCAAATCGGTGTTAAAATTGTGTGGAACTATAGCAGCTTTTAGTTGTATAAAAAAGTAGAAGTTCTTCGTGTTAAATCGGATTACGCGTAATGAAACAATCAACAATTGACAATTCATGCTTTGTAGAAAACATCTGGACAGAGCAAACTCATTAATTGTGGGGGTAATTCCGGTTTTCTTCTGAAATGGGGGAAAGTATCTTGCGATGTATAGCCGATAGGTGATTGGGCAGGGGGCTGCGATTGTTTCTCAGGCGGGTCGGGACTTTCAGCGATTCGGTCAGGAGAGAAAAAGAAATTATTTTTGGAACATAAAGTAATTATTGATAATGATTTGTAAGCAGGATATAATAGTGGGGTTTTATAAGAACAACAAAATTATGTCATAAATTGGGAGGTTTATAACTATGTTACTTTTGATTTTTAGAGGTATATTTATTATCGTTATTGTCGCGGTTGTAGTCGGCTACATAAGTTCAGATGCCATTTCACAATACACAACAGAGGACGGGGAAGTTAAATACTTATCTGATGAGATACGCAGAGCGAATTTTAATGCAATCCTTTGGTGTGGTCTTGGACTGGCATTAACTGTCTTTCTTGTGGACATTTTTACGCCTAAAAAAAGACTTGGGGCTCTTGCAGGGGTATTTTTTGCGCTTTTGGTGGGGCTATTTTTGACCTGGGGCTTGGCGCAGGTGCTGGATCTGCTAAACGAAATTCATAGGCTTGGTTTGACTGCGATAGCCCTTACGGCAATCAAATCGGTGATGGGAATATGTATATGTTATCTTGTTATCAGTATCGTGATGCGGACCAAGGATGATGTGCGTTTTGTGATTCCTTACGTGGAATTTGCCAAGCAGACCAAGGGCATGCGGCCGTTGGTTTTGGATACCTCGGCAATCATTGACGGACGGATTGCGGATTTGTGTCAGAGCAAGCTGTTCGACGCTCCATTGATTGTTCCGCGTTTTGTGCTCAATGAGCTGCAGCTTATAGCGGATTCGGCCGACAAGCTCAAGCGTAACCGCGGTAGACGGGGACTTGATATACTCAACAAGATGCAGTCGAATTCCGTTATTGAAGTGGAGATTGATGATTCTATGATCCCGGAGGTCGAGGAGGTCAAGGGTGTTGACCAGAAATTAGTGATGTTTAGCAAGGCCTGTAACGGGCGATTAGCAACAACCGACTATAACCTAAGTAAGGTTGCACAAGTGCGTGAAGTTGATGTGGTGAATATAAACGACCTGGCTAATTCGCTGAAAGTGATTGCTTTGCCCGGCGAGACGATGGAGGTTAAGATAATAAAGGCAGGCGAAGAGATCGAGCAGGGCATCGGTTATCTGGACGACGGGACGATGGTTGTTGTTGAAGGTGCCCGTAACAAGATTGGGCGCCAATTGCTTATTAGCATAACCAGCTCGCTTCAAACCTCGGCGGGTAAGATGATTTTCGGCAAGTTCGAGGGATTCGTGCAGGAAACAAACGGAAACGCTCGGCGCAGACTACAGAAAAGGCCGGCTGCAACACATAGCTCCAGGGATGACAAAAACTAAGAAGTGCACAAGAACCCCCGGCAGAGGAACATAGAAGCACATCCGGGGATAAACTCCAGAGCACAGGTGCATAAGCTACAAGCATGAAACTACTTACCGATTGAAAAATCGGAAAGTTAGGGCTGTAAATCAACAATTCCTTTGTGTTTTTACGGTTTCTATTTAGACTTCAAGAGGCATTTGAGGAACATCCCGATAGCTAATAAGAGACCGGCAGCGAACAACGGCCAATAGAAGTATGACTTGTAGTCCGGTTCGGCGAGATATGAACCGGGCGTACAAAAAGAAACCACCACAATAATCCCAGCAACAAAGAAGGCAAGCCAATCGTTCCGCGTTACGTTGAAGGCTCTGCCGCGAGCGTCTCTATAGAGTATAACCGCTGCAAATATGAGCAGTGTAACCGAGATAAGGACCGGGTAAAGGACTGCTGAAGCCCAGGGGACTGGTATTAGGAACAGTATGTCCCAGTCCATAATTGAGACGGGCCAGTTAAGAAGGACTTTGAGCCAGATGTAATAGAAGATGTCCCAGATTGCGAAGATGGTCAAGAAATAAGCAAAGCGCTGCCGGCGGTTTCGGCCGAACAGCCAGGCGCCGGTGAAGATTAAAACTATCGTCGCAGCTTCCCTGCCGATTTCAGTTAAAAGGAACCGCCTCCAGAGAGGGTCGATACCGAATATGGTCAGCGGGAAGGTGAATCCGTCAGGGTAGAAAATTTCTCGCAGATAGACAACCACAGCGGCTTCGATATATCCAAAGGCAATGCTGAAGATGACAACGACACAAAATCGTTTGATTGTTGTTTTCAGCAGCTCCGCAGATTTATCTGCCGATATTTTTTGTGTGCACATAGCATTATAGTTTTTGCAATTGGCGTAACAGAGCGGGAATAGCTTTGCCTGCCGGGACTATTGAGACTCTTCGGCCGTTGCGGTAGATGTAGGCCTTATTCTTTGCGGCACAAAGGGCAATGTCGGCGTCGGCGGCTTCGCCGGGGCCGTTGACGATGCAGCCCATCACAGCCACACGCAACGGTTTATCGATATCCCGTATGGCTTTTTCAACCCGGCGGGCCAACTTGACGACATCGATTTCGGCGCGGGCGCACGTTGGGCAGACTATCAACTCCAGGCCCGAACGGGGGTAAAGGCCCAGCGCGATTAGGATCTGTTTTGCGATTGTTGTTTCTTCGACGGGATTGCCGGCGACGCTTACCCTGATGGTATCGCCGATACCTTCTGCAAGGAGAGTACCCAGAGTAACGGCTGAGGGTATCCGGGCGTCTTCGGGCAGACCGGCGTGCGTCAGGCCGAGGTGAATCGGATATGGGAAAGCTTCGGCAATTCTGCGGTTGATTTCGATGGTCCTTAGGGTGTCGCTGCTTTTTGCGCTGAGAACTAATTGGGTGAAGTTGCGATTTTCAAAAAGCTGAACATATTTTTTCATTTCCTTTAACATCAAAGCGGTACGCTTTTCTGCTGGGACAGATTGTTTCTTGAGGTTTCTGATACTTGCTTCATTGACGCCGATTCGGATGGCGACCCTGTGCATTTTGGCTGCGTCTATTATTCGCAGAATATCTTTTCGTTTCTTTATGTTGCCGGGGTTTAGCCGAATTTTGGCGGCGCCGGCCTCTATCGCTTCAATGGCCCGGTTAGGGCTGAAGTGAACGTCAGCGATAAGAGGGACATTTACTTTTTGGACGATTTTCGCAAAAGCGGCAGTGTCCGCCCGCCTGGGCACGGCTATTCTGACCAATCGGCAGCCGGCCTTAACAAGCTGATTGACCTGCCTTAGGCAACGGGCAATATTAACCGTCGGAACTTTGGTCATCGACTGGATAACAACCGGGGCCGAGGAGCCGATTTTTACCGCCCCGACCTTAATGGTTTTTGTTTTTCTTCTTCTAATCACGCCAAGATTGTAGCTTGTCCCGGGTGTTGGGGCAAATTAAAATATGACCCCCGCCGTATGATTGATTATTGATTCAAGTATGTTATGATTACGACAGGTGCGAAAGCAGGAACGGGGGCATTTAGCGTATCCCGACTCGTCGGGAGGAAGGAGAATCGGTAATGCGAGAAACGAGAAACGAGAATCGAGTATCGAGGTCGGGATTTCTCCTGACTTTGTGTGCGGCTGCCGCTTTTTTATTGGGAACATTCAGCGTGGGCTTTGCCGGTGCTGCTCAAGTATGGGAAAAGGTGGAGATTACCCTGTATGCCGAGAAATCGTATGAAAATCCTTACAAGGAAGTAGAGGTCTGGGTTGACCTCAAAGGGCCGGGATTCGAGAAACAATGCTACGGATTCTGGGATGGTGGCAATGTATTTCGGGTGCGTGTGCTGGCGAGTGCGGCGGGGACGTGGAAGTGGAAGAGCGGTTCGAATCAGCAGGATAAGGGGCTTAACGGCAAGAGCGGGGAGTTTACAGCTATTGCGTGGTCTGAAGCCCAGAAAGAAACAAATCCGTGTCGAAGAGGAATGGTCAAGGCTTCGGCAAATGGTCACGCGTTTGAATGGGCCGACGGGACGCCTTTCTTTCTGTTAGGGGATACGTGGTGGCCGGTGGCGACTTTTCGGTATCGCTGGTACGACGACGATAAGGAACGGCCTATTGGCCCGGGGGCAGGTATTAAAGATTACCTGAGATTTCGCAGGAAGCAGGGATTCAACTGTATTGCGATGATTGCGGCGCTTGGGAACTGGGCTAACGATGACAAGCCATCGAGATTGAAGATGGCAGACGGGACGGTGCTGCGTTCGGCGTGGAAGCAGGCGGGGACGCAAAGCGCCAAGGACATGCACGACGAGGATGGGAACCGGGCGTTTTTGTTTCCCGGTAAGGTGCCCGGCTATGAGAAGTACTTCCCGAATGTCGAGAGGATTAATCCTGCGTATTTTCGCAATATGGACAAGAAGATTGACTATTTGAATTCGCAGGGGTTTGTTCCGTTTATCGAAGTATCACGGCGTGACATCGGGCAGGCGTGGAAAAAGTATTATGATTGGCCGGGGTCGTACACGCGTTATATTCAGTATATCTGGAGCCGGTACCAGGCGAATATCTGTTTGTTCAGTCCGATTCATCTGGATTCGACAGGGGCCACCATAAAGCCGTGGGAATGGAACGAAGCAGCCAATAAGGTGGTCGAGAGGTACGGGCATCCGCCGTTCGGGACGCCGGCGGGTACGAACTCAAATCCCTCGACGCTACGTAACTTCGGCCATACGGACAAGGCCAAGTGGCTGACGTTTCATCAGATAGGCAACAGGCGGACACATGATTTGTATCCCTATCTGACGGAGATTTTTAATGCCTCGCCGCCTGTGCCGGGTATCAATGGAGAGCCTTATTATGCGGGGATGTTAGACGCAGAAGGCGGGACGGAGAAGTCGGAGCTGTATTGCCGCTCGGCGATGTACGGCAGCGTGCTGTCGGGCGGGCTTGGGGGACATATATACGGAGGGGGCGGCTGGGGCGGAGGACTGTGGAGCGGGGAGGTTGAAGATGCTTCGCCAACTCCTATATGGGAGGTCATAAAATGGCGGTCGGCAGACCAGATGCGGCATTTAAGGACATTTATCCTGTCCGAGGGGCGCAGATACCAGCAGCTTGTTCCCAGCGCCGAGATGGTCCAGCCGAGCAGGACGGGTGAGGAAAAATCATGCGTTGGGTGGGCCTACTGCGCTCGGACGATAGAGAAAGATTTCTTTCTTTTGTACTTCGAGAAAGACTGTCCACAAGCGAGCTTGTCCGGTGCGCTGCCGAGAAGCAAATACAAAGTTCTATGGTTCAACCCACGGACTGGCGATTGGATAGGTACCGGTGTTTTGATTGCCGATTCCACCGGCAGAATTATCTTGCCGAAATTCCCGGACAAATCGACAAGGTCCAATATCGATTGGGGTTTGAAACTTACTTTGAGAGACGCTCGATGAGCGTGAACCAATGGAGTGCGGCCCTTGCTCAGTCGGACTTGGGGACCCATTTCAGTCTGGCGATGTGGATGCCTTTCAAGCTCGGCATCAAGGAGGCGATGTAGTACCGGCCATGGTGCAGGATGATTTCCGGAGCCGCCACCGGCAGCGTTGCGACCTCGAGACGATTATCGTTGATGCCGAAACGGAGTGGGTCGGCAGAGCGAAAAATGGTCGCATGCCGGCGACGGCCGTATCTCTGCGTATTGAACAGGTAGTAGTGCTTCGATTCGGGCAGATAGACAACGTGGGGACACTCGGCACAGTACGGCCCTTTGGCATAGGCGCTTCCTTCAGCGACGACCTTTGACGGACCCCAGTTTCGCAGGTCAGTAGAGACACGGCAGTAGTTCAGGCCGCGATGGTTCTTAACTGGTGAGCGCATCGAGTGTGCCGTGTAGTAGCAGTAGTACCGGTCGCCAACTTGCAGTATCATGGGATCGCGGGCGTGTTCTCCATCGCCTTCGTTGAACATTCCGGTCTTGCCGTTCTGCTGAATCACGCGCGTAAAGTTTTTGCCGTCTTTGCTGGTGGCGTGGCATATATTCACCCAGTCGCCGTAGAACATGTGATAGGTCTTGCCGAGCTTTATCACATGAGGAGCTTGCAGTCCGCCGGGTGTCTCGCCCAATGAAGGGTCAGCTTCCATAGCAATGCCCATTGGTTTCCAGTCGGTGTCGGTCAGGTTCTTTCCTTCCCAGCGGTAGAAGAATCGTGTCTTACCTTCTTGGCCGCCGGCGGTTGTATTGCGAATGCAGGACCATAGCTGCCAGGTGCCATCGGCCGCCTGCCAGAGGGCAAAATCGACCGGCTGCTGCTTTTCGGTAGCGTATTTGTGGTCCATCGGACTGCCGGCCACCTGCCACCACCCGCCGTCAATTTGCGGCACCAAGACCTGCTTGGAATTTTCGTTTCCATATACAGTTATGCCAAAGGCAAAGGTGGAAATCAGCAGTATCGTTATGCGTTTCACTGTCAAACTCTCCAAAAACGATGTGGCTTGTACTGTACACAAGCCACATCATTTATTGCCTTCTATTCTACACTCTCTTAGCCTGGCAGTCCAGGTTATTCATTGGGCTGCTGCACAGCTTCTGAGGTAGAGACGGTGGGCGCGTTTCTATTTTCTGCATTGTTGCTGTTAGCCGAAAGCTGGCTTTTCAGCTGGTATTTTCGATACAACAGGCCGCGAATCAGCGAGGCAATACCTACTCCACACAAAATAATACCTACAAACAGCATTGGAGAACCCATCCTTGGTCCTGCTACTATGAATGCCAATCCGATGGCAAGTATTAAGACCCCACTCGAAAGGTACTTTATCCATATTGGCCCGACTGGTTTGGGCTTAACAGATCTTAATTCCGATAGCGGTATGCCTTTCTCGAGGGCTATCATAATCTGTTTGTGTTCGAACCTCTTTTTGAGATAGTAAACCACGCCGACGACAATCACGGGGACAGCACAAGCGATTAATATCAGCGCTACTCCAAAGGCTTCATTTGGTGACATTTTCTTTCTCCTTTCGATTTTAAGTTAATGTTTGAAAACTTTCTTTACTATCTTATTCTTATTGAGCCGCTGCTGGTTTTGAGGTACAGTTTTCCATTGCCCCGGCCGATTGTTCCTGAGAGTTTCTTTTTGCTTATTTCGCCGGTTATCGTTATGGGCAGGTCGGTTGTTATCGAGCCGTAACTGGTTGCCAGCTCCACCCGGCCTGTAAATTCAGGCGGCGTTGTAAAATCGATGCTTCCGTATGAGGTAGTTACGTTTGCTGTGATTTCGGCAGGAGTCGAGTCCGAACAGATAATATCGATATTACCGCTGCCTGATTTAGCGATAAGGTCAGTAGTTGTGAGCTGCCGACAGGTAATGCGTCCGTAGGATGTGGATATATCGGCTGTCTCTGCAGAAGCTTCTGTAACATAGATACCACCACTACTTGAATGCAGTTTGAGTAAGTTGCCTGTAAGCTCGTCGGCGTTGATAGAACCATAAGAAGTGTGCACATCGTAATCGGTACAGGAAGCCTTTGAGAGCTTAATGTTACCGCTGCTGGTTTTGAGTTTGATATCACCGCCGGAAATATCATCGCACGTGATGGAACCGTAGGATGTATTCAGATTAACTGAGCCGACAACATTCTCCGCTCTAATCGAACCACTACTGGACTTTAATTGGATATTATCACCCGTGATGTTCTTGCAGGTAACAGGACCGTAGGACGTGTCCAGTTGTGCCGAGCCCTGAATGTTCTCAGCGGAGATTGAGCCGCTGCTGGTTTTGCCCTTTACGTTTCCGTCGATATTGGTCAGTTTAATTGCGCCATAAGAGCTGGCACATTCGACGTTGGTTTGCCTTGGAACGGTTATATCGTAGCTTATGCTTATCGAGCGTCTGCGTTTTTTAGGAGGTTTTTCAGCTTTGACTGTTAACGTTTGGCCAACCGTCTCAAGTTTTATTTCCACCTGTTCGGCTATTTCCCGGGCCTCCTCTTCAGTGGGTGCTTGAACACGGATTTGAGCAACTACACTACAATTGGTAACGTCGGCACCGGTAATCGTAATCGAACCAAAGCTGGTTTTCGCAACGACAGTTGAGCCGGGCCCAAGAGGGGCCTGTTGCTGAACTGTCCTCTCATATTTGGCTCTCGGCCAATCTCCTATGTGGATATCACATCCGCTAATAATCAATAGCAGGCAAAAGCCAAGAGCCAGGACTGCGCAATATTTTCTCATTTTTTGTTCTCCCGATTTATTGTTTGTTAATTTGGCTATCTTATTTTTATTGAGCCGTTGTGGGTCTCAAGGTGCAGTTTGCCCTGGCCCGTGCCGATCGTCCCTGTGAGCTTCCTCCTGCTTACCTTGCCTTTGACCGTTATAGGCAGCTCCGTATTTATTGAGCCGTTGTGAGTCGAGGCCTCAACTTCGCCGGAGAAGTTGGATGGGGTCGTGAGGTCTATGCCGCCGTTGTATGTGATTAGCGATATATTGCAGACAGATGGGGCATCTTCGGAGTAATAAACCTTAACATTACCATTGTGCGTTTTCAGTTGTGTATCACCTGAGACTTCCCTGCAAATGACAGAGCCGTTATGCGTATGAAGCTCGATGATGCCGGAAATCTGCTCGGCAGTAACCTTTCCATTGTGCGTGGTAGCGTTGAGCCGGCCGGTGATATCTGTAATTCTTATCGACCCATTATGAGTGGTAAGCTCCAGGTCGGTATTATTTGGGACTGTTACATCGAGACTAACGGAAACAGACTTGTTGAACCTAAAGGTGGGTTTGTCAATCTTGATGGTTAGCTTGTCGCCCCAGGGTTCCAGTTTTATTTTAATTCGCTCAGCCAATTTTTTGGCGTCTTTTTCGGTTATCGCCCGGGCGGTAATAGTGGCTGTAAGATTGCAGTCGGTAACATCAGCACCGGCGATTGTGATTGAGCCGTTGTGGGTCTGGGCTGCGAAGCTCGAGCCGGGCGACAGAGGCGCTGATAGCTGGACCGTTCGTTCGTATTTTGCCCGCATAGCGCAGCCTCCTATATTGATACAACAAGCGGCTGCCACAACCAGCAGGCAAAGCAGCGAACCCAGTGATACCTTTTTTAGGAAATCATTTCCCATTTTTTGCCCTTTCAATTTATAGCAGTTCGTTTCCATTTTGATATCCCTTAATTGTTGAATTCTTTCCTTTGTTTTTGTCGTCTTTTGTAAGTTGGTCGCTGATTCTGTTCAGCAGGTTTCAAAAATTATGTGTTTTTTCCTATTTTTGGCATTATTATTGTCTTCTATAAATAATTACCTGTTTTTATGAAATTCGTTTCAGAAAATCTGAAACTTGTTAAGTCCCGGCTGCGACTAATATAAGAAGAAAGGTAGATTTTTGGTAGATAAGGTATGGGAACAGCAACGGAAAGATAACTGGTTACGACTGCTTCGCAGCGGTGACCACGGGGCGTTTGCCCAGTTCATTGATAAGTACAAAGAAACGGTTTTTTTGTGCTGCCGAAGGTTAGGGCTGAGAGAAGATGAGGCCGAGGATGTGGCCAGCGAGACGTTCCTGGCGGCATATAACGGATTAAGCCGATATAGCGGCCGGGCTGAATTGAGCACCTGGCTGTGGAGTATAGCGTACCGTCGGGCGGTAAGTTACCTGCGAAAGAATCGGAAGCAGTGGCAGCTCGAAGCTGGGCCGGATGAATCCCGACAGGTCGGGAGCGGTAAAGAGCAAGAACCGGCGACAGCAATACAAGGCAAAGAGACAGAGAAAATCGTTTGGGAGGCGGTCGAACGGCTGCCGAGACTCTGGGCCATGGCAATTATATTGTACTATCGGGAACAAAAGAGTATAATCGATATTGCAAAGATAATGCGGGCAAAGGAAAATACCATTAAGACATATTTGTTCAGAGCACGCCAGAGATTGAAAAAGGCGTTGGCCCCGGCCTTTGGAGAAGATATTGATGTTGGCGGATAGATTAAACACAGATGATAAATTTGATGAAATGTTAGGGCGAGCTTTGCGTTCGTCTTCGGAATCGGTACCAACCGATTTCACCGAGAGGATGTTAAGACGGATTAGGCAAGCCGAAGAGCAGAAGATTTTAGCCCATGTGGTTCTGCAGGAAAGACTCGCTCTGGCGGGGTGTATTGTGTTCGGCGCTGCCGCAATTGTTGCGGTGGTAGCTTTTCCGGGCGCTATTGCGGCGGTTTTTCAAAGTGCTGCCGGAAGTTTCACCGCGCGTGGGGGTGCCTTAGTTGATAGAATTCCGCAGACTATAGAAACAGTTCGTAGTCAGTGGCAGCTTTATACGGTCCTTGCGGCCATGGCGGGGTTTGCCGTTTACAGTCTTGTCGATTTGTTGGCGGGCGATGGATTAAGGACTTGTAAATAAATTATCTTCCATTTTTGGCTGGCTGCGGCTTCGGCTGGCGGTGTCAGCAAAACTCGGACTACCAACCAGTAGGCCTGCGT
>SDBU01009529.1_pt1 | contig 10864 bp, 8 predicted proteins | sample 2277071 | NCBI WGS metagenome assembly SDBU01 (sample SAMN10397929, study PRJNA504765) | marine sediment metagenome | isolation source: marine sediment core GS08_GC12, 126 cmbsf | place: Arctic Ocean: Gakkel Ridge, Loki's castle | collected 2008
CAAATCACTACAAACCAGCTTGCCTATCTTTGTGTTCAGGGAAAAGAGATTCCAGATGAGCAAATGGACCATGAACTGGCAAGCTGTCCTTTGTTGATCAACAAGGTCTGCCCCATATATTTGGTCAGGCCCTTCGGGTGCAGGTGCATGGTTTCAAACACAAATTGTGAGGACAAGGGATACGCAGAACAGGACCCATTTGTGCTGACTGTAAACAATGTGTTCTTGCAGTATATCGAACATGTTGATGCACACGGCTACTCAGGGAATCTCACTGATGTAGTCCTTTTTTTGGCCTCAGAAGAAAACCAACGAAGCTACAAGAATAACAGGTTGAGCCGCTTACAGAGCAACCTGATCCCCAACCGTCCGATACCCGCCCTCATGATACCACCGATGCATAGAAAGAAGATAAAGCCTATTCTGAATGCTCTCAAGGAGGCTGTGGACAGAAGACAGGAGAGAGGAGTCAGGAGTCAGGAGACAGTAGATAGGAGTCCGGAGACAGAAGTCAGGAGTCAGCAGAAGGACTTTGCTCACTCGTGCCTTTCGTTCAGATGTCCCAACCACAACCTAGCCGTTGCAAGAATATCCTGAGGATGCCGGCGGTGGCTCCCCATATGATGTGTTTACCATAGGTAATGCAGTAATCGTCAAGAGACTGATTTTTCAAGACAGCAGACTTGTGTTTCCAGTGTTTTGCATCGGCCAAGAAATGAAGCGGTACCATAAAGATCTCTGCCACCTCGTGATGGTTTAACCGGAACGGATAGGGATGAGGGATTAGACCCACGAAACTGTGCACGATAAACCCCGTAGTGGTGGTTGCAATTGGCTCCAGAGAGCCAAGAATCTCTACGTCCTTTGGCTCAAGACCGATTTCTTCCTGTGCCTCCCGCAGCGCGGTCGCCAGGAGGCTTTCGTCAGCAGCATCCCGCACCCCGCCAGGAAAGGAAACCTGACCTTTGTGGACCTTGACTGTCTCTGTGCGTTTGGTGAAAACAATGTTGAGTTCGTCAGCCTTCTTGAGCAGGGGAAAGAGAACTGCAGCAGGTGTCAGGTCACCAGAAACCGGATACTCTTTTGGTTCAGCAGCAAGGCTCTTTCTGATTGTTTCCAGCATAGCGCTAGTCCGGCAGGCAGATTCTTTCAAGGGCCTCCTTGGCAGCCTCTTTGACTTCCGGATGGTATGGCCCCCTTAGAATCTCTTCCATCCACGGGACAATCTTGTCATTTGCGGATTGGCCCAAGACATGGACAATATCGCCCTTGACCTGATCTGGTGCGTCGGGAAAGCGGTCCCAAAGTGGACCAACAACCTGGGCGGCCAGTTCAGGCCTTTGCTCGGCTATCTCTTCCATGATTACCATGGCTCCCAAACGCACAAACAATTTCTCGTGTGCTAGAAGATCAACAAATGCAGGAAAAATGCTTCCTCTGTCCAGCAGCATCTCCATAACCCTAGAAGCGTTTCCTTCCTTCACCATCCTTTCCAAAGATGAGGGGCTAAGCTTGGCAGGATCGCAGCTTGTGATCACTTCCACAACTTCTTCAAGCCGCAGCGTGCCTGTCCAGCGAAACTGCTCGTCAAACAGTAGGGTGGGTACTGACTGAATCTTGTTAGATTGTGCTATTTCCGGAAACAGAGTGCAGTCAAAAATTGCAAGGTCAAGCAAGTCACTTGCAGTAACAACCGGCACAAGCTGTCGTACCGTCAGTGGGCAAAAAGTGCATTGCTGGGATATGAATAACTTCAGTGCAGCCGGCAGATCCAGTTTCGAAAGTTCAAGGCGCACAGACGCTGATATCCGTGAAGACTCTCCGTGAGTGACTGATAGGGCTTCCAGAAACGGCACCAACTCCTTGTCAAGGGGGATCGCATGATAGCGCAGGCCCGCGGGGAGCTGTATGGACGGAGTCTCGTTTGGCTCACCTTCTTCTCGGACAATCCGGAGCCTTGGAGCAAGGTGGCTCAGCAGATCACAAAAGTGACGAAACTGCTCACTTCTTTTATCTTCTGTTGTCACAAGACGTATCTGAACGTCATTTGACAATTCGTCGTTCCATTTGCGGACACATTCTTTTTCTTGCAATGTCATGTGCTATTGAGTGAGTAAAGAGTCTGAAGCCGTCACCCTACCCCAAACGTGGGCGAGTAGTCAATGGAATCGGGGCTGGTGTTTTTCAGGGAGGATTTGCAGATGGGGTCTGGTTCTGTTGTCTTTTTGCTATTTTTGTCATGGCATCTTGAGCCCTGTTTTTCCATCGGCCGTTATTCTGTTTCTCAAGCTTCTTGAGAATCGCAAGGGATTTGTCGGTCCCAATCCTTCCCAAGCTTCTGCAAATTGCGCCGACCACTTTGGGGTCGAGAGGATCCTTTTTTCTCTTCAGAAACTTCAGCGGCCCCATACTCAAGTTACGGTCTACAGTATCGAGCAGAAAATCCTCGAGAAATCCAATCTCCGGCAGGTCAAGATTGCCGTAGAAACCAAGGGCGTCAAACAGACTGGTCTCTATCTGCTGACTCTCATCCAGGGGGCCATCTTCCGCCATTTTCAACATCTCGACGAACTTCCCAAGGGCAGGCTTGCTCTTGATTTTACCTAAACACTGAATGGCCTTTTTCTGAACACCGATGTCCATATCATTGAGAAGACAAAGGTACAAGTTTTCACCCCTAACATCCATTATTTTGTAATAAACCCACAGCGCTTCCTCTTTCAGGTAAGGGTTTTCGTGAATGAGGTAGGCCCGCAGGATTTTGTCCAGGGGTTGAATCCACTCCTCACACCTCACTTCCCCCAAGGCGCGGATGGTGTCGATAACAAATTTTGTTGAGACCTCTGCGTTATTCAATTCATCGATAATCAGGTTGATAGATGAGGAATCGATTCGGGCGAGTATCTGGCAGGCATTTTTGCGTATCAAGTGATCGTTGCTATCCTTCAAAATGCCTATAAGATGCGGCACCGAGCTCTTGCCGAATCTAAGGAAAATGGGGGCTATGGCCTTGCGTATTTCTGTTGCTCCACCCAGAAATTTTACTTTCAAGGCCCGCATGACCTCGCCTGCTGTCATGTCCTTCACAACTTGTCCCACATGTGCGGAGATGTGTTTGTTCTCTTTGAGATGGCCTTGTATACGCGTGATGATTTGCAGGACTTCTTTGTACCGATCTCGGAAAATCAATTCCGGAAAAATTTCAATAAAGGATCGAGCCGCATGAAGATATTTCTCTTTGTCCTGAATCTTGTCGAACTGGTCCAGAAAGGAACTGCTGTTTTTCAGAAATCTGTCTACTCGCTGCTCAAACCTTATCTTACGCTGCACTGCTTTTGGGAGGGCTTCAAGGCTGATAAGGTAGCGTCTTACATACTCTTCGAGAATGGGTACTCTTTCTTTGACTTTCCTTTGGTTGAGATGGGAAGCGATGCGTTTGGCGACTTCCGGCAATTTCTTGTGGGGAGGTTCTGGCTGCCCATTGACGATGGTTTCCTTGAGCAATGTCTTAGATACTTCGAAAAGGAGATCATCAGACAGACAGGTGATCACTTCTTCATCAATCTCAGGTTCTCTGAATTCTTCGGTTTCAGCAAGGTCAGTGTTCAGCAGAATAGGGCAAATGGCCTCAGCGTTTTGCAGGGGGCGAGCCACGTCCTGAATGATTTGCTTTCTGACTTTTATCAGGCCTTCCGCAGCCAGATCGTAATACAGAGGGACCAAGGTGAAGTCTTTTTTCAGACGGGAAATGGCAATTCGAGATCGCCACGGGAGCCTGCGCTCCATGGCCAGGACTTCCTGATTGAAGATGTATGAAACATTGAGAATGCCCTTGTCTTTGAGAGTTCGGCTGAATCGTTCCTTGTCGCCTATACTATGGGTGTTCACAAATGTCGGTTCACTCAGGACATCTATGAAATTGGTAAATTCCGTGGCCGTCAAGGTGCTCTTAAGAGATAGGCTAATGAGATCTTTGCGTTCGAGGAATTTGACAAATTTTGGAGTGTACGTATCTGCCATCCCTTGGAACATCAGGGCGTTGAGTTGCTGGATTCCTGGGAGTAGCCCTTCGATCAATATACGCTTTTCTTTACGGTCGTCGCGAACCAGGATGGTCAGCTCGCCCTTGTTGGCAAAAAGGTTGTGAAAATCTTCGTAGAGCCCTGTCTTGGCATTCTGGGATTGGGGATGATCCGGGGTGTAGTAGCCCGTGCGCAGAAGAGCTTGAATCAAGGACAAGAGAAAGTTGGTGAGGTCTTCCTTGAGCTGTTTGTACGGCTCATCTGGTTCTTGCTCAGCCTTGAGACCTTGTTGTTGAAAAGGTGTGTTTTTCATAGGAATCGACTTTATATGCACTCAAAAGATACGCAAATCCAACTACTATGAACCGGATTTATGTGCAATTCATATGCCAGGCATTGTTGTGTTCGATTACAAGGCCTATTTTGTGAAAGACCTGGAAGGTCAAAGAAGCAAAATTATGAGCTTCGGATATGCAAATTCTTGCACATGTTGAAGGTTCTTTGCCTCTGGGATTGAGTGAAGAATCTGTAGATGTGAAACGTTTCGGCGTGTGGTAAATGGCTGAAACATTTAGGTTATTACTGGCTTTGGTATCTGTTGGTCTGGAGAAAATGTTTTCTGTTGCCTTCTGCCACTTTCACTTGCTTTGTGGGGCTGTTGAGCTGTGCTGGCATGGTCTTCACGCGGTCTCTAAGGGCAGAGGCGTGGAGTATGCTCTTATTGGTCCCATTTTTGCATATTCATCCTTAACAGAGTCGAGGGGCCTCCCCCCTCCCAACTATCCTCAAATCAGCGGGGAACAGCTTAGTGCAATATTACTAACCCAACCACAGGGAGGCTCCTCGGTCTCTTGGTCCCTGCTCTGGGGCCGATGGCGACACTAAGTGTGACGGCTTCGCAAAAAGTCCAACTACAGCGTCAATCAGGCTAGGGGCGATAGGTGAAAGGCGCAGGGCCCACGCAGATTTGGGCGCCTTGCATATGAACTTCTTACTGTGCCGTCCGTCTGATGACTTTTTACGAAGCCGTCAACTTCTGGTCAAAGGACCAAAGGAAAACAGGAGCTTGGGGAAAAGGCCAATGTTATCAGACAACGAGACCACCAAGATTGATAGACTCGTAAAAAGTCTGAAAATGGACGGCACAGTAAGAAGTTCATATGCAAGGCGCGCAAATCTTGAGGAATGAGGCGTACTTTTCGTACGTCGCAATGACGAAAGATGAAGCGCAACGCCGCAGGTGGACTTTTTACGAAGCCGTCAAGATTGGGACATTAAAGGCACGGTTTTTGCTTGCAGTTCCCTGTAGCGGCATTCTGGAGTCGGCGGTGCACTTTCTCTCCGCAACTACTAAAGCCTAGGGCAGAGATACAACCCCGACTCCGGTTTTCCGCCACACCCTTTAGAAGTCCAGCTATTGATTTTAAAGTCCTTTTATCCTTTTCTCTTAAGATCTCACACACCTTTATAGGGCGTTCCCCCAACAAACTCTCCCAAATCGAACCCGGGGAATCCAAGGGTGTCAGACCTACACATTTGACAAAAGTTTCTTCAATGCGTTTGTGACAAGCTTTCTTAGTTTTCTATTATTTTGCTGTTTTATCCTGATTCTTTGACTCGCCTGAGTTACACCTGATTCGCTCACACCAAACCGATCTCCAATTTCCCTTAGTCTCTTACCACTATAGCGGTGGCACAAATACAGCTTTACCTGCCGAGCCAGCTTCTCATCTGATTGAAGCACGGAGTCAATAACATGTTCGATGTCATCCAACCCTGGTCTGTTTGTCATCTGCCGTAATGCCGGCAGTTCCCTGTCCGGTTGCTTGCCTCTCAGAAACCTGTCCTTGATTTCGTCAACAAACTCTCTGCTACCTAGAATGACTGAATGTGAAAGCTCAGCCAGGGGGCTTTGATGCTCCTGGTCCAGCAATGAGTGGACAAAGCTGCGATAGGTTTTCATGGCGGCGGCCGGTTTTGTACGAAAATAGCCGAGAATGAAATCTCTTTGAAGCCAATCGGGTGCTTTCCGCTCAACGGTGTAGTACCGGCAGCTGGACCATTTATATTCTTCTGGAGTTTTTACCATTGCGGCTCTGACAGGATTTAGGTGTATGTAGCGCGACAGTTGCTTTGCGTATTCATCAACCTCCACCAGTATGGCTTTGTACCTCCCCTGGAATAGATGCCCGGATCTTTCACGTTTGGTGTTGAAATAGTTGGTATATGCGCCATTGATATGTTGCATGATCTTAGACAGATTACCTAAAGGCGTTTCAAGAAGCAGATGATAATGGTTGCCCATTAAACAATAAATGTGGATGACAGCCCCGTACCGCTCCGTTGCCGATTCAAGATACGAAAGGAACTTCTCCCTGTCCCGAAGGCTCTTAAAAACCGCCTTTCTCTCATTCCCTCTCGAGGTCACGTGATAAAAAGCGCCGGGGAATTCTATCCTTAACGGTCTGCCCATAATCAAACTGTGGCCCTTTTTGATATGCAAATTCGCGGAGTCGATTACTGTGCTCTCTATCAATTCCCCACACTTTTGTCAAATGTGTAGGTCTGACACCCCTGAAAAATAATCGAGTATTCGCTGGTCCTGTTTTTGATAAGGCAAGTAATCTTTGATAAGACCACGCTTTGAATACAGTATACACGGCACAAAAATACAGCCTTTACCCCATTGTCCAACGTCAATAACCAAGGTATCTTTACTATATGAAAAAGACAGGCGCTGAACTCTCGCGCTTATTCAACCAAACTGGTTGCAGTGTAAGAAAATGATTTCATTGCACTTGCTTTTTCATATTAAAAGACTATGCTATTTTTTAAATCTCTTTGTTTCCGACCTAGGCGGTAAGGATGAGAACAAGGAAAATTGTACACACCCTCATCATAATGGCGTTTCTGATCGTTAACCTGAGTGGTATGTGCGGCGCTCAGTGTTTGGCGAAGTGTTCTCTGCTGGGGCCCCATGCTGCTCAAGGTTCGGATTCGGCTGTGCCGGACAGTGAAGCCCGCCCTCCCGGGCGGGGCTTCAAGGAAAGGAATATGGCCATTCTTGGATAGCTCCCCTTGACCCCGCCCTTCCGGACGGGGACTGCGGGGAGCAGGCCTGTCACGGTTGTGATGAGCCCATGGACTGCGGCCAGAGCGAATCACCGTGCGAGGGAGGAAGATGTGCCGATTCTGGGATACCTTCGTCCTACAATGCGGAGTTTTATGACTGGGAAGTCCGGGTAGACGGGGTTTCTTCCACAATGATTTTTTTCGACTTTTTCCGAAGGCACGTGAATGCGTCGCCTTTAACCTCCGTTTCCCCATTGTTTGTCCTACATCTGTCACTCCTCTGTTAGAGTATCCATGGCATGGATGGCATTGCGCCCAGGCCTCTTGGCTCGTGTTTTTTCAAATCCAGATCATGCAAATCATGCCTCTTTTGTCGTGTCGCTATCTATGAAACCGGCATTCGGGACCCGTGCTTCGCCACCTTCACCGGTCATTTGGATCGAATTAGTGAAAGGAATGCATACAAACACAAAATATCGGGATTGCATTAAGAAAAGCCCCGCATGGGCGCGGTATGACATGGGCCGTAGTATTTCACAGCGAGGTGTCACATGTACCGATTGTTGCTAGCGAGTATATTCATCCTGTCAGTACTGTTTCCAGAGACAGCGCGGTCGGAATCTGGAACTTGGGGCCCACCTGCGCTTGTGGCAATGATCGAAGAAGGATTGGAGCAGAATCAAGACATTCAAAGCCTGCAGGCCCGTGTGGAAGCGGCCAAAGAACTCATCGCTTTTGCAGGGTCTTTGGATGATCCCCGCTTGGGGCTTGGATTGCTCAACCTGCCAACCGACACGTTTGACTTAGACCAGGAACCGATGACCCAAAAACAAATATCCCTGGCGCAAAAGGTTCCGTGGTTTGGCAAACTCGATCTTCGTTCCCAATTGCAGAGCCTGAAAGCAAGTCAGCAAATGTCGATTTTGGAAGCAAAAAAATTGGAGCTGGCACGGAAAATCACCATTAACTACTACGAACTTGGCTTGATCGCCAAAAGTCTCGAGATAAACTCCAGGCTAAGGGGCATGGTCAACCAGCTCTTGAGGGTAGCCGAAACCAAGTATGCCTCAGGTGTCGGTCTTCAGCAAGACGTTCTCCATGCCCAGGTTGAACTGAGTAAACTGCTCGACGAAAGAATCGTTCTGGAGAAAAAACGCCGCATAGTCGAGGATCGCATCAACGCCCTTCTCAATCGAGAAAGCTTTGCTGCCGTACCCGGACCGGAAAGTCCGGCTCTCCCGAATATAAAGCTCAATGTAGAAATGCTGCAGGCCTCGGCACTCAAAGAAAACCCCTGGCTCAAGGCAAGACTGGCCAAAGTAAAACAGGCTGCCGTTGAAATTGAACTGGCAAAAAAGGAATACTGGCCGGACATGGACTTCAAGGTCGCATACGGACAACGGGAAGATAGCCAGGCGGGGCAGAAAAGAGCTGATTTTCTCTCGGGGGCCGTCGTTTTCAAGATACCGCTCTGGCAAAAAAATCGCCAGGACAAAAAATTCGCCGCCACAAAGAAAAAAATGGATGCTGCCCAGAGATCGCACCGGAATCTTGCTAAAACGCTGCCTCATCGCGTGGACGCCCTGGTCACGGAGATTACGGGCACCTGGGAAAACTACCGTCTTTACGCCGATGCCTTGATGCTGCAGGCTGAGCAATGGGCCCATTCCTCTCTGGCCGCCTACGAGGTGGGTGGAGTGAATTTTAATACGATGGTCAATGCCCAGATTCGTCTACTCCGCTTTGAACTGCAGGCTGAGCGTTACTTGTTTCAGATCTTTCAGAAAAGGGCGGAGTTGGAAGAGATCGTTGGAGGCCCCCTGATGGTGACATCCTCGCGCGATGAGAAGGCCTCCCGTGAGCGGGAGAAACGGACTTCTGGTGGTGACGGTGACGGAGGCAATGAAGAAGGTCAGACATAAGTTTACCCCGAGGGAGGTGAGGTGACATGAAGCGTTTTAAGGCAATAAAAGCAGTCTTGAAGATAATGGCGGTGCTGATTTCAATATGGTGGCTGATTGGCTGGCCTGGTAGCAAAGAGGTCGTCCAAAAGGGACGGGGTTTTCCCTTCATCGACACGGTTGCGGCGGAAGAAGACCTCAAGGCAGGGATGGTTGATCCCAAAACTGGCAAGAAGATCAAGTATTGGGCGGCGCCGATGGACCCCAAATATATCCGCAATGAACCGGGGAAATCGCCCATGGGCATGGACTTGGTTCCCGTGTATGAAGAAGAAGGCGAAGAAAAAGAGCCGTCTTCCAATATCCGCATTGATCCGGTAACCATGCAGAATATGGGAGTTCGTCTCGCCAAGGTGGCCCGCAAGCAACTGGTAAAAAAAATCCGTACCGTCGGGAACGTCACCTATGACGAGACCAGGATCTATGTGGTCAACACCAAATTCAATGGCTGGATCGAAAGACTCTATGTAGATTTTGTCGGCGCAAAGGTAAAAAAAGGGCAACCGCTCTTTGACATCTACAGCCCCGATTTGGTTACAGCCCAGGAAGAATACCTTCTGGCACTTCAGCAGAGCAAAAGCCTCTCTTCGAGCACCTATCCCAGTATTCGAGAAGGGGCTGAAAGACTCCTCAATGCGTCCCGCACCCGACTGCGGTACTGGGATTTGACCGAAAAGCAGATCAAAAGAATCGAAAAGACCGGCAAATCCCAAAAAACGATTACCATTCACTCACCGGCCACAGGGGTGGTCACCAAAAAGCTTGCTTTCAGAGGCCACTATGTCAAGGCGGGCATGCATCAATATGAAATCGCCGACCTGTCGACAGTCTGGGTAGATGTAGACATCTACGAATATGAACTGCCCTGGGTGTATGAAGGGATGGAAGCTGATATGGAACTGACCTACATCCCCGGAAAGCGTTTTCACGGAAAAGTCCTCTACATTTATCCCTACCTGGAACCCAAGACCAGAACGGCAAAACTTCGATTACAATTCGCCAACCCTGGCTACAAACTCAAACCCGACATGTATGCCAATATCTACTTGGATTCTCTCGTATCGAAAGACAGCCTGGTCATCCCGCAAGAAGCTGTCATCGACAGCGGTGTGCGGAAGGTGGTCTTTGTCTATTTGGGCAAGGGCAAATTTCAGCCCAGAGAAGTGGAACTGGGCGCGGAAGGAGAAGACAATCAGTTTCAGGTACTCGACGGCCTGAGCGAAGGGGAGGAGATTGTCGTCTCCGCCCAGTTTATGCTGGATTCTGAAAGTCGGCTTCGTGAGGCCATCCAAAAAATGCTGGAAATCCGTTCCCCTGCCAGCCAGCAGGATGACGCAGACGATCTCGACATGTCCGACATGGCCATGGACGACGATATGGACATGACAGACATGACGATGGACGATGCGCCTAAAAAAGCGGGCACTGGTAAAAACTAATATCGCCGATCGATGGCGATTCGCGAAATAAAGGCAGTGAGATGATTGAAAAAATCATTGAAGCATCAATTAAAAACAAATTCCTGGTAATCCTTGGCACCCTTTTCATCATCGCAGCCGGCACATATGCGATGTTGAAGATACCCTTGGATGCCATACCGGATCTCTCTGATGTTCAGGTGATCATTTTTACCGAATACCCGGGCCAGGCCCCACAAGTCGTGGAGGATCAGGTAACCTACCCCCTCACCACGGCGATGCTTTCGGTACCCTTTGCCAAAGTGGTTCGGGGGTATTCATTCTTCGGTCTTTCTTTCGTCTATATCATCTTCGATGACGGGACCGATCTGTATTGGGCACGGAGCCGTGT
>SDBU01009530.1_pt1 | contig 10864 bp, 9 predicted proteins | sample 2277071 | NCBI WGS metagenome assembly SDBU01 (sample SAMN10397929, study PRJNA504765) | marine sediment metagenome | isolation source: marine sediment core GS08_GC12, 126 cmbsf | place: Arctic Ocean: Gakkel Ridge, Loki's castle | collected 2008
GTCCGAGAGCTGTCCGCCCACGTAAATGTCCAGGTAGCGGCGGGTCGTCCGCCGGCCGAAGCAGCCGTCAAACTCGCGCAGCAACGTGGACAACTCCGGCTTGATCTCCAAAATCGTCGCGGCATCCATGCGAAGAGCCTCCTGTGTTCTCGCTCAGCCCACAGGAATCTTGATCATCATCGCCGCGTTTGTCGAGCCTTCGTAGCGTTGTAGTACTAGCTCCCGAGCGTGAACTCGAACGTTGCCCCGCGGTCCACTTCGCTCCGCCCCCGGACCTGTCCCCCGTGCTTGCGAACGATGCGTTGCACGATGGCCAGTCCGACACCGGTACCGGGGAACTCCTCCTCGCGGTGCAGTCGCTGAAAGACACCGAAGAGCTTATCCGCATAGCGCGGGTCAAACCCGACGCCGTTATCCCGGACCCGGTACCAGGTAGCTCCACCGGACTCGAACGAGCCTACCACAATCTCGCCGGGCCGCCTATTAGCGGTGTACTTCAACGCGTTTTCCAGCAGGTTCAGCCACACCTGCCGCAGCAGCCCGGCGTCGGCCTGGGCGGCCGGGAGCGGTTCCAGCTCGAACCTGACGGTCGCCGGGTCGCGCCCGGCGACGAGTTCGCTCCACACGTCCCGAACCATACGCTCGCAGTTGACGGCGATCCGTTCGGTGGGCTTGCGGGCCAAGCGCGACAGGGTCAGCAGGTCATCGATGAGCGTTCCCATCTTGCCGGCGCTGTCCTGGATGATCTGCAGCCGCCGGCGAGCCTCAGCGTCGAGGGTGGCGGCGTGCTCCTCCACCAGAATCCGCGCGAACCCCCCGATGTGACGGAGAGGGGCCCGCAGGTCGTGCGAGACCGAGTAAGTGAACGCCTCCAGTTCCTCGTTGGCGGCCTTCAACTCGACCGTTCGGGCGATCACACGCTCCTCCAGTTCCTCGTTGAGCTGCCGGATTAGCGCCTCCGCCTGGACGCGGTCGGTGATGTCGAGCGCGGTAAAGGTGACCCCGGCCGAGAGGTCGGACGGGTCGAGCGGAGTGGAGCTCAACAGCACATCGATGATGTTGCCGTCCTTGCGTTGCCAACGCGTTTCCACGGTCCCCGTTCCGCGCGCCCCGATCTGGGCGTACTTCTCCCGACCTACGTACTGATAGTCTTCTTCCGTCGGATAGAGCATCCGGGCATTCTGCTCCACCAGTTCGTCTGCGGTATACCCGACCATCTGGCAGATTTGATCGTTGACCCTCTTCAGAATGCGATCAGAGACGAGCCCGATGCCGACCGGTGCCGCGCGGAAAATACTCCTGAGCGTGGCCTCGCTCTGTTTCAGCGCCTGCTCGGCCCGCTTGCGCTCGGTGATGTCATATGCGATCGCGAAGGTTATGCCTTCCTCCACGACCGGGCGCGAGGTCCAGCCGAGCCACTTGTATGATCCGTCCTTGCAGCGGTAGCGGTTCTCAAACCCGATCACCTGAACACCCTGGCGCAGCTTCTCCTCGATCACCGCCTTGGTGCTCTCCACGTCATCCGGATGAACGAAATCGAGGAAGGGTCGCTCGACCAACTCCGCCGCGGTATAACCGAGCACTTCCTCGAAGGACGGGCTGACCTTCAGGAAGCTGGCCGTCACGATGTCGGCGACACACACCATATAACCAGACAGATTGAAGACTCGCTCGAGATCGCGGGTGGACTGCTTGTACTCGGTGATGTCCTGCGCGATGCCCAGCATGCGCACGGCGCGACCGTCCGCGTCGCGGGTGACGTCGCCCTTCTCCGAGACCCAGCGAACCGTCCCGTCCGGCCAGACGATCCGGTGTTCAATCTCATAGTCCGCCCCGTGTTCGACGCTGGCCTCGACGGCATCGCTCACCAACCGGCGATCGTCGGGATGGACGCATTCCAGGAACGCCTGGTAGGTCGCGGTGAAACCGCCGCGCGGGAAGCCAAAGATCGGCTCGATCGTGTCCGACCAGAGCACCCGGCCGGTCGCGATGTCCCAGTCCCAACTGCCGATGTTGGCGGCTTGCTGGGCGAGCGCATAGCGCTGCTCGCTCGCGCGCAGGGCCTCCTCGGCCCGCTTACGCTCGGTGATGTCCTGAACGATGCCCATCAACAGGACGGTGTTTCCCGCGTCATCAGTGATGGCTTCCCCTATGGCCTGGACGGTCTTCTCGGTGCCGTCCCGGCAGACTAAGCGATGCTCGATATTCCAGCCCTGCGCTTGCTCGATCCCTCTTCTGATGTGAGACAGATCGTATTCCCGGTCTTCCGGATGAACTACTTCGGCAAATGCATCGAGCGTGGCTTCTTCTCTATTGAGGCCGAATATGCGAAAGAACTCATCCGACCCGGTGACTTCACCAGTCTCCGGATTCAATATCCAGTGCCCGATGTGGGCGATGGCCTGGGCCTCTTTGAGATAGTACTCGCTCTCCTGCAACGCCTGTTCCGCGCGCTTGCGCTCGGTGATGTCGATGGTCATGTTTACGCCGCACTCGATCGAGCCGGCGGCGTCGACCAGTGGAAACGTGTTGCCCATGCGCCAGCCGATCTCTCCCTGCTTGTTGCGGTCTTCCCACTCGGCACCGACGACCGTCGTCCGGCAGTCCCAGGAGCAGGATCGCCCCGACCGCGAGCGTGCCGATGCGCAACGGGACCGCGATTGACAAGCCGAATCCCAGCTTGGTCAGGATGGATTCGGCTTCCCCGTGTTCTCCTTTGTGATGCCACAGAGTCACTTCGGCGAGATCATAGCAGCAGCGCGCCAGACGAGTGATTTCAGGCGATTTGGCCAGTCTCGCGCGACGGACGGGGTCGATGCTGACGGTACGGTGGGCCGCTTCTCCGGCCTCGTGCCGGTATTCCAGCAGAATCACGGTTCGCGCGCCGCTGAACTCGCGGAACTCCTCGGTCAGATACTTGCCAAGTTCGGTGGGGTCGGCCGCGCGGCTCAAGACGTTGCCGACAATGCCCAGCGTTACCGCCGGCAGTGCCGCTTCCAGCCGGTCAGATTGCACACCCATCGTGAACCTCCGTCTGGTCCAGTCGTTGCGCCGCCGCACTGATGGCGAACGCAAGATGTTCCAGCGATACTCTCGCGATTTCCCAGGGCGGCCCGCAATAAGCCGAGAAGGCCAGCGGTTCCCGGATTGGAACCGGAACGGGTGCCGGGTCCAGATTGAGCAGCTTGCACGGCACGTCGTGCATCAGGTCGGTTGCGCTTTCCCAGCCCAGCCCCGAGTTGCGATTGGAAGGACTCCCGCCAGCGGATCGCCCCCCGGGCAAGCGACCGTCGTACCCACGCTCCGCGCCCCAGCTCTTCAAGAGGGTGTACGCGCCCCTGCGGTCGGCATCCGCGATCGCCGGGAGGAGCTTCTCTTGGATATCCATCGGCGTTCCTCTCCCTGAAAGCGCCGGTGCTTCGATCAGCCGGGTTTGAGCGCGACCGCTGGAATGACCTCATTCGGGCCACATTCAGTCCGAGCGCGGAACCCGGTCGGGCCCGAAGTATCTCCCCCACGATTGTACACGCCGGCGTGGGCAACGCCACGACCGCGCGATTCTCACCGCTTTCAGGGGTGCATGACACATCCGGCGGGGGGGCAGCGATTGTAGCGTCAGGTCTCCGTGCCCAACGTGGTCGCCGGGCAGCTCTGATGCCGGTCTACGTCGGGCACGGAGACCCGACGCTACGTTTTTCGACTCGCAACCGGCCCGCCACACTCGTCATGCACCCGTTCAGGGGGCATTGCAGAACGAACCAGCCGAGCCGCTCGGCGCTTACCGTGCCGGCACGGGCGCCGGCCGAATCGAACACCCGCACGGCGAAGAACGCCGCCGGCTCGTCGGAGGGCGGGTAGGGCTCGTAGTCGATGAACGTGACTTCACGCGTGGCGCGCAGATCCTGGGCAAGACGGTCCGTCGATATCACCCGGCGGCGGCCGAGAAGCGCTGCCCCGAAAGGCGTCCGGCGCGGGAACGTAATCGCCAGCCATGCGCACTCCTCCTTAAACCGCGACGTTGGAAGCCTCGCGGCAAAACGGTCTACTATTGTCACTAACGCGAAATGCGGCGCTTGCGCTCACGGGAATCGCGGAGAATCTCCGCGGCGGCCCGGGCCGCCCCCAGCCGCCTGGCGGACGTCCGGATATCCGCTGCGGACGGCCCTGGGCGGGCCAGGGACATCTTTGGACGAGCTGAGGATGTCTTTGGACGAGCCAGGGATGTCCTTGGGCGAGCAAAAGAGGTCTTTGGACGAGCTGAGAATGTCTTTGGACCAGCCAAAGAGGTCTTTCTCTGAGCCAAGGAGGTCATTCTCTGGGCCACTGATCCCCTTGGAACGATCAAGGATACGCTGGAACGGCTCCGGGAGATGCTCGGACGAGTGCGGGGCGTCCCGGGCTCGTCCAAGGACGGGCCGAAACGGCCGTGAGAGGCTGGAAAGCGGGATTTGGACCGCTGAGACGCTGAGGGGTGGAGGAAAGCGGGGGCTTGGGGCTGCATGGTAGGGTTCGGGCTTCAGGGTTCAGGTGGGAAGTCGACTCCCCTCTGGGGGACCGACCTCCGGTCGGTCGAACCCTCCGTCGCTCCGTGGCTCCGTGCCTGCGTGCCTTCGTGCCTTCCTCGGGGGCCCTGCCCCAGACCCCCGGCTTCAAAACCCCATCCGGAGAGCACCCGGGACTCGGCCAACGGCCGAAACGGCCGTGGGGAGGCCGCGAGCGCGGAACGTGAGATGTGATATGATGATCATCGTCGATGACGGTTGGGACTGAGCCGGGACGCGAGCCCGGCGTGAGCTTACGAACAGGGACAGGATGGTTAGAGAGCCGGTTGAAGTGCGTCCGTTGGATATAAAGCGGTTCAACGCGCTAGTGGGCGGGTCGCGGAGCGCGGCGCTTGAGTTCTACGGTGCCGAGCTTGAGTGGTACGCGAACGAAGACGAGACCATCATCGGCGTAGTCCTTCAGGACCTTATCGATCTGGATTATGTCGCAGTTGCGTTAGCACGAGATGACGCTCGCCAATATCGGTGTTTTGACCTGGAATGCTCGCTCCCTTCCGCGAGCGATGCCCGAGCGTGGCTCATTCGCGCGATAAAGTGGCACACTTGCCAGGGTGTAACAACCTTTTCTCAAGGGGACGAAGGGAAGCGGCTCGACCTGTTTACACCGGTTGTACCGGTGGACAAGCAACATGTCTCGTTCCGGGACCTCCTTGCGAATGAGGCATTCCTTCCGGCCAGGTCCATCATCGCGGAGCTCACGCCGCATTTTGTTGATGTAGACGGGACTTTCGTAAAGGAGTTCCAAACGAAGGGCTTTGATGCCCGCCTGTGGGAACTGTACCTCCACGCGTATTTCATGGAAGAACAACTCTTCATCGAGCGCGAGCATCCGTCACCGGACTTCATTGTCCGGAAGTACGGACACACGGTCGCGATCGAAGCCGTGATCGTGGGTCGGCGAACGCCGTATCGTACGATTCTGCTGGACGAAGAACCGCAGCCCTTGACAGTTGAAGAGATAATCAAGAAGAACCGCGACGAGACGCCGATACAATTCGGAAGCGCGTTGTTCACAAAGCTCCAAAAGAAGTACTGGCAGTTGCCGCACGTCAGCGGGTTACCGCTGGTTTTCGCGATCGCGGATTTCCACGATGATCGCTCCATGCTGTGGACCTCGACTGGGCTGATGAACTATCTGTATGGCGTTCATCATGGGTTCTATTATGACGAGCAAGGAACACTCGTTATTACGCCGTACAAGATCGGCGTGCACCAAGCAGGGAGCAAGACCATCCCGTCAGGGTACTTCTTTCAACCCGATGCGGAGAACGTGAGCGCGGTCTTGTTTTCTGCAAGCGGCACGATCTCGAAGTTTAATCGTATTGGCCGGCAAGCGGGATTTCGGCATCCGGACGTTACGATGATCAGAGTCGGGACTTGCCACAACCACGACCCGAACGCTTGCGTTCCGCACATGTTCCACTATGAGGTGAACGAGGAATGCGCCGAGACATGGGCGGAGGGGTTGTCCCTGTTTCACAATCCGCAGGCACGATTCCCGGTTCCTCCCGAATTGTTCCCGTCGATTGCTCATCATCGATTTGTGAACGGTCAGATCGTCAGCCAGCTCCCCGAGTTTCATCCTTACGCGTCGCATACATACCACCTGAGGGTGCGCAAAGGCGCCTAGCGGGGCCGGTGGCACGGACGGTGTGGCATCTCTCGAGCAGTGTTTTGTCCTCCGGAGCAGGCCACGGCGGAAGGACGACGCGCCGCACAGGGCCTATCTGGCGCGTTTTGAGGAGGCCTTCCTCTTCTTCGGCTTCGGCGGATCGTCGATCAGTTCGAGCAGGTCGCCGGGGGTTACGTCGAGGGCTTTACAGATTTTGGCCAGCGTCGCCAAGCTCGCGTTATAGCGTGGGCGACTGCCCATGTTTTGTAACGTACCGGCTGCCAGGCCGGTGCGTTCAGCCAAAATCTCGTACGTCATTCTTCCGCCCGTGTGCCGTTTGTACGCGAGCATGGCCTCTCGGAGCTTTATGACGATTCTGGGCATAATGCACACGATCGGAAAACTGACTCTCTCGATTAGATTTCCCTTGACGACACCGCAATGATGAGGCATACTACCGTCAGTAACCTTCCGTAGCCAGAATCACGTCGTCCTGGGGTTCCCGATGCGGGTCCTCGGGATGAACCGTGCAAGTATGCAACGGGTACCCAGACGTGGTGCCCAAGAACGTTGCCTTGGCAGGCAAACCGCTAGGTTGGTTGGGCCGAATTGCCCCGCCGACGATGCCACCAGAGCCAAGGCGTCCTCGCCCGGGTGAGTGTCCGCGCCTACACTGCGGGCGCTACCCGGTGCGCGGGGTCGTGCGGTGGCTTAGCGGTTTGCCCACGGCTCTTAGCGCATCGGGTGGCGTCCGTGTTTCATTTCAAAGCAAAGCGACGAAGCGACGAAGCGACGAAGCGACGGAGGGAACATCCGCGCCCTCTGCGCTCTCAGCGATCTCCGCGGTTCATCCAATCTCTAGAAACTGAAAGGGGGGCACGACCATGTTGGAGCCGATCATTTGGCGCGAGGACGACGCGGTCAGGCAGGTCGATCGGTTGGTCCGGTTCAGCGACCGGCTGCCGACCGTGTTCCGCCAACGCATGGAGCAGCTCGAAGCGGTGCACCGTTGGCTGGCTGGGTATTTCCAGGCGGTCGCGATCCTGCTGCAAATCCCCGGCGCCGCGGAGTACCGCTGGACCGAGGATGAACGCACCGACTTCTGGGACTTCATCTGGACCAGCGACACCCACCTGACGCGGACGCTGCTGGCGACGGCGCTGGGCAACCTCGACGCCAAGGAACTGATCTGCGAGGTGCCGGGCGGTGAGGACTATCGCTCACGCAGGTTGCCCCACGACGTGCATCTGCGGCTGGCGCTGCTGGACCGCAACGAGCTGCTGAACGTCGTGGCCGAGTGTCTGGACCGGCTGCTGGTCGTGCCGGAGCTGGAAGACGAAGCCGAGCTCTATGGCATCGCCGCGCCGCCGCGCCGCTGGTGGTGGCCGTTCCGCAGGAAGGCCCGCAGCCGCAAGGCCAGGGTGCGCGCTCGCAACCGGGCGCGGACGGAGGACTGCTGATGAACGCGTTCACGTCGCAAGTGACGACTAATCCGCAGGGCGGCCCGGCCGATGGTGACACGCCCGAACCCCCGTGCTTTTCGCTGGCGGCGCTGCTCGGTGATCTTCGGCGGCACCCGGAGCTCGATCTTGATACGCTGGCGTATCACCTGACCCAATCGGACGCGACCGCGGCCGAGGGGTATTGGCACGCCGCGATCAACGAGGCCCGCTCGTTCCTCGAAGCGCTGCTCGTGAGCATCCTGCACGCGGTCCGCCCCGATCCGCCGGACAAGTCCCACAGTAACGGCTCAGCCAACGGCACGCCGTTCCGCTGTTACCGCCGCAGCCTGCTGGAGGCCGGGTTTATCGACGCGCACGAGAACGATCTGTTGCAATACGTCTACGGCGTCGCGAGCGCCAAAGGCAGTCACCACGGCGTGACGAACGAAGCCTGGAGCCGACTGGCCCGCCGGATGGTCTTCACGACCGGCCAATACCTGATCCAGCACTACGCCGCGTGGAAAGACGGCGAACGCCCGCGTCCGCCGACTGGCCCGGACGTGCCGTCTGCGTCGCGGAACGGTTCCTGGCGCGGTTGGCTGGCGCGGGTGGTGCTGGGCGTCTCGGGCAATGGGTGTACTTAGCGAGTGTGAGAGGCCGAAAGGCGGTATGGACGTCGGGTAGAGCTCGTAGTCGCTGAACGTGACTTCACGCGTGGCGTGCAGATCCTGACCACGACTGCCCCCTCCGGCCTTCAGGTGCCGCCTTGGCGCTGCGCGGGTCTTGCCCTAGTCGAAAACCCGCGGGACGCCGGCCTGAGTCAGGTGGGGCGAATGCCGGCAGTCGTGAACCGGCATCCGCCCATCACCATGACGTTGGGTTCGTCCTAGAACTCGTGCAGGCTACTGGTGTCGTCCGCCGGTCGGTCCTCACCGCTTACCCCGGCCGGCACCGGTTCGCTGTCCGGCGAAACCGGTTTGTGCAGATGAGCCACGTCCACGCTCAGCCGCCGCTTCGTCCCCGGGCCGGCGGCCGCGTGTACCGCCGTGGTGCTCGAGCCGCGGTAGTCCTGGCCCCTGACCAGAACGGTCAACTCGTCCACCAGGCCCTTGGTTGCCGCCGCCTGAGCGCTCAGCTCCTCGGCCGCGGACGCTGATTCTTCGGCTCCAGCCGAATTCTGCTGGGTCACCTTGTCCATCTGGGAGACCGCCGTGTTGACTTGGTCCACACCCTGGGCCTGCTCCTCGCTGGCCTGAGCAATGCCGTTCAACAGCTCGGTTACCTTGGTCACGCCGCCGACAATGATCTTGATCGCCTCGGTGCCTTCCCGTGACTTGCTGGCCGAGTCCTCGATCAATCCCGTGGTTTCTCTGGCTGCCTGGGCCGCGCGCTGAGCCAGGTTGCGGACCTCGTCGGCCACCACCGCGAAGCCCTTGCCATGCTCCCCCGCACGAGCCGCTTCTACGGCGGCATTGAGCGCCAGCAAGTTGGTCTGGAAGGCGATTTCCTCAATCACCTTTATGATCTTGCTGATCTGCCCGGAGGACTCGCTGATGGCCGCCATCGTGCTGTCGCCGTCTTCGGCGGCTTTGTGGGCCTGGGCGGAGAGTCCATTGGCCTGCTTGGCGTTCTCCGCGTTGGTGCGGGTCATCGCGGCCATTTGCTCCAGCGCGCTGGAGGTCTCTTCCAGCGAGGAGGCCTGCTCGCTGGCCCCCTCCGCCAACTGCTGTGACGCGCTCGACACCTGCCCCGCGGCATCGTTAACCTGGGCGATGCTTTCGGTCATTCCATTGATGATCCGATTAAAGGTGTCCGCGGTCTCCTTCAATTCAACCCGACTGAAGGACTTCAGCCCCTTGAAGATCTCCTTGAACGGCTTCGTGATCGCGCGGGTGAGCAGCATCCCGATCAGAATGCCCAACACTACCGCCGCGACTGTAATGCCGATCATCGCCACGGTTGCAGTCTGGCGTGAAGCGACCCCTGCGGCCTTGGCGGCCGCCATCTCCTGGCCCACGGCCTGTTCTACCTGAGTGAGCAGGATGTCGGTCTCCTCACCGGCCGAATCCATGCGCTCCATCGCCGCATCCACTTTGGCGGCCTGAACGATAGTGTCGTGGTGAGCGACCATCAGATCGGCGACCTTCGTCTGAAAGTCGGCGTGGTTCTCGTCCAACTCCTGGACGGCAGCGCGGACCTGTTCGTTGTCTGTCGCTATGACTTGGAGTCCCTCGACCTCCCCACCTTCGAGGATTGCCGAGACACAGGCGTCGAAGTGCTCGATTTCCTCCTGGTACTCCTTCTCGATCACGCCCAGTCCCGCCAAGTCCCGGGTCTGAACGAACTCTTCGATCGCCAGTCGCGATTCAGCCAGGGCCATCTTGGCTTCCATGGCCATGTCCGCCAGAGGTATCTCTTCCCGGAGGATCGCCTGGGCTTCTTCGCCGATGTTCCCCGCGGTGGCCCGCTGCTCGATCTCTGCGCCGATCATCTCCTCAATGGCGCCGGAATCCGCCACCGCCTCGTCAAACACCGCTTCCATTGCCTCCATGGCGGCTTGCACCGCGGCGGCTCGCTCGAGCAGTCTCCGACCCTCTTGCATCATCTCAGTAGCGGCGGCCTGATACTTGGCGTCGTGAACCTGATCCGCCTGCTTAACCAACCCCGCCAGCTCGTCGTTGTCGGTCTTGATGACGACGATCCCATCATCCAGCGTGGCGCCGTCCAGGATGGCCTTCGAAAACGTGTCGAACTCCGCCAGCGCCTGCTCGTATCGCGCTACGATGCCGTCCAGCTCGTTTTCGTTGTCGGTAGCCAAGGCGGACGCCGCCCCCTTGAATTCCTCCATGGTGACCATGGCATGCGAGAGGCTCAGCCTCATCTCCATGGCCATGTCCACCAGCGGCGCCTCCTCATCGCCGACGATGTGCAAGGCCTCGCCCACGGTTCCAATCCCGCGGTATCCGACGCCCCCGGTGACCACCACGAAGGCGGTGATCAGCAGAAAGCCGCAGATGATCTTCGTACCCAGCGATCGATTCTTGAACATTGTGCTTGACTCCTTTGCTGATGTGTACCCCCGAGGCGTAAATCCCGCGAGGATGGATCAATGGTCTCCACGCGATCCTGGGGCGGGTCTCGCCAACCATTTCCCGAAAACACCTGTGCCGATTGAGCTTCAGTGGCGGTGCCAGCATTTCGGCTCCTGGAACCCGTGCTTTATGTCGGGTCGAAGCGCTGAGCACTAC
>SDBU01009531.1_pt1 | contig 10864 bp, 10 predicted proteins | sample 2277071 | NCBI WGS metagenome assembly SDBU01 (sample SAMN10397929, study PRJNA504765) | marine sediment metagenome | isolation source: marine sediment core GS08_GC12, 126 cmbsf | place: Arctic Ocean: Gakkel Ridge, Loki's castle | collected 2008
GTTTAGCCCCTTGTGGGCGTTCCTATGACGGGGACAAGCCCCTAGACTACGTCAATATGGGAAGGATAACTCCTAAACCAGTATTAGGAGTTAATCATCAAAGTTGCGATGAACGAAACGAACCAATCAATTTCATAAAACGTTCTTTGACTTGGACTGGAGGAATCGTTGGACGTCCAAGAGAAGGTTCTGAGCCGCGTTTCACTTTGACATGAATTAAATGTGGTCCCTCTTCGACCAAACCGCGTCGAATTGTATCGGCAAGTTTTTCAGGGCTGAAAACCTTAACACTCGAACGATACCCGCAGGCAGCGGCAACTTCACTAAATTGCACCGTTGGCGAGAGAGTAGCCTGTCCGCCAGTGGATTCATGAGATTCGTTATCAAGGATGACATGCAGCAAGTTCGGTGGATGATAATGCCCAATAGAGACCATCGCTTCGAGACGCATCAAAGCCGCCCCATCTCCGTCTAAAACAATTACCTTTTTCTCAGGTTGATATAACGCAATTCCAAGGGCAATGCTCGACGCGCATCCCATCGAGCCTACTACATAAAGTTGATTTGCTCTATCTTCATGGTAAAAGAGCTCCCGCGAAATCTTGCCCGTCGTTGAGATGATTAAACCCGTTTCTTGCACTAAATCTGCTACAATCGCTACGGCTTCCCGACGCTCTAGCACAGGATTTCCAAAATCTTCCCCATCAAATATTTTCCCGCGGTCAAATGGGACATCTCGATGAGTTTGCAACTCATATTTGTCTACGTTATCCTTACGCATAATGAAAGCATAAGGAAGTCCTGTTTGAGTCATATAATGGACTGCATTTGCAATTTTGTCCCCAATTTCATCATCCGATGTTGGAAACTCATCGCACTTTACCCGAACGACTTTAAGCAAATCAAATGTAATCTGCCCCATAAGCTCATGTTGCGGTTCATCCTTGAGTCCGGGTTCTCCTCGCCAGGTGACAATCAGCAAGAGCGGAATTTTGAATACATAATTGAGAGAAGTCAAAGGATTAATCATGTTTCCCAAACCGGAATTTTGGAACATCACAACCGGGCGTTTGCCTGCTAGGTATGCTCCAGAAGCAATGGCTAATGCCTCGCCCTCATTATTCGCCGCGATATACTCGATATCTTCTCTGTCAATCGTATAGTTGATAAGGGGTTTTAGGAATGAACAAGGAACACCGATATATGGTCCAAACCCCTTTTTAATCATCAAGTTTATAAATTTGTTTGAGGAGACCAACATCACCCTGGTTAATTTGACTTATGAGTTTTTATGTGTTTCTATTCATAAATCCGACATTGACCGTTAGTCAATGGAGGGAACACCAGGATTATCCCTCTAGGTCACGGACTCCCACCGTGTTCTCTGATGAGTAGGGGGAAGAAAGTTGCTTCGACACTACTCAACCCAAGGAAGGTGACAAACAGGTTTGTCGCCTGTTTGCAAGCCCCGCAGAGGTTAAACCAGAGCGGTCAGTTAGACACACCTGAGCGCATCAGGTATTGTTGCTTCCAAAGCTCCCTAATGCACTGGCAAAATTTGCTCCTTTACAAGCAAATTTATATCCCTCAATAACCAGGGTTTAACACCTACCTTTCTTAAAGATTGATTGAAAGTATGCCAAAAGGACCAAGAATGGAGAGAGGGCCATTTTTTAAGTTTAGATAGCAATCTCTTAACTTCTCTCTTGCCTTTTGCTTCAGCTTTTGTGGTTTACGTTTTTTTGTAAACCACCGAGCGAAGCGAGCATAGCCGGCAAAAGAGAAGTAAGTTTGCTAATCAAAACACTTATCAGCCGTTGTATTTTCTTGGGGATGCGTTCACGAAAACCTAAGCTTCTTCGAGCTATTACCAAAGCCGCTGCTTGATGGAAACTTAGCCCGTAATCAGTGGCGTATTTGTATTTGCCAATTATTGATGTGTAGGCGGGATGTACCTGCTTTATAGCTACTCCACATTTCGTAGCTCTACGAGAGATTGCTTCTAACAGCCGCCGATAAACGAAGTTATGAGACATCCTATTGAATCGCTTGCCTTTGTTCTTCTTGACGAAGTTAAGTGATTCAATCACCAAACCTTTCCCCTTTGACAAAGCGATTAAAACTATCTCTTTAGCGCACTCACCTATTAGATTGTTACGTCGATTTGTGCTACTATAGGTGAGTTCAGGTAAAGCTATCCATTGGGAGGAAATTAGGTTGCCTTCATTTGAAATTTCAGTTAATGCTATGCCGTCCGGGTTGACGTCAACGCCTATGGCGCCTGCTGAGAAAGAAACTACTTCAATCGGTACAAGCTCCTCGAATGTGAAAAGACTGGTTCGCCCCTTCGGGATATGGACACGATAGACGTTGTCCAGCCCACGTATCAATTCAATCGAGTAAATTCCTCCATCCTCAAGGTGTTCTCTCAGACGCTCCCGACGACGAACATCAACCCATAGTTTCCCAGTAACTCGTGGTGCCGTTTTTGGGCTCTCTACCTTATGTGAGATAGCAACAGACAAGGAAAAAAACTCCTCCGCTATCTCTATTTTTGTATTGAGATTTCCGCCCTCTTTACTCTTATCACCTCTTGAGTAAAGTTTATTGTTTCGCAGGTTTTTCCAGTCGGCGTTTGAGAGTTTACCAGAACGTCTAAGTTCAAAGTTGTCCCTACCACCGAAGATAACTTTCGGAATGGTAAAGTTCTCTATGTGCGAGGACAATACAGCAACTTCAAGAGAAAGTTGTTCTATCTTGGCGTCTAAATTCTCTCGTTTCTCTTCGTTAGAGATAGAGTCAAGTTTTTTCCGTAACCCTTTTATGGCACGTTCCTTTTCATCCTTATGCTGTTTGACTAATTCCTTTTGCGAACTGATTATACTCCTCGCCTGCATGACTGCATCTTTAGCATATCGGGAATTGATATTGAACAGACTTGCAACTAACTTTTCTACATCGCCAATAGAAATCCCATCAAGCAGGCGATTGAATGCAGTCCGTACCGCGCACTGAAAAAGTCGCATTTCATCATCCACATCCTTTCTATCATCTTCTGATATAATCCATTCGCCTACGATAGTTGTCGTGAGCGTACACTTGGATTTTGGCATTATTCTATACATTTTTCTTCCTCCAAGAGAGTGGCGACTTTTTTAGCGACTCTTTCACCATGACTCCCATAGATTCGGGCTGAAAAGGAACTTACTATAGAAATTAGATCATCAACCATTTCTTGATTTAATCGGCGTTGAAAAGATGTCCTGTAGAGCGTTGTTCCGTAAGCCCAGCGAACAACTCCCCTCTTGGGAGGGGCCGGGGGTGGGTACGCCAGGCGTCGGTGAACGAAGTGAACAGGAATAGACCTCGTTACTCTTTCTTTCGTGACTTTAAGTAAGTTTAAGAAAAAAACTTGAACTTTTTTAACGCAAAGTCGCAATGGTGCAAAGACGCAAACGCGGTGACAGCGCTTCGCTTGCGGCACACAGGCGAATGCTTGGCGCGTGCGACGCGATGATAAACCATCGCGGCACGCGCTCTGGGCATTCTGCCGTGTGACCGCACTTCCGCGAAAGATTCTTAAACCACGAAGCGGAAGGCCTCCGAAGGCATGGCACCGCGAAAGAGAGCTTAACAACTTTGCGTCTTTGCGTCCTTGCGTTAAAAATAGAAGAACTTTTTTAAAACTTGCTTAATTCGTTTTCCGAGGTATTTCTCATGATGACCAGATTGCTTCGTTCCTCGCAACTTCAAATGCGAAATGGTCGATTTGTGAACGGTATTGTAATATATTTTAACACTAAATGCAAGTATATTTGCATAGAAGCGAGGAGAATTCTTTACTATGGAGCTTTTCCTGTTATATCCAAATTTCAGTTATCAAATTCTTTTTTTAAGCAAAAATAGAAATTAACCTTGCGTATCGCCTCATATGTAGCTTATCTGCGGAAATTCAGTTAGGTTCTACATTCACCAAATTTGCAGGTTTGAGCTAGCAATTTCCGATTTGATAGTTGACACTTCCATTAATATTGAGGTAAAATAATATTGGCGATTGGTTGTCGCGCGCGAGCGCACGCAACTTGTTGCCGCGAATTTTAAATTGTTAATATAAGGAGGAACTAAAATGTTGAAAAAAACTTTCATCAGCATACTAATAAATTTGTTTCTCGTAGGTTTGTTTATTAGCCCGGCTATCTCTCAACAAGAGGATTTCCTTGCCGGATACTGGGCTTTCGATGAAGGTAAAGGAGACGAAGTAAAAGACCAAAGTGGAAACGGCAATGATGGCACTATTAGCGGAAAAGTGGAATGGGTGGATGGTCAGATAGGCAAAGCCCTAGAATTTTCTCCGGGCGCTTGTGTATCAATACCTGATTCGGAGCCTCTCAGCGATGTGAAAGAGTTAACTGTCGCGATGTGGGTCAAGCTTCATTCTCTCCCAAACGATTGGAGCCACCTTTTAGAAAAAGACGGCTCTTACGCGTTTACTGTAAATGCCGATGAAACATTTCGATATACTTATAGTAGCAGCCAGGTTTGGTTGGAGACCGGTTTTACCGTCAAAGAGGAAACCTGGTATTACATCGCTATGAGTTGGGGGCAATCGGGAGGTGTCTTCTATGTAGACGGAGCGAAGGAACATGAGGATAAAGGGGATGTAGTTGTCGCGAATGTTGTTCTTAACATCGCACACTGCAGCAGTTATCTAGTCGATGGAGTAATTGATGAGGTTAAGATTTGGAACAAGGTTTTGACGGAAGAAGAGATAAACATTGCAATGAAGGGAGGAGCGGCTGTCAATTCGACAGACAAGCTTGCCACCATCTGGTCTCAGATTAAAGTGAGTAAGTAAACCCGGAAAGCCGGACAACCGGACAACCAGAAAGCCAGCAAAAGACTAAAAACAAACGGATTCGCCTAACCGGAAAGCCAGCAAAACCCAGAAAGCCGGACAATCGGACAACCAGAAAGCCAGCAAAAGACTAAAAACAAAAACATTACAGTTCTTACGCGGTGACAGGGGCGACAGGCGTACGCGCGACGAAGCCTTCCGCGGCTGTCCTTCCGCTCTTTTCTCTTTTGCCGGCTTTCCGGCTTTCTGGCCTTCTGGAAGCGAAGCGTCCGGCCTTCTGGCTTTTGGAGGTAGATTATGACTGGACGAGAAAGAGTATTGAAAGCATATCGTCACGAGGAACCGGACAAAACACCAATCGGTGAGATGTACGATATTGCACCTCCTACAAGAGAGGTGGTTTTGGGGAGGGCTTGTGGATTTGCTGAACGGATGGAGATGCTCCGCGATGAGGATTGGGATACCATTGTGGAAATGGAGGCGCGGAACATCATAGATATTGCGGTAAAGCTTGGTTTCGATATGATTGGCGTAAGACGTAATATCTCTCCCAACTTTGAGCGCCCTTCCCCGATTTCTGAATACAAATGGGAAATAGGCGAGACAATTCATGAATACCTTCCTGAAAGCGGCATAACTAGAACCTATCGGAATCCTGAACCCTCAAGAAAACAGAATAGTGAAAAAGACATACCCGCCGAAGAGGCTAGAAATGCCCCAATAGTTCCCGAGCCTGAATTTTATGTCTTCCGCCGCGTTAAGGAACTTATGAGGGAACGAGAAATTGAGTTGGCAATCTTTTCACCTGCATACGGCACTGGCGCTGCATCGTCGGGAATTCTGGAATGGTTTTACACACAGCCTGAAGAGTTGCGGCGTCACTATGACGAAAGCACAAAAAATGTTATTTCAAATGCGCGCAAGCTGGTCGAAATGGGTGCGGATATTATCGGATTAGGTGGTGACCTCGCATGTGATAAAGGCCCTATGATGTCCCCAAAACATTACCGTGAATTTATCATGCCTCAAATAAGGACGCAAGCTGATGCCCTGCACGAAGTTGGCGCGTTTGTCAACAACACGTCAGATGGAGACCTCTGGCCAATTATAGATGATTTTCTAATTGGAACCCATGTAGATGGTTTTGGTGAAATCGACAAAGCTGCAGGCATGGCTCTTGCGCGGTTAAAAAAAGAATATGGTGACCGCATCTGTTTTATGGGCAATCTCGACATACGATGGACATTCACTCGCGGCACGCCAGAGGATTGTAGACGAGCAATGATAGAATGCATTGAGGACGGTTGGGGCAACGGCGGGCATGTTATCTGTACCAGTAACATTGTACACAAAGATGTAAAGCCAGAAAATTATCTTGCCGCCATAGATGCGTATCATGAATATTTTAAATGAGTTCTTAACTTGCCAATGTCATATTTCCGCGTAGCCCAAGATTCTATCTTGGTTTCTGACATCGAATTTCCAAATTGCCAAATTAGAAATTTGGGCTACGACTGGATCTAATTTCTAATGTGACATTGGCGAATTAATTTGACATAGTAAATTATCCGCTTTCAGGAGGCAAATATGTCTAACGTAAAGGATAAACTTTGGATTTGGGGTCATGAAGCTGGCAGTCATGACAGTGGATGGGAACTACCTAAGCCTTCGCGGATTACACCAGCGGAGGGCGCGTTCTATCTTGGAGTACCCAACATTATCATCGTACGATATGATGACAAGCCAGCGCCGCCTTTTGAACAATATGCAATTGCGCTTAGTCCTCTAAAACGAGTCGTCTGGTCTATCGTTGGTGCCGGTGGTCGCACAGAAAGCGAGGAAGCAGCATTGGCTCGTGATTTAGCAGCACGCTTTCCGAATTTCTCCGGTGTGATGATGGACGACTTTTTCAGAGGCGGCGCGGAGGATGGGGATATTGCAGTCTACACCGTGGATGAACTCAAGAAGGTTCAGGAGAATCTCACGGTTTCAGGACGTAAGCTAGATTTGTGGGTTGTGCTCTATGACCACCAACTAGAACATCCCGTCGGCGAGCACCTTGAGCAATGTGACGTGGTAACTTTCTGGACATGGCGTTCCAACGCGCTTAAGGATTTGGAGATAAACTTCGAACGCGCTGAACGTCTCGCGCTGTCCTGCCGCAAAGTGCTTGGATGTTACATGTGGGATTATGGCAATAAGAAGCCGATGCCTATATCTTTGATGGAAAAACAGTGCCAGCTCGGTCTTCAATGGCTTCGAGAAAGTCGTATTGACGGTATGATTTTCTTAGCCAGTTGTATCTGTGATTTGGGGCTCGAAACCGTCGAGTGGACAAGGGAATGGATTCGCGAGGTGGGAGATGAGCTATTATAGTTCGTTTTTTGAAAGGATGAGAAACCGAGTTTTTGCCAAAAACTCGGTTTCTATGTATTCAAACTTATGCGGAGGTAAATAAATATGGCTATCTATTACGGAGGATATGACCTGGGCGGGAAGAATATACGAGCCGTAATAGCTGATGAAAAGGGGATATTTATTTGTGAATCTGTAAGAGAGGAAGTAGATAAGTTGAATGGACCTATGGGTGTAAGTAAACAAATGGTCAAAATGATGACTGACCTTGCTGAGAAACAAAACATCTCCTTAGAGAGTATTGCCGCTTATGGAGTGACTTCCACGGGTCCATTAGAATTAAGAAACCCCGATATATTAGAAAAATTTGGGGAATCACTTAAAAATTCCACCAACATTGTATTTTCTGATATCGATAAACCTGAATATTGGGAATATGTCATTGGAGGCGATATATTTATTCCCTTGGGAAAACTATTGCAAGAGGGATTAGGAAATAAAAAGGTTAAAGTAATCAATGATGTTAGTGGAGCAGTTTTAGGAGAGTTCTGGGATGGGGTAGGCAAAGGCTATGATGACAAAGATTGCTTCGCGTCGCTCGCAACAGGTCTAACAATAGCGACAATAACTCTGGGCGCTGGATTTGGAGGAGGTGTTTGCCGGAACGGAACGGTTTTGGAAGGGCACTACGGTAACGCGGCAGAGGTGGGACATTTTCTCGGTGGTGTGATGAAAGGATTAGCCTGTGGTTGTGGGCGTCTTGATTGTGGTGAAGCATACGTATCAGGAACAGGAATTGCCCATAATGGCGTTTATACAATCATCTCAACCAAAAACGGCTTTGATTCAGTAATTTACAAAGCCGCGTGTGATATAGCTCTAAATAAGACGCCTGCTGAAATAAACGATAAGGAAGAGTTTTTGAAAAGAAATTTCTACATGGCTATAGATTATATTTCAGATGTAGAAGAACGCATTCGTGTCTTGAGAGAAAATGACTTTGAAGCTAGCTCATATCAAGAGGCGTTTGAAAAGGCACTAGCAGATATACCTAACCAAGTTACTGACAAAGAGAAGTTCTTGGAAGAACATCCAGGCTTTGTGCTTCAATATGTGAATTCCAAGATAATTTGCGATGCGGCGAGAAAATATGATAAGATTGCATTAATGGTAATAATGGACGCTCAAACAGCTTTAGGTAATGTATTACACACAATGGCGAAAGCATACAATCCCAGGGATATTACATACTATGGTTCTGTTATTGTGAATAATGAAGACCTATTAAAAGAACAAGCTGAAATGATTATGCGAAAAGACCTTAATGTCGAAACGCCTAATTTTGTTAGAAGTCCAATTGCCGCTAATCTGGGGCTCCATGGTGGAGTTAGATTAGCTATGCAGTAAAGGGGTTAAGGGGCAAGATGGCAAAAGGGTTAAAGGGTTAAGGTGATATCTGAGTGAGTTTGCGGAAAGCGGAGGACGGAAGACAGAGAACGGAAAATCTGATTTCCGACGCTGATTGCTTCGCTTCACTCAGATTGCTTCGCTTCGCTCGCAATGACATTCCTTTGGCTTACCCACTCACTCCAAAAAGCCCCCTTGCCATTTTTCCATTTTGCCCTATTACCGATACACACTGTGAAAGATTTTGATGTCACCGGCGGATATATCTGTGACGTAAATTTTATCATTGGAGTCAATAGCGATACCCGTCGGGGCAATGAAATCGGGGTGGGTGAACTGAGTTAGAAATTCGCCGTGAGTGTCAAACATTTGTATCCGTCGGTTGCCCCGGTCGACGACACAGATATTATCCCATCGGTCTATGGCAATATATCGTGGCTCAGAAAATTGCCCGGGTTGGTCGCCATGTTCTCCCCAGATTTCGATAAAATTGCCGCTGAAATCGAATTTCTGGATACGGTGATTGCCCGCGTCGACAACATAAATATTACCGCGGCTATCGACTGCGACATCACTCGGTTCGCGAAACCGCTCTTGCGTCCGACCAAATGTGCCTTTTGCCATGAGCAACCTGCCCTGTGGATTGAGCTTCAACATACGGTGATTTCCAGTATCGGCAATGTAGATATTGCCATTCCTATCGGTTGCGATACCACCCGGCGCGTCCAATTGAATGGCAGTTTGACGACTAAAACCGGTAACATCGCCAGATTTTTCACCGGCGACCACGGTAAAAATCCGATTCGTGAGGCTGCATGCTTGTATTCTATCATTGCCGGTATCGACGACATAGAGAAATTCGTCGCCAACGAAACTCACCGCGATGTCTGTAGGACTATCAAATTCTCCAGTCCTCCAGCCAAACTTGCCGAATATCGTGACGATATTTCCTTCAGCATCCAGCATATAAATACAATGATGTCCGACATCTGCTACATAGATGTTACCGCTGATGTCCGAAGCGATTCCCAGAGGTTGGTTAAAGAATTTGTCGCCCCGATTTTCAAGATGGCTTTGCGTGCCTGTATCTGCATCACCAATACAATATAGGTAGTTGACTCCTAAGAGTCGCGGCTTTGGTATGTCTGAAGTAGTGGACGTGATAATTTGCGGCGGGACAATCGGAGCAGAACGAGGCCCCAGACAGCCAAATATTAGACAAAGTGGTATGTAGATAAAAACTGCAAGATAGTGTTGCATTTTGCTGTTCGCGATAATTTAATGAAAGGTAGAGCGTGATGCGTGATGCGTGAAACGTGAATTGATAATCACGTTTCACGTTTTACGTTTCACTTTAATAAGCATCACCAGTTTGGAACCCTTAAACTGAAAAATTCATGCCATTGGCCTTCGCTTTCCGTTTACAAATATTTTTCTAATTCGTAATTCGTAATTCGTGATTCGTAATTCGCTTACCCTTTCTGCACCTCAAATTTAAACGCGAAGGTTGCTTTTTCATCCGAAACTTCGTTGTATACGTTGGGAATGATGAGAGTCAGGCGGGATGAGTCGATGCTACGCTTTCTGAAATACAGAAAGAATTGCCGTTTTCCGCCCGGCGTTACCAGAGTTTTTTGCGCATCGTCAAGCGACATTGAGGGCAGATTACCCCGTCCAAGAATGCCGTGTCGCCAACTAAATATCTCTACCGGAAATCCCGGCGGCATCTGAGGTTTGAAATTTTTGCCCAGATGGAAAGTTTCTTCTGATCTTGATAGGGGTTTATAGGTGGTCCCGGTACGGTCTAACAGCACGCACTTGTTCTTATAAAACGATACCCAATTTCGTGTTTCATTCACAATAATAATGCCGAAGGCGTCAACTTCTTTCACATTGTTGAGTGGCACGGACAGAACGACGATACCGTTTTTGAGGGAAGCGACAGCCCCTGTCTGCGGGAATATCGTCGCGCCTTGGTCGATTATGGGAACAATTTGTGTACCCTGTAAACTCGCACAACCCACGATTATGAATAATGTCAATGGGAATAGAATTACTGTTTTCATAGAAATCCTCCAAAGGTAATTGGGAAAAACGGAAATTTGGAAATTGGGTAATTATAGTTTGACTTTGGTAAATTAAAACGCAAACCAATTGTAGCCCAACTTTCTAAGTTGGCAAATTGTTATCCATCCGCCGAAAACCAAGATAGAATCTTAGGCTACATTCCTATTTACCAAAGTCAAG
>SDBU01009532.1_pt1 | contig 10863 bp, 4 predicted proteins | sample 2277071 | NCBI WGS metagenome assembly SDBU01 (sample SAMN10397929, study PRJNA504765) | marine sediment metagenome | isolation source: marine sediment core GS08_GC12, 126 cmbsf | place: Arctic Ocean: Gakkel Ridge, Loki's castle | collected 2008
CTGGGGTTGGTTCTACACGATCTGGAAGATCCGGCTCGCATCATTGGAATATCGGATGAGTGGATTCTTCAGCCGGAAGACCCCTGGGAGATCACCGGATACGTGAGCAACGTGGTGTTCACCTGCGGAGCCGTGCCTGAGAATGATGGAACAGTCAAAATCTACTGGGGAGGGGCGGATTCAGTCATGTGCGTGGGGGTCGCGCAAATCCGGGACCTGGTGGAAATGTGTTTGCAGAACTCTCGATCACCTTTCTGAGAGACAGAATGATTTGGAATTGACGTTCTGGGGAAAAAGTCTTAAACTTAAGCTGGACCGCTAAGAGTGTACTTGTAGGTAATATCCGAGCGGCTAGCCAGGATGGAAAAATTGGCGTCTCCGATGTGGGGGCGCATGATACGAGACGAACTGTCAGGGTCTCCGAGACCGGCTGACGCTCGCGAACTGAATAATGACTCTAACAACAAGGGAGGAGTCGAAATGAAACGTGTCGCTATTATCATAGCGGTATTTACCTTCATGGCCTCTATGGCTTGGGGAGGAGAAGATATCCCCAACGGTGGCTTTGAGGGTACTACGCCGAACTACTTCAGCAGCGGCAAACATGACAGCTCTACGGCGGTCATGAGTTGGGCCACCGACACATCGCGCACCGGTGGGCACTCGCTGAAGATCGTGAAGACAGACACCAAAGGCAATGCCTACTGGAAAAGCGAGGATCTGTTCCGCTACTGGTCGATCTTTGTGGGACCGTATGTTGGCTTCCAGTTGGGTGCCTTTGTGAAGCTGGAGGGTGTGAATACCATTATTCCCGACGATTCTGCGAAGATCCAGCTGATCTTCAACATCTACAATGCAGCGGGCACCAATATGCTGGGTGGGCCGTATGTTATCGATGTGGATCAAACAAATGCGTCTACCGGCTGGGTAGAGGTGAAAAGTGGAACGTTTTCGTTCCCGGTGGAGATGAAAAAGATCACCGCCGAGCTCCGCTTCGGGGAAAAGGCCACCGGCACGGCCTGGTTGGATGACTTCTTCATCCGGAACACGGTTAAGGGCGAATGGGCCGGCGATCTATGGAACCCAAATGTGGATCTGCCGACCGGCTGGTTCGACTGGTGGCCAAACTTCTCCGCCGGGTTAAACGTGGGGTTAGATGATTCGACCATGCGTGCTGACGGCTATCCGACAGACTGGTACCAGTCTGTCTATGCCGGGCAGGACACAAATGCAGCCAACGTCCGCACTGGTGATGCCTCACTGAAGCTGGAGAAAGACTCCACGGGCTACGAACTGGTGGTCATGAACGATATCACCGACTTCGTTAATACCGGATCGGCCCTGAAGTTCTCGGCCTATGTCAAAACGGAGCTGCCGGTAGGCATGGCCACAACGGCTAATGCTGATCCTGCCGCCGGCATCGGCTTTACCGTCACCTGGCACGACGGCACCGGTGGTGCTGATGGCTGGGGTGAGGTCGGGGGGAACGACTTCCGTTTCACCCTGGCAGGCGATACCACGGCCTTTACCGAGTATACCTGGACGGTAAACCCGCCGACCAATGCCACCCAGTACAGCCTGCGGGCTCGCTACTGGCACAACTTCCAGGGAACCAGCTGGTGGGATGACTTCACCATGGAAAAGCTGAAGGTCTCGGAAAATCTGCTCTCAAAGGATCAGAGTGGTTTCGAAGGCGGTACGCCTAACTACTTCAAGAGCGGGAAGGCAGACGGCTCCACCGCTACCCTGAGTTGGGCCACCGACCAATCGCGGACCGGTGGACACTCGATAAAGATCGCCAAGCCTACTGGCAATGGCGAGGCTTACTGGGAGAGCGATGACCTGTATCGCTACTGGTCTGCTGGTGTCGGTACTGACGTCGGCATGCAGGTGGGCGCCTGGGTCAAGCTCTCGGGCGTGAATACCAGTCCATCCAGCGATGCTGCAAAAATCCAGCTCATCTTCAACTTCCTTGACAAAGATGGTATCAATCTGTATGGCGGACCGCTGGTACTGGATGTTCCCCAGACGGCGGCCACCGCTGACTGGACGGAGGTAAAGAGCACAACGCCGATCTCCTTCCCCGTAAAGGTGGATGACATCAAAGTCAAGCTGTCCATGGGCGCCAGCGCCACCGGTACCGTCTGGGCGGATGATTTCTTCATCCGAAACACGGTTGATGGTGAATGGGCCGGTGATTTCTTCGGTCCCAATGTGGATACTCCGGCCGGCTGGTTTTACTGGTGGCCGGACTTCTCTGCCGGTAAAGCGGCCTGGGATACCCTGGTACCCGTCTTCGCCGGGCAGGACAAATCCGTAAAACGCAGTGGTGACGCCTCGTTGAAGCTGGAGAAGGACTCCACCGGCTACGAAGTGGTGGTGAATTCGGATTTCACCCCATTCATCAACGACGGCCACGCGCTGGAGTTTTCCGCCTGGGTGAAAACGGACCTGGCGGCCGGTATGGCCGACTCGGCCAACGCTGATCCCTCCGCCGGCATCGGTTTCACCGTCACCTGGCACGACGATACGGGCGGTGAGGACGGCTGGGGTGAAGTGAAGGGTGCGGATGCCCAGTTCACCTTGGCGGGCGATGTAACTGACTGGACCCAATACAAGGCGTTGTTTCAACCGCCTGAGAAGGCCACCCAGTTCAGCCTGCGGGCCCGCTACTGGCACAACTTCGTGGGCACTACCTGGTGGGATGACTTCCAGGTTGTTAAAGTCGATACAATATACCTCATTGTCGACCAGATCGCAGCCTTGCCGGCCGAATTCAGGCTCGACAAAGTGTATCCTAATCCATTCAACCCGACGGCTACCATCAAGTTTGACGTACCATACAATGGTATGATCAACATCCGAGTATACGACATTCTCGGTCGCTCGGTGGCCCGGTTGATGGATCAGAGAATGGACGCCGGTTCGTATGATGTGCGCTGGAACGCCATCACCGATGCCGGTATGCCTTTATCCACCGGGATTTACTTTGTGAGGGTACAGTTCGACAATCGAAACGTACAGGTACGAAAAATCACTTATCTCAAGTGATGTGATGTCAGGGGTTGATAATAGCCGGGGGAGGCTTAGGTCTCCCCCGGTTCCCCCTGTAACGTGGGGGAGACCTCTGCGATGGTTCCTCTTCTCCTTACTGCTTATCCACAATATCTTTGCCGGCACAACCGGCAAGGTAGCGGGGTCAGTACGCGATAGGGAAACAGGGGAAGCCCTGATAGGGGTTAACATTGTCGTCAGCGGGATTGCGCTGGGAGCCGCCAGCGACATAAACGGCGATTATTTTGTCCTGAATGTTCCCCCCGGCACCTATACCGTTCGGGCTTTCATGATCGGCTACAAGACCATGACCGTGCAGAACGTGCTGGTGACTACCGACCATACCTCTCAGGTGAATTTCGAGCTCGAGGTTTCCACCCTGATAGGTGAGGAAGTAATCATCACCGCCGTGAAGCCGCTCATCAGAATGGACCTGACGTCTACCGAAGCCTCTATTTCTTCCCAGCAGATTGAGAACCTCCCGGTACTCACGCTCACCGATGTGCTGAACCTGCAGGCCGGGGTAGTTGAGGGACATTTCCGCGGCGGACGATCCAACGAAGTAAGCTATATGATCGACGGTGTCCCGATCAACGATGTATTTAATAGTGACGCGGCGCTGTTTATTGAGATCAATGTCATTCAGGAGCTGAAGGTAATCAGCGGGACGTTCAACGCCGAGTATGGTCAGGCCCAGTCAGGCATCGTAGATATCATCACTAAGAATGGCAGTGCCAACTTCACTGGATCAGCCAGCCTTATGTCAGGGGATTATTTGAGCAGCCACAAGGATATCTTCTGGAATATCGATGCACTCAATCCCATGCATTACTTCGACTACACCCTGTTTTTCAGCGGCCCGTTGGGCAGCAGATTAAACTACTTGATGAGCGCCGAGAGAGTGGAAGACGAAGGCTCTCTCTACGGCCGGAATATCTACCAGCCAACCGATGTCGAGACTCCCGGCGACAACAGTTTCGTCCCCATGGCGTATAACAATCGCACATCCCTCTTTGGAAAGATTGCATTATCGCTTACTTCCCGGGATATGGCTACTTTCAGTATGACCTACCAGCAGCGGGACCAGAACCGGGATAATGGCATCTACGATCATCTCTTTCGCTATAATCCCCATGGCGCCGGGGCCAGTCACGAACAGGGGACTATTGGAATCTTCAACTGGAATCATGTTTTTTCGCCCCGGTCGTATCTCAACCTGCGAGCTTCCGCCAATCACAAGATTTTCCAGCGTTATGTCTACGAAGATTCACTGGATTCCGATTACAGCTCCGACTGGCGGCTGCGGGTCAGGGGCAATTTCGCCTTCCACACCGGTGGCACCGACATGACCTATTTCCAGCGTAAAACCACCACCACACTTGTAAAGGGCGACTTCACCAACCAGATTTCTCCCAGTTTTCAAATCCAGACAGGGGGAGAGGTGAAACAACACGATCTGCACCTTCATGATATCGTCCTTAAAAAGAATGCCGAGACGGGCAACCTGGTGATGATACCTCCACCGAACACTGCCGATAACCAGGAATACGACCATTCACCCATCGAAGCGGCGGCCTATATCCAGTCCAAGTGGGAGTCGGATGACTTCATCCTGAACCTGGGCGTACGCTTGGATTATTTCGATAGCCGGGGCATTGTCATCGACACTCTTTCACGCCCCAGAACGTCCACAAGATCTAATTCCACTCCATCCTACCAGTTCAGCCCCCGGCTGGGAATCGCTTACCCCATCACGGACCGAGGGGTAATGCACGTCTCTTACGGGTATTTTTTCCAGATACCTGAGTTCCAGTACCTTTACACCAACCCCAGTTTCACCGTCAACCCTGAAGAGGGTCGCGCAACGGTACTGAACTATCCCTTCGGTAATGCAAACCTGAAACCTCAACAGACGGTGGGCTATGAGATTGGTCTGCAACAGGAGCTTTCCGGAAACACCGCCATAGATGCCACCGTCTATTACAAGGATATCCGTAACCTGTTGGGTTCGGAATTAAATACTATTGCCACCGGTGAAGAGCACTCAGGTATCGATTACGGTCGGTACATTAACCGGGATTATGGGCAGGTGAAGGGATTCACACTGGCATTCGAGCGACGGATGAGTGACGGCTTTTCGGCCAACCTGGACTACACCTACCAGGTAACCCGGGGCAATGCCTCGGACCCCAGAGCGACCTTGATCGACAACCAGAGCGATCCCCCGGTGGAGTCCGAGAAACAGCTGGTACCCCTGGATTGGGACCGGACGCATTCCCTTAACGTCCAGTTATCGGTCAATCCCATCCCGAACCTGACCCTCACCTTCGTGGGCGTGATGGGCAATGGGTTCCCCTATACGCCGGAAGCTGAACAACGCCGCGCCAATATCGAGAACAGCGCCCGTAAACCGTTCACTATGACTTTCGACTGCTTTATTTCCCGGGCTTTCAGTCTGGGAAGGTATAAGGGCAGCTTAAATCTGAAAATTCTGAATCTATTTGACCGGCTGAATGAAAGGGATGTGTACGCTGATACGGGCCGGTCCACCTACACCACTGAAATCTATCGCCCGGGAGAGGTTCAGGGGACGAATACCAAGGAAGAATTCTTCACCCGCCCCGACTGGTACTCGGCGCCCCGGCGGGTTATCGCGGGACTCACGATTTCATTCTAATATAAACGTGAGCGAGACCTAGAGGTGTCATACCCTAAATTAAAAAGGACGATATTCTTAGCCGCTTTGGGGGCCATCATGGTACCGCCGGCTTTCGGCCAGTCCGGCAACAGCGACCCCGTCAAGGGGGATGTACGCTGGACGCAGTGGGGCATACTGGACGGCAATACTATCCGCACCCTGTACTCGAACCATGCCGAGATCGCCCGCTGGCCTGATCAGCCCTCAGGTGAGTGGCCGAAAGGCTCGGGGCATTCATACGTGGACGGCGTGGCCGTCATCATCGCCGCCGAAGCCCTGGATACCGTAGGCCGTTATATCCATCCCATGTCCACCAACTACCGGGAATTCATTGACACTGACCCGGTAGAAAAGACGCCCTATGGCTGGGCACCACTGCCGGGCTACTCCAATCCCCGGCAGGAATCCCCCGCCCGCAGTGATGACACCAACAGCTGGCCGGCTTTCTGGCCCGAGAAGCCGTCGGAATGGACCGGCGAGTGGAACGGCTTCTTCGGGCGGGGGATCCGGAATGCCGACGTGGAAACTTACTTTGTCTGCGACGATGCTTCCGATGAAGAGTGGCTGTATGCCAAGTATGATCGCGCCAGGGATGATACGATCGGCGGTGTCTTCTATCCCGACTATCGCGATAGCACCAGGGGAGGCCTGGGCATGGAAGTACGCGTCCGCGGTTTCCAATGGTCCCATGTCCTGGCCCAGGACGTCATTTTCTGGCTGTACGAGATCACTAATGAGAGCACCACGGACTACGAGAAGGTCTATTTTTCCCAATACATCGACTGGGGCATCGGGGGCACGGACGATTCCGGTGACGATGAGGGCGGCTACAATACCTATCTCGATATCGCCTTCGCCTGGGACTATAACAAGCAGGGCCAGCCCGGTAGATGGGGGCCCACCGGTACCGTGGGATACGCCTTCCTTGAAAGTCCGGGCAACCAGTTCAACGGGCTGGATGACGATCAGGACGGCCTGATTGATGAGCGCCGGGATGACGAAGATGCCGGTGCCTGGCTGGCTGAATGGCCCTACGGCGTAACCGACGTCGATGCCTTTCGCGAGTATTATGGCCGCGAACCGAGGCCCCACTGGTCGAGGGACGAAGACCAGGACTGGATGGGCTTCGATGATATTGACGGCAGCGGAACCTGGGATCCCGCGGAACCGCTTAACGATGACGTGGGTGTTGACGGGCTGGCGCCGTATCATTCCAACTATCCCGGGCCCGACGAAGGGGAAGGCAACGGCAGACCCGACCAGGGAGAGCCAAATTACGGTCGAACGGATAAGGATGAGTCAGACCAGCTCGGGCTCACCGGGTTCAAGGTCTTCCCCGTGCATCAGTACGAGCTCCTTGACGACGAGGAAAACTGGAAGGAAGTATTCACCAAACTGCAGCCCCCGGAGCAGACCTACCTGACGGGTGGATACAACCTGGGCATGTTCTTCTCATCGGGGCCGTTCCCTATGCCTGCGGGGCATACGGAGCGTTTCTCCATGGCCCTGATCTTCGCCAAGCAGGATTTCCCCGACGCACCTACGGACAATGAGCTCCGGAGCTCATCTCTCGCGCGCAAAAAGGAAACCGTGCAGCAGATCTACAATGCCGACTACCGCTTCGCCCAGCCGCCTCTCAAGCCCCGTCTGAACGCCGTTCCCGGCGACGGCCAGGTCATCCTTTACTGGGATGATCGGGCCGAAGACTCTTTCGACCCCTTTCTCCGGGAATATGACTTCGAGGGGTATAAGCTCTACCGCAGCACCGAGCCGTTTTTCAACGAGAATCGCACCATCACCAATGCTTACGGCGAAAAGACCTTCCGCAAGGAGCTGGTACAGTACGATCTGAAAAATGGGTATTTCGGTCTCCAGCCGGTATCGGTGGATGGCACCAAGTACCATCTGGGAAATAACACCGGCCTGCGCCACTACTACGTGGACCGGGACGTAATGAATGGCCAGACCTACTATTACGCCCTGGTATCCTACGACCGGGGGAAAGTAGCCCGCGATGCTGACGAAAACATCCAGATAGATGAATTCGGCCATGCCCGGGGAATATCACCTTCCGAGTGCACCGCCACCATCAAGGTTGATATCTCGGGCAATACCCAGACCGATATCAACACCGTCATTATGACGCCCCGGACCAGGGCTGCCGGCTTCATTCCCGGAGAACTTTCCGATACCCTGGTCCATACCTGGAACGAATTGGCCGGACCGGCCACCGGCTCAATTGAACTGACACTCATCAAGGAAGATTCGCTGCAAGACGACCATCAGTACGAGATCCGATTCATCGAATCGTCAAAATACCACGACGAATCAATACCCGGATTCATCCTCCAGGACCTGACCGCCGGCACCGTTCTTGTGGATACCACGGAGCTTGAACTTCTTGGACAGGAAACGCCGGTGGTTGATGGATTTGCCATTTCCCTTTACAATGATTCCGCGGTAGCCGTTATCGGCGACTCCAGCGGCTGGCAGCCGGGGAGTGAGTGTAATTATGATATTACGATCAGGGAACTGGTACGGGGCGATGACCTGTGGAGAGAATTCGGCAATCTCAAACAGCCCTACCCGGCGGACTATGTTATCGTGTTTGAAGATTCCGTGGTAGACACTTCCTTCGAGCTCTGGGGGGGTGGACCTTACATGCACGGCCCGGTCCCGGTGCCCTTCCGCATCTGGAACCTGACCGAACAGGAGTGGGCGTCTTTCGGCGTGGTGGAACGAACCGATTCATCCTATGACCAAATATGGCAGCCCACCGAGCCAATCATCATCATGGTGGGCGACAGTGCCGGTATGTACCCGGTTTTCGATCCCACTAAAGAGGTAACTTTTGGAGTAGCCTGGGCTATCCGTTTCTTCCCTCCTGAAGAAGGAATAACCCCCATACCGCCGGGCGCCGGGGACGCTATTCGCATCGTCACCAGCAAGCCCTTCCGCGATGGAGAGACTTTCCGCTTCCGTACCCGGGGAGCCTATCTCGATGAGGAACTCGCCGAGCAGATGATGGACTCAATTTATGTGGTACCGAACCCTTACGTGGCCACCAGCGTTTTTGAACCGTCGAATGTGTATAAATCGGGGCGCGGAGAGCGGCGGATCTACTTTATGAATCTACCGGAACAGTGCACCATTTCCATCTATAGCAAGCGGGGCTACCTGGTTGAGACCATCGAGCATATTGGTATGGGGACCGACGGCCAGGAAGCCTGGGACCTGGTATCCAAGGACGGCATGAACATCGCTTACGGGATCTATTTTTACGTAGTGGAAACCAATGAAAAGACAGCTGTTGGCAAATTCGCTGTTATCAAGTAGTTTGATCGTCCGGATCCTGGTTCTGCTCAGCCTGGCCGGGATCCTTGAGGGTCAGACCTACGTCAGCCATGTCTCCAAGCGGGCCACCACGGCGGCTGCCATTCTTGAGATTCCCGTCAGCGCCCGGGCACTGGCCATGGGAAACGCAAACAGTGCTTTCGTTGGCGATGGTTCCGCCTTCTACTGGAACCCGGCCCTACCCGCCCGGCAGACCCAGACCAGTATCTACGCCCTGTACATGCCCTGGCTGGTTGATACCCGCTATAACCACCTCGCCGTTGTGACGCCCGTTCCGGGGCAGCTGGTTTTCGGTGTTTCCGCGACTACCTGGGGCATGGATGACATGATCGTGCGCACCGAGGACTACCAGCAGGGGACGGGAGAAATGTTCGATGCCGGCGACCTGGTGCTAGCGTTGTCCGTGGCCCGTGCTCTCACCGATAAGTATGCGATAGGCTTTACAGCCAAGTACATTCAGGAGCGCATCTGGCACTCGACTGCCCGGGCGGTAGCCCTTGACTTCGGTACCCTGTTTCGGGCCAACATAGGGCATGGCGTTAACATCGCCGCCGTCATTTCAAACTACGGCAGTGACATGCGGCTGGATGGGCGGGATATCGGCAACTTCGTCGATCCTGATCCTGCCATTGATGGCAACAACAGCCAGATTCCCTCAAATTATGAGATGGGAACCTGGCCACTACCCTTGTACTTCCGTTTCGGGTTGGCTACTGATTTGGTTCAAAGCAGTATTTTCCGGCTGACCGCCGAGGTGGATGCCCTGCATCCCAGTAACAATTATCCCAGCTTTGCCACCGGGATCGAGTTCGCGTTCCGCGAGTTCGCTTTCCTGCGAGCCGGGTATTCCGATCTCGGCATCGAGGATTCTATCGAAGGGCTTAGTCTGGGTGCCGGCGTGAAGGTGAACCTGATCGGCAGGCGTATCTTCGCAGTCGATTACGGCTTCAAAGACTTTGGTCCTTTCGGCAATCTACAGGCCTTTTCACTGGATGTGAGGTTGTAACTCCGCCGTTTAGATTTGGGCCTATGCTGATTCATCGCGTAGTACTCCATGCCCTGCTGGACTGATTAGAAGTTAATTTAAGGGCAACCTCAAGTGTGATTGATTGCATCGCGAGATTAAGCGATACTTTTTTATAGGCCGGAAGGACACGCTGGGGCTATACCCCCCTCGCAGTCCTCGGCCGGAATCAGTGTCACCTCCCGCCATTAACTGACCCCACAGAGTTAATAATATACCAGCACAAATAATCATCCCTCAAAATTTGAAGATGCTCATCTGGTATGCCAAGACACGTGGATTCTCAGCTCCTGCTCCTACCGTCGGTAAGTGACACTTTAGGACAGGAAAACGGGGCAGGAATTTGACTACTGGTGATCAGTGGTGACTAGTTTGAGACTCCGCTGGTACGGTTCAGAGGAGGCGTGAATTAAACCTTTGAAACGTGGAATGTCTCTCTTATCTTTGAGCCCCCAATGTCCCAAAGGTTCTGAACAGATACAATCAGCAAGGAAGAGATCCCATGAAAGCAGCGCAGGTAATAATCGGAATAGCCATGGTAATCGCCCCCGCCTGGAATGGGCTGTTCGCCCAGGCTCCGGTAGCCCCTATCCGCGATGTTGTGGATGAACACTACGGCATCGAAGTGCATGATCCTTATAGGTATATGGAAGATATGGACGCTCCTGAAGTGCAGGATTGGTTCCGCGGCCAGGCGGATCAGGCCCACGAAATTCTGTCACAGATCAAGGGA
>SDBU01009533.1_pt1 | contig 10863 bp, 10 predicted proteins | sample 2277071 | NCBI WGS metagenome assembly SDBU01 (sample SAMN10397929, study PRJNA504765) | marine sediment metagenome | isolation source: marine sediment core GS08_GC12, 126 cmbsf | place: Arctic Ocean: Gakkel Ridge, Loki's castle | collected 2008
ATCCACTCTTTGGCGAAGCTGCCATCCTGAATCTCAGCCAGGATTTGCTCCATCTCGTCTTTAACCATATCATCAATAACTCGCGGTCCCCGGGTATAATCACCATACTCGGCGGTATCGCTGACTGAGTGGCGCATATAACTTAAGCCGCCCTGATACATAAGGTCAACAATAAGCTTTAGCTCATGAAAACATTCAAAGTAGGCTATCTCCGGTTGATAGCCGGCATTAACCAGCGTCTCAAAGCCAGCCTTCACCAGAGCCGAAACCCCACCACACAAGACGGTCTGTTCACCAAAGAGGTCAGTCTCCGTCTCCTCAGCGAAGGTTGTTTCTATGATGCCAGCTCGGCTACAGCCAATGCCCTTAGCATAGGCAAGGGCTATATCCATTGCCTTACCTGAAGCGTCTTGATGAACCGCTACCAACGCCGGTGGACCAATTCCCTCAGTATAAAGTTGCCGTAGCATATGCCCCGGGCATTTGGGCGCTATCATAGTAACATCAATGTCAGTTGGCGGGATAACCTGCCCATAATGAATATTAAAACCATGAGCAAACATCAAGGTATTACCTGGGGCTAGTCCTTTTTCAATTGACCCATAATAAATGTCTCGCTGCAGATTATCCGGAGCCAGCATTACAATTATATCAGCTTCATTTGCCACCTCAGCCGCGGTTAAGACCCTGAAGCCTGTGTTCTGGGCGTTCTTCCAGCCCTCGCTCCCCTTGGCCTCAGCCACAATCACCTGGCAACCACTATCCCTGAGGTTTTGAGCATGGGCGTGTCCCTGACTTCCATAGCCGATAATGCCCACTACCTTCCCATCAAGTAGAGTTAAGTTGACATCATTGTCATAGTATATTCTAGCCATAAATCGTCTCCTTTATTTAAAATTGTGAATCAACCCCTTATCAAGGGAAAAATAATTGCTCAAAGAGGATTTTTACCCCTTCTCCGCCACCGGTAGTGGGCCTAAACCTCCCCGGGTCATAGCTACACGACCAGTCCTAGCTACCTCCTTAATACCAAAACCGCGAAGCAAATTAAATAAGGAATTGATTTTCTCCTCGTCACCGGTAACCTCAATTGTTACTGAATCTGGAGCAACATCTACTATACTTGCCCTAAATATATCTACAATCTGAATAATCTCACTTCTGGTAGAAGAAGTGGCTTTTACTTTAATTAAAGCCAACTCGCGAGCAATCATGTCATCCCCGGTAATATCAAACGCCTTGACCACATCTACAACCTTATCCAACTGCTTCCTAACCTGTTCCACCATCGTAGTTGACCCATCAACGACAATAGTCATCCGAGATAAATTGGGCAGTTCACTACGCCCCACAGCAATACTTTCAATGTTGAAGCCGCGTCTCCTGAAGAGGCTTGCCACACGGTTAAGCACCCCGGGCTTGTCCTCTACCAAGGCAATAATGGTATGCTTTGTCGCCGCCATGCTGTCACCTCTTTTCTAAGCTCAGATATTACTCACCGGAAGCTTTGCGGAATCTGAGGGGGCTTTTGTCTCTGCCCTAGGTTCCTCAATAACCTCAGTCAAAGCCGCCCCCGGCGGCACCATAGGATAAACATTCTCCTCTGGTTCCACCACAAAATCTATCAGGAAAGGACCCTGATGCTCCATTGCCTGCTCAATTGCCGGGGCTACTTCTTCCTTATGTTTGACCCTTAATCCGGGGAGACCATATGCCTCAGCAATCTTGACAAAGTCTGGACTACTCAGTGGAGTAGCCACATATCGTTTGCCATAGAATAATTCCTGCCATTGCCGCACCATTCCCAAATAGGTATTATTGATAATGGCTATCTTGACAGCTACTTTTTCCTGAACTATGGTAGCTAATTCCTGTATCGTCATCTGAAAGCCACCATCACCAGCCACACACCAAACAGTACTATCAGGACAGCCTACCTTAGCCCCCATAGCTGCTGGCAGCTCAAATCCCATTGTCCCAAGTCCACCCGATGAAATTAGACCATTTGGCTTATTATACCAGTAGTGTTGAGCTGCCCACATCTGGTTCTGTCCTACTCCAGTAACAATAATAGCCTCGCCCTGTGTTACCTCATATATTTTACGGATGACAAACTGGGGCAAGAGCCCGTCACTGTCTCTAATCTCTGTTGATGGGTGCTCCTTTCGCCAACCATCAAGCTGCCCAATCCAATCAACCTGCTCAGTAGAGATAATTAGTTTATTTAGTGCGTTTAAAACCATCTTCACATCACCTACTATAGGCACATCTACACGCACATTTTTACCGATCTCCGCTGGGTCTATATCAATATGGATAATATGGGCATGAGGAGCAAAACCACTTACCTTAGCCGTGGCTCTATCATCAAACCTCATTCCAATAGCGATAATGACATCAGCAGCACTAACTGCCATATTGGCATAAGCCATACCATGCATACCCAGCATACCAAAGCTTAGGACGTGAGACTCAGGGAAACAACTAATGCCTAATAGGGTAGTAACCACCGGTATTTGTGCTGTCTCTGCCAACTGCTTGAGTTCAGCATAAGCTCCGGAGATAACTACCCCTCTACCAGCGATAATAAGAGGTCGCTGAGCTTCATTTATAAGCTTGGCTGCTTTCTTAATCTGTGCTGGATGCCCCTGGAGTGTCGGCTTATAGCCGGGTAAATCCACCTGGCTCGGGTAGTGAAATTCCGCCTGGTCTATAAAAACATCCCGTGGTATATCAATAAGTATTGGTCCTGGGCGACCACTCCTAGCCAAATAAAAGGCCTCCTTAACTACTTTGGCCATTGAACCCGCATCATGGACAAGATAGTTATGTTTGGTAATAGGTAGCGTGATACCGGTAATGTCTATCTCCTGGAAAGCATCTTTGCCAATAAAGGGTCTGGCTACTTGACCGGTTATAGCTACTACAGGTGAGGAATCAAGGTAAGCATTGGCAATCCCGGTTACCAAGTTTGCCGCTCCAGGACCAGAGGTAGCCAGACATATCCCTACCTTTCCTGTAGCTCGAGCATAGCCATCAGCGGCATGGGCAGCACCCTGCTCATGCCGCACCAGAATATGGCGAAGCTGAGGATATTGAGGAAGGGTGTCATACAGGGGTAAAACAGCCCCACCAGGGAAGCCAAAAATAACCTCTACCCCCTCTCTTACTAAACCCTCACACAAAATCTGCGCACCTGTCATCTTCATAATAGCCCCCTATCGACTAAACACGGCTCCAGTGCTAGCTGAACAGACTTTTTCAGCATAATATCTGAGATAGCCGGTTTTTACTTTAGGCTCAAACTCGGCAAGACGAGCTAGACGCTCAGCTATCTCCTTATCGCTAAGCTCTACCTCAAGCTTATGGTTCGGAATATCAATCTTGATTATATCCCCATCTTTTAAGGCAGCGATAGCCCCCTTACTTGCTGCCTCGGGGGAGACATGACCAATAGCCGCACCCCGAGTGGCTCCAGAAAACCGCCCGTCGGTGATAAGGGCTACCTCTTCATCCATACCCATCCCGCTCAGGAGAGCAGTAGGGGTAAGCATCTCCCTCATCCCTGGCCCTCCTTTAGGACCCTCATAACGAATAACTATCACTTCCCCTGACCTTATATTGCCATTCATTATAGCAGTTGTCGCCTCTTCTTCAGAGTCGAAAATCCTGGCTGCTCCCCGATGAACCAACATTGGAGAGGCTACCGCCCCCCTCTTGACCACAGCACCGTCTGGTGCCAGATTGCCAAAAAGGATAGCAATGCCCCCTGTAGCTGAGTAAGCATTGGCAATAGAATGGATAACCTCTCCATCCATAACCTGGCTATCGGTGATAATCTCAGCCACTGATTTTCCTGATACCGTTCTTGACCTTAGATTTAATAACCCCTGTAGCTCTTTCATCACTGCGGCTATGCTACCAGCCCGGTCTAAATCCTCAATGTGATAGTCGCTGGCTGGACTTAGCTTACACAAGTAAGGAGTGCGTTCACCTATCTCATTTATCCTGGAGAGGGGGAAATTAACCCCGGCTTCATGAGCCACTGCCATAAGGTGTAAGATTGAGTTAGTGCTACCGCCTAACGCCATATCAACGGTAAAGGCATTATGAATAGAATCCTCATCTATTATATCCCGAGGACGAATGTCCCTGGCTAAGAGCTCCATAACCTGCTCGCCAGCCTCCTTAGCTAACTGTATCCGCCTGGCATCCACCGCCGGGATAGCACCATTGCCCACCAGCCCCATTCCTAACGCCTCGGTTAAGCAATTCATGGTATTGGCGGTGAACATCCCGGCACAGCACCCCGCACCGGGGCAAGCAACCTCCTCCAACTGCTCTAATTCTTCCTGGCTCATTTTCCCTTTGGTTACTTTCCCCACTGCCTCAAAGACAGAACTGAGGTCAACCTGCTTAACTCCATTGCTACCAGCCAGACGCCCGGCTAGCATTGGACCGCCACTAATAAAGATAGCTGGCAGATTCAGCCTTACCGCTGCCATTAGCATTCCAGGGATTATCTTGTCACAATTAGGAATAAAGACCAAAGCATCGAAAGCATGAGCCTCAGCCACTATCTCCACTGAATCAGCTATTAATTCCCGGCTGGGCAGACTATATTTCATACCTGGGTGATTCATAGCAATGCCGTCACACACAGCAATAGTATTAACCTCAAAGGGAACACCCCCTCCACTTCTCACCCCCACCTTAACCGCCTCGGCAATATCTCGCAGGTGTATATGTCCGGGGACAATCTCACTAAAGCTATTAATAACACCTATAAAAGGTTTATCCTTTTCGGTTTGTCTCCAGCCTACGGCGTGCAATAAAGCCCGGTGTGGAGCACGTTCTATACCCCTTTTAACAACATCACTTTTCATACTTTCTTCCCTTACCGTGATAATTAAAAATCCGTCCCTGTGGGGACGGATTTTTAACCCGAAATCCCACCTTCAGCTTACCCATACAACATAACATAGTGCCTATTTATTGTCAACTAACCTCCTTCATAATTAACCTTCCATAGCTTTTATCTTATTCAGCCTTGGCAAGTGTCTCCCACCCTCAAACTTACTGGTAAGAAAAGTGTCAACGATTTCAGGCACTGCATCTTGTCCTTCGGCTGCTGCCAAGCAAAGGATATTGGCATCATTGTGCTGACGAGCTCGGCGAGCACTAAAGGCATTATAACACAGGGCAGCTCTTATCCCCTTAACCTTATTAGCAGCAATACTCATACCAATGCCAGTATCGCATATCAAAATGCCGCATTCAAAATCACCCCTAGCTACCACTTCAGCGACCTTCTTAGCAATATCAGGGTAGTCTACCGAGTCAGTAGTATAGCAGCCAAAGTCCTCATAGCTATGCTTGGCTTCAGTAGTTAGCTTCATAATAAATTGTTTGAGATTTAGCCCCTTATGGTCACAGCCAATAGCAATATGCACTACCTAGCCTCCCTAAATACAATACTACCACATACTTTCTTGAGCTCTTTCTTTGATATAGCCCCTTCTCGCAGAATCACAGGTATTTCCCCGGTCACATCTACTATGGTAGATTCTCTACCACCTGGGCACCTACCACCATCAATAATTAAATCTATCTTATCACCAAACTGAGACTGAACTTCATCAGCAGTCAATGTAGTTGGCTTACCACTCAGATTAGCACTTGTGCCCACAATAGGCGCCCCCACACCTTCAGCGAGGGCAACAGGAATAGGGTGAGCCGGAATGCGGATGGCTACTGTCCTGCCACCAGCAGTGATAATATCAGGGAGTGAGTTGGACTTATATAAAACTAGGGTCAAGGCACCGGGTAGGAAGTTACGGATTAAAAGCCAAGCAATCTCGGGCACAGGCTCAGCAACTTGGCTTATCTGTGATACATCAGCCAGAAGCAAAGGGAGTGCCATATTTCTTCGTCGTTCCTTTACCCTATAAATCCGCTCCACAGCTGGCTCATTATCAGCCCAAGCCCCCAGTCCATAGACCGTATCAGTAGGAAAGGCAACTATCCCTCCCTGCTTGAGAATAGAAATACCCCTCTCAACCTGTTCTTGTATCTTTGGAGGCAGCTTGCCTAGCATTGCCTTGCTTACCCTAACGACAGTATATCACAGCATTTACTATGTTTGCTAGGTAAGTGTAGAATAGACCAGAGGAGGTATGGGAGCAATGACAAAGTTACTAATTATCTACCATTCTCGGACAGGAAATACTGAAACAATGGCGAAGGCAGTCTATGAGGGAGCAGTTCCAACAGGAGCTACGGTAAGTCTGAAAAAAGTAACTGATGCCACAATTGATGAACTTCTGGATTGTGATGCTGTCATTTTTGGCACACCCACTAACTTCGGCTATTTGGCGGGAGCTATGAAGGAGTTTCTTGACCAAGTTTACCTTACTTTTAGAAACAAGGCAGTTAGCAAACACTACGCTGCATTTAGCAGCGGAGGTGATGGAGGAAAACCGGCGCTAGATAGCATTGACCGCGTATGCGATGAGTTCGGTCAGTACAGCAAGTTTAACTTTGAGAAAACAGCTGAAGGAGTGGCTGCAAAAGGCAAGCCATCGCCTGAGGTTTTAGCAGAATGCAAGGAACTAGGAAAGAAACTGGCTCAGTTATAGCCCCCTAAGTTTACAAAAACAGTCAGCAGTGGTAATCTTTCATAAATGGTAGCCAAAAAGAAGTCAAAACCAACCGCAAATGATAGCCATAGGGTAGCTATTAGTGGCGATATTGAAGTCTCCACCTACCTGGAAATTGCCAAGGAGATAGCTGGTGAGCAGCCCGTTTCACCAAAGGAAGCCGTATCTGCTGCTGAGCGTGAAGCAATAATCGTCATTGACTTTGGCTCACAATATAGTATGCTAATCGCCCGGCGAATACGCGAGAGCCAGGTATATTGTGAGCTACTGCCCTATGATACTCCCTGGGAAAGAATAGCCCCCCTAAATCCCAAGGGATTTATCTTCTCCGGAGGACCAGCCAGTGTTTACCGACCTGATGCCCCTCTGGCTCCGGCTTATATTTATGAAAGCCGTCTACCGATATTGGGCATATGCTATGGAATGCAAGTTCTCACTCACCAGCTAGGCGGACAGGTTGCACCAGGAACGAAGCAGGAATATGGTCACGCTATTCTTCACTTAAGTGATGTAGATTCGCCGCTATTTGTAGATTTACCCTCATCATCCCCGGTATGGATGAGCCATGCTGACAGAATTGAACAAATGCCGCCCGGTTTCACCGCCTTAGCCTATACCGAGAATTCACCTTTTGCTGTTATGGGCAATAAGGATGGAATATTTGGTCTTCAGTTTCATCCTGAGGTAGCCCATACCCCTGAAGGGAAGACAATCCTAAGAAATTTCGTCTACCGAATATGTGGCTGCCAGAGAAACTGGACGATGGGCAGCTTCATAAATGAGAGTATATCTAAGATTAAAAAACAGGTAGGCAAAGGCAAGGTCATTAATGCTCTCTCGGGGGGGGTTGATTCGGCAGTAGTTGCCACCCTCATCCATAAAGCCATCGGCGACCAGCTCACCTGTATCTTTGTCAATAATGGGCTGCTGCGTCGTGAAGAAGTAGAGAGAACCTTTAATGCCTTTCGGCTCAATTTAGGCATGAATATTATCTATGTTGACGCTAGTGAAAGATTCCTTAACCGCTTAAAGGGAGTAATAGACCCGGAGAAAAAGCGCAAGGTTATCGGTAAGGAATTTATCCGGGTATTTGAGGAGGAAGCTAAGAAAATAGGTAAGATTGATTTCCTGGCTCAAGGAACCCTTTATCCTGATGTCATTGAGAGTGCCTCCTCAGGAAGCCGAGCTTCAGCCAAGATAAAAACTCACCACAACGTTGGTGGTTTGCCAGCCAAGATGACGCTCAACCTGATTGAACCGCTGCGAGACCTGTTTAAGGATGAGGTGCGTCAGGTAGGACTGGAGCTAGGTCTGCCTGAAGAGATGGTGTGGCGGCAGCCCTTTCCTGGTCCGGGCTTAGCTATTCGCATTATTGGTGAGGTAACCAAGGAGAAGCTTGAGATACTGCGTGGTGCTGACTTCATTGTAATGAACGAGATTAAGAAGGCAAAGCTATACCGCCAACTTTGGCAGAGCTTCGCTATACTCACCGATGTTAAAAGCGTGGGCGTAATGGGCGACTATAGAACCTATGGCTACTTGATTGCCATCCGTGCCGTAACCAGCGAGGACGCCATGACCGCTGACTGGGCACGCCTCCCCTACGACCTTCTGGCCCGGATTTCAAACCGTATCGTCAATGAAGTCCCCGGGGTAAACCGGGTCGTCTATGATATAACCTCCAAACCCCCATCAACTATAGAGTGGGAGTAGGAAAAAGGTTAGCTTTGAATTGTTTTTGGTTAAATAGTGCGTAAGATGTTAAAAAAATTTGGGGAAACAATTCGTATCTGTTTAGCTTTGAATTGTTTTTCTAGTTATGTCAACTACAGAGTGGGAGTAAAAGACTTCAAAATTACAAGGAGGCTACTATGAAAGCGATTGTATGCACAAAATACGGGTCACCGGATGTTCTTGAATTAAAAGAGGTAGAAAAACCTACTCCCAAGGAGGATGAAGTACTGATAAAAGTTCATGCGACAACAGTAACACGAGGGGACGTGAGACTTCGAAGTGCCACATTCGGTCTTCGATTACAAGCGTACTTGTTTGGTTTTAATTTTGGTCTTAGAAAACCAAAAAGAACTATACTAGGGTCTGAGCTAGCCGGGGAAATTGAATCAGGCACGACCAAAGCTATACTACGAAACTAGGGAAACAATTCGTATCTGTTTAGCTTTGAATTGTTTTTAGAGTTATGTCAACAAGAGAGTGGGAGTGATAAGAGGTTCACAGAATGCGTAAAACACAGATTATAGCGGTTTTACTCGTAATAGTGTTGCTTGTTCTTGGAGCATGTGCTCCAGCGCCAGCACCACCCGCACCTGCGTCAAAACCACCTCCGAAACCGCCACCAACTAACATCATCGAAGACTTAGCCTATATTAAGGCTGGTGGTGGCGAATATAGCGATGATGCAGACCCAGAACCCGAAGGTGCTGAGATTACCATCCTCTGGTATGACACCAAGAGTGAAACCATATTCTTCGACGATGTGCCTGTAAAGGTAACCATTGAAATCTTCGCTGCAAAGTCAGAGGAGTTCCCCCACAGCTTCACCGAGTCCGTCTATAAGGGCGAGCACCACATAGACAACAGTCACTCCAATATCAGGATACCTTTCGAGCAGATAAAGGCTAATCCAGAAATACACAACTTGGCTGGTAGAGCAAACATATCAGCTCACACGCCACAACAAGGCGACTTCTCAGTCGAAGGCATCCTCGTACCACTGTGCCCCAAGCCACCAGTAAAGCCACCACCAACTCCAGCGCCATTACCGAAGCTACAATCGAAATCACCAACTAACATTATCGAAGACTTAGCTTATGTTGAGGGGGTGAGGTTGACCCCGTTAGGAAATCTAACGGGGTAGAAAAAACCACAATACTGGGGGGTGAAGTCTGAAGATATTAGTTGTTGGCGGAGGGGCCAGGGAACATACGCTGGTGTGGAAGATAACTCAAAGCCCTAAAGTTAAAGAGATTTATGTCGCTCCGGGTAATGCCGGCACAGCTAAAATAGCCCATAACCTGGATATTAGCCCCACCGATATAAAGGCACTCATCAGGGTAGCCGAGAAAGAGAGCGTCGGGCTTATTGTCGTCGGACCTGAGGCACCTCTAGCTGAGGGCATTGCTGACCAGTTTCTGATTAGGGGTATGCCTATTTTTGGTCCAACACAGGCAGCCACCGAGATAGAGTCAAGCAAGGTATTCGCCAAGGAGCTAATGGGCAAATATAATATACCCTGCGCCCGAAGCGCCAGTTTTTCTGAATATACTGAGGCAAAGGAATGTATCCTGAAGCAGAAGCCACCCCTGGTAATCAAAGCCGACGGGCTAGCTGGGGGCAAGGGGGTAATCGTAGCCGATTCAATCCCGCAAGCTTTAGATACCCTTTCCAAAGTTATGGAGTCAAAAACGTTAGGTTCTGCCGGTGACAAGGTGGTTATTGAGGAGTATCTATCAGGAAAGGAGCTGAGCGTCTTCGCCTTCACCGATGCCCACACTGTAATCCCTATGGTAGCTGCTTGTGATTATAAAAGGGTATATGATGGAGACCAGGGACCTAATACCGGTGGTATGGGCAGCTATAGCCCACCGCATTTTATGAGTCCAACACTGGCTAAAACAGTAAGGGAAACTATCATGGAGCCAACAGTAAAGGCTATGCAGGAAGAGGGAAGACCCTACAAGGGTGTTCTCTATGGTGGGCTGATGATTACCAATGACGGAGCAAAGGTGCTAGAATTTAACGCCAGGTTTGGCGACCCAGAAGCACAGGTTACCTTGCCTTTGCTCAAAACAGACCTAGTAGATATTATGCTGGCGGTGATTAACAATAACCTCGACCAGATAAATGTAGAATGGAGCCAGGATGCCTGCGTTGGAGTAGTAATGGCATCAGCCGGCTACCCCGGTAGCTACAAGACAGGCTTCCCCATTACTGGATTAGACAAACTAGACAAAGATATTCTGGTATTTCACGCTGGAACCAAGCTCGGCTCAGAGCCGGGACAGATATTGACCAATGGCGGGCGAGTGCTCACTGTAGTCGCTACCGGCAAGACCCTTGCCGAGGCAAGAGAAAAGGTTTATACTAATATCCCCCGAATTCACTTTGAGGGTTGCCATTATAGAAGGGATATTGCTGTAGTTAAGGAAGGTTAACATGCCATTAGTCGCTGGAGTTATGGGTTCTA
>SDBU01009534.1_pt1 | contig 10863 bp, 16 predicted proteins | sample 2277071 | NCBI WGS metagenome assembly SDBU01 (sample SAMN10397929, study PRJNA504765) | marine sediment metagenome | isolation source: marine sediment core GS08_GC12, 126 cmbsf | place: Arctic Ocean: Gakkel Ridge, Loki's castle | collected 2008
AACGGGCACTCCGACATTGCTCCTTTCAGGAGCAGACATGTTTCCTTTGAGGAATTAACAGGAGCGCTTCAAAGAAGAGGTGCTACGTTACTTCTCCTGGAGACGCTGGAAGCTGGACGCTCCAGTTTAAATGGGGCCCATGGCCCCCCAGTTTAAAAGGGTCGGCATCTGAACTTACCAGAGCCGGCCCGCAAATTCAGGCAAATGCTATCCGTTCATCATCTCCAGGAATTCCACATTGTCCTTTGTGCCCGCGAGCTTCCCAAGCAGGAACTCCATGCTCTCTATGGTGGACAGCGGGTGGAGCACCTTTCTCAGTATCCAGAGCTTCCGCAGGGTGTCCTTGCTCACCAGGAGTTCTTCCTTCCTCGTGCCTGAGGCATTGATGTCTATTGAGGGGTAGATGCGCTTTTCGATGAGTTTTCTGTCAAGGTGCAGCTCCATGTTGCCCGTACCCTTGAACTCCTCGAAGATCACGTCGTCCATGCGGCTTCCGGTGTCCACCAGGGCCGTGGCAAGGATGGTGAGGCTTCCGCCGTCTTCGATGTTACGCGCCGCGCCAAAGAACCTCTTTGGTTTCTGCAGGGCGTTTGAGTCCAGGCCCCCTGAGAGGATCTTCCCGCTTGCCGGTATGATGGCGTTGTAGGCGCGCGCCAGGCGGGTTATGCTGTCCAGCAGGACTACCACGTTCTTGCCACTCTCCACAAGGCGCCTTGCCCTGTCGACGACAATTTCAGCCACCTGGCAGTGCCGCTGCGGGGGCTCGTCGAATGTGGAGCTGATGATCTCTGCGCTCCTGACCTGGCGCTTCCAGTCCGTGACCTCTTCCGGGCGCTCGTCGATCAGGAGGATCATGAGGTGAACATCCTTGTGGTTTATGTTTATCCCCCTTGCTATTGACTGCAGGAGCATGGTCTTTCCGGTGCGGGGGGCGGCCACTATCATGCCGCGCTGGCCCATGCCCGTGGGAGTGATCATTTCCATCACCCGCGTGCAGTATTCTTCCTTGTCATGCTCGAGCATGAGCCTCTCGGTGGGGTAATAAGGAACAAGGTTGTCAAACAGCGGCCTTGCAATGCTCTCTTCCGGGCTTCCGTGGTTCACGGCCTCCACCTTCAGAAGCGCGAAGTACCGCTCGTTGTCCTTTGGGGGACGGATCTTCCCGGATACAAGGTCTCCGGTGCGGAGGTTGAAGCGTCTTATCTGGGAGGGCGAAACATACATGTCGTCAGGCCCCGGGAGGTATGAATAGTCAGATGAGCGCATGAACCCGAACCCGTCGGGCAGTATCTCAATGACCCCTTCGCCGAAAATATGCCCGGCCTTCGCTGCCTGTGCCTGGAGTATGGCGAATATGAGGTCCTGCTTCCTGAGCCCTGAGGCCCCTTCCACGTTCAACCCGCTTGCAAGGCCCGTCAATTCGTCTATCTTCTTTTCCTTAAGTTCAATGATCGAGATGTCTTCCATTTTTTCCTAATGCTCCTTCGTGAAATGAGGGCCGCTATAAAGTAGCCCGTGTCTGATGGGGATGTGTCCTAATGGTGTCTAAAAAAAACCTGCCCCCTGGATGACCTGGCCCCTGAATGGGCCCTGACTGTTTTCTTTTATATTATTGAGGTGTCCTCTGCAGGTTCTGCTAAATGTGGGGTACTTCCCAACTCTGGCCTGGCTCTGGCCTGGCTCAAGGATTCATGCTGCCTTCTTATCTATAAGCATACAGATTAAAGGCAGGCTTGTCAATACTCCGCTTTTGCCGCCTCCAAGGTCCTCTAGCCCCTGACCTCCCGGTCCTCTTTGCGCCCCCCGGACCCCACTGGCCCACCTGCGGGCGCCTCGTGGTCTCCTTCATGCGACGCGCCCGGCATCGCACAGTGAGAGGCTCATGTGGGCAGGCCAAGTTTTTCAAACAGCATCCTCAGCCCGATAAATGCCGCAACAGCAAGCCCGAAAGCAAGAAAGTCGTCCAAGGTTACTTATCTTCCTTCTTCTTGGCAGGCGCCGCCTTCTTCTTGGCAGGTGCGGCCTTCTTTGCCGTGGTCTTCTTCTCGGCCGGGGCAGCGGCCTTTTTCTTTGCCGTGGTCTTTTTGGCTGCCGTGGTCTTTTTGGCTGCCGTGGTCTTTTTGGCGGTTGCTTTCTTCTTTGCCGTGGTCTTCTTCTCTTCTTTTACCTCAGCAGGCTCAGACTCCGGGGCCTTTTTCTCAGCCTTTACCTTTGGCTCGGGCTTTTTCTCGGGCTTTGCCTTCTTGGCTGTCTTTGCCTCGGACTTCTTTGCGGACTTCTCCTTGCCCTTGTCTTTCCCAAGGCCAAGCACTGCATCTTCGTAGTCCACGAACTCAAGCACTGCCATCTCCGCCCTGTCGTTTACGCGGCGGCGGGTGCGTATGATCCGCATGTACCCGCCGTTTCTGTCAGCAAAACGTGGCGCGATCTCATCAAAGAGCTTCACGATGAGGGTCCTGTTGGGCAGTTTTGCCAGGGCAAGACGCTTGGAATGCAGGTCTCCGCGCTTAGCGAGCGTGACCATCCTCTCAACAAGCTTCCTGGTCTCCTTGGCCTTTGCCACGGTGGTCTCTATGCGCTGGTGCTCCAGCACCGCGCTCATTAGACCTCTCAAAAGGGCCTTCCGCTGGTTGGCGGTGCGGCCGAAAAGCCTTCCGGCCTTGTTATGCCTCATCTGATGATTCCTCTCCCATTCCCTCTATGGCCTCCATGTCCACCCGCATCCCAAAACTGAGGCCCATGGTCCCAAGGATCTCCTTGATCTCATTGAGGCTCTTCCTGCCGAAGTTCTTCGTCCTGAGCATGTCGTACTCCGTCCTCTGGACAAGATCGGCAATGCTCTTTATCTCTGCGTTCTTGAGGCAGTTGTGCGCGCGCACCGAAAGCTCGAGCTCTTCAACGCTCTTGAGAAGGTTGGGGTTCATGGCGAGCACGTCCTCACTGACCGCCTCCTCCTGGCCCACGGCCTCCACCTCCACTTCCTCGCGCTCGAAGACAAAGAAGTCCAGGTGCTCGTTCAACGTGGAGGCGGCATAGGATACCGCTGCCACTGGTGTCACGCTACCGTTGGTCCAGACCTCAAGCACCAGCCTGTCATAGTCGGTGCTGCGGCCCACGCGGGCCTTCTCCACCGTGAAGTTGGCCTTGACCACCGGGCTGAAGATGGAGTCCAGGGCGATCACGTCCACGGACTTCTCGGCTACGTCCTGGTTCTCGCTCACGCTGTAGCCCACGCCCTTTTCAACATAGATCTCGGCTTCGAACTCCACACCCTTGTCAAGGGTCAATATAAGCTGATCGGGGTTCATCACCGCAAGTGAGGCGTCCACCTGCAGGTCCGCACCGGTTATCTCCTTGGGGCCGGTGGCCTTGACAATGGCGGTCTTCTCAGAACTGCCCTCCATCCGAAACTTGAGGCTCTTGATGTTGAGGCTGATGTCAACAACGTCTTCCTTCACCCCCTCTATGGTGGCGAACTCGTGCACCGCACCCCTTATGCGAACGCCCGTTGCCGCCGCCCCTTCGATGGAACTCAGAAGGACACGCCTCAAGGCACTGCCAAGCGTTGTACCGTAACCCCTCTCCAGCGGCTCGGCTATCAGCTTGCCGTAAGTATCAGTGAGGGTCTCTTCTTCAAAGTGTATCTTTTCGGGCATCTGAAAACCCTTTTTTCTCAAATCCATGAAGGCCTCCTGTGCCTCGCTCAAATATTCCGCCGCTTGTGCAGCGCGGCGTAGCTTCCCCTTGCGCAATCCCCGCGGCTGCGGGGCTGCAAAAAATCTACTTTGAGTACAACTCGACTATGAGCTGCTCCTGTGCGGTTATCGCTATCTCCTCACGTGCCGGCAGATGCATCACCTTGGCAGCAAGGTTGTCGCTGTCCACCTCGACCCAGCTGGGAATACCCCGGTGCACGGCTGTGGCCATGCTCCTCTGGATCACTTCCATCTTCTTGCCGGCCTCGGTGGGGCTCACAACATCGCCTGCCTTGACAATGTATGAGGGCACGTTGACCTTGCGGCCGTTTACAGTGAAGAAGCCGTGGCCCACCAGCTGTCTGGCCTGACGGCGGTTTACTGCAAAACCCATCCTGAAGACAACATTGTCGAGCCTGCGCTCGAGATACCTCAGGAGCACGTCGCCCGTGACGTCGCGGCTTCTTGAGGCCCAGTCGTAGTAGCGGCGGAACTGTTTTTCCATCAGCCCGTATGAGTTGCGGACCTTCTGCTTCTCGCGGAGCTGTAACGCGTAATCAGAGTGCTTGGTCCTGCGCTGCCCGTGCTGCCCGGGCGGATATTTCCTGCGCTCCACAGAGCATTTTTCCGTAAAGCACCTGTCGCCCTTCAAGAAGAGCTTCTCGCCCTCGCGGCGGCAGAGCTTGCAAAGCGATTCCCTGTACCTTGCCATTTAACTTACACCCTTCTGCGCTTGGGAGGCCTGCACCCGTTATGAGGCACGGGCGTGACGTCCCTTATCATTGTTATTTCCAGACCCGCGGCCTGCAGCGCGCGTATGGCCGACTCCCTGCCGGAGCCCGGCCCCTTGATAAAAACGTCCACCTGGCGCATGCCGGCATCAGCTGCCTTCTTGGCCGCTGCTTCGGCAACGATCTGCGCGGCATACATGGTGCCCTTTCTGGAGCCCTTCAGACCCTGGCTCCCGGCACTGGCCCATGCAACCGTATTGCCCGCGGGATCGGTTATCGTCACAATAGTGTTGTTGAACGTGGCCTGCACATGGGCCTGGCCCACCGGCACGTTCTTCTTCTCGCGCTTCTTTCTTGATTTCCTCTTCTGTGCCATGTATTACTTCCTCTTGCCTGTTACGAGCTTCTTGGGGCCCTTGCGGGTCCGTGCGTTCGTCTTGGTCTTCTGTCCGCGCACAGTCAGTCCTGAACGGTGGCGGAGACCGCGGTAGCTGCCGATGTCCATCAGGCGCTTGATGTCGCCTGCAACCTCGCGCCTGAGGTCTCCCTCAACTTTGTAGTTCTCAAGCTTGTTCCTGATCTTCAGGATATCGTCGTCCTGAAGGTCCTTGACCCTTATGTCCATGCTGATTCCGGTTTCCGTGAGTATCTCCCTCGAGGAGGTTCTGCCGATACCGAATATCCGGGTCAGCCCTATTTCCACCCGCTCGTTCCTGGGAAGGTCCACGCCTGCGATTCTGGCCATCTCCTACAGTCCTCCCTCTATCAGCCCTGCCGCTGCTTGTGGCGGGGGTTCTCGCATATCACGCGCACGACTCCCTTGCGCTTGACAATCTTGCATTTCACACATATAGGCTTCACTGATGCCCGTACTTTCATGGCTCTAAAACTCCTTTACTTATACCTGTAAGTTATCCGGCCCTTTGTAAGGTCGTAGGGGGAAAGCTCCACCAGTACCCTGTCGCCGGGGAGGATCTTGATGAAATGCATCCTCATCTTCCCGGAGATGTACGCGTCGACCACCTGCTTGTTCTCCAGCTCCACCTTGAAGGTGGCGTTGGGCAGGGTCTCAACGATCTTTCCCTGTACCTCTATCGTGTCTTCCTTAGCCATAGTAAACGTTTAATATAACGCTAATCCTTCTTAATAGTCAAGGCACGTCCGCCCTCCGCGGTCACAAGCACCGTGTGCTCAAAATGCGCGGAAAGACTGCCGTCCTTTGTCACTGCGGTCCAACCGTCATCAAGCACCCTTACGTCGAACCCGCCGGCGTTTACCATGGGCTCGATGGCCAGCGTCATGCCGCTTTTCAGCCTCGGGCCCCTGCCCGGCTTGCCGAAGTTCGGGATCTGAGGGTCCTCGTGGAGCCTCTTGCCGATGCCATGCCCCACAAAGTGCCTTACCACTGAGAAACCCTCACCCTCTACATAGCTCTGCACGGCGTAGCCGATGTCCGAGACCCTGGCACCCTCCCTGGCCTCCGGAAGGGCCACGAAGAGGGCCTGCTCAGTGACATCAAGCAGCCGTCTGGTCTCAGGGCTTATCTCGCCCACAGGTATGGTCATGGCCGCGTCGCCGTAAAAACCGTCGTATACCACACCCAGGTCGATGCTAACGATATCGCCTTGGCGAAGCACCCTGTGCTCAGAGGGGATGCCGTGCACCACCTGGTCATTGACCGAGGAGCATATACAGGCCGGGTAACCCCTGTAACCCTTGAAGGCCGGCCTGCCGCCGCTGTCGGAGATCACAGCCTCCGCCCTGTTCTCAAGGTCCATGGTGCTGACCCCCGGCGCCACCATCTCTCTTAGCGCTCCAAGCGTGCGGGCCACTATTGCACCGGCCAGCTCCATCCTGCGTATCTCGTCTTCGCTTCTGACCTCGATCACAGTGTCTGCCGCAACCCCTTTCCTCCGGCGCACACACGGGCCTGCCCCTCTGAGGGCACGCTGCGGCTAACGCCTGCCCCTGAGCCTGCCCTTTTGCAGGAACCCGTCATAGGAGCGGGTAATAAGGTGCGACTCCATCTGCGAGACCGTGTCCAGGGCAACGCCCACCACTATCAGAAGCGATGTCCCGCCAAAATAAAAGGGTACGTTATAGGCACTGATAAGAAACTGCGGGAGCAGGCATACTGCGACCAGGTAAAGGCCTCCCACAAAGGTCAGGCGGTTAAGCACCCTGTAAAGGTATTCCGATGTCTTAGCCCCGGGCCTTATGCCGGGTATGTAGCCTCCGTACTTCTTGAGGTTGTCCGCCACGTCCACCGGGTTGAAAACAACCGCTGTGTAGAAGTAGGCGAAGAAGAATATCATTGAAGCAAAAAGGATCGTATTAAGCCATGTGCCGGGGCCGAGCTGCTGCGCAAAGCTCTGCACCCATGGGATCGGTATGAACCCTGCGATGGTGGCCGGGAACATGATGATGGAGGAGGCGAATATCGGGGGAATGACTCCCGAGACGTTTATCTTCAAGGGAAGGTGCGTGGCCTGCCCGCCATATACCTTGCGCCCAACGACGCGCTTTGCGTACTGGACCGGTATCTTCCTCTGCCCGCGCTCCATGTAGATGATGAACCCCACGATGGCTGTCATAACGGCCAGCAGCAGGAGCACGAAGAATATGGAAAGCTCGCCCGCGCGCACCAGGCTCACGGTGCTGATCACGGCCGTGGGCAGCTGCGCCACTATGCCCGCAAAAATGATGAGAGAGATGCCGTTTCCGATGCCGCGCTCTGTGATCTGCTCGCCAAGCCACATGATGAATGCGGTGCCGCTTGTGAGAGTAAGTACTGTGAGGAGTCTAAAACCCCATCCGGGAGCACTGATGAAGACCCCGTCGTTCATGCCCTCAAGGCCCACCGCTATAAAAAAGCTCTGTATTATGCTGATGACCACTGTGCCGTAGCGGGTGTACATGGTGATCTTCTTCCTGCCGCTCTCCCCCTCCTTGGCAAGCTTGCCAAGGGCCGGGATCACAACGGTAAGAAGCTGGAGTATGATGGATGCGCTGATGTAGGGCATGATGCCAAGGGCGAATATGGCTACCCTCGAAAGAGCGCCCCCGGAGAACATGTCGACAAAACCCATCAGCGCTCCTCCAGCTTGATTGAGAAAAGCTGAAAGTTCCTCGCCGTTGATGCCTGGTGTGGGGATGTGCGCGCCCACGCGATAGATAGCGAGCATTCCCAGGGTGAAAAGGATCCTGCTCTTGAGTTCCGGTATTTTAAATACGTTCTTGAAACCAGAGAGGATGGAACTCACTTATATGACCTCCGCAGTGCCGCCAGCGGCCTTGATCTTCTCGGCAGCCACAGCACTGAAGGCATTGGCCTTGACATTGACAGCACGGGTCAGCTCGCCCATGCCCAGTATCTTGAGCCCGTCGCGGAGGCTCTTTATCGCCCCGCGCTCAAGGAGTGTCTCGGGCGTGACAGTATCAAGCCCGATGCGCTCAAGGTCCCTGATGTTCAGGGTCGTGTATTCCACGTGGTTGCGGTTTGTGAAGCCGCGCTTTGGGAGCCTCCTTTGAAGCGGCATCTGGCCGCCTTCAAAACCGGGCCTTACACCACCACCGGAGCGGCTGTTCTGGCCCTTGTGCCCCCTGCAGGATGTCTTGCCGTGGCCTGAGCCTGAGCCCCTGCCCACTCTTTTATTCTTCTTTACACTGCCCGGTGCGGGCCTAAGATCTTCAATCCTCACTTTTACTTTCTCCTCGCCCTCTTTGCCTTACGCGCCAGTGGCCGCGGCAGGGCTGCTCTCAGCCGGTGCTGCCGACTCAGCCGCCTCCGGAGCCGGCTTCTTGCCCCTGAGCCTCAGGACCTCGTCCGGGTCCATCAGGTTCAGAAGGCCGTCCATGGCCGCGTTTATGGTGTTGAAGGGGTTGTGCCCGCCTAGGGCCTTAGCGTTTATGTCCTGCAGGCCGCTTACCTCAAAGAGACTCCTGACCACGCCTCCGGCAATGATCCCGCTTCCCTTCACCGCGGGGTTCATGACCACTGTGCAGCCCCCGAAACGCCCTACGATGCGGTGGGGTATGGTGCCGTCCTTCATGGGGAAGGTCACCAGAGACTTCTTTGCAGCCTCCACTGCCTTCCTTATGGACTCGGGCACCTCGTTTGCCTTGCCCTTGCCCACGCCCAGGGTCCCCTCACCGTCGCCCACAACTACCAGGGCGGTGAAAGAGAACCGCCGGCCGCCCTTGACGACCTTCGCCACGCGGTTAATGAATACTACTTTGTCTTTGAGAGTCAGCCCTTCCGGATCGATCTTTAACAATATAGTTGTCCTCCTCGGCTCTCGCTGCTAAAACTCGAGGCCAGCCTTGCGCGCGGCATCAGCCACCGCTTTCAACCGGCCATGATAGATATTGCCGCCCCTGTCGAAGACCACCTTCTTGATGCCCTTCTCGGCGGCCCTCTTGCCTATGATCTCGCCAAGCCTGCTTGCGGCCTCCACATTGCCACGGTGTCCCTCGTAGCCCTGGAAGTCACTCCCCGTGCTCGAAGCACCGACTATGGTCGCGTGCCTGGTATCGTCTATGACCTGTGCATAAATATGCCTGGCGCTCTTGAACACGCACAGACGCGGGCGCTCGGCAGTGCCCGAGATCTTCTTCCGCACCCTTGCGTGACGTCTTGTCTTTGCTTCCATACGCTTTGTAGCCACTTTTAAACTGCCTCCTTTACTTGGCCGCTTTGCCGGCCTTGAGCCGGACGCGCTCGTCAGCATAGCGCACGCCCTTGCCCTTGTACGCATCAGGGGGCCTCAGGGCCCGCATCTCCGCAGCCACCTGGCCCACGGCCTGCTTGTCAATGCCGGTCAAGGTCAGGTTCACCTGCTTCTTGTCGCCCTCAACGCTCACCCCGTCGGGCAGCTTGTACTCTACGGGGTGGGAGAAGCCAAGGTTGAATACGACCTTGTTGCCCTGTGTCTGGGCCTTGTATCCCACACCGCGTATCTCCAGCTTCTTTGTAAAGCCCTGGGTCACGCCCGTCACCATGTTCTGGATCAGGCTCCTCACAAGCCCGTGGCGCGCACGCGCGTCCTTCTTGTCGTTTTCGCGCTCCACCACCGCCTCGCCGTCTTTGACGGTGACGGTGACCATGTACGGGTGTTCGAACTGGAGCTGCCCCTTGGGGCCCTTTACCGTTATCAAGCGGCCCGCCACCTTCACGTCAACTCCGCCTGGTATCTTGACCGGCTGTTTACCTATCCTGGACATCTTATTCCCCTCTCTCCCTTACCAGACGTAGCAGAGGACTTCGCCTCCGACCCCGTCGCGCCTGCAGGCCTCGTCCGTCTTGAGCCCGCCGCTTGTGGTCAGTATGGCAACGCCCACCCCGCTCCTGACGCTGGGCACCTCGGCAGAGCCGACATAATGCCTGCGGCCGGGTTTGCTCACCCTCTGGAGATCGGTGATGAGGCTTTTGTCGTTAACGTACTTCAGGTTCAGCCTGAGCATCCCCTGCTTCTTGAACTTGAGGATCTTGTAGGCACGGATGAAACCCTCTTCCTTGAGGATCTTCGCTATCTCCAGCTTGATCTTCGACGCTGGGATGTCCACCTTGTCCGACCTGTTGCGGACAGCGTTCCTGATCCTTGTAAGCATATCTGCTATCGGGTCCGAATGCACTTTTAAATCACCCTTCCAGAACCGCTTCCCCTCGCACCTTTCGCACTAAAGGGGGCCAGCTCCGGCCTTTTTCCGGCAGATGCGTCCACCCCTGGACGCCCTGCCCTTTATACAACCCGGCGGCACCCGCCGGGTATTTCGATCATTTACAAGCAAGCCCCTGCACAAGCAAGCGTTTCCAAGTACGCCCCTGGGCTCATGGCCCATGGGCCGGAGAGGCCCCTACCAGCTCGACTTTGTAACGCCGGGGATCTGACCCTTGAGGGCCAGGCTCCTAAAGCACACCCGGCACAGGCCGAACTTGCGCATGTAGCCTCTGGGCCTTCCGCAAACCCTGCAGCGGTTGTAGGCCCGCACCGCAAACTTCGGTGGGCGTTTGCACTTCTCTATAAGGCTCGTCTTGGCCACTGACTCAAGTCTCCTTAGTTGGTGAAGGGCATCCCGAAATGTTTCAGGAGCGCCCTGGCTTCGTTATCGGTTTTCGCCGAGGTGCAGATGGTTATGTCCATGCCGTGGACGATCTGCACCTTATCGTAATTGACCTCCGGGAAGATGTGCTGCTCCTTCACCCCGAGGGAGTAGTTGCCCATGCCGTCAAAGCTCTTCGGGTTAATTCCCCTGAAGTCCCTGATCCTCGGAAGCGTCAGGGAGATGAAGCGGTCCAGGAACTCGTACATCCTGTCGCGCCTGAGCGTGACCCTGCACCCTATGGGCATGCCCGCTCTGAGCTTGTATGTGGCAATGGCCTTCTTGGCCCTGGTTATCACGGCCTTCTGCCCGGCTATGGCCGTCATCTCCTCCTG
>SDBU01009535.1_pt1 | contig 10863 bp, 7 predicted proteins | sample 2277071 | NCBI WGS metagenome assembly SDBU01 (sample SAMN10397929, study PRJNA504765) | marine sediment metagenome | isolation source: marine sediment core GS08_GC12, 126 cmbsf | place: Arctic Ocean: Gakkel Ridge, Loki's castle | collected 2008
GCTCTGGGCCGGGACGGCTTTGTCTTGAGAATAGTGGGCAGCACCCGCGGCAAGGAGGATGTGCACCGCAAGTATGAAAATGTGCCCAACGTCGAGTTCGCCGGGTTTGTCCAGAGCCTTGATGAGGAATACCTGTCCGCGACCTGCCAGGTCGTTCCCCCCGGGCGGGGCACAGGCATCAGGATTAAGATCCCGGAATCGCTGTCATACGGCCTGCCCGTGGTCACGAGCCTGTGCGAGGCCGACGCGCTTGGTTTGGGTAAGGGCGACGGCTGTGTGGTGGCCGACGATCTCGAGGCTTACACCAGGGCCATCGTGCGCGTCGTTCGGGAGCCTGCCTTCCGCCTGCGCCTGGGGCGGGACGGCCTGCGGGCTTTCCAGAGCAAGTTCAGCCCCGCAGCGGTCATCACGCCGCTGGCGCGGTGGTTCGCCGACATCCCGTCCTCGCAGTGGTTGGCGCAATAGCGAAATGAGGCGCGCGAAAATATTGCTGTCTTTGCCCGTGAACTTCGCAGTCCGTTCATTCTTGATGACAGACTTCTGGCGGCTCTTGCTTGTGGATGCGGACATTGCAATTCTGTCGCCTTTCTGCGCGGAGCCTGAGTTCAACGAATGCTTCCAACGAGAGGGCGTCTCTTGCCATGCTACTTTCGCCTACGGTGCTCACCAGGGCGGGCACGCCGTGTGGGTTGACAGGGTGAGGCGGGCATGCCTGAGGAAATGGGGCCTTTTCAGCCCCGTTCATTCCGGCAAGCTGGCGCGCTTTGCGAAGTTGTCTTCTGACGATGGGCACGACCGAAGCGGCGCTTCTCTGGGCAAAAAGTTGGCTAACCGTGTTCTAGCGACCGATCTGGGGATCTCTCTGCTGCGGCGGGCGGAAGACTCAGCCTTCAGAACATTGCATGCAGACACCTATTGCCTCCAGTATGAGGGGCTTCTCGACGAGATAAGGCCCGACATTGTCGTGGGCACTTTGCCTTTCCACGTCGAGACCTATCCTTTCTGGAAGACCGTGGCCTGGCATAAAGTCCCACGCATCTTGTACGTGCTTTCGTTTGACAACATCACCAGTCGCCCCCCGCTGCCGGTCTTCTTTCACCGCTACCTGGTATGGAATGATGGCAACCGGGGCGAGTTGCTTTGCCAATATCCACACATCCGGCAAGATCAGATAGAGATCAGCGGGCCGCTGTCATTTGATTGGTATAGGCCGGATAGCGAATACCTGGCGTCTCGCAGAGAGTGGTTGCGCGATAACGGCCTTGATGCGAGCAAGCCCGTGCTCCTTTTCGGGACCTGCGTGGAACGTTTCGCGCCAATGGAGCCGGCCGTGCTTGCGGACCTGCTGCGGGCAAACAGGGCGAGGCGGCTCCCGGTGAAGGTTCAGTTTCTGGTAAGGCTGCATCCCAACGACCGACTCGCAAGGTGGCGCCGGGTACGGTCTGAGTTCCCGGAAGTGCCGTTTGTTTTCTCCATGTCGGGCAGGTCGGCAAACGGCTCCAGCATGGCGCAGGAAAGAGACCTGGGAACACTGGTGAGCGATCTGACCCATTCGGCAATGGTGATTACGACAGGTTCGTCAATTGCGCTGGATGCTTGCCGCCTTGACAGGCCCGCAGTCTACATTGGCTTTGACGAGAGACCAGGCAGGCCGTTTGATCGGCTGGCAAGGCAGATATATCAACGGGAACATCTTCGCCCGATTGTTCAGATGGGCGGGGCCGGGGTCGCCCACTCGCAGGCCGAGTTGGAGCGGCTCATCGGCGGATACTTGAACGACCCATCCAAGGATCGCCGGGCGCGCAGGCGAACGGCCTCCTATTACGATCCGTTCATGGACGGCCGGGCTGCCGAGAGGGTCGCTGAGGCGATACTCAGGTTTGCGCACGCCTCGCAGGTGGGTGTTCCCTGACGGTCCCCGAACTGAAGGGCATCTCCGATGGATTCACGTATGGTTCTGCTGCCCGGCGCCGCTGGAGCGGTGCTCTTCCTGACCGGGGTGGTATCGCTCAGCCTGCTGCCCCTCTGGCTGGGCCTGTCTGTCTTAGGTGGGGTGGCCGCTGCACTTTTGGCTTTCTTTATGGTTCGGTGGAAAGACCATCAGGCCCGGATGCTCGGCCGGACGCTGCAGGAGGCGCGGCAGGGCAAGTGGGTCGCCGAGCTCCAGAGAATCGGCCTGGACATACCCCTGCCGTGGAGCGATTTTTCCATAGCGCCCGACGCCGCCTGCATTCTGGTCCGGGAGGTGTTGGTCCAGCAACCGGAATTCGTGCTGGAGTGCGGATCCGGCGTGTCCACTGTCTTAATCGCTCACTGCCTCAAGAGACTTGGCAGGGGCCGCCTCTACTCACTTGAGCACGAGCCGAAGTGGGCGCAGCAGACTCGGCGATTGCTGCGGGCCGCCGGATTGGAAAGGAATGCCGTCGTGATTGACGCGCCCCTTGTGGCCCGTCAAGTGGAGGGCCGATCGTGGGATTGGTACTCGAAGTTCGAGCGACAGTTGCCAGATAGACCTATTGACCTTCTGTTTGTGGATGGGCCCCCGCCGCAGAAGGAGGGGAGACGGCGATCCTCGCGCTATCCCGCCCTTCCGCTCATGGCCGACCGCCTGTCCTCGAAGGCGCTTGTGCTGTTGGACGATGTTCGGCGCGAGGGAGAGTCCCGCATGATCGCAGCGTGGACACGGAAATACATCAACGCCGACGTCACCTGGTTCCGCACTGAGCGCGGGCTTGCGGCCCTGCACAGAACCCCCGAAGAACCGGATGAAGTGCTCTCAAACCCTCTTGAACAGGCGTCGCTGTCACGCGCTCCGAGACACGACAGCGCGAGGAGGTGGTCAACGCCTTTGTGAGAAATCCCGCTGAGCAATCAAAGACGATCTTCGCTTATGACATCGGGGAGGGCGCGTTGATGGCGCACTGGAACAGTCGTATCCGCTATGAGCATAAGTGCGGAGATTCCCATCGGCATTTCTGATTCAACGGTCATGACTCCACAGAGGACAACAGTTCCCGTGCGATCAACTGGAGCGCTATGAGTCGGGAAATAGAACGCGTGCAGGGATCCATCTCAAGTCCTTTGGTCTCGGTGGTGATCCCCTGCTATAGAGAGGGCGATCTACTCGAGGAGGCCGTCGCGAGCGTCGAACGTCAGACATACCCCTCCTGGGAGATCGTGGTCTGCAACGACGCTTCGCCGGATCGCCGGACCAACCAGATCTGCCGGGAGCTGCAAAGAAGCGGCCGTGCGTCAGTTGTCTACAACTCGCGGAACATGCGTACCGCCGCTGCGCGGAATCACGCGATACGGGCATCGCACGGTGAACTGCTCTTCCCTCTCGATGGCGACGACATGATGGAGGAAGGCCTGCTCTCTTCCCTTGTTTCCATTCTTTTGGGTGACAGGGCTCTGGGCTTCGTTTATCCCGACTGCATCTATCTGAATCGCCGCAGGACGCGCAGATGGAATCGGCCTGAGTTCGACCCCGGCAGCATGATCGGCGGGGGGTACGCTGGATGCGGCATCCTCTTCTGGCGAGAGGTCTACGAGCAGACCGACGGATACAGAGAAGACCTGTGGGGACAAGAGGATTGGGATTTCCAGATACAACTGTGCGGTGTTGGTGCGGTCGGCAAAAGGGTTGAGGGTCCCGCATACGTGTATCGCATCAAGGCCAAGAAGGATTCCAAGCACGTGCAGGCAAGATTGGAGCGCGGCAAGGAGACGCTGGAAAAGATCCTCCGTTACAACGAACCCATCTTCACCGCGCACTCACGGGCTGTTATCGAAGCCCTGAGTGAGAAAAACAGGGTGCTCTGGGAGGCGGTGCAGCGGTGCCACAGTGTAAAGTGGCAGCTCAAGCAGCTCGCCGGATGCATTGTGAATCCCCTTCGGGCGTGCGTAAGGCGCGTGCGCGGCCCGGGGACCAGTGAGCGCCCAGGAAACGTGGTGCAAGCGGAATGAATCTGCTGAACTTCCAAGAGGACTGTGAGAACCGAACTGTTGCCGTAACGCCCGTGACTCGCTACGGCACCGAAGCGCCGTACCACCCGGACGAGGCGTATGCAGAGCTGAATTGTGCCGCCGCCGTTACAGGCCCCTCGAATCCGGCTTATAGGGCCTTCCGCGAGACGCTCTATCTGATCGGGCTTGACGCCGATCGTTTCGGCACGGCTGAGTGGAATCCGTTGGGCAACTGCATTAAGCCCGGCGACGTGGTAGTGCTCAAGCCCAACCTGGTGATCCACGGAGGCGAAGCCGGAACCCCGTCGCCTCTTCACTGCGTTCTCACTCACCCGAGCATAGTACGAGCAGCACTGGATTATGTGGCCCTGGCCTTGAGGGGCCGGGGAAAGATCCTTATTGCGGAATCTCCGTTGCAGTCTTGCGATTTTGACCGCGTCTGCGCCCAACTCGGCATCCCGGAAGTGGCGGAACACGTATCCCGGACGTGGGGAGTTGACGTTGCGCTCTGCGACTTGCGCAGGCAACGAGTCGAGCTCAGCGGCAATGGGAGCGTAGTGCGCAGAATGCCTCTGCCGGGCGACCCGGCTGGCTACGTTGCGATCGACCTGGGCCGGAAGAGTCTTTTCGCGTCCGAAAGCAGTGCCTACTTGCGGGCGATGAGAGTCACCAATTACAGTCCGTTACAGTTGGCCAGGCACCATTACAACGGCTCGCACGAGTACCTGCTTTCAAAATCGGTCCTCGAAGCGGACTTCGTGCTCAACCTTCCCAAGCTTAAGACCCACAAGAAGGCCGGGTTCACGGCATCTCTGAAAAGTCTGGTGGGCGTCAACGGGGATAAGAGCTGGCTGCCGCACCACAACTTGCTGGACATAGGCAAAGGGGAGTTGCGAAACCAGGTGATCGGCGGTGCGGGCGCGTGGTTGTTGGACCAGCGCAACGCGGCGACAGGCAAGAGGAGCCACGAGAAGTTGGCTGCACTATGCTCCGCCTACCGCAGACTGACGCGAAGGCTCACCCCAATGGCAGAACCGTTCTACGAAGGCAATTGCCCGTCCAATCGCACCGTTGGCCGGATGGTCCTCGACGTGAACCGGGCCTTTCTGTGTGGAAGGGCGGATGGCAAACTGGCTGACCGTCCCATCAGACGTATTCTGACTATCGTGGACGCGATTTGCTCAGGAGAGGGAGACGGTCCGCTCGCACCCGTGCCCAAAAGGTTGGGGCTGCTGATAGGCGGCTGGAACCCGTACGCAGTGGATCTTGTGTGCGCTGGCCTGATGGGTTACGAACCCGCGCACATACCCATATTCAGGGAGGCTTCACGTGACAGCTTCCATCGCGTTTTCCTGCCGGCGCCTGATCAGGTCGCAGTGAGGACGTCCGGCGCACCCGAGTGGACCTTTGACGAGGCGATTGCCGCTTACGGACAGCGCTTCCATGTGCCTCCGGGATGGGAGCAATGCCTGCGCAACTGACAAGGCGTCCTATCGGCCCCGCTCAGAGGCGAGCACCGTCGCTCCTGGCCAGGCTTGCCAGGAGGGTCGAACTCTTCGCGGATCAGTTCTTCTGGGCCCTTGACTACCTGAGGGAGGTTCACCTTAGTCCTGACCTGGAGCCGCTCGTGCTGGAAGCGAACTCATTCCAATGGCGAAGCGAGGAAGAGGTTCGCACGTGCCAACGCGCACGCCTGCGTTCGGTGCTGAGGCACGCGAAGGCGAATATCCCGGCCTATAGGATCCGCCTGCGTCGTGTGGATCTGGATTCCCCGTACTGGCTGGATCAGTTCCGGCAGGTTCCCCCGCTCGAGAAGGCCGAAATCCGCGCTGATCTCAACGCCTTCCTGGCTGACCGCTGGCCGGAGGAGTTATTGACTCTCGACCATACGGGCGGCTCGACGGGAACGCCGCTGGAGTTTTACAGAGATAAACTGACTATTGCGAGGAGTGCGGCCGTCAGGATGCGCCATGACCGGTGGGCAGGCCGGACGCACGGTTGTCGGCTGGCCTTGCTCTGGGGGAACGAGCGAGACATGCGACCGTTCCGGTCTTCCGCTCTGCAACAGCGCTTTGGCCGCCTGGGGGGCAGGGTCCTTTTCTTCAACGCCTTCGGGATGGACAAGAGGCAGATCCGGCGGTTTGTCTCGGCCTCCCGCCGGTTCAAGCCGCAAGTGGTTCTCGCATACGCAAACGCCGCGGCGAGAATAGCCCGCTACCTGGACTCTCGCGGCGAGGTCCTGCTCCCAGAAGGCACGTTAAGGGGAGTCATAACCTCGGCTGAAACGCTCGCGGACCCGGCCCGCGCACTTATCCAAAAGACATTCCCTGCCCGGGTGTTCGACCGCTACGGCAGCCGTGAATGCGCGATGATATCCAGCCAGTGCGAGCACGGCGCGTGGCACGAAGCAAGCGATCACGTCTACGTCGAAATCGTTGACGAAGAGGGCCTTCCAGTCGGAACCTCCGAAGAGGGCGAAGTGCTCATCACGACGCTGTCCAATTACGCGATGCCCCTCTTGCGTTACCGCATCGGGGATCGGATGGCCCTGGGCGCGAGGGGCAACTGCCCTTGCGGACGCGGCTTGAGGGTGCTCGGGCCCGTGCGGGGACGCATCGGCGAGGTCCTTCGCTTCTCCAACGGCGCTGAGGTCCACAGTGAGTTCTTCACGCATCTATTCTACGGAAGGCGCGACGTATCAGAGTTCTGTGTCGTTCAAAAAGCGCGTGACCTCCTGGAGATCCATGTCAGGGACTCCGGAGAGAGCGCCGAGCGATCTTTCACCCAGATTCGAGCCGCTATTTGCGACCGGGTAGGCTCGGAGGTGGACTGCCGGTTCGTGCAAGTAGATCAAAACTCACAGACGTCACTGGGAAAGTGGCAGTTTGTCCGCAGCGAGCTCGAGCGGTCCGTTGAGAGCCATCCGTGACTGTGAGGTTCGGTAAGCTGTGCACATCGCTTTTGTAACAACTGAATACGCGACCGACGGCGAGCCCTCCGGCGGTTTGGCCAACCACCTGCGGCGCTGCGCTGAGGCGCTCAGTGAGATGGGCCATTCGGTCGAGGTGTTTGCCCCGGCCAAAGAAGCGGGGACCGGCCCCGCCTCTTCAGGCCCGACGGTTCATTCTGTGCCCCGACCGGGGGGCGGGCGCGTTTTCTTTTCCGGGATTCTCGGCGGCCACCTCGAACGCTCATCCAGAGCGTTGCACTACGCTTTCCTGGCCGCTCACGCGGTCAGGAAGCGGCACGAGCAGCGCCCCTTCGATGTCATCCAGGTCGCCAGTTATGACGCGTGCGGCCTGTTTCTGTGCTTGAGGAGTCCAGCCCCGACCATTGTGCGCCTGTCGAGCCTGGAGACCCTGTGGCGCGAAGCAAGGGGCGGGCAGCCCACGTGGGACAGTCGCTTGCTCGAATGCCTCGAACGCACAACGATCCGTAGAAGCGCGGGGGCTTTCGCTCCGAGCCGGTTCCTCGCGCACAAGGCGGCGCGGTTCGGCCTCGACGTTGAAGTGCTCAAGCCGCCCTTCTATCTGGAGTGCCCGGTCGAGCGCGGAAACGTTGAATCCGTTCTGGGGGCTGACCACGTTCCTCCGTACATCCTCTACGTCGGGGCAATTGCCGAGCACAAGGGCCTTCGTGACCTGGCGAACGCTTTAACCACGGTCCTGGCGGATGTTAGAACGGCGCACGTCCTTTTCGTCGGGCCCGACAGGAGGAGCCGGAACGGGAAGAGCTTGTGGGAGGAACTCGCCCAAGAGCTCTCGCCCTATGCGGACAGGGTGAGGTACCTCGGCACACTGCCACACGAGGCGGTATATCCTCTGATGGACCGAGCGCGCGTCGTGGTCGTTCCTTCACTGGTTGACAACATCCCGAACGTTGCTCTGGAAGCCATGGCCTTGTGCGGGGTCGTCGTTGGGACTCGCGACTCAAGCCTAGAGGAACTGATCGAGGAGGATGTCTCCGGCTACCTGGTGCCCAAGGCAGCGCCGGATCGCCTTGCCCTTGCGTTGAAAAAGGCGCTGGCGCTTAGCCACGAGGAACGAGAACACATGGCGGCAGCCGCACTGGAACGGCTCAAAGCCTATGAACCAGGACCCGCCCTCGCAAACCTGCTTGGTTTCTATGAGCAGAAGCGAAAGTGCCGCGGCGATGAGTTCGGCTTCCGGTCCACAAGAGCGACGCAATCCGCCGCAATGAAGCGGTCAGCCCCTGCTGTTCCTGTTTCCGTGGTTATCGCGACATATTGCCGCGGTAAGCCGCTGGCGCGACTGCTCGCTTCATTGAAAGCCCAGACGGTGCCCCCGGGGGAGCTTATCATTGTGGATGCATCTACCGATGCTTGCACGCAGCACCTCATTGAGGAGCTCCAGCCCCTAACACCTTGCGACTTGATATACAGGAAGACCGAGCGAGGACTGACGTTTCAGCGAAACGTCGGGCTGGAGCTGGCGAAATGCGACTTCATTCTCTTTCTCGATGACGATGTGGTGTTGGCGCCCGATTTCATCCAGCGAATGTGGGGCGCATTCGAAGACGACAGGCAACATTCCATTGGCGGGGTATGCGGCTTTATCGCGAACCAATGGGGGCGTCCTGCCACGTGGAAGCTCCGTGTGGCGCGGCTCCTGGGGCTGCTGGACGGAGAATTGAGAGGGGGGAGGCTGTGCCGGTCCGGCGTCTTTCTGGAGCTGAGCATGTTGAAGCCGTTCTCCGGCATCAGTGATGTGGACTTCCTGACGGGTGGCGCTACAGTCTACCGTCGGGAGGTCTTTGATGAGGCGCGCCCACCTTGGACGTTTGACGGTTACGCGGCCGGCGAGGATAAGTACCTAAGCCTCCGCGTGCGGCAAAAATGGCGGGTATGCGTCTGTGGGGACGCCTTGCTTCGGCATTACCCTGAGCCGGGGCCGGAAAGGCCCAGCGCATTCAGGTACGGGTTCACCAGGGCCCGCAATCACCTGAGGATACTCAAGGATGTCTTGGGCTGGTCGGGGTGGCGAAGTACCTGGCGCGTAAGGCTCTTCTACGTCTACATGGCGTGCCTGGAGTTCCCGCTCGCCCTGCAGGGGATGTTGAGGCATCCCCGGACCTCAAGGACATACCTTCGGTCGTTAGTTGCCTCTCTGGGGATGGTCTGGGGGGCGTTAGCGCGGGTGTGACAGACATATGCTCAAGTTAACGGATGGAGACCGGGGGATGGGATATGAGGCGTTTGGCTTTCGGCGTGGTTCTGACCCCCTCCGATTCTGTGGCAGGATAGAATGACGGTGCACACCTACAGTAGTGCAGTGGCGGTTGGCTCGTCGCGCTTCAGGGGGGCCGCCGCCCTCCGGCTCGAACCTGCACGCGATCGCGGGTTCCTCGCCGCCTCTCCTCTGTTTGCCGCGCTGCTGGTGGCTGTGTGGCTGCTGCACTTCATCCCGATTTTCGAAGCCGCCGCTAAACTGGTGCCGCTGATCCCAACAAGCGCTTTCCTGTTGGCCCTGTGCTACGCTGTTGCGCCGCGTGGTTTCCTAGAGATGAACATCAGGATACGGCCTGTTGCCTGGGCTATCCCTTACGCCATGGCTGGCGCATTCTCAATAGCGCTTGCGGTCTCGCCGCTCAGGGCTGTTAAGGATGTGGCCAGCGACTGGTTCTGGCTGTTCTTTCTGTTTCCCCTGATGGTCAAGCTCCTTTCGACGTCGAGCGGGCGGCGGTGTTTTTCTGTGGCACTGCCTGCCGTAGCGCTGGCCTATCTGGCCTACTGGTTTATCGTCACAAGAAAGAGCGGCTTTGTGGACGAGCTCATGCCGTTAGACCATAACGACGTGGGGCTGACAATTGTGACCGCCTTTCCTTTTTGCGTCGCCTGGTTCTGTAGGGAACGCAAGTTTGTGCGCAGCACGGCGTGGCTTGCCTGTGCCGCTGCCATGCTGGGGTTGTCTCTGCCTCTCGGGTCGCGCAGCACATGGCTTGTCCTGTGTGTTGAAGTAGTCCTGCTGCTGATCCTCGTCATGCCAAGAGCCAGTCGAAAGACCTACCTCCTTACAGGTCTGATTGTCTTTGTGGTGCTCGAATGCTTCCTGGAGACGCGGTCTCTGGGTCTATATTCTGCCCCCGCCAGGGATTACGCCCGCAAACGTTTCTCGAAGTTGAGCGCGTACAGCACAGACGCATCGTTCTATACGAGGGTCGGTTGCTACGCAAAGGCGTGGGAAATACTGAAAGAGACCTCCTGGTTGGGTGCTGGACTGGGCAACCGGAACTTTACCCTGGCGCGCGTCGAGCGCGTCGTAGTGCTCGGCAGGGAGGTGAATGTGAGGAAGCGCGACGCACACAGCTTCTACCTCTCAACCCTGGGTGAGATCGGCATATTAGGCTTCCTGGCTTTCCTTGTCTTCTTCGGAAATGTCCTGTACCGGTGGCGGAGATTGCCCGGACAATACTGGCGAAGCCCTGACACCGGTCCCTTTCTGATCTCGGCCGTAGGTGTGTTGCTCTACCTGCTGGTTTTCACCTCTTGTCCAATGCGGTTCTTTTACGCCCTGGCCTTTGTGCTCGGTCCCTATGTTTACTACCGAAACATCCAACAACGATCCGCTGCAAACGGAAGCGGCGTCGCCTCTGGCAGCGTGCGCTAGGAGCGGCGCGGCAGAAGCGCATCCCTCTAAGGACGCAGCAACAGTCCTTATGCAACGCCCGTCTGAAGCGATTGAGAGCTATAATTTGGTCCCCCTGCGTCTGGCGGTACATTATCACATGCCCGTCTTCCCTGACCGGAACGGGATACTTTTCATGCACCCAACAATGGGAACGTTCGTGCAATCACTACTGTTGTTTTTCGAACGCGTGGTCATTCTGGCCCACGAGGCATCCGAACGCAGCGATCGGACGGCCTATTGTGTGCATGAT
>SDBU01009536.1_pt1 | contig 10862 bp, 27 predicted proteins | sample 2277071 | NCBI WGS metagenome assembly SDBU01 (sample SAMN10397929, study PRJNA504765) | marine sediment metagenome | isolation source: marine sediment core GS08_GC12, 126 cmbsf | place: Arctic Ocean: Gakkel Ridge, Loki's castle | collected 2008
TACAAGATGAAGCAAAACAGTGCTGTCCTTGCCGCCGGAGAATGAAACATATACCCGACCATGCCAATGTTCATACCATTGTCGTATTTTATTCTTACTCATAAGTATTTTAACCCCCAATGACATTGATTGTCTTTGTTTCAACATATCATTTGTCAGCTTCATCATTCACCGCCTTTCCGGCATCAAATCCCTCTGTATTACTCCGAAATAGCTCTCTTCTACCCGCTTGATTTTCGCCATGACAAAGTAGCCCGTCTCGTCAAGGGTATGATTATCCCTATCTACCGGCTTGTCGTTCCTCACCTTATACATGAGCATTTCGCGCCGAATATGGATGCAGATACGATTGACGAGGATTTTCGGACTACCGAGGACTGGCTTGAGTGCATCCTTCACCCCCTCTATCATCTTATCGATATCCTTTGGTGGAGCAAGGATTTTGGCACGAGGGAGCGCTTGACGCCATTCTTCAATCAAATCTGGACGACCACTATCTACTACAATCTCTTTCACCAACCTCCACCAAGGACGAGTCTTCGCTATCTTAATCAGATTACTGTTTGTTTTTACGCCTAAATTTTCCTTCTTCTTCTTACCCTTCATTGGTTCTCCTTCACCTTCAGAAGAGAGAAACAGTTCCGTAACTCGAATCCAGGCATCTTCTCCATACTTGGGGGTAGCTTTTTGCCACACGCCGATTGAGAAGGGAGCAACTCCGCCCCAGTCAATACTGAGTACGACCGGCGCTTCCCGAAGATTGGCTGATATTACATGAATGTTCTCATCCCACTCTTGATCATACACTGTGTCGCCCATGCCGACTTTGATACATAGCCAGTCACGGGAGAGGGTTGAGAATGAGAGTGAGTTCAACTTCTCAATGAAATCCTCAATCGTGTAGTACCCATCGGCGTTCTTCATTGCCGGCCCGGGACAAATACCAGTCAGGGAACAGGTAGAACAGGAATAGTCATGGCAGGATTCGAGAGTTTCCCATACACAGTAGCGATAGACAGCGTGACCCTTCTCTTTCGCCCTCGCAATCGCCTTATCCATTTGCCCGTTGATATTATGATTCGTACTAAACATACCGAGGGAGGCAGCATGACCGTGAAGTGATTGTGGTTGGGATAGCGCCGCCTCATACACCTCCTCGTCTATCTCATCCACCTCATCCAGGAGAAGGCATTGCTGATGTGCGCCCCGTACGGATGTTACGGATGCGGGAGATATCTTTACTTCACTCCCATTGGCAAACTCCGCTCTTGTCTTCATAAGTCTGTGGCAGTGAATATTGTCAGAATCGGTCAATGCCTTAAACTCACTCATCGCTTTATACGACCGCTCTGATTGATCTTTGCTGCCTCCCAGAATATTTGTTCCGTACTTTGCCTTCTGGCAGCTCCTTACCCATGTTACGAGTCCGCCGAAGAGATAGGTTTTGCTACCGGAACGAGACGCCCAGATAAGATAATATCTTACAATTTCGGAAATGACATCGAATAACACATCAAAAGGCGCACAATGACCGGGGATGTCGCAAATCACGCGTGTTCCGACTCTGGGATGGTTGAGAGCGGCAAGAAACATCTCCAGGTCAATCTTCTTTTTGATCGGCTCCGTCAGGAATTTCTGTATAATCTGCGTCCTGTATAGTTCCTGTAGCGTCGTCAGTTCCTCTTTCATCAACGACCCCTGGAACTGGCTTGAGAAGGGCAAGTTTTTGCTCATCCGTAGCATTCTCCATAAAAATGTTCAATGTGTCTGCAAGCTTATTATGTACTGGTGTCTTATCCTTACCCCCTGTAGTTCCCATGAGTTCCCTGTGAACCAGTATCAAGTCTTTCTGAGCGTCGACGGCGCGGGTAAAGTCCAGCACTGTCTTAATCTCAAAGGTGGGAACATACTTTCTACCTTTCCTGTCATACGTAAAACAACTTTTGATTACAGCAGAGACTTTCTCTATTAGCGACTCAATCTCTTTGACCCCATCAGTGTCGTGGGTAGGTATCAGGGATTCTGACTTCTCCTCACTGCTTTCCCCTTTCAACTTCTTCAATCTGCCTATCCAGTCAAACGCTTTCGCCCAACGGGAGAAACTGCCTATGCTATAAGGGAGCCTCTTTGCCAGCTTCCGAAGGCTTCTTCCTTCTCCAAGCGCTACCCACTCCTCGAACGCTTGTCTATGCTTGAGTTCTTCCTTCATTCATCTTCCTTCCACGGAGAGAATCTCACACTTTCCGATTCCGAATGGGAAATTGCAACCTTTTCCGCTTCCTCCAGTAGGATTGCACTCACATCTTTCTGCAAGAGGTAGAGTTTGAATTTCGCTATATCAATGGATTTTCGCTTCGTGATGATGAAGGAAGCAGAACCGATACCTGCCTGTTCCACTTTCAAATCCTCCGTCATCTGGAGCGTATTGTACAGAAGCTTATTACCGGAGTTCTTCAACTCTTTTGCTCTTGTTTCCAGTTCAGCCGCTTCTTTCCGTAATCCCATCCCGGCTCTGATACTCTCTCTGATGTCCAAATCTTCAATCATTTCCAGCTTCATACTTTTGCTCCTTTCAATTTGGGCAACCTTGGTAATGGTTGCCAATGAGTTACAATAAGCCCACATTTTTTTCCTAATAATACAGTCTGAAATAAGCCCTCAGCTCCTGTCTCATACCAATTTTCACCGCTGGCATCCGTGTGATGTCGGAAGCATATTCTCACATTTTGTTTTTGATGGTTCAGTAGTGAGTTAACACAAACGGTTAAAACACGTAAATTATAATCCGGTAACTTCTCTTCTACTGCAATCCAATCATTCATATTCCTGTTCCTCCCCCAAGATGAATTTTCAAATCAACCTCGACAATCTTGCAATAACTGTCTTGTTCGAGTCTTACTGACTGGATATTGACATTCTCTACAATCATGCCGGTGATTTTCTCAAAATCACATATCGCCTTCAAAATTCGGGATTCACAATCCTTTTTAATAATCCCTACTTCCTTGATTGCTTCCTTAATCATTTCCGGCTTCATATTCCTACTCCTTCTGCTTTATTATCAATTCGTCTCACCTGTTTTGTATTCAGCTTCTTCATCTCCGCCGGGGAAAGGTACAGGTCTCCCGTCCAGCACCTATCCTTATCTTCCAGATACAGAATCGCACTGCCGTTCTGATTATGCTTCACCTTGCCGCTGTTGAAAGTAATTCGCACTGCTCCACATTTAATTCTCATTCAGATTCTCCTTTCCATTCCGTTAAATCATTCCAGTTCAATCCTACCTTTACATCTACCGGAGTAGGGATAGTCAACTCCACTGCCTCTTCCATAACATTTTTGAGCATAGGGATAGCCGCATCCAATATGCAATCCTCGATTTCCCACAGGAGCTCATCATGCACCTGGAGCAGGGGACGAACCACATAGCCGAGTTCCGACCATGCTTCATATATCCACACCAACTCTCCCATTGCCTGCTTGATAATGCCCTGAGCACCCGAAGTTGATGGTGCATTCACTGCCTTCCTAAAACCTTCTTCCCGAATCCAACTGTGGGATGAGAACACTTCTGGTACATAGCGCCTACGACCAAACATGTCCACGACATAACCATTGCGTCGGGCAAATGCTCTAATCTCATCCGCCCATTCGAAGTAGCCGGAGTATTTTTCCTCCCATGAGCGAATGAAGCCTCCACAATCGGATTCATTAAAGTTAAGTATGCCTTCGTGGATGAAGTTCGCGAGAAGACTTTTCGCCCCTATGCCATAAATGACACCAAAATTGGTTACCTTAGCCGGGCGCCGATGCTTCTTATCATCAATCTCTTCCGGTTTCAATTCGAACATGGCACAGGCAGTCTCCAGATGAATATCTCCATCCCCGCAATACACTTCCAGCATCGCCTCGTCCTGTGATAGGTGTGCCGCCATCCGAAGCTCAATCTGGGAATAGTCCATTGCTACCAGGTGACAGTCAACCATCATCCACCTCATCTACACAAGCATCACAAAGTATTTCGCCAGAACCTTTTCTTTTTAAAGAGAACATAACATCCTTCGTGATTAATAAAGTTATTTCTTGCTCAAATAACATACTGCCCGAACACATACGAGCTGGTTCACATCTTATCATACAGACTTCAAATTCTTTACCGCACTTATCACACCTTATGACGATCATCATTCTCTCCTTTCCGCTACCAGGTGACAGTCAACCATGATTTCCCTCTATTATTGAACGAATAATCCCGTAAAGACCTACGCAACAGGCAAAACCTTCAGCAATACAAGCTATAATACAGAAAGCGTTTATATCTACAACAGCTGCGAAGAATACTATGAATATTAAAACAATAATCAAAAGCTCATTTATCGTGTCTCTCATCATTCTACTTATCCTTGCAGAAAAAGCAATTATGTATATCATCTTCCATCAGAAAGTCATTTTTACTGCATGAAAAAATGTCGTATCCTTTATACTGCACTATCCTTAAATGTTTACATTTTGAGAGTTTGTCTTTCATATCATTTGTGCTCATGTTTCCGTCCAGATTCACAATTTGCTCCTTTCCGCTATAAATCCTTCTCGTAATTCTCCCTCATTGCTTCCTCTGCTTGGTATAAATTCTCACTGAGCTCGCTCGCTGACAAATCCTTCTCTAATTCGCCTGCCATCTTCCGACCGGACGGGTTGATTTTGCAGGTTCGGATTGCTACTTGCAAGTCGTCCAGTCGCTGTTCGAGTGATACTAAAAGTTGTGTGAAGTCTGTTGTTGCTGTCTGCAATTTCAGGGAGTACGCTGACATACGTTGAATTGAGTTTACTATATCCTCGATAGTCCTGGACAAGTCGGACGAGTTCGTCTCCTCTATGTGCGTCAAGATCTTTTGCGTCTGTGCTTTTAATGTCAAGCCCTCGGCATCTGAGAGCGGCAAGGACTTGTTTGCTGCTGCCCGGGTTAAGGTATCCTCCATTAAGTCTTTCAATTTGTTCGAGCAATCTCTCTGCTTTCCCATTGAATTCCTCCTCAAGTTTGTAAAAATGTTCCTTATCGATACGAATACCTGCCTGCATCATGTCGATTACCATGGGAATCATGCCCATATCACGCCAGAACACGTCCTCTAAGCCTTCTTCCTGCATTCTCGACCAAAGTATCGGATAGAGACGGAAGGTTGCATCAGCATCCATGCAGGCATAGGGTACTGCGTCAGAAAGAGAAATATCGGAGAGATAACCTGGTTCCATGATGCCTAATTCCTTCTCTACTTCATCTCGTCCATCCATTTGTTTCCACTTCTCTCTAAGATCGATTTCGGAATCTGCTTCAAAACGCTTGAGCAGTCGCAATACTTTTGACTTAATATTTTGAGGGAATCTGACATGTTCCTCTCCATCCGGACGAATTTCAAGGATTGGGTCTGGGTCGGGCCATTCCAGATTAACGGTTTTTGACAAATACTCCAATGCTTTCTTCCTGCTCGCATCTGCTACTACCTCCTTGTAAGATTGGAGTTCCATGTTGCAATGACGATATGAGAGCGTCTTGAGCCCAATACTGTTTTCTCCGAGCAGGTAGGCCATAACCATCGTATCGGCAAACTTATAGGGATGGATTCCCACTTGATTCAGGACAGGAAGGTCGAAGAGAGCATTATGGACAATGGTCAGGGTTGAGGATGACTCAAGGGAGTTACGTAGCCCCTTTAGAGCTTCCGACTTATGCTCCACGAGAGTCATCCTCGCAATCCCGGCACGACTACACCATTGTACCGACCAAGGCTCATCCCTTACTGTTTCAGTGTCGATTGCTATTAGGTTCAAACCCCACTCCCTCCTCTATCATTTGGGCAAATAATATGTCTATATTTCCGTTTACCTGTAAATACGTTTCTATAATATGCGGCTGCGCCTTTTTCAATGAGATCATTACAACATTCACATTCATGCGCTTTATTCACCTTGACTGGGTGCCTATTTGTTCTTGCTGTCATCATTCTTTCCCCTCTGCATCCATAGCTTTTAGGTAGAATCGGACGTCAGGCATTTTGTCTTTTCTCCTCTGCTAGCCGATCAGCATACTTTTGCTGTTTTTCTCTTTCATCTTGATAGCTAATCTCAATGTAACAACATTCACAAAAGCCTTCATCATTGAGTTCTACGTCTGTATCTTCGCAGCTTATACATTTGTTAATTTGGACGTTAGGCATTAGATTTCTCCTCCGTCGTAGACTATGCCTAATTCGACCCCGCCACTTACATGATGTTTATAATGTTTTGCGTGTTTGGCGGCAAGAGCTTGAGCGTTTTTGTAATTATCAAATAATTTCCCGCAATCCCTGCAAGTGAAAATAGCACTTACTACCCCTATATGCTTTATCATTCCACTCTATTCTCCTTCCACTTGGACGTTAGACATTATCTTTTCTTACTTCTTTTATAGTTCCGTTTTTCTTTGAAACCCATAAACAGACTCCTCCAATACTATTTCCTATCATCCATTTTGCAATAGGAGGTGCTTCTATCACTATATTGTCTATAACATCAATACCAAAACAAGCATAAGGCAGAGTTATTTGATAGAGAATTTCCACTCTACTCTCCTCATTTAATAATACCATTGCTCTTCCAATCCTTCATAAACTTCTCTGCCAAAGCATAATGGATATTGGCATCAAGATATAGGTCATCTTTTTCCTCAGTGTACTCAGCAGCGCATAAAGCAACTGTTTTGCCCTTGATTTTTCTAATTCTGATAGCCATTCTCTACTCTCCTCCCGGCTTTTTCAACCGGTGCGAGAATCTGCCAGAAGCAAGCATATCCGCAAAGTTCAACAACTTTCCGTCAAGAAATACCTGGTCTTTTTGGGGAAAGACTTTTAATAAGTGTCTTTTCTTGGACCAAGAATGTTTCCACCAATAGTAACCTTCCTCTTTCGGCTTCTCATCGACAAGCTCTGGTGGAGCGTCAAGGGCAGCTTGGAATAGCTCTTCTATGCCCTTTAATTCCCTTGGTTTCATTGTTCCGCCAATCTCTTTTAAATCCCCACCTATAATAGCGTGTACTTCCTTTGCATACTCTTCAGCTTTCATTGGCTTTCTCCTTTGCTCTTTTAGCAGCTATTCTATCCTCTTCAAATTCACCATAATTGATTGCGTCTTGGAATAAAGCAACAACCCTGTCATACGTTTTTCTGTTACGATACCATTCAGGATTATCATCAATTATCATCTCCATATCTTCAACAAACTTTTCAGCCTTTGTCATCAGTTACCTCCAAACCTGTGCAAAGTGTCCGATTCCTGCTCATACCAGAATGTCATACCGCATTCAATACAGACGTAGAGTGTCTTATCCTTGCTTGGTTGGTGTGTTGGTTTGACAACCATGTGCCCACATTCGGGACAGGAAAGTTCTATGTCCATTATCCCTTCTCCAATCTGTAATCAAGTTCTACTTCATCCAATCCTCTTGGTTTCAGTTGACCACGAATTACTCGACCAAGAGCGGTGAAATCCTCTATCACATCCTTCATCTGGCGCGGAGAGTGCAAACCGTAGGCGGGATGGTAGAGAGGTATGGCAATGAATCTGTAATCACCACCCCAATAGCCGCCCTGCGGGATACCATGTACTTTCTCCATTGGTGGTTTATCTATAAGGAATTTATGTGTCATAACTCGACCAACCATCCCTATTACCGACGGCCGCATTCTATCAATCTCATCATGCAGATAATTTTTGTAGCAACATGCAATCTCATCCACGTGCGGGTCGCGGTTCTTGGGAGGACGACATTTTACCAGATTAGTAATATAGCATCGTTCCCGACTCACCCGGGTGAATTGCTTAAGGTACATAGTTAATTCTTGACCTGATTTGCCAACAAAAGGTCTACCGTAGGATTCCTCATCACCGCCGGGGGCTTCCCCAATGAGCATGCAGATGGGGGAAGAGGAACCGCAACCCCAGACGGGTTTGCTAACTTTATTAATAACGCCATCGATACCAGGAAGGAGACGCCCACCATGAAGGGGACACTCTTTCACATTACAGATACGAGGTTTCATTTGCCTTCATAATAGTCAAATAGTTTTTTAAGTGAGTGGAAAGTATCTTCATTTATCCCAAAACGGCTAATGCCAGAGCATACGGCACCATCCGCATCGTGTGATACCGATAAACTGAAGTCAGTTTCACCGGGCGAATTCTCCAACATACTAAGTCGAATACTTACAGGTACTTTGCTACTAAATACATAATAATGCGTTGTTTTATATTCCACTTTTGTTTCCATTATTTCAACCTCCCCAGTTGTTTGTGATGTGCTTCATGACAGGTATCGCATAGAGTTACCACGTCGGACAATCTCTCCATGAAAGGGCAGCGGTCGTAGGTTCGATGGTGGACTTGCAACGGGTGTTCCTTGCCACAGATTGCGCAGGCATCATTATCGAACTCTCGACGGAGACGGGAGAGGGTGCACCAGTGTTCGGATAGGAGATAGGTTTTGTATTCAAGCTTGTTCAATCACTCTCTCCTTTCAGTTCAGCTACGATTGACTTGCTCAACTTCTTACCAATACCCTCTATCTGCATCCATCTGTTCTCGTCCGCAAGACACATTTCCTCTACGGAATCAAATTCAGCCTCAATAAGTTGGCTTTTCCCAATACTTTGTCCGCCCCCCCAACCGACTCCCTCTAATTGATACGCAACTCTCCTTTCAAAACTATCCTTGCCGAAAGAGGCTATCTTACCGGTATCTGGTCGGAGATGTGCCCTATGCTCTTCATATTCCTTCCACGTCCACCAACGGTGAAGGGTAGAGACAAAGCGAGCGGTATCTCTGGGATTGGTCGTCGTCATCCAGCGAATATTGGATTTAACAGTGATTGTGTTCAGAAATAACCAGATGTCCCGCATCATGTAGCAATTATCGCCAAGACCGAGAGCACGCCATTCACCGCCCTCGTATGTCATAAGCAAACCATCCTTGCCATTTGCTTTGAATAGCCCTTCCACTACCAGATATACCTCATTGTATCCATTAATTAATCCCTTCAACTGGTGACCGGAGAAGCGACCGGATTGCATACAGGTGATAAGGTCACGGATAGTCTTTCGCTCGATGCCGATTCTCCAAGGGATATCTCCTGGTCCGTTCCCTTCGAAGGCGAAATCGGCATATTCGAGTCTGCCCAAGACCGCTTCTCCTGGTGGAAAGTATGGTAGTAGCTCTTTGCTTCCGACTCTGTTATCGACTGTTATCATTTCGCTTCCTCATGGATTGTGCTTTCTTTAAATCTAAATAACCCAAACGTGGCTGCTTTTTTCTGATTGTTTCTTATAAACTCACCGAACTTCCACACATCGTCTACCTTGATGCCGAGTTCAATGGAGTCAGCAAAACCAATATTACCTTTACGCCTCCAATTTATACCATCTTCTGAATGCAGGGTTATTAATACATCCCAGCCTGGGTAGGCTAAAACCTGATATTCAGGATATATTTTTATTGCTTCCCCAAACGGCAACGTCCATTTATACCCAATAATCTTCCCGTCCCTGAGATGTCGTTTCATTTCCTCAGTCTGTGCCATTCTCTTTCCCTCCTTAAGAATACCACTTGCTTATTTGCTCATATTCATATACCACGTCAGTATACCCTAAATCCGATAGAAATTTGCAAAGTATATCATCTGCTACAATATGAGCAGGTTCTGCATCATTTTCTTGTTGCTCAATCAATAACTTTTTAGCATCGTTGGCTGTCATCAGATTCTCTTATGTCCATATTCCAAGATTAATATTGATTATTCTTGTTATTTCCCATCCTGTCTGGTTAGTAATTTAACTCCTGCCGATTCCATAATAGCCATACTCGCAAATGCTCCGTGTACTATACAACCCTTGTATGATTCATCCCACCATGCGCATTTCCCTTCTTTACAATCGACCACGACAGAAAAACCATCGGTATCAAGTGTTCTCCAACTCATTATCGGGCAAATCATGACTCCCTCCTTTTTAGGTTCTCACATAAGCTGACGAGTGTAGAGGTTCCGGGGGGAGAACTATCTGGTCGGCACGGGCAATTAATTTTTCAAGGTGATTTGTAATTTCTTCTGCCTCGCCCTCTTTACCGGCTTTTCGAAGTTCACCCACTTCATGGGCTTTTGACATAATGTATGACCACGGAATCACAATAGTAATCATTACTCCTCCTATTTGGGTGTTATCTGCTTCAGGATATTGTTACGGGTACGTTCGCTCTTGACATAATCTCTCCAGAAAGCGCGACGCTGATGCCGATTCCAATGCTGCTCCTTCATCCACCAGTCGAGACCGTCCAGGACTCGGATTGCGTGACGGACTTTGCGATGAGTATGCCATAGTTTGATTTGATACCAGAGTTTCATTCTATTATCTCCCAAAAACACTGTACCCATCTCACCGGGCGTGGGAACATGCTTGGAGAAACTACAACCTGCAACGGTACTTCAAATTTATGACACCAATAAATATGCTCGTCCTCCAGGTTCCAGTCGTCGAGCACAATGTGAAGCCTGCCTCCAGCGCCCCCTCTAGGCGCCGCGTACACTTGACGCACCAAGGCCAGCGCGGCCTCCGTCTTTTCGTTGACGATATCCGGCTTGCCATATTCGTCCCAGCATCCATCACACATGATCAATCCTATCGGATGCGCGGTCGGCATAAAGAGTAAAGGCCTCAGCTCGTCGAATCGAGATGGTTTGCAACGCAGCCTTGCGGTCGGCAATGGCGGCTAGATTAATAAGGCGGTTAATGTCCGTGATCGTGTCCAGGTTCGGGAGGCCGGTCAACTCGGCCAAATGC
>SDBU01009537.1_pt1 | contig 10860 bp, 13 predicted proteins | sample 2277071 | NCBI WGS metagenome assembly SDBU01 (sample SAMN10397929, study PRJNA504765) | marine sediment metagenome | isolation source: marine sediment core GS08_GC12, 126 cmbsf | place: Arctic Ocean: Gakkel Ridge, Loki's castle | collected 2008
CAATGCTCACAAGCAGCACCCAATTGCCTTCGGTATAGCAAAACTCATTTTCTCACATCGGGATACGCAAATCTGTACAAGAGGTCGGTTGATAGTGCAGTGTGGAACGTCAACAATACCCTTCTGTGGTAATTTCGAGGGGTTATCCGGGGCATTGGACCAAAAAGTCAGCTTGCCGTTCTGCGCCTTCCTCCCTATGTATGGAATTACTCCCGTTCGGCGCTCTATGGGGCGCTGGTGAGTTCCTCTGGCGTTTTCCTAGCCTCCGGCGCATTCTGCCCACGACGATTTCATCAAATTGCTAAAAACCTTGACAAAACTAACCTTGTAGGTTATACTTAGTAGTATGAAAAGAAAGGTAACAGTCTACGAATTTACGTGCGAGCGTTGTGGACATAAATGGATTCCGCGGAAGAAGGAGATTCGTATATGTCCACACTGCAAAAGCCCCTATTTCGATAGACCGCGAAAAAAGAAGAAGGTGTCAACATAGCTCTAGGATGTTTCTTAGGGCGCGGTATGTGGCCCGGCCGAGTCAAGGATCGCAAGGTCGCGATCCCCTTGGAAAAGACGACCAGGCCGCCTGCATTATACAGGATAGCCACAAATCGCGCAATACCAAAAAAGCGAGGTGTGGTCCTGCCATGAAATTCCAAAGACGAGAAACGAGACGACCAAGAACAATGCTTCGTCGGGAAAGGTACATCCCGATGGACCAGACCCTGAAGGGTCCAGTTGCGGCTATCGTCCTGGTACTCATTCTAGTGGTCATCGCTGTCGCGATAATCGGGACGATCATATGGGCGATACTGCGGATCGCGACCGACGCTGGCCAACTCATGACGCTCCCTGCCGGGCGGGCCGCCGCTGTTCTGCAGGAGATGGCTGCGCGTGTGGCTGGCCTGCGAGCGAGTCTATAGAGCATCCAAGCTATCCCGCGTTGAAATCGGGGAGCCAGTGAGTTAAGATTTAAGGGCTGGCAGCCACGTAAGACACAAAACAAGAAAGTGAGGTGATGACATGAAAATACTAGCGCGGGCAGTAGTCTTTCTGCTTGACGATTTCTTGGAAACGAAACGGCTCAAGAGACAGAGCTATCTGGACACTGGATTAGATTGTTTGGACATAGCAGAAAGCGCACAGACTGAAGCTGATAGACTAGGCCGCCAGATCGTTGAGGCAGATGTGCTAAAAAAAGAGTTGCAAAAAGAATCGTTATGATCGCAGACATCACACGAAACGAGGACAGAGGAATGGACAGACTGACGCTTCGAGAACGTGATTGCACTGCGATTGAGTGGAGAATTGCTATTTGTTCCTGGTGCAAGCGTTATTATGACAGGCAGACCCATGAGATCGTTGCGCCGCCCCCGTCAGCCCCTGGGCGGCGGTACACTCATGGTATTTGTGAAGGCTGCCTTGCGGAACAGAAAGCTTTGCTCTCGAAGCAGGTCTAGCGCGAACATGCCCCTGGGGGCTTTCTTCTATTCTTCCTCCGCTGGCGCGGCTTGGATTGGAGCCGCGTCAGTCACTGTATCTTCCTCCTCGGCGGCTGCCTCTTCACCTTTGCTCTTGCTCAGAAATTCCTTGACGGACCCAGCGATTTCTGATGCGCCTGGTTGGTTCGTGCCCGCCAGTTCTAGCAGGACCTGGATAATCTCCGACTTGATCTGCTCCTGTAAGCTCTTATTCGCCGCCAGCTCAGGAATGCCACTGAAAAACCGCTCTAAGCCTTGCTGCAGCTTCGCTGGATCATACCCATCGATGATGAGTCCAGCTATAAGCCAGGGCGGATTAGTGGGGGTCCACAACTTAGCAGTTCGAACAATTTTCACGATCTCCTCAGCGAGTTGTCTTGGCGACGCGCCCGCTTCGACGCTTTCCTGGAACCGGGCTATCAGAATCTCGAACAGGGTCGGTTCTTCTTCTGGACCTGCTACCTCTGCTCCGGTGGTTGTTGGCTCTACGGCTTGTTGACGCTGCTGCGGCTGTGTGGTTGAGGCACTAGGCGGCGCGACAGCGACCCCCTCGCCTGTTTGTCCAGGCAGCGCGGCTGCATTGAGCTGGCTTTCGATTTGCCCTAAATGCTGGTGCGCTTCGGCAAGGAGCGCAGGATCAACTTTGCCGTCAAACCGCCGAAGAGAATCCTCCAACCGGTGGACCTGGGCCGGGCCGATCTGCCCACCTCCGCCGCGTTTTGTCAAGAGCCCGATTACGGCGGGAAGAACTGCGCCGAGGATGGAACTCAAGGAATCTTCACTTTGCTGTAATGTTGGCCCAACGCGGTGAATCAGATCCAGAACCTGCACAACATTCTCGAACTGGTTGTCCGTGGATCCGAGAGACCTATCCAGGAGAGCAGTTACAAGCTCCTTATTTCCACTACCCAACTTCTCAGCCATTTCTAGGGCTTTTGTCCAGTCGTCCATCGACGACCGCCCCTGGCCCAAAGCAGCCTCCACCACCTTCCCCATAACACCCACCAGCATGTCATTTGTGCTATCTGACCGTTTTTTGGCGCCTTCCGCTGACTGGCGCTGCTCGGACGCGGTTTTTCTGCCCTTCGGCGGTCCGGAAATCGCATAGTTGAACTTGGCAAGGACTTCGGAATCGCGATTGACTACACTCAGAGCGTACTCCCCGCCGCCATGCCCTTCGGAAAGTGCCGCCTCGATATCCGCGGAGATGTCAACTGCATCAGCGATGGGAATCTCTGACAGGTACGTGCTCCTCAAGCCTGTTTTTTCGTAGATCACAACCTTCCCGCCAGAGTCCCTCGCGGCCAACTCCTTCACTGTTTTCACAAAAGATTTTTGCCTGGAGCCAGGCTTTGGAATTTTGGCTCTATTCAAACTCAATATTCGCATTTTCGCGCTCCTTCCTTGTGTCTGGTTTGTGGTTCTCGGTAGATTTCCTGGCTGCCCTGAGCCGTTCTCTCCGCTCTTCCCTGTAAGAGATAGCTAGTTCATTGAGGCGTTCCTCATCGCAGTCTGCATATGCTACCCGAAAGACGTCCCTGAGATGGTAGAAGGTCCCGCGGGGCAGCTTTTTAGTTCTGATTTTCGGTAGGTTCGGCAGGTGCGACAGGAACGTGCCCGGGCTTTTCCAGCCGCAGATGAGCGCGGCTTCCCGTGGGCCGATAAACTGCGTCCTATTCTGACTGGCCATCTTCGCGCTTCTCCCCTTTGCGTGGTCTTTCAGAAAGGCGGCTATTTCGGGCTTGCTGGCCCCAGGATACTTAGCTCTATAGACATCCTCCAGAATGTAGAACACTCCAGAGAGCAGGGATACTGTGCGAATCGGAGGAAGCTCCCTGAAATGCCGCTTGAAGCTTGCCCCACTCCATCCGAAAATCGCCCCTGCCTCACCCGGGCCGCATCGAGGGAGGCTCAACAAGGGATTTGAGTCTTGTGTCCGGCGGCGCATTTTTCTGCTCCTTTCTTGCAGCGTTTCCTGTCGTTTTAAAAAGCTTCCTGTGGTTTTTTTGGCAATTAGCTCCTGGTCCTCAGGAAAAATCCGTTTTGGCCGCCTGCTGATCATGGAATGGTTCGTCTTGATCATGGAATGACTTGTCATGATCACCATGCGAAAAAAAAGCATGAGCCCCTCAACAGGTCGCTTCTGAAACTTTTTCCTTGACAACGATATAGACCTGCGCTAGAATTAAATGACAGGTCGGACACCTAGCGGACCATCTAATTTTAACATAAATTTGTCGCCTCGTCAAGAGGAAGGAGATGCATTGTGGAAGATGTTAGATCAAAGGCAAGGCCAAAAAGGATTATGGACGCAAAAATTTCCGTGCGGATTAAACGCTCAGTTCTCGATCGAATTGACGCCGTCACCGGTTCTATTTTCGGGGAGAGTCGCACGGAGATCATAAGATCCGTTTTGGATATGTTTTTCGGCGATAATAGTTCTATGCACCGCGCTGCGTTGAATATACTCACGTCACTCTTCAAAAATCCTATGGACGGCGCTCTCTATACTTTGTTCAGGATGCAGTTGCTGTGGCACAGCGATGCGGACCGCATGGAATACGCGACGGATGCGGCGTCCATGATAAAAGGTCTATACATAGATGCGACAGAGTCAGATTACATGGAAGAGGCATACAGAGCGGCAAATATCGATATCGCGCCGATACGTGCGCTCGCTCATGCGATGGACGTAAAGAGCTTGCATGACGAAATATTCACAGCGGTATCTGCTTGGCAAGGACTTAGTGCTAGCCCCGCCGAGGGATTTGTCGACGCGCCATCGGAAAAAGGGGAGCAGAAGCTGGATGCAGGGCAGGAGGAAAGCCAGCAGGATATGGAAGCCGGCATAGCGGATCAGAATGTTCCGCCTGTTGCTGTAGAAGCCGAGGAATCAGAGTAGTAACGAAATTTTGAGCGCGGAAGCGCTCTAGGAGAAAAACAAATGTTGAGATATCGAGTTTCAGATTTGGACAGATTTTTCCTACTGTACGAGCTTGAGCCAGACGAGGAAAAGGAAGTCAGCAAACGTTTTGAGGCTGGTGAGAGCCTTTATGTCTTCCAAAACGGGAGCGCCCGCTGGCTCGAAGAGGAGGAGATTGTCGCGCCTGAAGAGGATGGGGAGTTCGCCAGCGATGAAGCATTCGCGCTTGAAGCGGAACGTTGCGGCTCGGTTGCTGTTGCCGACGACGAAGAAGAAGAGGAGGATTTGGAATCCGTCCAAGCCGGGCTCTTGCAGGATGAGGAGGATTAGTCAGCTTATGAAGCGCTGCCGGCAGCAGTGGGTGAGCGCCATCAGCAGAATAAATACATTTCTATTCCAAAGTGGTTCGATTAAAATTCCGCAAAATACGCTCAATCCACTGCTGCCGATAGGCGCAAGAAACGCATCGAACTGCTAGGCAAAGGACCCGACGGCAATTGCGGTACTACCGGGTCTCGCGGCAGCACGATTGCACGACAAAGGCCAAAAGTCCCTCAAACCAGCGGCCCACATTGGCGCGGCACGGGGAAACCTTCTCCGAAAAAACGGAGCGGGCTTCGGGCCAGGCTGCTAAACGGTCTATGGGAGATCGGGAAATCTCTCCCCCGGTCGCCGGCTCTTTGTCTGTCAGTAGTATAGCACAGATATTTTATGCCGGCTACAGAATTTATCGGCGGGCCTAGCCAGCCCGACGCCGGCCTCCTGGCGGGAGGCCATGTAAGCTGGCAGGGCTTCTTTGGTATCTCGGCCCTGCCAGCCCCTTCCCTACAAACTAAGAGATACCGAGGCAAGACATGACATGAGATACCAAGAAGCGCCACCCTCTCCAGATATCGAGTCAGAAGAAAGGCTTTTGCAACACATGATCCATAGCGACGGCGCGGAAGCGATAAAGGCCGTCCGAGGCATACTCACAGGTGCGGAGTTCTACTATGCCTTCAGGGAGGCGATCTTTCTGGCTTTCGTACAGCGCCACGATGCGAACCTGCCCATCTACGACCTGGAGGCCGAAGTCTACCAGGACTTAGCGAGGAAATTTCCCAAAGCCGGCGATAGGCCAATGATCTTGTATCTCGACGATCTCAGGGAAAGTGCGGAGTCCGGATCCCCGGAGAATGCGATACATTTTGCGAAACGAGTCAGGGAGAACGCCCGGGTACGCGGTATATGGACTGACTTGGCCAAGATAAACGACGACCTCGGAAACGATAAGGAGATAGCCGCACAGGACGTTTTGGATCGCCTGCAAGAGACTATTCGGGTTTATGCCACCGCCCCAGAGACGCCGACGCCAAGAATATCTGCTGCTGAAATCCCCCCGTTCGACCTGGGCAAGCTGATACCGCCGGACGGATTCCTGCACGAGTACGTCAATTACATGTTGCCATTGACGGAAGCTCCTCCACAATTTCACCTGTTTGCCGGCTTGACCATGCTGGCGACTGTGGTCCAGCAGAGGGTCTACTATGAGGTAGCAAATCAGCGAAAATATACGAATCTGTGGATGGTGCTAACCGGACCGAGCGGATGCAAGAAATCCACAAGCATAAACAGCGCGATGCGCATCCTAGCGAACTCTGGATTCAAAGATTCTATTTTCCCGACCCAAGTCACCTCGGAGCGGTTGATCCCGATGCTGAGTATGAGAAACACAGGCACTTTTTTTTGGAGTGAGTGGGGCGCAAGCATGGATCAGTGGACGAAGTCCTACGCGCAGGATACAATGTCGATATTCACGGCCTTGTTTGACGGAGAGTATTTTAGCAGATCGCTCCAGAGCGGCACATACGAAATTCCAAACTCGGCTATATCATTGTTTTGCGGCTGCACGTTGGCATGGCTCAAGAAAACCATTGCTTTGTACGATGTGTCCATGGGATTCTGGCCGCGCTTTCTATTTGTGCCCTCACCCAGAAGGGAAAAATATCTAGCCATCCCGCCCACACTCGATCCTGCTGCGCGGGAGCAGATAGGAAATGATCTGAAGTCCATTCAAGAGAAGTTTCCTGAGAAACAACCACAGCAAATAAATTTCGACCAGGTAGAGGACATCTACAGCTATTGGTACGAAAAGATCAACAAGGCTGCCGACGAAGACGCGGCCCATCCCTACATGGCCTCGTTCGTGGTGAGGATAAGCGACTACGTGAAGAAGCTGGCGGCCCTGGTCCAAATATCTACCTCCGGAACCGTCGAAATTACGCCGGAAACGATGGGCTACGTGCTGAGCCTGGCGAATTGGCTCAAGGACGCTGTGATTTCTGTCATAAGTGAAGTCGGTCGCGACGAAGTGTCGGAAGTAGAGGAGAGAATTTATGCTACGATCTCAGAAGCGGGCAGCCCTGGAATAGCACACAGGGACCTGAGACACAAATTCAGCAGGAACACCAAGATCCAAATCGAGACCGCTATAGCCAGCCTGGAGGATTCCGAAGCGATACGGGTCGTACAGATAAAATCGCACAAAAAACGTGGCCGGCCCGGAAAAAAATACATCGCGACCGGAATTTGTTAGACGGTGTAAATGCTGATAAACACAGGGCGCGGTCTAATTTGTTAGGTATTTGTTAGGTATTTGTTAGACATCTATATACACCTATATATCTAGCTATAATCATTGTTTAGAGCTTTTTTAACTAATTTGTTATGTAAGTTAGACAAGGATCAGGATAACAGAGTTGTGTCTTTGTACAATTAGACAGATTAACCATACGGATTCCCCCTAAAGGCAGTCGTGGCAAGAGTTAGGCGGATTGTGATCAAGATGACAGGATAGGGGGTTATCGCGTCTAACAAAAGAATTGCATAACAAATTCACCTAAAGCCAGTCGTGGCAAGGCTTCACAAGATTCTGAATTTGTTAGACGCCGTCTAACAAATTCACCTAAAGCCAGTCGCGGCAAGGCTTCACAGATTCTGAATTTGTTAGACGCCGTCTAACAAATTCACCTAAAAAAACTGTGAAATGGAGAATTGTCAAAATTATATTGCCAAAGTCATTGAGGCGAATATTGAGAAAAACTCGAAAGCTTCTCAATATCTCCAGAGGCCCAGAAAATGCTCCAACTTCGAGACTATCAGACGGAATGTCTAAGGGCTGTAATCAAGGCTGCCAAAAACGGGGTTAGGAGATCCCTCGTCTCTCTGCCGACCGGCAGCGGCAAGACCATCATATTCGCCTATCTGATAAAGCAAATCAAAGGCAGAAGCCTCGTCCTGGTCCACAGGGACGAACTGCTCACACAGGCTGAGGATAAGCTCTTGACTATTTGGCCTGACGCCCACGTGGGGGTTGTCAAAGGCGAAAGGAACGAACTTGACGCCCAGGTGATTATAGCCAGCGTCCAGACGATATCGCGTGAAAAACGACTTGCAGAACTCAGCGATATCCCCTTCTCCTTTTTGGTCACTGATGAAGCGCATCACGCTGTAGCTGCCAGCTACAAGCGCATATATGAGTCCGTTCTGCAGGACGGCGGTAAACAAGTCCATTTAGGCGTCACAGCGACACCCAGAAGGGCGGACCGGATCGGGCTGAAGGAGGTCTACCAGAAGATCGTCTACCAGAAGAGCCTGCTGGATATGATCCGCGCTGGCTGGCTCTGTGATCTTCGATGTGTCCAGATCAAGACTGATATTTCGCTTGACGGCGTTCATACCAGGCGCGGTGACCTCGCAGCCGGGGAACTTGCCAGCGTCATAAACACCGAAAACCGGAATGAGCTGATCGTCCAGGCATACAAAGAGCACGCTCCGGGACGCCTTGCCTTGTGTTTTACGGTTGATGTCCAGCACGCGCAGGACCTGGCGGCGGCCTTCCAGGAGGCGGGGATAAATGCCGTAGCTCTCTCAGGCAAGACGCCGCTCCAGGAAAGGCGCAGCGTATTGAGGCAGTTCCACAGCCGGGAAATAGAAGTGATCTGCAACTGCCAGCTTCTTACCGAAGGGTACGATGAACCGGCCATTGATTGCATCCTTCTGGCGAGGCCCACAAAGTCGACCGTGCTATATACCCAGATGGTCGGGCGTGGGTGCAGAACATTTCCAGGGAAAGCGGACTGTCTTATACTGGACGTGGCCGATGTAGCTGGCCGCCACAGCATCGTCCAGCTTCCGTTTCTAGTCGATTTGAAGAAAAAGCATAAATTGGACGGCAAAGAGACGGTGACTGAAATGCTGGATCGGGAGCGCGGACCTGCGGTGTACGGCGAGGGCGTTGGGATCGCCGCGTCAGAAATAGACTTGTTTTCGGAGTCGGATTTCCAATGGATCCCTGTGGACCAGGACCGCTACCTGTTGAATCTGGGAGACGTGGGCAAAATCGAGGTTATACCATCGAGCACAGAAGGAAAATACGATATCGTCTATCAGCAGAACTGGACAGAGAAGTACCTGTCGCCCCGACCGACTGATCTATCCTGGGCCCTGGGCATCGCAGAGGCTTCAGCCAAAGAAATTACGCGGGGCGATCTCCGGTTGGTGAGGAAAAATGCCTCCTGGCGGAGATACCCTGCCTCGGAAAAGCAAAAGGCGGTGCTGAATGGTCACGGGGTTGACTACGGCTCGGACATCACGAAAGGCGAGGCTTCTGACGTTATCAATGTGCTATTTGCGACAAAAGGCTAATATAGCCGCGTTGAAACCAAACCCTCCCGAAACATTTCGGGAAGGTATCAGCAGCGTATATGGTCGGGTTGAAACCCCGAAAAGGGGGATAGGTCACCGCAAATTACTTATCAGGAGCCGGAGCCAGTGTTTTAACGTGACATTTTCGTGCCAAAACGGGCAGATATTCGATGGATATCCAAGTCTTTCGTGCCAGCTTTTCGCCAATATTGGCGAATTCTTGGCATTTTTCGAGTGGTAATTATTGACGAATTGGCAAAGTTGCGCCAAAGGCTGATGATACCTGCCTTGCCGGCAATACCATGTTTTGCAAATTGGTATCCATAACATGTTTTATGAGGCATGTGGTATTTTTACAACTAAAAGAGACCGATAATGAGAAATGAGGAGCACTGCAGGGCGACCAGAATTCTTCTGGGGATAAGCCCGAATAAGAAAATACACAGGCACATGCACGCCTATGCAAAAAAAATGCGATCGGGGCACAGGCAGAAGCGCCACGACTATCACGCCGTTGAGTCGATGGAGAAACGTTATGGAAAGGGCCGCGGCCTAGAGGCCGCGCTCCATATAGCCTGCGAGATGGGTCTGGTCACGAACGCAGATGTCAACCTTTGGGAAAAGCTATTGAAGGCAACGCTAAACGACGGACACGGGGGGGGGCTTAGGTGAAAGTAAAGGTAGATCAGATTGTGATTGGTCCCCGGGCCAGGGAAGACCTGGTATGCACGGACCCACCGTACAATATATCCAGGGATCGAGTGGTCACATTCAGGTTGGTGATAGCGAAAAGGATCTTCGGCTATGCGATTGGGTAAGATTGAGAAGTGGATTCTGATGCGCTGCTACAGTAAGACGGCCACAAGGCGACTCCCACCAGGCTGGAGATTACCCAGAGCCGCGCCTGTTGGTGATGAAGTGAGGCGTCTTGGATATCCAGAGAAAGTCGTTCAGGAACGGATAAGTAAGTATTACTCGGATGCCTATTGGAAATATCTTTTCAAAGCTGAAATACTACTCAATTACTTTCCCCATCTTCCACTGTCTGACAAACGGTCATATAGTGACTGGATGGAGAAATTTGCCGCGACCAGTGAATATAAGAAGGCACTGGTAACATTGACGCGAACTTTCAACCAACTATGTGATAAGCGTTTAGTCAAGTGGATGGTTGGTGAGTACCCCCCAAGCTGGACCGGGTTGAGTCTAACGGACAGGGGCACAGAGAAGGCGAAGGAATTGCTTAATGTTAATAGTTGACCCAATTTAGCCAACTATTAACATTAAGCTATTAGGGAGAGTTAAAAATGCTAGAAGATGCAGGCAGGGACAATACGCGGCCTACTGCGAACGCCTGGCAGAAAAAAGCATGGAAGCAACGTAGAGACGAGATTCTCCGAGTAAGAGACAAGTGTGAGTGGTGCGGCGTGACACAGGAGCAGTCTTTGCAGAAGTATCACAAGGGCTTGACAATTGACCACGTTCGCTATGGGGCCAGTGGTCTTAGTCAGTGGCGAAGGGTAGCCTGGGAGCTATATCAAGAGCAGCCCGGCGCGGAGCCAAGAAGAGGTATTAGAGAGCCAAAAGCGTTTAAGCAGTTTAAGAAATCTCACAAGGCGAAGATTGACAAAAAGTATAAACGGGGAAAGGAGGATCCGTTTGCCAGGTATAAGGTGCACTATCAACCGACCTCTTGTACAGATTTGCGTATCCCGATATGAGAAAATCCCGGATCTAACCTAGATCTTCTATCATGAGCTGTTTAGCACTCCC